>Ga0207752_1001421_pt1 | contig 10935 bp, 9 predicted proteins | sample Pon2CUnioCityCA_6_FD_187272 | JGI IMG/M metagenome (GOLD analysis project Ga0207752, IMG submission 187272) | Marine sediment microbial community from Union City, CA, USA - Pond 2C Sediment 2 (SPAdes) | ecosystem: Environmental > Aquatic > Marine > Intertidal zone > Salt pond sediment ... | reverse complement strand
CCTTTGTCATAGTGCTTGAGCCAGATTTTGTCCAAGGTCCCTCCCGTTCGCCTGCCGAGGCTAATGCTCGCTATCAGCAGACGAATTTCTCTGCAGCTATGATGTGGTCTGCGATCCTTCGTCGGGCAGCTACAGTATCCATTGTGGTGAAGTGAGTCAGACTTTCTAGCTCTGTCGTCTGTTTGTCAAGAGCGGCCATGACTGTCTCAGCCCAGATATTGATTCTTTTCATTGCGTCGTTGACGTATGTTGCTACCATGTCGACCTTCATGGCGGCCTTTCCTTCTCCTTGTGTCTGAAGAGACTTGATAGCTCTGAGGAGGCCGCTCTCCATGGCGAATACTTCTATGGCGATGTCACTCAGGCAGCCGAGCAATTCCTCCTCCTCATTTGCTTTATCTCCATATTTGGCTATTACAGCATCAGCCAAAAACAGAAAAGTCTTCTTCGCCCTTTCCACCAGTTGACGCTGATATTCCAGAGGTCCACCGGAAGCTGCAGAAGCAATGGGCGCCATTTCGGGCAAGCTCTTCCGCAAGCTTTCCATGGCGGCCAACAAGGGTATCTCGTTCTTCAAAGCCTTTCGCACCAGAAAGCCCATGGTGATGACCCGGTTGATCTCGTTGGTGCCTTCGAATATGCGGAATATGCGGCAGTCACGATATATCTGCTCCACCGGGTAATCTTCGACGTATCCGTAGCCGCCGTATATCTGAACGGCCTCGTCGGCAACGTAGGCCAAGGCCTCAGTGCAGTAAATCTTGTTGATGGAGCATTCAATGGCATATTCGGATATGCTCTTGGCGCTCTGCCGACCGATGTCCTCTGCAGAGTGGTCCATAGAGGCCAGGATAGTCTCGACCAACCCCCCGGTCCGATAGACCATGCTCTCGGAGATATAGGTCTTGATGGCCATTTCAGCTATCTTGTGCTTTATCAGGCCAAACTGACATATCGGTCTGCCGAATTGTGTTCGCTCCTTGCCGTACTTGACGGCATTATCAATGGCCAACTTGGATACCCCGACAGCTCCGGCGGCCAGCTTGAACCGGCCGATATCCAGGATGTTGAAGGCTACTATGTGACCGCGGCCGGTCTCAAAGATCTGATTCTCCACTGGAACCAGGGCATCCTCGAAATAGATGCTTACAGTGGAAGTCCCCCGGATACCCATCTTCTTCTCTTCTGGCCCGGTGGAAACACCCGGCGTCTCCCGCTCGACAACGAAAGAGGTGAACTTGTCGCCGTCCACCTTAGCATACGTCATGATAAGATCGGCGAAGCCGGCGTTAGTTATGAACTGCTTGGTGCCGTTGAGCCTGTAGTACTTGCCGTCTTCCGTGAGCTTCGCCGTGGTCTGGATGGAAAGGGCGTCTGTTCCGGCACCCGGCTCGGTCAGAGCGTAGGCGGCGACCTTCTCCCCTCTGGCCAGGGAAGGGAGATACTTCCGCTTCTGTTGCTCGTTACCGAAGAACACGAGAGGGGAGGTGCCGATTCCGGTGTGGGCATTGACGGTGACACCGAAAGAGCCCGATCCCACGAAATGTTCGCAGATCAACAGGGAGGAGATTATGCCCAGGCCACCACCGCCGTAATCCTCGGGTACATCGGCTCCCAGGAGACCCAGTTCTCCGGCTTTCCGCGTCATGCTGCGGGCCAATTCGAAGTCCTTGTGCTCCAACGCCTCCAGGTGCGGCACAACCTCATTCTTCACGAAGTCTTCGGTGGTGACAATTATCATCTTGTGTTCTTCGCGAAAGTCCTCCGGGGTGAACACGTCCTCCGGAGGAGTCTCTTCGACAATGAAAGCCCCACCTTTTCTCACTACGTCGGCCATGTCGACCTCCTTTTAAGCTATGGTTCTCTTTCGAAGACAGCAGCGGCACCCATGCCGCCTCCTATGCACATGGTCACCAGACCAAACTTGCTCTGACGGCGCTCCATTTCGTAGAGGAGTTTGGTGGTGAGATATACGCCAGTACATCCCAACGGATGTCCCAAAGCTATCGAGCCCCCATTAACGTTGAGCTTGGCCTGATCGATGCCAAGTGTCCTGATAACGTAGAGGGACTGGGAGGCAAAGGCTTCGTTCAGTTCGATGACCTCGATCTGGTCCAATGAGACGCTTGCCGATTTGAGGGCTTTGGGAACAGCTACCACGGGTCCTATGCCCATGATTTCTGGATCGACTCCACCAACACCCACCGACCTGAAGGTAGCCATGGGCTTCAGGCCCATATCATTGGCTCTTGTACGTGACATGACCACCACCGCTGCCGCTCCGTCGTTGATGGGGCAAGAGTTTCCGGCTGTGACTGTCCCGCCCGCTCGGAATATGGCGCGCAATCTTGACAGGGCTTCGATGGAAGTATCGGGACGTACACATTCATCCTTGTCAAATAGGCGCTCGCGCACCACAACCTCGCCTCCCTCGAAGCTGCGTTCTGTTAGCATCAGAGGCAGTATCTGCTCCTTGAAGCTGCCTTCCTGCTGAGCCTGGGTGGCTTTGCGATGACTTCGCAGGGCGTATTCATCCTGGTCCTGGCGGCTTATACTGAATCTCTGGGCTACATTCTCGGCAGTCAATCCCATCGTGATGTATACCTCGGGCCAGGTCTCTATCAGGTCGGGATCAGGCAGTGGCTTGTTGCCGCCCATCGGTATCAGGCTCATATGCTCAACTCCAACGGCCACCATGACTTCGGCAAATCCGCACATTATCCTCTCGCAGGCTATGGCAATAGCCTCCAGTCCTGAGGAACAATACCGGTTGACCGTCATACCTGGAACTTTAGTTGGCATGCCGGTTTTCAAAGCCAGGACGCGACCCAGATTCATGCCGGCCTCAGCCTCCGGGAAAGCGCAACCGGCCACAACGTCATCTATTTCTTCCAGCTTGAGTCCTTTGGCCCTCCGGATCGCTTCCTTGATGACTTCTGTGGCCGTGTGCTCAGGCCTCGTGTTCCTCAAGGTGCCGTTGATGGCGCGACCCAGAGCTGTGCGGACTGCTGATACAACTACTGCTTCCCTCATTGCCTGCTCCTTGTCCTTGGCGCTAGTTCCTTAGTGGCCTGCCAGTTTCGATCATGTGCTTCAAGCGTGCCTGTGTCTTCTCTTCGCTCGCGAGCGAGAGGAAGGCCTCTCTTTCCAGATCCAGAAGGTACTGCTCGGTGACCAGCGTATTCTGTTCGAGATTCCCACCGGTCATGACGTAGGCCAATCTCCTGGCCACGTGTGCGTCTGTGTCTGTGATATATCCGGCATCGTGCATGAGAAACACCATTAGCTCGAGAATGGCCCGACCCGTCCGGCCGACGATTCGTATGTCGTTACGCCGACGTGGCGGCCGGTAGCCTTCCCGGACCAGAGAAAGAACAGACTGCTTGGCCTCGTGCAGAAGATGATCCGGGTTCATGGTGATTTTGTCGTAGGGGCTCATGAAGCCGATGGACTGTGCATCACGCGCCGAAGTGGAAACACTCGCAGTAGCGACAGTCTGAAAAGCTCGCGCTACGTAGGGGATCAAGTCAGGCCGGCCGCCGCCGGGCACCGCGCTGGGAACACTCGCCGGAACCCAGTCAGTGGCCCTGAGGATCATCTCTTTGGTGCCTCCGCCCGCCGGGACAAGTCCCACTCCGCCCTCAACCAGGCCCATGTATGTTTCGGCGCTGGCTCTTATCATGCCGGCTGCCAGGCACACCTCGCATCCTCCACCGAGGGCCATGCGGAACGGCGCCGCCACGACGGGTTTCTCGGAGTACTTAATCCTTAAGCAGGCCTGCTGTAACTGGTGCACTGCTTCACCCAGGGTTTTCCAGTCCTTGTCAACCGCCAATCCGTACATCAGTTTAACGTCAGCACCGGGGCAGAAATGCATGCCGTGGTTACCTACCACCATGCCCTCGAAGTTCTCATCTACCTCGGTGATACTTTCGTGCAGCATAGCGATAACGTCACCGTCTATGGCGTTGTTCGGGGAATGAAATTCCAGGCAGGCTACTCCGTCCCCCAGGTCGATCAGGCTGGCACCCTGATTGGAACGGACGACCTTCTGTCTCTCTTTCAGTGATGGTAGCAGGATGATCTCCGGTTTGGCTTCCACCGGCATGTATTCTGAGGTTTCAAGATTGTACTGGTAGAGAGAACCATTGCGCTTCTCGTAGAACCGCTCTCTGCCGGAGTCCAGCATCTTCCTGATGCTCTGTGGCAAGGTCTCTCCCTCTTTCTGCATTCTTTCCGCCGATTGCCGGAATCCTATGGCATCCCAGGTCTCGAATGGGCCGACTTCCCAGTTGAATCCCCATCTCATCGCCTGATCGATACTCAGGATATCGTCTGATATCTCCGGCACTTTGGAGGCGCAGTACAGGAGCATCTTCTTCACGGCTTTCCAGGCAAACCGCCCGGCTCTGTCATCCGAATACACCAGTGACTTGACGCTGGCCGCCGGATCTTTGATCGATTTCAGCTGATCCAACAGAGGTAGATCTACCTTGCGCAGCGGGACGTAGTCGACCTTGCTGTAATCCAGGGCCCATATTTGCGGGCCTTCAGCGCTCAGGGTTTTCTTGTAGAATCCCTTCTGCGTCTTGTCTCCCAGGAGACCGGATTTCAGCATTCTGGTCAAGAGGGAAGGAACGGTGAAGGCTTCTTTCTCGGCTGGGTCATCCACATTGTCTCTGACGTTCTCAGCCACCTTGACGAAGACGTCCAGGCCCACCAGATCTGCTGTTCTGAATGAGGCCATCTTCGGCCGCCCCATCGGCGGCCCGGTAATGGCGTCGACTTCCTCGATGGTGTAGCCGTCCTCGATCATGGCCTTGACTACCGTCAGCATGGCGTACGCGCCTATCCTGTTGGCGATGAAATTGGGTGTATCCTTGGCCAATACCACGCTCTTGCCCAGTCTCTTCTCGCAGAATGATGCTACAAAGGTAAGAACTTCCTTATCCGTGTTACTCCCGGGGACAATCTCCAGAAGCTTCATATGTCTCGGGGGGTTGAAGAAGTGAGTGCCCAGGAAGAGAGTACGGGTGGCAGGTGACAAGTCCGCAGCCAGTTCACTGATGGAGAGTCCCGATGTATTGGTGCTTATAATGGCTCCCGGTTTGGCGAAAGGCTGGACGGATGCCAGAAGGTCTTTCTTGATCTTCATGTCTTCGGCCACGACTTCGATGATCCAATCGACGTCTGACAGCCAGGACATATGGTCACTCAAATTGCCGGGGGTAATCAAGGCGGCATCCTGAGGTACGAAGAACGCGGGCGGGCTGGCCATGAGTGCGCCGTCTATGCCGGCCCGGGCCAGTTTGTTCCTGAAATCAGGGGACTCCTTCGTCCACCCTTTCTTCGCGTCCTTCTCATCGAGATTCTGTGGAACTATGTCCAGGAGATATGTGGGTATGTCTGCGCCAGCCAAAAGAGCCGCTATCTTGCTTCCCATTGCCCCGGCCCCAAGGACGGCTGCTTTTCTGATCCTTCTTTTTTCCATCTTTGACCCCCGTATTGCCTGATGTCGTTGCAGGAAGATATCGCATACGCGCTATAAGCGGGAAAAAGGTTCCTTAGATGAGTAGAAAAAACGATCGGAAGGGAACCGGTCTATACCCCCCTTTCCCCTCATAAGAAGTCGCTCGTGCAGGTCGAGTAAGTGAGAAGCTGTCTTAACTTGACTTATAATCCACTTCCGTGTTTGTTGTCAAGCCAGAGCGGCAGCATCCAGGCGGAGATTGCTTATACCCGGAGGGTTGGCCCCTTTGTCTTGACAAGGCGCAGGGCGTTATATACAGTATGCGTAAACTCAGACTGGGGAGGGAAATGCTATGCCCATAAACAAGGTTGTTGCCAGCTTCGACGAAGCTGTGGCCGACATTCGGGATGGGGCAACAATAATGATAGGGGGATTCGGCACAGTGGCGAGCTGTCCCAGTTGCCTGTTGGAGGCTTTGGCCCGCAAAGGCGTCAAGGATCTCGTCACCATATCAAACACAACTGGGTTTGGCTCAGATGTGTGGAAGCTGCTGGGTTACAAGTTTGCCGAGGATGCAGACATACTGTTCCGTAATGGCATGGTGAAGAAGGCCATCGCTGCTGCTCCAGTGAGCTCCATATACCAGAACACTTTTGAGAAGTTGCTGCGAGCAGGCAAGGTTGGGGTGGAAATGGTGCCTCAGGGCACTTTGGCCGAGCGGATCAGAGCAGCGAAGGCAGGCCTGGGCCCAGTCTACATTCCCGTCGGCGTGGGCACAGTGGTGGAAGAGGGAAAAGAGAAGCGGGAGTTCAATGGACGGGCGTATCTGCTGGAGCATCCGCTCACCGCTGATTTTGCCCTCATCAAAGCCCACCAGGGCGACCGCTGGGGGAATCTGACTTATCGCCGGACCTCGAGAACGTTCAACGCCACGATGGCGGGAGCGGCCAAGGTGACGATCGCCGAGGTGGATGAATTGGTGGAACTCGGCGAGATTGATCCGGAATGCGTAGTGACCCCCATGGCCTATGTGGATAGGATCGTATTGAGGCCAAAAGAAGCGGCGGGGGAAGACAAGCCCATAAGCGAGCAGGCGCTGGAATCCCACAGGAGATTCCAGGAAAGAGGGAGTGCCTAGGAGGAACGAAATGACTGAAGAGAAGTTCAGGCTGGATAGACAGACAATGGCTCTTCGCGTTGCCAGAGAATTCCAGGATGGCAATGTCATCAATTTGGGCATAGGCATACCTGTGCTCGCCTCCAACTTCGTCCCGGCTGGCAGGGAAGTAGTGTTCCACAGCGAGAACGGCGTGCTCGGCTTCGGCGAGGTGACCAACGTGGGCGAGGGGGATCCGGATTTTGTAAACGCGGGTGGACAAACGGTGAAGATCATCCCCGGCACCAGCTTCTTCGATCACGATGAGTCTTTTACTATCGTCAGAGGCGGGCACCTGGACATATGTGTCCTGGGAGCCTTCCAGGTGTCGGAGAAGGGGGATCTAGCCAACTGGATGGTTCCCGAAAGGAAGACCGGAACGATAGGCGGTGCCATGGATCTGGCGCTGGGAGCTAAGAGGCTCATAGTCACCATGAATCACGTTACCAAAGAGGGGGAACCCCGGGTAGTCAAGGAATGCACCTATCCTATAACAGCACTCGCGTGTGTTGACCTGATCGTGACCGATATAGCCGTCATTGAGGTCACAGCGAACGGACTGGTGCTCAAAGAGGTGGCGCCAAGCTGGTCCCCGGAAGAAGTCCAGAAGCACACCGAACCTAGACTCATTGTCTCTCCTGAATGTCGAGAGATAGAGCTGTGATCCGGCCATTTGACTGATATTCGGGGAAAGACCGATGCCTGCTAAATACGCCAATCTGGCCGAACTTCTGGCCCATCGGGGCAGGCGTTTCGCCGAGAGATGCACCAACTGTGGCGACTGCCTCAAAGTCTGCCCCTTGTTTCCCATGACAGAAGCGGCCTCCAAAGGTCCGCAAGCTGCTATCGAGGCGGTAACAGATCTTCTCAAGGGAGGTCCTGTCTCAGATACAGCCTATGAAGTGGCCTTCAGTTGCACGGGAGCCTGTGGTCTTTGCGCTAGGGTCTGCTCGGAGAACCTGCTGCCTTACATGGCTTTTCAGTCCGTCATTGCCAGGCTGGCGGACAGTGGGAGGCAGCCTCCGCCTCTGAGTTACCAATACCAGCCGGGTCACCGGTACAACTTTGCCAGCGTGTTTTCGGCCTTGCAGATGAAGCCATCAGATGCTCACTGGTTTACCAGACCCCCGGAGAACCCGGAACCAGTGGACGTTCTTTTCTTTGGTGGCTGCAGTGCTACCGGGACGCCTCACACACTTATGGAGATTGTAAGCATCCTTGAAAGCATGGATATCAGCTATGCTGCCCTTGCGGGTGGTGTGGTATGTTGCGGATCAGCGCCTTTGCTTTACGGCGATGTGCAAGCGGCGCAGAACTTGGGTGAAAACTTCGTATCAGTGATCAGCTCGTTCCGCCCCAAGAAAGCCGTGTTCTTCTGCACCGGCTGTCACCTGTCATGCATAGGGCTACTGCCGCGCTTTGTCCCCGTCCCGTTTGAGTCCTGCGAGCTCACCCAGTTTCTGGTAGACAACCTGGACCGCATTCCTTTCAACAAGAAGGTTGACAAGGTGGTAACCGTCCATGACAGCTGCAGTGTGGCGCGGTTGGGAACCTTCGAGGCGTCGCGCACTTTGCTCAAGGCGATCCCGGGTATCAGGCTGGTGGAGATGGAACACAACAGAGCAGATGCGCTTTGCTGTGGAGGTGTGGCCAACACTATGCGGCCGGAGATCACTCGTGATATGCGCCTGGCACCAATGAATGAAGCCCGATTGACAGGCGCTGATGTTATGGCCACCATCTGCACCGGCTGTCAGGAGAGCTTCGCTCCGCTGGAGGATGCCTTCGGCGTGGAGGTGCGCAGTTACGTTAGCCTGGTAGCAGAAGCCCTCGGCAAGAGCCAGCCGGACACGTTCAAGAAACTGCTCAAAGCTGGGAACATACATGCAGTGCTGGCTGCTGCAGGTGACAAAGTCGCCAGCAACGACTTGAGCGTTGACGAGTTGGAGGAGGTCTTGCCGGCTTACCTGGACAGATTCTGCCTTAAGCACGCCATCCTGGCAGATCCTGACATGCCGCCTATCTAACTCCTTCCGCCTTCCGCAAGCGCTTGAATGATATTCCTCCTGTGCGAACTACACTATTGTGAATTCTGCTATAATATCCGTCCGGAAGGAGGATAGGATGGAAGTAAATCACGTACCGGGCAAGAGTGTGGGGCACATCATGTTGTACGCCCTGAGCACATGTCCCTGGTGCAAGAAAACGAAACAACTTCTTTCTGATCTGGGCGTTGACTATTATTATGTGGACGTGGATCTGTTGAACGAGAGCGAAAAGAGACAGGTGACGGAAACCATAAAGAAATGGAATGCGGCCTCTTCATATCCCACGCTGGTACTGGAGGACAAGAAGTGCATCGTGGGGTTCAGAGAGGATGAAATCCGCAAAGCTTTGGCGAAGTGAACCAAGGGACTACCGTTCCACGGGAAGACATAGATAAGCTATACGATCGGCTCAAACGCGAGGCTGAAGCCGGTGGCTATCATTTAAATCCTGACGTGGCTTTCACCAAGGAGTTGGTGAAGGGTTTGATAGTAAATGAGAGGAGATACGGATATTGGGCCTGCCCGTGCCGGTTGGCCGAAGGCAGCAAGGCTAACGATCTGGATATTATCTGTCCCTGTGACTATAGGGATGCGGACGTCACAGATTATGGTACCTGCTACTGAGGTCTCTACGTTTCGCAGGCCGTCGTGAACGGTGAGCAGCAAGTCGGGAGTATACCCGAACGTCGTCCTCCGCCTGAAGAACGGGCTGAAGCAGAGAATGAATCCTCAAAGGCCGCCCTCTCTTCACTGCCTCTTCCCGTCTGGAGGTGCAAGGTCTGCGGCTATCTCTGTGCTCGGGACAGCCCCCCGGAAGTCTGTCCCATATGTAAAGCCAAGAAAGACAGGTTCGAACGCTTCATTTGACTCTTTAAGGCAAGGAGGAGCGGATGATTGGATTCTTCAAGGCGCTGCTGGGAATATGTGAGACGAAGCCTTTGGATGCTGCCTTATGGACGCTGGATGGAGGCCAACTCAGATTGCAGGTGGCGGGAAGAGATGAGGTGATGCCAAAAGGCGGGGGTGTCTATGTTCAAGGACGCGGCCTGGAGCGTCCCTTGCTGGTTATACGCACCGAGGATGACAACTATCTTGCCTTCACGAACCGGTGTCCGCACATCGGGCATCGAAAGGTGGATCACGTGCCGGACCGCCGTATCCTGCGCTGTTGCAGCCTGGGCCATTCTACATTTGACTATGACGGGAGGAGATTGGGTGGGCCGGCGAAAGAGTCATTGTTACGTCATCCTGTCACCGCGGATGGCGGTGATCTCGTGGTCAACCTGGCGTCTTAGTTCGATAATGATCATACTAGACCATCGCTAATGACCTTGACAATCGAGCGTGGTTGTGCATAGAATTCGACAAGGAGCTGAGTTCAGCCGATCCGAAATCTTAAATCGGGAGGTAGCGTATGAAGCTCCATGGCTTATATGGGATCTGGCAAGTGGATAGTAGAGGCCCTGCCTTCAGGGCAGGGCGAATCAAGAAATGAGACGGACGACATGAGTTCGTCTGAGACACGGCATTGACCGTGTAAGACTTGGTTAGAGAGAAATTATGTTGAAGGGGCACTCTTAGAAGTGCCCCTCACTTTTGCACCTTGGCATTGTCTCAAACCCGGCATCTGTAACTCCTTGATACTCGTTTTCAGTTAAACAGATATGAGCTTGCGCAGAATAAGACTGGCTCTGATTGGCCTGATTGTTACAGCCGCGCTCATTGTTGCCTCGACGGCATCTATGGCCGCAGTTGCCCCTCCCGCGCCGGAAGCTAACAAGATAGACCGATTCGTCATTGCCGGCAAGCCGCCAGCCGTGACTATGGAAGCGGCGGTTGAGCCGGAGCCCAGCATTCAGATGGGCATAAACGTTCTGTCGAATGTGCCGGCTTTTGACTGGAGCTACGGCTGTGCCTCTACCTCTGCGGCCATGCTCTTCGGGTACTATGACCGGATTGGCTGTGTGAACATGTACGCCGGACCGGCCAATGGGGGTGTCTGTCCGCTGGACAACAGCATTTGGGGCCCCGGTATTAATGGCTCGATGGGCGAATGCCCCCTGAGTGCGACTCACAAGAACATAGATGGTCGAAGCACCAAAGGACACGTGGACGACTACTGGGTTTACTACGGGAGTAGCGCTACTGATCCATATATCACCTACGATTGGACTGAGCACACCCATGCGGGTTGCACCGGGGATTTCATGGGTACCAACCAGTCGGAGCTGGGAAATGATGTTGATGGGGCCACTTACTTC
>Ga0207752_1001420_pt1 | contig 10939 bp, 9 predicted proteins | sample Pon2CUnioCityCA_6_FD_187272 | JGI IMG/M metagenome (GOLD analysis project Ga0207752, IMG submission 187272) | Marine sediment microbial community from Union City, CA, USA - Pond 2C Sediment 2 (SPAdes) | ecosystem: Environmental > Aquatic > Marine > Intertidal zone > Salt pond sediment ... | reverse complement strand
TCGGCATCCGGCGGACACCAGCTGGAGGATACCGGATAAGCGCAATCTGGTATTTTGAACCTGGAAGCTTGATTCTTCTCCCTACCGCAGCACAAACCCTTTTTTCAACGGATCGTCCGGGTCGATGAGAAATTCGTGGCGGCCGGTGATTTTTGCCGTGCCTTCCACCTGCGGAATCACGGCGTCGTAAGGGCCAAAGCGGGTCGTTTTCAGCACGCGGCCGGTGAAACGGGTGCCGAGGATGCTCTCGACGACGATCGGCTCGTCTGTTCCGACGTCGCCTGCGGCGTGGTGGATGGCCAGCCGGGCGCTGACCCCGGTGCCGGTGGGGCAGCGGTCCACCTCGCCTTCGGCAAAGATGCACACGTTGCTGCTGTGGGCGTCCGGCGTTCTGGGCGGGCCGACGAAGATGGTCCCGTAAAGAAAGGAAAGGTCGGGCTCGAAGGGGTGCTCGATTTTCCGGGAGGCCATGACGGCACTTTTGACGGCCATTCCCTTTTGGACGAGGGCGGCAAAATCCGAAGGCTGCGTAGACAGCCCGACGCTCTCGGCGGAAACAAATGCGTAGAAGGCCCCGCCGAAGGCGAGGTCGTACTGGACCGCACCGATTCCCGGCACTTCGACGGTTTCCTCCTTCGCCAGGACGAACGAGGGCACGTTTTGAAAATAGACGCTTTTGACCCGGCCGCCTTCCACCCGGGCGTGGGCAATGACCCGGCCGGCCGGCGCATCGATGGTCAACGTGGTGACCGGCTCGACGGCGGCAACCGCCCCGGTTTCAACAACGGCCGTGGCGATGCCGATGATGCCGTGGCCGCACATGGTGCTGTATCCCTCGTTGTGCAAAAACAGGACGCCGAAATCCGCACCTTCGGTGGTCGGCGGGGTGACGATGCACCCGTACATGTCCGCATGCCCTCTCGGCTCCCACATCAGGGCGGTGCGCAGGTGATCGAGGCGGTCTTTCATGTACCGGCGTTTTTCGAGAATCGTCTCCCCGGGCAGGTCGGGCAGCCCGCCGGTAACCACCCGAAACGGTTCGCCCTCGGTGTGAAGGTCCAAGGTGGTGATGCGGCTCCAGTCGGCGGGCGGCGACCAGGTTTTCAGCGTTTTTGCATCGATCATGGGAATCTCCTTACAGGCGCTTTGAGCGCGCTGGGAAGCTGGGATGCCAGGAGGCTGGGAGGCCAAAGAACCCAAAGACGGTTGCAGGGATCGACCTGGGGGTATTCCGCCTGCCTTCCCACCGACCTTGTTTTGGACTTTGAGCGGTTAGTGGTTTTAAGCTTCCCAGCCTCCTAGCCTCCCAGCATCCTAGCATTAAGAATTGCCTTGCGGTTCTCTATGCCGGTTCAATTCCCTCATTGATCCTTAAAAAAGTTAAATCGGTTTAGCCGATACGGCGCCGGATCGAGGTGGGGCGGCTGTCCGGTGAGCATCTCGGCCGCCAGCCGGCCGGTGGCCGGCGCCATGGAGATGCCGAGCATGTTGTGACCGGCGGCCAGCACGACGTTTCCGGCGCGGGGAAGCCGGTCGATGATCGGCACCCCATCGATGGTCATCGGCCGCCACCCGCACCACTGCTCCTCCACCCGGCCGATACTTCGCAGCCGAAGATGTTTTTCGGCGGCGGAAAACAGGGAGGCGATGCGAACCGGGTCGATCCGGTCGTCATAGCCGGCAAACTCCATCATGCCGCCCAGGCGCAAACCGCTGTTCCAGGGCGTGGCCACAGACCGGCTCTCTTCGAAAAAGCAGGGATGCACAGGTGCCCCTTCAGTCCCTGCCAAGGTGACCGAATACCCCTTGCCAGGCTGGATGGGAATCCGGCGCCCGAGAGCGGCCCAATGCAGCGGCGTCCAGGCGCCGGCGGCCACGGCAAAGGCATCGGCGCGTATCTCCCCCCGGGAGGTGCTTGCGGCCGCGGCCCGCCCGTTTTCGATGCGAAATGAACGCCAGGCAGTGTTTTCCAGGATCGAAACACCACGCCGGATCAGCACCCGCCGAAGCTCGGCCATGAGAACGTCGGGCCTCAGGTGGGCGGCGTTTTCGTCCATCCACGCCCCGACCACGCCCGGCGCGGCGGCCGGCTCGATCTCCCGCACCGTTCTTGCATCAAGGGGAATGCACCCCGGCCCGAAGCGCTGCGCTTTCATCTCCACGGCGGCGTGGCGGGCAAAGGCCGCAGAACTGCGAAACAGGTGGATCGCTCCCTTTCGCTGCCAATCGCAGCAGATGTTCTCCGCCTGAATCACGGCGTCGTAGGCCTCTACCGCCGTTCCGATCAAAGCGGCGACGGCCGCAGCGGACCGGCTCCGGCTCTTTTCGGTGCAGCCGGCCGCAAAGCGGCCCAGCCAGGAAAAAAGCGTGGGGTCGAGGCGGGGGCGGATGGCAAACGGTGCGTCCTTTTTCAGCATCCAGCGAAGGCCGCAGGCCAGATTGTCGACGGTGTTGAGGGTCAGCATGTGGCTGGGCAGAATGATGCCGCAGTTTGCCCAGGAGCTTCCCCGGCCGAAGCCGCCCCTTTCGATGACGGTGACCCGCCAGCCCGCCTGTGTCAGGTGGTAGGCGGTCATCGCACCGATAACGCCGCCGCCGATCACGACGGCATGCTGGGATGGGCTGTTCAAGGAAAGACCCCTTCTACACTAGAGCCTTCTGATACGTGGACTGGGACAAGGCAGGCAAGCACGAAATTCGAATATCGAAATTCGAAACAAATTCGAAATTCAAATGACAGAATGGCAGAAACAAAGCGCCCTCTTGTTTTTCCATATCTTCCGCAGCTCAATCCGGAATTTTGGTCATTCGAAATTGTTTCGATATTCGTGCTTCGGATTTCGAATTTATGTTCCCGTAACCACCGGATCCATCTTAGAAGGTGAATTCGGCAGCGACAAGCGGGAAAGGAAATTATTCCCCCAGATAGGCTTTTCGGATATCGGGGTTGTCCAGAAGGGTGGCGGCCTGGTCTTCCATGGAGATCGCACCGGTTTCCAGCACGTAGCCCCGCTGGGCGGTCTGGAGGGCCAGGTTGGCGTTCTGCTCCACCAGAAGGATCGTCGTGCCCTCCTTGTTGATCTCGGCGATGATATCGAAGATCTTCTGGACGATTTTCGGCGCCAGTCCCAGGGACGGTTCGTCCATGAGCAGGAGCTTGGGCCGGCTCATCAAGGCCCGGGCAATGGCGAGCATCTGCTGTTCACCGCCGGAAAGGGTGCCGCCTTGCTGGTTTCGGCGCTCTTTTAGAATCGGGAAAAACGAATAGGCCTGATCGATGTCCCTGTCGATGGCGTTTCGTTCCCGGCGGTAGAAGGCCCCCAGCTCCAGATTTTCCCGGACCGTCAGGCGGGGAAAGATCCGCCGGCCTTCCGGCACCTGGCACAACCCCAGCGGCGGGAGCGTTTCCGGCGGCGTGCCTTTGATCGATGTCCCCCGGTAGAAGATGTCCCCCTCTTGAACCGGGACGATGCCGCAGATCGTCATCAAGGTGGTCGATTTGCCGGCGCCGTTGGCCCCGATCATGGCGACGATCTCCCCTGGATAAACGGTCAGGGAGATCCCCTTCAGGGCCTTGATGCTGCCGTAGCTTGCGTGAACGTCCTGCAGTTCGAGCAGCGGTGCGGCCACGATCACCCCTCCTTTTCCTCGGATCGGGTTCCGACCCGCTTGGCGGGGATCAGCCCCCTGGGTTTGAAGACCATCATCACCGTCATGGCGCCGCCCACGGCCAGCATCCGGTACAGTTCGAATTCACGAAACACCTCCGGCAGCACGATCAGGGCCATCACCCCGAGAATGATGCCCGGAATCGACGCCATTCCGCCCAGCACGACCATGGCCAGCACCAGGGCGGACTCCAAGAACGTAAAGCTCTCCGGGCTGACAAACCGCATGCGGGCGGAAAAAAATGCGCCGGCAAGACCGGCGAAAACCGCCCCCATGGCGTAGGCGAGCAGCTTGAGCAAAAAGGTGTTGACCCCCATCAGTTCTGCGGCGGTTTCATCCTCCCGGATCGACTCCCAGGCCCGGCCGATGCGCGAGAAATTGAGCCTCCGCACGGCGATGATCGTAAATACGGCCAGAAACAAGGCGATGTAATACAGGTAGTGAAGTTTTTTGAGATAGAGGTGTTCGAAGCTGAGGCCGCCGTCAAAGGATAGGAAATAAAAGCTGGGGGGGTCGATGCCGAGGATGCCGTTGGGACCGTTGGTCAGGGTCATCCAATTGTTGAGGATCAACCGGACGATTTCCCCGAAGCCGAGGGTCACGATGGCCAGGTAGTCGCCGCGCATCCGGAGGGTGGGATACCCGATGATGCAGCCGGCGATGGCCGCTAAAACGGCGGCAAACGGCAGGCTGAACCAAAAGGAGATGCCGAAATTGGTGTTGAGCAGGGCGTAGGAGTAGGCGCCCACCCCGTAAAAAGCGATATATCCCAGGTCGAGCATGCCGGCCAGACCGATGACGATGTTCAACCCCAGGCCGAGGCAGATGTAGATGAGCACGTTGATGGCCACGTCCTGCTCATATCGGCCGGTGATTTGAGGGTAGATGAGGGCGAACCCCAGCAGCAGTCCGATCCAGGCTTTGGTCGGAAGGCGCCCTGCCGCCTCCGAAGCCCGGTCGCGCAGGACGGCCGCCGGCCGGGCGACGAAATCGAGGTTGCCGCTTTTGTTGAGCACGTAGAGAAAGACGCATACGAAGGCAACGGCGGCGATATAGAGCCAGACCTGAAAGGCGTTGGCAAAGCTGAGCGTGCCGTCGGGGTGGATCCCCAACAGAGGCCACAGCAGGGCCATCAGCCAGAGCAGCCCCAGCACGAAGGGTTTGAGGACTTTTTTACACTCTCGTATCATCGACATTTTCACCCATGATGCCTGTCGGTTTGAAATAGAGCACCGCGATCATGATGATGAACGCAAAGACGTCTTTGTACTGCCCGGAGATGTAGGCCGCACCGAAGACCTCCACCAGCCCGATGATCGCCCCGCCCAGCATGGCCCCGGTGATGTTGCCGATGCCGCCGAGCACGGCTGCGGCAAATGCCTTGATGCCGGGGACAAACCCCATGTCGTAGCGCACCGAACCATAGTAGAAGCCGGTCATCATTCCGGCACAGGCGGCCAGTCCCGCGCCGATGGCAAAGGTCAGGGCGATGATCCGGTTGCTGCTGATCGACACCAGCGAAGACATGATCTTGTCCTGGGCCGTGGCCCGCATGGCCATGCCGACCCGGGTCTTGTAGACCAGCAGGTTGAGGCCCACCAGCAAAAAACCGGTAAAGACCACGATAATGACCTGCAGATAGCTGATGGTGATATTGCCGATGTCGAATCCGCCGTGGGTCAGCTCGGAGGGATACGGTTTGTCGAACACGCCCTGGGTGAGCATCAGTCCGTTGGACAGGAATATCGACATCCCCAGGGCCGAGACCAGCAGCGAGAGCCGGGAGGCGTACCGGAGCGGCTTGTAGGCCATCCGCTCGACCCCCATGGCCAGAAACGCGGTGTAGGCCATGGTCAGGACCACCGCCCCGGCGATGCACAGAAACGGATGGGTTTCCAGGTATCCGGCGCCGGTCATGTAGGCCAGCAGGATGACGCCCATGTACCCGCCGGCGGCGAAAAACTCGCCATGGGCGAAGTTGATGAGCTGGATGACGCCGTAGACCATCGTGTAGCCCAGGGCGATCAGGGCGTAAACGCCCCCCAGGGTGATGCCGTTGATGAGCTGCTGTATGAAGTATTCCATGTCGCCTGCGGTGTTTCGCCGTCGATCGGGTTTGCTGCAGAAAAGACCGGGCTGCCCGCGCAGCTCAGCGCGGACAGCCCGCGGCTCGGATGTTGATTAGAGCTTTCCTTTTGCCGGATCCCAGTATTTGACGTACTCACCGTTTTTGATGACAAAGACGATGTAGTTGGAGCCGGAATCTCCGTTGGGCCTGAACTTGACCATCTTGGAGGCGCCCTGGAAGTCCATTTTCATGATCTCGGCCTTGATGTCCTCCGGGTCGGTGGAGCCCGACTCCTTGATGGCTTTGAGCAGCACCGTGGCTGCATCGTAGGCATAGGTGCCGTAGGCGCCGATTTCGCCGTACTTGGCGGAGAACTTCTTGGCGTACTTCTTGTACTCGGGGGTCGACTCGTCCACGTAGCCGAAGGTGACCATGACCCCTTCGGCGGCATCCTTGGCGACCTTGATGAAGTTCGGATGCATGTTGGCATCCTGGGTCAGGATCTGGGCATCGAGTCCCAGACGCTTGGCCTGGATCGTCATCAGGCTGCCGGTGGCGTGGTTCTGCATGCTCATGTAAAAAACGTCGGCGCCGGTGCTCTTGGCCTTAGTCAGCAGGGCGGAAAAGTCCTTGTCGCCCTGGTTGACGTGGTCGCGGCCGAGCACCTCGATGCCGGCCTTTTCACACTCTTTTTCGACGCCGTCGGCCAGCCCCTGAGAATAGGTGGTCTTGTCGTCCACGATGAAGATCGAGTCGGCATTCAGGGAGTCTTTGATGAACTGGACGGCGACCTTCGACTGGTCGTCGTCCCGGCCGCACATCCGAAACATGTAGGGAAGTCCCCGCTCGGTGACCTGCTCGTTGGTGGACGCCGGGGTGATCATCGGGATGTCTTCTTCGGCCAGGGTCTCTGAGGCCGGGATCGTGGAAGAGGAGCAGTAGGCGCCGATGACGCCGACCACTTCCAGGTTGAGAAGCTTGTTGGCGGCGGCCACCGCCTGCTTCGGGTCGCAGGCCGTGTCCTGCGGATAGAGTTCGATCTTGTCGAAGCCCGGGATGCCCCCTTCTTCTTCGAAAATCTCGAGGGCCGTCAGGGTGCCGTTCTTGATGTCGTTTCCGTCGGCGGCATAGGGGCCGGTCAGGGGGCTCATGGAGCCGATCTTCAGGGTTTTGGCCGCCGCCGGGCTTACGGCAAACGGCACCAGAATCAGTCCCAACACCAGCAGGGTCAACAGTCGCTTTCTCATTTTTTTCCTCCTTGCACATCGGTTTTTGGTTTTGCCGGCTGGCCCAGGTAGGCCTCGATCACCTTGGGATCCGACTGAATTTCCTCCGGTTTTCCCTCGGCGATTTTCACGCCGTGATCCACGCAAACGATTCGGTGGCATACCCCCATGATCACTTTCATGTCGTGCTCCACCAGAAGGACATCGATGCCGAGCTCCGATATCCGGCCGATGTCTTCGATCAGGTGCTGACTCTCGGCCGGGTTCATCCCGGCGGCCGGCTCGTCGAGCAGGAGCACCTTCGGCTTGGACGCCAGGGCCCGGGCGATTTCCAGGCGCCGCTGCAGTCCGTAGGACAGGTTGGCGGCAACCGTGTCTGCATACCGGTCGACCCCCATAAACGCGAGGGCCTTGAACCCGTTTTCCCGGATTTCTTCTTCTTCGGCCTTCTGCCGCCCGGTTCTCAGCACCGCCCCGAACACCCCGGTCCGGGAGCGGCAGTGAAGCGCCACCATGGCGTTTTCGATGGCGGTCATGTTGGAAAAAAGGCGGATGTTCTGAAAGGTCCGGGCAACTCCAAGGGAAAAAATCTGGTGAGGGCGTTTGCCGAGCAGGCTGCGGTCTTCGAACAGGACATCGCCGGAGGAGCTCCGATACACGCCGGTGAGCACGTTGAACACCGTGGTTTTTCCGGCGCCGTTGGGCCCGATCAACCCGAGGATCTCACCGGAACAAAGGGAGAAGCTCAATTCGGAGAGGGCGGTCAGACCGCCGAAACGAACCGTGATGTTCTGCAGTTGAAGGGTCGCCATGGGTTCAGTCGGGTTTTGTTGCATTTTTTACGCGGAGGTGTTTCCCCTTTTTCATGTATTGATTGAACCGCCGGACATGGCTCTGGGCGATGGTTCGGGCTTCTTCCGGCTGCTTTGCCTCCACCGCATCGACGATGGCGTCCAGGTCCTGAAAGTTTTCCCGCATCTCCCGGGTTTCCATGGCCAGGTACCGTTCATAGTAGCGGTGGATGTTTTCATGGATCGTTTTCAACACCGAAACATAGACGGGGTTCTGGGAAATCCGGGCCAGGGTGAGGTGAAAGGTTTTGTCGGCCTTTAAAAAGTCTTCCGCCGCGCCCAGGTCGGCATGTTTCCGGGCCTTTTCCACCAGATCCCTGAGTTTGCGAATGTCGGCCGCACCGGCTCTTTTGGCGGCAATGGCGGTGACATCTCCTTCCACTCCCTCCCGGAACTCGGCCAGGTGATTCAAGGAAACTTTCTGGGACCGGATCAGAAGGTCGAGACTCTCGGCCACCTGATCCGAGGAGACCGAACGGACCACCGCACCGCCGCCGCCCCCGAGCTTGATCTCGATCAGTCCCTTTTGCTCCAGAACCCGAAGGGCTTCGCGCAGGGTGCTTCGGCTCGTCTTGAGCAGCTCCTTGAGCTCACGCTCGGCCGGAAGCTTGTCGCCGGCCCGCAGGCGCCCGTCGATGATGGCGTCCTGGATCTGCTCCACCACATCCTGAAAGATTCGGTTCTGACGTGCGGCGCGAAACAGGAGCTGGGAATCGGTATTGGTCTCCATGACGAGTCAGATCGATTCGGTTTGTCCCTCTCGATGAGTAAGCCGTGGTTTGGGTGGTCTTGTCGGGGCCACAAAATGGTCAGACCATTAAGGTGTTTTTTCGATTCTGTCAAGAATAAATTAAGTAGATACAAACGCTGAATCCGGTTTAGCGCGGGGCCGTCAGGATTGCCCCGTTTATACCAGCCCCCCCTCGGTCAGGGGCCGGTGTTCGAGGATGCGCTCCGGAGAAAAAATGGAAAGGTCGAGGCTGGTCGGGTGTTGCAGAATGATTTCGGCAAGGTAGCGTCCCACGGCGGGCGCCTGCTGCAGCCCGTGGCCGGAAAAGCCGTTGGCCAGGTATAGGCCCGGCATCTCCGGCCATTCTCCGAGGATCGCATTGCTGTCCAGGGTGTTGACGGCATACAGACCCGCCCATCCCCGGAGGAGCTTTGCCCGGTCGAAGGCCGGAACGAACTCGGCCAGCTCGGGCCAGAGAATCTCGTAAAAGCGCTTCTCGTCCCAAGAAAAATCGAACGCCTCCGGGTCTTCGGCCATCGATTTTCCCAGCAGGATCAGGCCGCCGGTTTCGGTCCGGAAATAGAGCCCGGAAGGCAGAACGGTCAGCGGCAGGGGACCCTCCGGTTTGACGGCCGTATCCAGGGCAAAGACCTGCCGCTTGACCGGCACCACCGGAAGCCGAACGCCTGCGGTATCTGCGATCTGCGCCGCCCACGCCCCGGCGCAGTTGACCACGTTTGGCGCCGAAACCTCGGTGCCGGATGCCAGCCGAACGCCGTCGGCCCGGCCGCCTGTGGTTCGAATTTCCGCGGCTTCGTCTTCCCGGTATTCCGCGCCGAGGGCTCGGGCCTTTTTCCGGTACCCCATGAGCACGCCGTAGGCGTCGAAATGGCCGTCGTCGGGACCGAAGGTGCCCCCCGCCAACCCATCTGGGCGATAGAGGGGATAGCGCCGTTGGATTTCTTCCGGGTTCCACCATTCGACCCGACATCCGAGGCGTTGCTGGCGCTCGAGATTTTCCCGGGCTGCGGCTTGCCCGTCCCCTTCGACCAGGAACAGGTTGCCTTCCCGGCGGAAAGATACCGCCGGGGCCAGGTCGCCCACGGCCATGGCCTCTTCGAACCGCTCCAGCACCTGGAAAGCGTATCTGGATATTTCGATATTCTGGCGAAGGCTGAACTGAATCCGGGCATTGGCCATGGAAAGGGTGGTGGACGCCCGGCTGTAGGTCGGATCCCGCTCCACGACCATCACATTCAGGTGCGGGTCCGCATCCAGCAGAGAAAACGCCGTGGCACTGCCCATGACGCCGCCGCCGATGATGGCCACGTCGAAGGTTTCGCTCATTTTCGCGTCCCAAAAAAAGGTAGGTATTTCTGTTGCATCGCTCGATGGGAATGGTTGACTGGTCAATTGGTTGAGTGGTCAAATGGGAGAAGAAAAAACCGAATCAACCAATCAACCAATCCACGAATCAACCTCATCACAGCGGCAGCTTTGTGCCAATTCCCATTTCAATCGCCTTCCGGTAGATGAGCGGCGCCACGGCCATGTCGTCGATGGCCAGGCCCAGGTTGGCCGTCAGGATGATTTCCTTTTCGTTTTCCCGGCCGGGTTTTTTGCCGGCGACCAGCTCGCCCAGGTCCGCGTGGATCGGCGGAATCTTCTGGAAAAACCCAAGCTCCTTGTAGTGGAGCAGCTGGGCCGTGTCGTCGGTGCAGAACTTGGCCGATTCGGCCATGGCACCCGGGTGCCAGTAGGAGTCGAAGTCAACCAGGGAGGCAAAGGTGCCCGGTGCGGTCCAGCCGGGCTGGATCGTCGCATGGGGAATCTTCTGAATCGGGCCGGCGGTGACCACCATGTCGCAGCCCGCCACGGCGGCTTCGGGTTCCTTGACCGCGGTGACCTCCAGCCCGAACTGTTCGGACATCTTGTCGGCATAGGCGACGGCCGCGGCCTCGTTGACGTCGAAGGCCATCACTTTTTTCACCGGGAACAACACCTGGAGCGCCTCTAAGTTCGTGCGCCCCTGCACGCCGCAGCCGAGCACCCCCACCGTGGACGATTCGGGGCGGGCCAGAAACTTGGCCGACAGGGCCGAGGCCGCACCGGTGCGCATCGCCGTGATCCAGATGCAGTCCATGACGGCCAGGGGCAGACCGGTCTCCACATCGTTGTAGATGAGCAGGCCGGTGATGTAGGGAAGGCCCCGCTGCTGGTTGCCTGGATAGCCGCCGACCCACTTGACGCCGGCGGACTTCAAGGCCGGGATGTATGCCGGCATGGCGTGAATGAAGTTGTCGCCCCCGCCGGGATGAACCCCAGGCTTGGGGGGCATCTCGGTGCGGCCGCTTCCCTTTTCGGCAAAAGCGGTTTCGAGGGCCGCGATGATGTC
>Ga0207752_1001419_pt1 | contig 10942 bp, 11 predicted proteins | sample Pon2CUnioCityCA_6_FD_187272 | JGI IMG/M metagenome (GOLD analysis project Ga0207752, IMG submission 187272) | Marine sediment microbial community from Union City, CA, USA - Pond 2C Sediment 2 (SPAdes) | ecosystem: Environmental > Aquatic > Marine > Intertidal zone > Salt pond sediment ... | reverse complement strand
GCAAGGCCGGCATTTATCTACCCTGAGCAGCCCGGGCCCGGGATCGTTCGAGGGCCGTTAGAGAGCCGTTCGAGGGCCGATCTCAAGCCAGCCAGCGCGCCGCCAACTGCAACACCAGCAGCGCGAACAGGCCGGCGAGCAGATCGTCGAGCACGATGCCCAGCCCGCCGGGCACGCGCGCATCCAGCCAGCGGATCGGCCAGGGTTTGAGGATGTCGAAAAAGCGGAACAGGACAAAGCCGGCGAGCAGCCAACCGATCCCCGCCGGCGCCGCAGCCATGCACAGCAAAAAGCCGGCGAACTCATCCCAGACGATCGCCGGGTGATCGTGCACGCCGAGGTTGCGCGCCGCCGCGTCGCAGCACCAGACGCCAAACAGCGAGACCAGCGCCACCGCCAGCAGGTAGCCGCCCAGCGGCAGATCCGCCAGCAGCCACCACAGCGGGATCGCCGCCAGCGTGCCGAAGGTGCCCGGCGCGCGCGGCGCCAGCCCGCTGCCGAAACCCAGCGCAAAGAAATTGGCCGGGTGGGCGAACAGTGCCGCGGCCGGCAGCCGCTGTGCGGAGCGCGACACGCTGCCTCAATCGCCGCTGAAGTGGTCGAAGCCAGCGGCCGCCAGCGGCGTCGCAGCGCCCTGCCCGTCCGCCAGCCACAACCCGGGCTCGGCGCAGATGCTGCCGATGCGCGTGCACGGCGGCACCTCCGCCGCCAGTGTCAGGCCGAGCATCATCTCGCGCTCGGCGGGCACGCAGAAACACAGCTCGTAATCGTCGCCGCCGTGCAGCGCCAATCGCTGGCCATCGCTGTGCGCCGCGACCGCGGCCGACAGCGGCAATGTCCGCGCATCGATGCGCGCGCCGACGCCACTGGCAGCGCAGATATGGCCGAGGTCGGCGGCCAGGCCGTCGGAGGTGTCGATGCAGGCCGAGGCCACACCGCGCAGCGCGCGGCCCAGTTCGAGGCGCGGCTCGGGCCGCTCCAGCCGCTGGAGGAGCGCCTCCGGCGGCGCCTCGCCGCTCTGTAGCAGGCGCAGAGCCAGCGCCGCGTCACCGGCCGTACCGGAAACGTAGATCGCGTCACCGGGGCTTGCGCCAGCGCGCCGCAAAGCCTGCCCGCGGCGGCATTCGCCGAGCACTGTCACGGCGATCACCAGCGTCGCTCCGCGCGTGGTATCGCCACCGACCAGCGCCACGCCGCAGCGCGCGGCCAGCGCCGCGAAGCCGCGACAAAAGCCCGCCAGCCAGGCTTCGTCGATCTCCGGCAGCGTCAGCGACAGGCTGACCCAGCGCGGTCGCGCACCCATCGCGGCGAGGTCGGAGAGGTTCACCGCCAGCGCCTTGTGACCGACGCCTTCGGCATCGCTGTCGATGGCGAAGTGGCGCCCGGCGACCAGGCTGTCGCTGCTCATCGCCAGGCTGTGTCCGGGGCTGGGGTCGAGCAGCGCGCAGTCGTCGCCGATGCCCAGCAGCACGCCGGATTCGCCGCCTCCGGGGGCCAGATCACGAAAGTGTCGCGCGATCAGCGCGAATTCGCCGCCGCCGGCGCCGCCGGACTCGCCGCCCGGCCGGGCAGCGAGCGGCGCGGCGGACGAATCGCCGAATGGCGAATCGCCCGCGCTCAACACCCGCGGCGCCCGCGCGGTTCGCGCGCAGCGGCGCGCTCGCGCTGCATGGCGGCGACTTCGCTGGCGCGGATTTGCCGGGCCGCTTTGTCGATCACGCCGTTGACAAACTTGTGCCCCTGCTCGGCGCCGAAGGCCTTGGCCAATTCCACGGCCTCGTTGATGACCACCCGATAGGGGATGTCGATCCGGTGCAACAGCTCGTAGCAGCCGATGCGCAGGATCACCCGTTCGACCGGGTCGAGGCTCTGCAGCGAGCGCTGCATGTGCAGCTCCAACTGCGCGTCGAGTTCGCCGAGATGTCCGGGTACGCCGTGCAGCAGGGCCTCGAAGTAGGCCACGTCGGCCTGCGCGCAGATCTGGCGCAACTGTTCGATATCATCGTCCTCGGCCTCCGGCACGCTGCGGAACTGGCGCGCGATCTCAGCGAGCTGCTCGCCACCCAGATCCCACTGGTAGAGCGCCTGTACCGCGCGCCAGCGGGCGTAGTGCCGGGCGCGGCGCTGTTTGAATCGACCGTCCCCGGAGTTGGCTGGCTGCCCGCTTTCCACGGCGTTCACGCGGACAACTTGCGCAGCAGGCTGACCATCTCGATGGCGGTCAGCGCAGCCTCTGCGCCCTTGTTGCCGGCCTTGGTGCCAGCGCGCTCGATGGCCTGCTCGATGGTGTCAACGGTGAGCACGCCGAAGGCCACCGGCAGGCCGTATTCCATCTGCAGTGCAGACAGCCCCTTGGCGCACTCGCCGGCGACGTAATCGAAGTGCGGCGTGCTGCCGCGGATCACCGCGCCGAGCGCGATCACCGCGTCGTAATCGCCGCTGGCGGCCAGCTTCTGCGCTACCAGCGGGATCTCGAAGGCGCCGGGGACGCGCACCACGGCGACCTCCTCTCCCGCGCTGCCGCTGCGCTGCAGGGCATCCAGCGCGCCCTCCAGCAGGCGCTCGGCAATAAAGCCGTTGAAGCGGCCGACGACGATGACGAAGCGGGCGTCGGCGACGCTGAGGTCACCATTGATGTTGCGAATGCTGCTCATGCTGCTGTCTCTGCAAAACTGTGTAGAAACCGGGGCGACGGGCGGCGCCGCTGCCTGCCGGGTGCCGTTTTAACCGGTCGCCGTGTCACTGGGTGATGTAATCGACCACTTCCAGATTGAAGCCGGCCAGGCCGTGGAAGATCTTCGGCGCGCTCATCAGGCGCATCCGGCGCACGCCGAGATCGGCGAGAATCTGTGCGCCGATGCCGTAGGTGCGCTGATCCTCGGGCTTGGCCTGCGCATCTTCATCGCGCGGCTCATCGCGCATCTGGCCGGCCGCGCTGGCGCCGCCCTGCGCGCTCGGCCGGCCACCCATGATCTGATAGTGCTGGATCTGCCGCACCAGCGCGCCCTGATCCTCGGGCTGGCGCAGGATCACCACCACACCGTCGTCCATCTGCGCCACGCGACGCAGTGCATCCTGCAGTGGCCAGCCGCAGCCGAACTCGGCGCCGAGGGTGTCGCAGAGCATGTTTTCCACGTGTACGCGAACCGGGATCGGCCGCTTCGAATCGATGCGCCCCTTGACCAGCGCCAGATGCAGGCCGTTTTCGATCAGATCCGAATAGGCGTAGAGATGAAAGTGGCCGTACACAGTGGGGAATTCGCTTTCGGCGATGCGCTCCACGGTGCGCTCGTTCTGGATGCGATAGCGGATCAGATCCTCGATGGTGCCGATTTTGAGATCGTGTTCGGCGGCGAATTTTTCCAGATCCGGGCGCCGCGCCATGCTGCCGTCGGGATTGAGAATCTCGACGATCGTGCCGGCCGGCTCCAGCCCGGCGAGGCGCGCCAGATCGCAGCCTGCCTCGGTGTGTCCGGCGCGTGCCAGCACCCCGCCGGCGGCGGCCATCAGCGGAAAGATGTGCCCCGGCTGGACCAGATCCTCCGGCTTGGCTTCGGTCGCCACCGCGGCCTGGATGGTGCGCGCGCGATCCGCCGCGGAGATGCCGGTGGTGACGCCCTCGGCAGCTTCGATCGAGGCGGTGAAATTGGTGCCGTGGCTGGCCTGGTTGTCGTGCACCATCAGCGGCAGGCGCAACTGCTGACAGCGCTGGCGGGTCAGGGTCAGGCAGATCAGCCCGCGCCCGTACATGGCCATGAAGTTGATGTCCTCCGGGCGGGTCAGCGCCGCGGCCATGATCAGATCGCCCTCATTCTCGCGCCCCTCGTCGTCCATGATGATCACCATCCGCCCCTGGCGGATGTCTTCGATCAACTCTTCGACACTGTTCAGCTGCATGCGCGCGGCCCGGGCGGAAAGCCGTCAATTGTAAGACGTGCGCTGCGTCACAGCCAGCCGGATTTACCCCCGCCGCGCGCTGGCAACGGCGCGGGCCGCGGCCGCCAGCCAGTGGCTATCGGGCAATGCCGGGCAGCGCGGCCAGTGCCCGACCCTGCGGGGGCGCGCCGCACTCGGCCGCGGACGCGGCAGGGCTTGCTGGCGCGGGATTGCTGGCAACTGCGCGGCGATTGATGCCCTCCCGGGCGATCCAGTCGTACAGCGCCTGCCATTCCTGCAGCGATGCCGTCACATCCTCGCTCAATTCGCACAGGCCGAGGCTCTGCTCGTAGGCCTTGGCGTAGCCCTCGGTCTCGGTGATCGTGGTCAGAAAGGGGATGCGCAATGTGTTGAGAAAGCGATCCAGCTTGTAGTGCATGCCGGTCCACTGGGTGACGCGGTTGGCGACTACCGCGACCCGCTGGCGATGGTTGCGAAACCCGGGATGGCGCAACAGCTCGCCCATAAAACGGCTGGCCGCGCGGATATCGATGCTCGACGGCAGCACCGGCACCACCACCAGATCCGCCCAATCGAGCATCTCGCGCATCTGCAATCGGTCCATCCCACCGGGGGTGTCGGCGACCAGCAGCGTGGCCGTCGCCGGCAGGCGCGTGCGCCAGTTAAAGCTGTGGCCACGGCGCGCGTTGCTGGAGGCATCCACGGCGTGCACCACGGGCACATCCTCCGGTCGCTGGCGCGCCCAGCTGATCGAGATCGCGATGGGGTCGTGGTCGATCAGCGCCACCGTCTCGCCGGCATTGGCGTAGTGCGCGGCGATATTGGTCGCCAGCGTGCTTTTGCCCGAGCCGCCCTTGACGTTGATCACCGCCAGCCGCAGCGGACGGCTCAGCCCGGCGACGCTCGCCGGTAGGCGCGGCGCCGATTCGGGCGTCGCTGACGGCTGCGGGCCGGGGCGCGGCTCTGCTGAGCCGGCCTTGGCCGGAATCGCGCCGGCGAGCCGGGTCGGCGACGGCGCATCGACGGCCGCCTCCGACGGCGCAGAACGACGCAGTGCCTGGCGGATGAAACTGATCATTGTTGCCACTCCCTCGATCACCCTGTGGGATGCCCTGCCTGCGCTTGCTGCATTTTGCAGAGCATCCTGTGCCGCATGGGGCTGCGGGCGCGATATTCATGGGCTTAGCGGCAGCAGATCGAAAACACTTGAAAGGCGGGGAACAAAGCACCACGGCCATTGCGGCCGATAGGCAGTCAGTGGGCCGCCAGGCGGGCGGCCAGCGCCCGACCGGCGACCGTACCGCTGGCCCAGGCCCACTGGAAGTTGAAGCCGCCGATGCGCCCGTCGACATCCAGCAGTTCACCGCACAGGTACAGATCCGGGCAGCGCCGCGAGGCCATATCGCGCACCCCGACCTCATCCAGCGGCACACCGCCAGCGGTGACTTCGGCGTATTTGAAACCGCGATCGCCACAGATTGGCAAGGGGCAATCGCGCAGCCATTGCAGCAGCGCGGCGCGCTGTTCGCGGCGCAGTTGATCGCAGCGCAGACCGCTCGGCAGACCGGCGCAATCGCACAGTTGTGCGGCCAATCGCGTTGGCAGGCGCTCCGCCAGCCAGCGCTCGACGCTGCGGCCACCACCGGCGTGCAGCTCGTCCGTGAGCTGCGCATCGGTCGCATCGGGCAGCCAGTCGAGGCGCAGGCGCAGGCCGGAATCGAGCCGCTGCGCCGCCAGCCAGTGCCGGCTGATATCCAGCACCGCCGGGCCGGAGATGCCGAAATGGGTACACAGCAGCGCCCCCGAACAGGCCGCCAGACGCTTGCCAGTGGCCGATTGCACCCGCAATGTCACCGGCGCACTGACTCCCGCCAACTGGCGCAGCCAGTGCCCATCCGGCAACAGCAGCGGCACCAGCGCCGGCGTCAGCGGCTCCACCAAGCGGTGGCCCAGGGCCTGCGCGAGGCGGTAGCCGCCGCCATCAGAGCCGGTTTTTGGCATGCTGCAGCCGCCGGTGGCCAGCACCAGATGGCGGCAGTGCAGCTCGGCGCCGTCGGCGCAAAACAAGCGGAAGCCGCGCTCATTGCGGCTCAGCGAAGCCACCCGCGCCGATGCGCGCAGCTCCACCCCGCAGCGGCGCAGCTCGCCGAACAATGCATCGAGCACGCTGCGCGCCCGATTGCTCTGCGGGAACAGCTTGCCGCCCTCCTCCTCGACCAGCGCAACGCCCAGCTCAGCGAAGAACTGACGGGTGTCATCGACGTCGAAGCGCCGCAACACGCGGCGGATGGCGTTGCCGCTGCCGCCGCAGTAGTCGCGCTCGTGTACCGTGCGGTGGCTGACGTTGCAGCGGCCACCGCCGGCGACGAGAATCTTTGCGCCGGGCTTGCGCGCCCCGTCGAGCAGCAGGATGCGCACCGCGTGCGGCGCTGCACGCGCCAGCTGGATGGCACACATCAGCCCGGCGGCGCCGGCACCGATGATGGCGACGTCGGCGGTTTTAACCGCCGCGCCGGGTTCGTCTGCGCGATCGCGCGATGGGCTGCCTGGCGGGGATGGCACAGATGGCGTCACGGGGTGGTTGCGGGGTTGCGGCGGGTCTGCTGCGGGCTGCGGCCAGGGCGCGAGAGTGTACTGCGCGCGGCAGCGACGAGCCAGTCGCCGGCGCTTCAGTCCCGTGCCGGTCGCAGCAGCTCGGTGTCGTGGGGAATGGCGTGCTCGATATCGCGCCAGTCGTCGGCGTCGAAGTGGAGAATCGCCACCGCTCCCGGCGGCGTGGCCAGCGCGCTGGGGCCGACCAGTCGCGAGCGCAGTTCGGCGACACTCGGGTTATGCCCGACCAGAACCACGCTGTCACTGTGCGACGGCAGGTCGTGGATCACCTGTAGCCAGTCGCGCACCGTGGCGCTGTAGAGCAGTGGCGAAGTTTCGATATCGCCGCGGCTGAGCCCCAGTTCGCGGGCCAGCAGCTCGGCGGTGGCCAGCGCGCGCAGCGCATCGCTGCAGACCACCTGCTGCACCAGCAGGCGGCGCTCGGCGAGCTGACCACCGATGCTGATCGCTTCGCGTTCGCCCTGCTCGGTCAGATGTCGCGAAAAATCGCCCCCGCCGGCGCTGGAGGGGGCGGCCTGGGCGTGACGCACCACGATAAGTGTCTTCACGGCTCTAGCTCCCGGTATTGGCTCGCGGCGCGCGGATGACACGCCTTTTGTCGGCGAGTCTAGCGCGTTTGGCGGCCACCGGTATCAATCATCGCCAGCTTCTGCTCTCCGGCGCGCCTGCTCCCGCTGGCGCAGCTCGATGCGCCGCACCTTGCCGGTGGTGGTCATGGGCAGGGCATCGAGAAATTCGATCTGCCGCGGGTACTCGTAGGCGGCGAGCCGCTTGCGCACCGCTTGGCTGATCTCCGCAGCGAGCTCATCACTGGCTTTAAATTCATCGCGTAAAATAATGAATGCTTTGACAATATCTCCGCGCAAACCCTCCGGATCGGGCACCCCGACGGCCGCCGCCTGGAGCACCGCCGGGTGGCGCATCAGGCAGTCTTCGATCTCGCCGGGGCCGATGCGGTAGCCGGCGGAGCTGATCACATCGTCGTCGCGGCCGGCGAACCACAGGTAGCCGTCGCCGTCGCGGTGGCCGACATCCCCGGTGCGGAACCAGTCGCCGGCGTATTTTTTCGCCGCCGCCTCGGGGCGCTGCCAGTAGCCGAGAAAGTGCACCGCGTCATCGCGGTGGGTGGCGAATTCACCCATCTCGCCATCCGCCAGCTGATTGCCTTCGGCGTCGAGCACCGCCACCCGGTGTCCCGGATAGGGCTTGCCCAGCGAACCGGGGCGCACCGGCATGATCGCGCTGCAATTGCCGGCGATGTAGTTGTGCTCGCTCTGCCCCCACATCTCGTTGAGTTCGACGCCAAGTGCCGTGCGCGCCCAGGCCAGCAGCTCTTCGCCGAGTGCCTCGCCGGCGCTCATCACCGCGCGCAGCTTGAGATCGAAGCGCTGCGGGATGTCATCCACGGTGCGCAGCATCTTCAGCGCGGTGGGCGGGATGAAGGCATTGCTGACGGCGTACTTTTCCATCAGCGCCAGCGCCCGTTGCGGATCGAACTTGCCGCACTCGTAGCCGACGATCGGCATGCCGTAGACCCAGGTCGGCAGCAGGCCGTCGAGCAGGCCGCCGGTCCAGGCCCAGTCGGCCGGGGTCCAGAACACATCGCCCGGCCGGGGGAAGAAATTCTGCGACAGCTCAAAGCCGGTGAGATTGCCGATCAGGCAGCGATGCGCGATCAGCGCGCCCTTCGGCGGCCCGGTGGTGCCGGAGGTGTAGATGATCAGCGCCGGGTCTTCGGCCAGCGTCTGCACCGGGGCGAAATCAGCGGCGGCGGCATCGAGCAGAGGCCAGAAGGCGCCGGCGACGCCCTCATCATCGCAGATCAGCAGCTGTTCGAGCTGCGGCAATTCGCCCCGCAGCGATTCGATCAGCGGCGCGTGGGCCGCGTCGGTGACGACGATTTTGGCCCCCGCATCGCCGAGGCGAAAACCCAGCGCGTCCGGGCCGAACAGCACCGACAGCGGCACCGAAATGGCCCCCAGCTTGTGCGCGGCGATGTGCGTCAGCGCGGTCTCGATGCGCTGCGAGAGCACGATAGCGACGCGATCGCCGCGCTCGACGCCCAGCCCGCGCAGCGCGTTGGCACAGCGATTGGAGAGCGAAATCAGCTCGCCGAAGCGGTACTGCGCCGTCTCGCCGCGGTCGTTTTCGTAGTACAGCGCGACCGCTTCGGCGCGCTCCGCGTGGGCATCGGAAACGGCCACGCCCATGTTGTAGTGCGCGGGGATCTGCCAGCGGAAATCGCGATGGCAGCGGTCGAAATCGCTGGTATTTTCAGGGATCAATCGCATTGGGGGCTCCGAAACTGTCCGCCGGCCGGGCGGCGGCTGATCACCAATAGCGCATCGCGGCGCGGTACAGATCGCGCAGCTCGGCCTCGCCAACCGCCAGCGGCGCGTTGCCGAGCAGCCGTTGCTGGGCGTTGGCGCCGGCGGCCAGCGCGTCGATATCCGCCTCGCCGTAGCCGACGCCGGCGACGCCATTGGGCATCGCGGTGGCGCGCATCAGCTCGGTGAGCCGCGCGGCGATGACCTCGCCGGCGTCCTCCGGGGTCGCGCCGCGCACATCGGCGCCGAGCAGTTCGGCGCCCTCGATGTGCCGCTGCGGGCAGGCGCTGGCGGTAAAGCGGAAGGCCGCCGGGGCGTTGACGATCACGCTCATGCCGTGCGGGCACATGGGGTGGTCGTCGGGATAGCCGGGCGGATAGAAATCGCGCACCAGCCCGGCCACCGAATAGCTCATGCCGTGGGGGATGTGCACCCCGGCGTTGCCGAAGGCGATGCCGGCCAGGGTGGCGGCGAACATCATGTTTTCGCGCGCTTGCCTGTCGCTGGCGTCGGCCACCGCGCGCTGCAGATAGCGACCGGTCAGGCGCAGCGCCTCGCGGCAGCCGACGTCGCTCCACGGGTTGGCGCCCTGGCTCATCGGCCGCGCCGCCGGGCTGGCGGCCGCCGCGCGCCGGCTGTGCGGCAGCGCGGTGAAGGATTCCAGCGCGTGGCTGAGCACATCGAAACCGGCCGCGGCGACCACGCTTTGCGGCAGACTGGCCATCACCGTCGGGTCGATCAGCGCGCGCGTCGGGCGCAGCGCGCGGTGGGCGATGCCGGTTTTCACGCCCTGCGATTTGAGATCGAAAATGGCGATGCCGGTGCACTCGGAGCCGGTGCCGGCGGTGGTCGGGCAGGCGATGTGCGGCTTCAGCGCACCGGGCACCGGCAGGCCGGCGCCGAGCGGCGCGTTGACGTAATCGAGAAATTCGGCCGGCCAGCTGGCGTAGAGATTGGCCGCTTTGGCGGTGTCGATCACCGAGCCGCCGCCGACCGAAATAAAGCCATCGACGCCGCCGCTGGCGGCAAAGGCCTCCTGCGCGAAAGCCGCCGCGGCCCTGAACGAGGCGTCGGTCGGCTCGACGCGCGACTCGCTGAACAGCGCGACTTCGACACCCGCCGCGCGGCAGCTGGCCAGCACGGTCTGCAGAAATGGCAGCTCGGCGATCCGCGGATCGGTGAACAGCGCAGCGCGGCGCATGCCCAGCTCGCGGGCGCTGGCGCCGACCTCGGCCAGCGCGCCGGGGCCGAAGCTGAGCGCCGAGACATCGACCGAAAAGACGGCGTCGCCGCCCTCCACGGTGGCGTAGTGGTGGCAACAGGCCATGCTTTCCTCCCCTCCCCTGACGGGGGTGAATGGTTATTCGTCGATGCGCCCGAGGCTGAATTCAGCGCCGCGGCTGCGCAGGATCAGCTCATCATCGCGCGCTTCGGCCAGCTCGACCAGCTGGTAAAAGACGCTGCGCGACAACAGCGCGCGCAGCCCGTCGCGCAGCAGCAGGTACGGCGCCGGCTCGCCATTGTCGCGGGTTTTTACCTGCAGCGGGTGCCCGGCATCGCAGGCGATGCGCTCGCCGACATTGGTTTCGAACACCAGCAGCTGCTCGCCACCCTCGCCGAACACCTCCAGCGCGACGGCGACAAAGGGCGCGTCGAGCACGCGGATGCGCCACTTCTCCACCGGGGTGACGAGGAAATGATTCTCGCCTTCGCGGCGCAGAATGCTGGCGAACAGGCGCACCAGCTCAATGCGCGCGATCTGTGCGCCCTCGTGCCACCAGCTGCCGTCGCGGCGGATTTCGATGTCGATATCGCCGCTCAGCGGCGGCTGCCACAGCTGCAGCGGCGGGCGCTTCTGCGCGCCGATCTGCGCCAGCACGTGTTCGAGATTCGTCTGCATCGCCGGTCCCGATCCCCTGCAGGAGCGATCTTGCGATCGCGACAGCCTGCCCTGTAGGAGCGATCTCCTGATCGCGATAGTCGCCGAAAGGCGGCTTTTTTGGCGTATTCAACGGCCTATCGGCCGTGATCGCGATCAGGAGATCGCTCCTACAAACGTCTTTGACAGCTCGAAGGGCGCGATACGCGCAGCGCATCGCACCAAT
>Ga0207752_1001418_pt1 | contig 10942 bp, 8 predicted proteins | sample Pon2CUnioCityCA_6_FD_187272 | JGI IMG/M metagenome (GOLD analysis project Ga0207752, IMG submission 187272) | Marine sediment microbial community from Union City, CA, USA - Pond 2C Sediment 2 (SPAdes) | ecosystem: Environmental > Aquatic > Marine > Intertidal zone > Salt pond sediment ... | reverse complement strand
CTTGCTCGGCGTAATCGCAGTACTCGTCCAGTGCGATGTTGTAGGTGACGCCCACCGCCAGACGCATATCGCGAATGTTGTGCCAGCCGCCCACGTCGTCAGCCGTGTATTGGGTCTCCAAGTCAAAGACGATGATGTTTTGCATTTTGCCCCCCTCGCTCAGTAGGTTGGGATCCCCATTTGACTTGGTGGACTAGCGGCGCCGGAACCCGCCGATCATCGGCACAGCCACCAACAAGCTCAACAGCCACAGCCCTACCCAGACACCGATCTGTTTGACCCAGGGCCGCCAGGGCGCCTGCGGCTCTAAGCTGGCCCGCCACGCAGTCTCCAGACCGCTGAGGCTGATGTCCAAGGTCTCCTGCACGCCTCCTGCGCAGCTGGCACCGTTGCCGTAGGCCTCCAGCAGCGCGCGTATGCCTTGAGCGCCATACCGCTCACGGATAAAACGCACCAGGCTGCCGCTCTGGGCATATGCCAGAAGCGCGGTGCGCGAATTGGGTGAGAAAGGTACACACAGTTCTTCCACAGGGAGGAACTGCTCCTTCGCGCAGGCCTCCTCGAGCGCTATGGCGTACTCCGGCGTTGGCAGCCGCTCATTGGCCGTAGCCAGTCCCTCATCCAGCCACTCCGGGATGTACCTATAGGCAGATGGACTGACGGCCCGATAGATCAGCAGATGGGTGATCTCGTGGGGAATGTAGCGCATCATGCGAGACGTGTACCCTTCCGTAAGCGGAATCGCTACGACGGCCACGCCCAGTTCAGGATGTGCTTGGCCGCTCACCCACTCTCGTCCCGTAAGCACCATCGCCGCGGAAAGATTATGCTGTGCATCGTAGATGTAGATGTCCAGGGGCATCGGCTTCGGAGCATGCAGCTCTGCATTGATCTCCTCTGCGCTGGCCCGCGCGATGTCAAGCGCTGCCTGGCCGAAAGCAGGGTCACCTTGGCCCTCAATCCAGTGAACTGTGATGCCGTCGACACTGAGTTGCTCCCAGTGGAAACGGTTGTCCGTATACTGCAATTGCTGGGCCTCGGTGGTCAGGCTATCGCCTGCTGCGGTGTCGATCTGCCACCAGAATGTGACAGTGGCAAACGGCGGGAGGGGAGAATGGCGCAACTCGTGCACGTGGCTGACATTGATATCGCTACTTGGCTCAACAGCGACGCTCACAGATTGGGCCCGCTCGTTACCAGTGGCCTGGAAGAACAAATAAACCTGTGTGATTTCGGCTTCGGAGTAGGCCTGCAGCGTGAAGGTAATCTGCTGGGCAAAGCTGTAGCTGGCCCGGCTTTCGACCACGGTGACCCGCTCATCGGCGACGGCGACCTGGTAGCTGATCCCGTAGGGGGAAAGGGCCAGCACAGCCTCTAAAGCCAAGACCAGACCCACAATCAGCAGGAGAGTGGACAAGCGTGCCATCTGGTCAACGGGACGCTCTGCGTTGATGGGAGCAGGATGGAACAGGCAGTGAGAAGAGAGCGCTTGCATATCGGACATAGGCGACGATATCGGCAGTAGTGGTCGTCAATTCATTTACCCGTCGGACTCTCTGATCAACCTGGTGAAGAGATCTGACAGATACCCGTGCAGGAATTCCAGCTCATCCAGGGCGGCCTTGGCCGCAGTCCGTGTGGCCTCGTCCTGGGAATGGCTGTAGCGTTCCAAAATCTGTTGTGCTTTGTCTCCTCCGATCTGCCCCAAAGCCCATAAGGCTGCTTCCTGCACTTCACGGTCGGCGTCATCGGCCAACTCTTCCAGTGCGGACACGGCCTCGGAGATCTGTAGTTCTCCGCAGGCCCGAGCTGCTTCGTAGCGCAGCTCGGGATTAGGGCTGAAGAGTTCCTGGCGCACGTGACGAGCCCAGCGGGTGTCGGCGCTACGTCCCATGGCGAAGATGGCGCTGACACGCACCTTTTCCTCCGGCGCGGCATGGGCTTGGCGAATCAACTCTGCAACAACCTCAGTGCCGGCGTAGGCCACTGACTCCAGTGCCCGCCGTTGCACCTCAGTGGTCTCTGTAGTGTCTTGGCAAGCAGCCAAGAGTGCCTCATAGGCCTGGGTATGGGGCTCAGGACGGATTCTCTGAAGTTCACCCAGAAGGACGAAACGGCCCAGCGACTTGGCTGCAGCCGTCCTCACGGCAGGAGCCTCGTCATCCAGCAGGGCCGTCGCCAAAAGGGGAACCAGGCGCACATCTTCGTCCTCCCATAGCCCGTCGATCGCTGCGGTGCGTACCTCGGCATCCTCATCTGTCAGCCCTAGGCGAAAAACTGCCCCGAAGTTTAGCTCAAAGTCCGCCTCGGCCAGTTCTCCCAACCGCGTGACCAACTGCCGCCGCAATCCGACCGGCAAGCCTGGCCACACCTCGCGCACACGTGCCATCTCCTTGGCACCCAGGTTTGAAAGGCGGTACAGGGATGCCTGGGCTGGCGGCTGGTCGCTTTCCTCCAACTCTTCGATCAGAGCATCAAGTGGATCTTGCATCTTATCTGACTACCTGAGCAATGACCAGGGAATGATCGGGTTGATGATATCCTGCAGCATCACTATGGCCATCAGGCCTACCAGAATTACCAGTCCCACGAAATGAATCATCGCTTCGCGCTCGGGCGGTATTCGCCGGCCTCGTATTGCCTCGATGAGCACGAACAAAATCCGTCCCCCGTCGAGGGCAGGGAGAGGTAGCAGGTTAGTCAGGCCAAGGGCCAGGCTGATGAATGCTGCAGTCTGCAGCACGGGGAAGGCCAGGCCCCATTCGACGCTCTGCTGAAGGGAAAAAGCCAGCACCCCGCTGATGCCGACCATGCTCGTCGGGCGTGCCTCTTCAGGAGTGATGTCACCCTGAGCAAGGCGAGCTGGAATCTGAATGGTTGCCATTACCGCCGAGGCGATGTCGTTAGCACTGGCACTCATTGCCCCGGGAAGGCGATAGTGCTGCAGTGCGCTTCGGTCCGGCCAGGGGGCCATCATGATGCCCAGAAAACCATAACCATCGGAGGTATGCCCTGGCGTCGCCTTGAGAGTTAGTGTCTCACCTTCACGCAAGACGGTAAGCTCAATCGTCTGTTCAGGTGCAGCGCGAATGATACGGCGCAGATGTTCCATTCCTTCTTCTATGCGTTCTCCATCGACAGCCAGGATAATGTCGCGGGGACGCAGCCCTGCCTCTTCGGCGGCAGTCCTGGGTTCGACGCTGGTGACTTCAACCTGCCATTTGTCAGGAAGGCCAGTGGTGTAGGCTCCGACGAGCAACATCGCGGCGATGACGATGTTGAGTATCGCTCCGGCTGCCAGCACAATCACGCGCCAGCGCTTAGGTTGCGATGCTAGACTGCGCGGATCGGAGGGGTCCTCCTCGCCAGTCAATTTCACGAACCCTCCCATCGGCAGCCAGTTGAGGCTGTACAGAGTGCCAGACTCCACTGTGGTCAGCTCACCGCGTAGATGCAGCTTGTCGTCTGGGGCCTCCGCAGCCTGAGGTTCAACTCCCGGGTAGTCTGCGTCCGAATCGACCACCTTCAGGCGGTGTAACACGAAAGTCCCATCCTCACGTCGGCTGGCGACAGCGTCCACGCGGGCACCCACTTTCGCCCTCTTGGGCAGTCGGAAGCCCGCTGGCACGGTCAGACGCACGGTGCCGATCTCCAGATAACCCTTCCCACGCCACAGCTTCAGCAGACGAGGTGGGTAGCCGAGACCAAACTCCTCGACTCGCACTCCTGCCAACTTGGCGAGGATGAAATGGCCCAGCTCGTGGACCAGGATTATCGGCCCTAATACAATAACCAGAGTGCCAATCAGCCAGAACATCACGTTGATCCAATCCGTTACATCTACTATTTTCAGTCAGAGGCGGGCGCTCGCGACGCCCGCCTCGCTTTCTCCAAGTGACTGTCCGATACCTCGCAGGCGAACCTTTACATTTATATTATACCCTCAGCAGTCCAAACTCGCAACACCGAAGCACAGCACAGGACGATCTCAAATCTCCGATCAGCCTTCCCCGTTCTCCCAGAACCGAGCCGGAGTCTGGAGATCCCGGAGAAAAGCCAGCGTTGTCTCAAGGACCGCCTGGGCGGTCAGCGCGTCGGTGTGGATGTAGAGGTCGGCGTGTTGCCGGGCATGGTGTAGGCGCAGGGTCTGTTCGTCCCACCGGTTTGGTCGGGCGTCCGTCGGCCGGCGTTGGCGGGCGACCTCCCATGAGACGTCCAGGTAGATGAGCAAGTCAGGTTGAGTGATACGCTGCCACATAGCAGGCACGTAAGAGTGCTCCTGTGCCACCTCTCGGGCGTTGTATCCCCGCTCACGCAGCGCCCGCACGAGTAGCGATTTGCCCGAGACGCATGGGCCGACCACGGCGATTAGCGGACGTCTCTCTCGCTCAGGTTGTTGCACGGGTTGGAGGGTTTCTTCCGGGAGAGCAGGCGTGTCAGCCACGAGTGACGGGGAGCTGTGCGCTCACCGCGTGGAGTGGGGGATTGCTCTCCGCTCATCTCGCGCACCCTTGCCAGGGCGTTCAGTGTGGCGAAGACCACCAGGCAATCGCCAGCGCGCAGTGCGGCGTTGGGGTTCGGATGCAAGTCAAAGCGATCTGAGCTTTTGTGCAAGATGACCGTGATATCAACTTCCTTCTCCACCTGGGCGATGATGCGCCCTTCCAATGCCGAGCCACTCCGTATCACCGTTCGTGCCACGTTCAGCAGCTCGTCGTCCACGTGGAATGAGTAGTCAATCTGGGCCCGCGTGGCAGCGGCAGCGAAGATCGGAGCGGCCAATGCTGAGGTGCTGAAGGCGGTTCGAATGCCGAAGCCGCGCCGGACTTTCTCTGCCAGCTGCACGTCGAACATCCGCATGACCACCTTGATGCCGGGGTTGAGTTCTCGGGCGTCGAGTGCGATGTCCAGATTGGTCAAGTCGTCCTGGGTGCAGACGACGATGGCGGATGCTTCCTGCACATGGGCCTTCTCCAACATCTCCCGCTGACGGGCGTCACCCAGCAGTACCGGCACGTTCATCTGGCGTATCTCTTCCAGGAACGGGCGCTCGGGATTTTGTTCGATGCCGACGACGTCCTCTCCCAGGTGGAGCAGCTCCCTCACGACTCGATAGCCGACCTTCCCCAACCCACAGACAAGGATATGGTCGTGGTAAGTTGAAGCGATAGCCACTTGCCAGGCCTCCTTTCGCTCGCGACGGTTGAATAGCGCGACGCCGAAGCGCAGGACACCATCGGCGACGACGGCCAGCCCGATGGGGGGGATGGCGAAGAACAAGATTTGTAGCCCTAGCGCTCTGGGAAACGGTAGAATGGTCTCCGCAAAGACCAACATGAAGGTAGCGTGCAACGCTGCGGCCCAACCGAGGCGTTGTCCACTTTCAGGGTAGTAGTAGAGGAAGCGCAGAGCCAGCGTGCCCCCGCACAGAAGTATGGCGAAGGCGAGCAGGGAGACGCGGAATTGACGTATCAGCACCCGGGTGTCACGCCATACAGCTCTCGCGTACCGCCGGAGGTCGTGCGGGTGCATCGTGCTCCTCAAAGAGGGAACTTGAGCGCCAGGCGACGCACGCCGTCGCCCTCGCGGTCCAAAATGCGAAGCACGAGCACGCTGATGTCGTCGTGCGGCCGCCCCTCGTCCAGGGCTACTGCCTGTTCAAGCAAACGGTTGGCCAACTGTTGAGCACTCGTTTCGCCCTCCACTGTTAGCTTGCGCACTGCCGACGGAACGTCGAACACACAACTGGACCGCACTCCGGCTGTTTCCAGTCCGTCTGTGTATACTACTACGGTGGTGCCAGCAGCCAGACTCAACTCGGTGATTTGTGGCTTGGTACCGCGTCGCACGCCGACCGGACTGGATGGCTCGTCGAGCAACCGTAGGCCACCTTCGGGAGTGACGACGATGATTGGGCATCGGTTGTTCCGTGAAAGTACGAGTGTGTTAGTCCTCAGGTCGATCGACAGGATGTTGAGGGTGGCTGAGACTTTGCCGCCTCTGTGTGTGTATAGGTAATCCTGGGCTGCCCGGGCTGCTGCTCCATCGCGCACACCCTCCGACAGTTCGGACACCGCTTTGCGGGCCACCAGGTTGCTGATGGCCTTAGCTGCCCGGCCTGAGCGCTGTCCGTCCACCAGCACGAAGGAAAAGCCCCCGTGAGGACGTTCGATCATTTCCAGCGTGTCCCCGCTCTCGTTGGTGGCCCACTTGCTCACTTTGGATGCTGCGATCTCGATTTCCATGTACTACGTGTTCCTGGTGCCTGGTCGGTTTCTCGAGCGCTGTGCGTTACGCGACGTGCGATGTGAGCGTGCGGCTGATAGCGGCTAGCACCACCCGTATCTCTACCTCAGGCGCAACTTCGATGCGAGCGCGGTTTTCGTCGGCGTTGAGATATGTCAGCTTGCCGATGATGCCTCCCACGGTCATCACCTCGTCGCCCACGCGCAGTTCGGCCATCTGCTTTCGCCGCCGCCGTCGGGCCTGCCACTGTGGCCAGAACATGAGCATGCTGATCAGAACGAGGCCTGCAGCCAGGATGACGATTTGCTGAGTTTCCACTGTTATGCTCCCGTCGATAGATTTGTCACTTCAGCTATATTATACTCGCGTTAGAATTGTGAGCAAGGTTTGAATTATTTCTGTGGTGTGCTATAATCTCGGACGTGCCAGCTTCTTCCTCTATATGGGAATAAAACGGGTCCGTATGAATCTTGCCTTCCTTACACCTGGAATCTGGGAATACCCTCTATTTGCGTTCTATGTTCTGGTGACGGTCGGGCTTCTCGTCTGTGCCTGGCGCGATTTTCAGCGGTTGGGCCTGCGTCGGCTGCTCTTACTTCTTGGTTTGCTGGCAGTTCTCCCTGTCGTCGCCCTGCTGGTCGCAAGCAATCTGCTGGTAGTCGTCTTCTCTCCTCCCAACCTGCTGCCTCCTCCAGGCGTTCCTGTTGAACCTGCTCGACCCTTTGCCTCGCTGCTGGCACTGCCTGTTATTGTCGCTGGGGCCTGGCTCGGTGCAGGGCCAGCGCTACTGGTGGGATTGGTCAGCGGGGTCTTGCGCGCTGGGCTGACGACCGGCGGTATCGCTGATCCGTTTCATTATGCCTTGTTTGGCTTTCTGGTGGGTTTTCTTCTGCGCCAGGACTACCGGGGCAGCTTCCCGCTCCTCGTGCGACAGCCCATCGTCGCCGGACCGCTTTCGGCCTTGTTTGCGTCACTGCTGCTGTGGCTGTCGGTGCTTGCTCGTGGAGCCGATGCAGGTCTGGCGGGGCTTGACTACGCGGTGACACTGACACGCGCCTACATCGGTCCTCTGTTGTTGGAGAGCCTTGCGGCGGCGATCATCGTCCAGGTAACCTATCTCCTGTTCCCGCGCCTTCGACCTGTCCGCGTGGCGCGCCGGTTCCCACCTTACAGCTACACGTTGAATCGCCGTCTGCTTTTCCTGTTCGTCCCGCTGATCGTCGTCATGACTGTTGTCCTGGTGTATGCCGTCACGACTACGACGCTGCGCGTGGCGACACTTGATGCGGTGGACGAGATGGCGCGGGATGCCAACAGCGCCGCTGAAGATGTCCCTTACTTCATCCACACTGGGCAGGGACTGCTGGCGGAGTTCGCTGGCGATGAAGCGCTGTGGCAGGGCGATCCGGCCAGTCGGGAGAATCGCCTCCGCAGCGATCTGCGAACCGTGGCGTTTTTCGACCAGTTGATGTTGTTTGACCTGGACGGTCATCAGGTGACGATGTACCCCCCGCCGCCGGACGGTGATCCAGAACTGACGGATCGGGAGGAGGTCTTCTTGCGACGGGTTCTGGAAAGCGGTGCAATGCAGATTAGCTCAGTACACCGCTCGGCGCAGGGGGAGGTCATTCTCTCGTTCCTGGCACCCGTGGAGAATGAAGCCACCGGTGATCGCTTCGGTGCTCTGTTGGGGCGCACTCAATTGAACGTCAATCCGGTGATGGCACGAGCTTTGGCAAGTCTGCAGTGGACGCGCGAGCGCGGCGAGGGTTTTGTCGTTGATTCAGAGGGGTATATCGTTGCGCACGCCGATCCCGACATGCTTCTTACCCAGTGGAGTGTCGATGAAGACCGCCCCCGCATCGCGACTGTGCTGCGGGGCTGGGCCTATGAGAGCCGCAACCCTCGAGATAACACACGCCAGTTGGTCTATCACTTACCCGTAGAAGGATACCCCTGGGCGGTGGTGATCCGTCTGCCATATAGGTTAGTGCTGGGCCAGGCCACAGAGGTTGCTACTCCCCTGGTGCTCCTCCAGTTCCTACTGGGAGGCGGGTTGGTGATCGTTATCCCGCTGGTCACTCGCTGGCTGACCCGGCCGCTGACGCAGTTGGCTGCTGCGGCTGATCGTATCGCTGAAGGTGACCTTGCACAGCCTGTGCAGGTGCCCGGCAATGACGAGGTGGCCCGAGTGGGGCATGCGTTTGAGGGCATGCGGGTGCGATTGAAGGCCCGCCTGGCTGACCTCTCGCTGCTGCTCCAGGTCAGCCAGGCGGTTTCGGCGACGCTGGAGTTGCCCAAGGGAATGCCTTTTATCCTCGAGGGAGCGCTGGAGGCGACGGATGCCCAGGTGGCTCGCATCGTGCTGCTTTCCGCTGAAGGTGAGCCACAGATGGCAATGGGGCGAGGGCAACCGTACGAGGGACTGGGGATCCTCGACCGCGGGCTGGCTGGAGCGTCCAGGGATCTGGAGTCTCCGCTGGTCGTGCAGAACCTGGCCCGGGCCAGGACGTTGGCCGATCCCGAAACGTTGAAAGGCCCGATCAAAGCTGTCGTTGCGTTGCCTGTGCGCACTAAAGATCAAACCCTGGCTGTGATGTGGGTCGGGTATGACGCGGTGCGTCAATTTGACCCATCGGGGATCGACCTGCTCTCCACGTTGGCCAGCCAGATGGCTGTGCTGGTGGAGAACGCCCACTTGTTCCAGGCGGAAGAGGGTGGCAGGCGGCGACTGGAGGCGGTCCTGACCAGCACGACTGACGCTGTTCTGGTCACCGATCGCGATGACCGTATCTTACTGATCAACCCGGCTGCCGAGCGGGCCTTTGGCGTCGCAGCCGACACGGTCGTCGGTCAGAAGGTCGAGGTCACGGGATTGGCTTCTGCATTGGCAAAGGTCTTTGAAGAGCCCTTGTCTCCGCGTGAGGCGTTGACCGAGGAGGTGCCGCTGCCCGACGGGCGAACGTTGTATGCCAGTGTTTCGACGATCTTGAGTGCCGACGGGGGCCGGATCGGTCGGGTGGCCATGATGCGCGACATCACGCACTTCAAGGAACTGGACGAGATGAAGTCCGACTTTGTGGCCACGGTCTCGCACGACTTGCGTGCACCGCTGACGTTCATGCGCGGCTATACGACCATGCTTCCTATGGTGGGGGAGCTGAATGAGAAGCAAACTGACTATGTCCAGAAGATTCTCCGTGGCATTGGTCAGATGAGTGAGCTGGTTGACAATCTGCTCGATCTGGGGCGCATTGAGGCCGGCGTGGGGCTGGAACGCAAACCCTGTCATCTGGGGGCGATCCTGGTCGAGGCGGTGGATAGCATGCGGGTCCGGACGGTTGCTAAGGGGCTCAAGCTGGAACTGGAGCCGGCCGAAGAGGTGGCGGTGGTTGCTGGTGATGCAGCGTTACTTCGCCAGGCGGTCACTAATCTGGTGGACAATGCGATCAAGTACACGCACAATAATGGCACGGTCAGGGTGGGCTTATCGGTCTGCAACGGGCAGGCGGTGATCCATGTCGCTGACACGGGTATCGGCATTGCTCCCGACGATCAGGTGCGCTTGTTTGAAAAGTTCTATCGCATCAAGCGTCGCGACACGGAGAACGTGCAGGGCACAGGGTTGGGGCTGGCGATTGTCAAGTCCATCGTCGAGCGGCACGGCGGAAAGGTTTGGGTGGATAGCGAAGTGAACCGTGGAAGCACGTTTTACATCAGCCTGCCTCTCGGCGAGGGTGAGTCGTCAGAGGCGCAGGTTCCACAATAGACGGCGGGGTACCGCATGGCGCTGCAAATTGGTATTGTAGGCTTGCCTAATGTGGGTAAATCTACTCTCTTCAACGCCCTCACGCGGGCGAGGGCTGCAGTAGCTGCCTATCCGTTCACGACGATTGAGCCCAACCGGGGCGTGGTCGCGGTCCCGGACCCGCGGCTGGAGGTGCTGGCGGTGATGGTTGGGCCGGAACGGGTCACCCCGGCGACAGTCGAGTTTGTGGATATCGCGGGCCTGGTACGTGGGGCTCACCAGGGCGAGGGTCTGGGCAACCAGTTCCTGGGCCACGTCCGCACGGTGGACGCGATTGCGCTCGTCTGTCGCTGCTTTTCCGATCCGGACGTCGCCCATGTCGAGGGGACGGTGGATCCACTGCGCGACACGGACGTGCTCGATCTGGAGTTGACCCTGGCCGACCTGGAGGTGGCCGAGCGGCGGTTGGAAAAAGTACGCTCGGCTGCCAAGGCCAGACCGCGTGACCATGCTGCGGAACTGGAGGCGTTGGAGGATCTGCGCGCTTGCCTGCAGGCCGGGGAGCGTGCCGCTTCATGGGCGGCGAGTGGTACGGTTGAAGCCGCGCTCGCGCGAGACATGTCGTTGCTCACCGCCAAGGAACGGGTATACGTGGCCAATGTTGGTGAGGAGGATCTGCCCGGTGGTGGCCCCCTGGCCGAGGAGATCACCTGGCTGGCGGAGAAGGAGGGGGCGGCTGCCGTCATCCTCTGTGCTCAGTTGGAAGCTGATCTGAGCGAGTGGCCGCTTGACGAGGCCGTCGCCTACCGGGCGGACGTTGGGCTGGAGCGCTCTGGACTGGAGGCTCTGGCCCAGGCTGGCTACGAGGTGCTTGACCTGATTACCTTCTTCACCATCACAGGAGGGCAGGAGGTGCGGGCCTGGTCAGTACGGCGGGGGACTCAAGCC
>Ga0207752_1001417_pt1 | contig 10949 bp, 8 predicted proteins | sample Pon2CUnioCityCA_6_FD_187272 | JGI IMG/M metagenome (GOLD analysis project Ga0207752, IMG submission 187272) | Marine sediment microbial community from Union City, CA, USA - Pond 2C Sediment 2 (SPAdes) | ecosystem: Environmental > Aquatic > Marine > Intertidal zone > Salt pond sediment ... | reverse complement strand
GTGTCACGGTTGGTTCCGGGGCGGATTCTTCGGTTGCGGCCGGCTCCTGCGTCGCTTCAGGGACGTCGCCGGCGTCGTCGACCTGCTCATCGCCGGTTTGTGTATCTTCGCCCTCGCTGCCGAGCGCTTGAAGCGTCTGGGTAACGGCGAGATCGATGTCGGCTTGCGACGAGGGAAGGCCGCAAGCCAGTACGGCGAGCAGCAGTGCTATCAGCGGGAGAAAAAGAATTCGGGTCCTGCGGTTCATTGAGAGCCTCCTTAATGTAAGTGCAACTGTTTCCTTCTTAAATCTATAACGGCGATGATTGGGTATTTGTGACAATCGATCAGTTGTTACTAATTTCAGTCCTCGGCGTCCCACGGTGTGGTCTTATTGTATTCACCTGCGAGAGTGGCGCTAATTTCAACGCTTATTTTGGGGACGTGGTCGGCGATGGCGGCGAGCAGCCCGAAACAACCGGTGAGCATCATGTCGCCGTGTGGAACGGCGAAGTATGGACGCAGCCTCGAGCCAGCGAGCATCGAGCGCCTCGGACCGGTTACGACGATCCCGAATTCAGTCCCGTCGAGGGGCATGGGATCCATCTCGAAGGTCAGCGCACCATGGCCGTTCTCGGCGAAGACGCGCGCCCGCGTCAGCGTGCCTCCGGCGAAATCGACCAGCAGGTCCTCGAGATGCTCCTGGTTGAGCAGCCCCGTGTGGTGTTCGAACACGCCCCCGATGAATTGATCGTGCATCCGGAAAGCGAGCGTGTGGAAATTCCCGACGTTGACGATCAGCGTTCGTGATTGCCGGGCAATTGTTCTGTCCTGCATCGCACCCAGCACGGCAGCGGGCGCCGTATCCATCAGGACTAAGGGGCAGTCGACCCCGGCGCTTGAAGCGACGGCCTGCATGCGCGTGAGAATAGAGGGGATCTGTTCGGACAGGAAGGCGAACGCGGACAGACGGTTGCGTTCGCGCAAGCGCGCTTCCAGATAATCGAACCGGAATTTCCGATCGGAAACGTCGGGTGGAGCTTCACCATGGTCAAAAACGGCGACGCCGACGGCGGCGGGATCGAGTCTCACCCCAAACGAGTTGAATGCGCTGGAAATGGCGTGGTAATCAAAATCGCGCAGCTCGATAATTTCCACATCCCGCATGGATTTGGATTCATCCTCGCTGACGATCGTGAGGCCCATCTCGCGCTGCAGCAGATCGATGTCGTCGTTAAAAGAGCGCGCTGCGGCGGGTGTGGCATAGACATTCAACCCGGCTTTGATGTGATCCTCAGCCGCCCAGTGGCTCGGACCACCGCCCATCGTGACGCCCTTCAGCAGGATGTCCACGCCCCGTCTGGTCGCATCGCGAATCTGTCTGCGGGTGAGCATCGTCGGAGAAGGCATGATCAGTTTAAGACCATTTTCGGGGCTCATGCCGGTCCGGAGCAGATAGATATCCTGCGTGCCGGTGCCTACGTCGACCGTGAGTACCTGCATGCTTATTCGAACTGTTGCTGGTTGATTGCTATGTGGGTGGATTGCAGCATCATGGCAGCGTGATAGGGAGCCAATCGGGCTGGAAGTCCCGCCCGGGGTCGTTGGTGAGGTTCTTCTGACCGGAGCCGTTGTTGGTCATGATGTAGATCTCTGGATTTTGATCGCGGGTGGAGGTGAAGGCGATCCATTGACCGTCGGGCGAGAAACTCGGTTCTTTGTTGCCCAGGCTGTTGGTCAGCTGGACCGGGTCCTGACCCGGATTGGAAAACGAGGCGATATAGATTTCCTCACGCCCCCGGCTGATGATCCAGCTGAAAGCAAGGAATTCGCCGTCGCTTGACCAGGAAAGCTCCTGCGCGCCGATGATGCGATCGCGGACATCGAACATGCGCGCCTGGCCTTCATTGGGCTCACCGGTCTTATCCTGCTCGCGCAGAACAGGACGCAGGAAAATGCGACCGGGAGCCTGGTTGATCGAGGCAATGACCGCAAGCTGATCACCCTCTGGCGACCAGGCTGGCTGATATTCCACCGCAAAGCCCTCGGATAGATTGTCAGGTTCTGTCGTGACGGCACACGTCTCGGGAGTGGGGCTGCAGTCCACACCGATCAGAAAGACCTGTCTCAGATCGTTCACGCGTGTGCTGGCGAAGGCGATCTGGGCGCCGTCATGGGACCAGGCCGGGTCGAAATCATCACCTATGCTCTGAGTGAGGTTGTTCGTCTCCCCCGAGCGATCGGCGTTGATGATGAAGATGTCCGATCCGAGATCGTTGCCAAAATCATCAAGGCCGCCCGGGGCGACGTAGAGCAGTTTGCTTCCGTCAGGCGACCAGCGTGGCTGCGATTTGTCGCCAGGGCCGAATGTGAGCTGGCGCGGGTCGGAACCATCGGGGTTCATCGTCCACACCTGGAGCGTGCGTCCATCTTCACGATCGCTAACGAATGCGATGCGCGCCGCACCGCCGAGCGTGACTGGCGTTGTAGTGGGCGAGGCCGGGGCCGTTGGTGTGGGAGAGATCGTCGGCGGCAGCGTGGCCGTCGACGGTGGGGTGGTGGGCGTAGGCTGAGGTGTCAGTGAGGGAAGCACTGCCAGAGATGCTTCAGTTGCCGAGGGCGTTGGAGTAAGCCCGCGACCGCTAAATGGTAGAGCGCCGCTTAAGAAAAGAGCCAGCCCGCCACCGACGAGAACGACAGCGGCGATGCCGCCGATCCAGGCGAAGCGATTGCCCGGTTTGCGCGGCTGGACGGTCGCTTCGGAGGGGAGCGAGAGAGGCGCGCGGATTGTCTCAAGCGCAAGTTCGCCGCGCAGCGCCTGACGGAATTCCGCCACGCTTGGGAAGCGCTGGTCTTTGTCGAGCGCCAGGGCGCGCTGAAGCGCGACGTCGATATGCTCGGGGACGGCGGGGTTGAGTTCGCGCACTGGTTTCAAGATTTCTTTGCCGAGCATGCGCTGGATGCTGTCAGCGGGTCGCTGGTTGGTCAACAGCGAGTAGATCGTGGCGGCGAGCGCATATTGGTCGCTGCGTGCGTCGGTGCGCTGGTCTCCGTACTGTTCGGGGGGTGAGAAGCCTGGCGTAAGACCGCGCGCCCCGGTAGTCGTCATGGACTGGTCGGATTCCTTGGCGATGCCGAAATCCACCAGAACGATGGTGCCATCCGGCTGCAGTTTCAAGTTGGCGGGTTTGATGTCGCGGTGAATCACGGGAGGCTGACGGCTGTGGAGGTAGGCGAGCGCGTCAGCGACGCTGTCCGCCCAGTCAACGACCTCCTCAACAGAGGGAGGTTTCTCGATGCTGCGCGTGTGCAGATCGATCCCGGCGATGTAGTCCATGACAAGGTATTGGCGATCCTCGAGGATGAAGTGATCGGTGACCCGCGGTAAATTGGGATGACGGAGCGATGCAAGCAGACGAGCCTCACGCCTGAACTGGCGCTCGGATTCGGGGTTGCGGTTTAAATTTTCCTTTACCGCGACCTGGATTTCGAGAGTACGATCATGGGCGAGATAAACGGCGCCCATGCCGCCCTTGCCGAGCTGTCCTTCGATGCGGTAGCGATCGTTGAGTATATCGTCAGTCTTGAGCGGCATGGGGTGAATTTTAGGACAGCCTATGAGCGTAGGCAACCTCGGAATGGATATAATGGGTAAAATCGATTGAGTATCGCATGTTTGTGCAATTATCCTGCAGATACGTTTGTTTGTCAGGGGCTCACTTCGGCGCTATGGTTTTGTGAGGAGCAGGTATGGCGATCGATCACGTGAAAGCAAGACAGGAGAAGTTTGATCAGATCCTCGCGGCCTATGAGGGCGGCGGCCGAAGCGTGCTGCTGCCCGTGCTCCTGGATGTTCAGAAGGAGCTCCAATACATCTCAGAAGAAACTGCAGAAGTCATCGGGCAGCGATTGAGGATCCCGCTCTCGGACATTCACGGCGTTATCGAGTTCTATACGATGTTGTATCGAGATCCGGTTGGGGAGTCGATTGTGCGGGTCTGCACCAGCCCGATGTGCTCAATGGCCGGATCGAGGCAGGCGCTGCAATCTGCCTGTGAGCATCTGGGTGTGGACGAAGGCGAGATGAGCCCGGACGGGGCGTACACAATTGAAGCGGTCGAATGTCTGGGATTATGCGGGGTGGCACCGGCGGCGTTGATTGGCGATGTTCCTGTGGGGAAGATTGATCCCGATGTCCCCTCTGCGTGGATGAGCAAACCGGTTCCGGCTGGGCTGGGAACGATTGGAGGAGAGCCCCGCTGGCTTACCGAACATTGTGAAATAACGAAAGCCCCCGAACTCGCCCGATACGAGGCGCGCGGTGGGATAAGGGCACTGCGCCGGGCGCTGGAGCAGCTCCACCCGGAAGGGCTCATTAAAGAAGTCAAGGCCTCCGGTCTGGTCGGACGCGGTGGTGCCGCTTTCCCCACCGGTATGAAATGGGAATACACTTCCGCGGCGGTGGATGAGCCCCGTTATGTGGTCTGCAACGCGGACGAATCGGAGCCAGGAACGTTCAAAGACCGGGTGCTGTTGGAAGGTGATCCGTTTGCGGTGCTGGAGGGCATGCTGTTGGCTGGCTATGCAGTTGGCTCTGCGAACGGATATATTTTTGTGCGGGGTGAATATCCGCGCAGCCAGGCGATACTTCATCAGGCGATCGGGCAACTGCGTGAGGCAGGCTTGCTCGGAGACCGCATCCTGGGAAGCGATTTTTCATTTGATATCGAGATCCGTTCAGGCGCCGGCGCTTATATCTGTGGTGAAGAGACAGCGCTGTTCGAAGCGATTGAGGGCAAACGCGGCTTTCCACGCCTTAAGCCACCCTTTCCAACCACCCATGGACTATTCGGCAAGCCGACGGTTATTAATAATGTAGAGACGCTCTGCGCGGCCACGTGGATTATCGCGAACGGAGTGAAGGCCTACCGTTCGATAGGAACAGAAGATTCACCGGGTTCGAAACTTTTCTGTCTCTCCGGAGATGTATGTAAACCGGGAGTGTACGAGGTCGCGTTCGGTACACGCCTCGGAGACCTGGTTGAGATGGCTGGAGGGACTCTCGGTGATCCCAGGGCAGTCCTCTTGGGCGGCGCGGCGGGCGCGTTTGCAACACCGGATCAGTTCGACCTGCGGATGACATTTGAGGATTTAAATCGGGAAGGCTTGCCGCTCGGGTCGGGGGTCGTCTGCGTGATCAATGAAGATCGTGACCTGAAGCAATTCTTGGTGGACCTGGCCGAGTTCTTTGCACACGAATCATGCGGGAAATGTTTCCCCTGCCAGTTGGGGACACAACGTCAGCTTGAAATCGTCAGGCGTTTTGCAGCGGGCGAGGTCAACAATGGGGATCTGGAAGCGCTCCGGGATGTAGGTTTTGCCATGACGAACACATCTATTTGTGGCTTAGGAATGACCGCAAGCACAGCAATCATCTCGAGTATCGAAAAATGGCCGCATCTTTGGACCAGCTGATACGCAGCGAGGAGGCTGCTCAGGGATACGATGAATGACGGCGCGGTTCCAATGCGTTGGTATGAATACCGTGACCAGCTTGAGGAGGTGCTGGGAGAGGTCATCGAGGAGGCTCAGGTGACGATCTACCTGAACGGAAAAGAGCTGGCAACGATGATGACCACGCCGCGCAATCTGCAGGCGTTGGCACTCGGGTTCATCACCAATGAAGGGTTAATCGACAGCGCGGATGAAGTGGATCACATCCATATCAGCCTGAAAGGTTGCTGCGCAGATGTGTGGCTGAAGCATGCCGTCAAGCATCCCCGACGCAAGATTATCACCTCCGGTTGTGGAGGCGGTGTGACCTTTCGAGATCCATCGTCCACAATTCAACCCTTAAGTTCAAGGCTAAAGGTGGATCCAGAGATACTCTTTGACCTTTTTAACAAAATTCAAAAGCCGGGTAGTTTGTATTCGAGGGCACGCGGCGTACACACCGCCGGACTTTCGGATGGAGAAGAAGTGCTGTGCATTGTCGAAGATGTGGGAAGGCACAACACGATCGATAAACTGGTGGGCATCGCCATGATGGAAGGCATCGAGACCAGGGATAGATTATTGCTGGTCAGCGGTCGGATATCATCAGAGATGTTGCTGAAAGCAGTGTTCATGGGCTGCCCCATCATCGCCTCCAGAAACTCCCCAACTTCCATGTCGATCACGCTGGCAGAAGAGTTGAACATCACACTCATTGGGTATGTCCGACGAAGCAACATGCGCGTGTACACACATCCTGAGCGATTGCAGATGGAGATTGCCGAAAGCGCTGACCCGGCCAAGGGATGATTGTATGTTGCTTAATTTTTTGTTTTGTGCGGGTAGCGATTAAAGGTGGTTCGTAGGTGACAGACAAGATCAAGCTCACAATCGATGGTGAAGAGGTGCAGGTCGAGCCCGGCACGACGATCCTGAAGTCTGCCCAGGCTGCCGGTGTCGAGATTCCCGTGCTGTGCTACTTCGAGCATACGACCGCGAACGGCTTATGCCGTCTCTGCGTGGTCGAGACAGAGGGTGTGCGCGGGATGCAGGCCGCTTGCGTGGCGGAAGCGCGGGATGGCAGCGCAGTGCAGACGAACTCTGAAAACATCCGACGTGCCCGTCGCACGATCCTCGAAATGCTGGCCTACAGCGTCGATCTCTCGGAGGCTCCTGAACTGCTCAAGATGCTCGAGACATACGATGCGGTCCCTGCGCGTTTCGAGGGCGGCGCAAAGCGGGAATTACCTCTTTACGATGACAACCCGATGTATGTTCGCGATTATTCTCAGTGTGTGATGTGCTGGCGCTGTGTTCAGGTATGTGCAGAGGATGCCCAGTACACCTTTGCGCTCAATTTCAGCGGTCGCGGTTTTGAAACCACGATCGGGACTTTTTTTGACAAGCCTATACCTGAGACAACATGCGTTTTCTGCGGTCAATGCATCGGGGTGTGCCCTACCGGTGCGCTTAAGGCTAAGCAGGAATTCTTGTTTGAACAGGGATTTTCCGCTGAGGAAATCTTCCAAAAGACTCGGCGGAAGCCCAGGAATCGCTCCACGGATTGACTTCCCTCCCGTAATTTCGTGATAAGTTTCACAATCTACCAAAATTAGGTCCTGATTGTGCAAATTAGCCCTGTCGCGTGTGACTTCTCTCACTACATAGTGTGCGACGGTTGTCATATAAATGGTTGCATGTTCTAGATCAGGGTGAGCAGGTGTACGCCGAGATCCTATTTTGTGAAGCGATGATGCAGCTCCTCTATTCTGCTAAGGTGGAAGACTTCATCGAGAGCAAAGCAAGCGGTGAGCAGCACTCTACAGCCAGATACCGTGAGGATCAGAACCAGGTAAAAGGATGGTCATGGACCAGGGATCGGATAGCTCCCATCGGGAACTTTTCCGCTACATCATCGCCAGCGGTGAGATGCGTTATATCGAACGCACCGAGCGTCTGGTGTTCCTGGAAAAAATTCCGGGAGAAGTTTGGCTTGTGCGCGGTGTCATCCCCGGCTGCGGTTCGGCTTGCGATGCGAACCTCGCGCAGGTGATTCTTGAATTCATCATGAGTTGCGAAGGTCTGGATGCAGAAACGCACCAGGCTGCTTTGCGACTCTTCGCGCAGAAGAACGGCGCGGCGATCGTAGATCATCTGAGGACAAGTGCCCTGATTGAAGAGGTGGACCTAATCCTCGAATATTCGCTGCAGTGTTTGTTCCGATCTCTAGGTGGTGAATTCGAATTGCAATCCGATGAAAGGCATATCAAGGTAGCCTTTGGGGCTTGTCCACTCTGTGGGTTGAGGGTGGAATCGGGGCTGCAGCGTAATGGGGAGCTTGCGCATATAGTCCTTTTTGACCTAATCCGAACCATGCTCTATCAACTGGACCCTGCTGCGCGTGTCCGACTACCGGATACCTACTCGGATGCAGACCATGGGATTGAAATTGAGATCATCCGGCCGATTGGTTGAAGATCGACAGTTCATTCAGCAGTGATCAAGGGTAAGTGCTGACACATTGAAAGGGACGAGCCTTGATGGCAAATGACAATACACATCCCAGTGGAGATGAAAGATTTAAAGCTGTAGACCTGGCAATGAAACGCGCCAGGTATGAAAAAGATTCCCTTTTGGAAGTGCTGAACACGGCACAGGAAATATTCGGTTACCTGTCAGAAGATCTTTTGATCTATATCTCCCAACATCTCAAAGTTCCGCTGAGCCAGATCTACGGTGTGGCCACTTTTTATCACTTGTTCTCGTTCGAGCCGCTGGGCGAAAACAACAGTGTGATTTGTACGGGGACCGCATGCCATGTGAAGGGATCCCGGGAGATCGTCGAGAAACTTTCGCAGCAGTTCGATGTCGAGCCCGGTGGCACAACCGAAGATGGCTTTTTCAGCCTGACAACGGCGCGTTGCGTGGGAAGCTGCGGCCTGGCCCCGGTAATCGTGCTGAACGGCGAAGTCGGAGGTAAGCAGACGCCGGAGAGCGCAACAGAGAAGGTGAAGAAGATTTACGAATCCAATGGCCATAAGAAATCACCCGAACTGGAGAGAGCATGAAGTTCGAAGAACTCCAGGAACTGGGTCAAAAAGAGCAGAGGCGTCAGCAGAAACTCAAGCAGCGCGTTTTTTGCTGCACGAGTACTGCATGTGTGTCGGCAGGGGCGAACGCGACCTATAAGGCTTTCGAAAAAGCCATCGCAGACGAACAACCCGAGGAAGGCGGCACAGATCTGGTCAAGACAGGCTGCCTTGGCCTCTGCAGCGCTGGCCCATTGGTGCGCGTGGAAACTAAGGGCGAAGATCCTGCCTTCTATAAAGACGTGACAGCGCAAGTCGCTCAGCAAATCGCCAGCAGGCACCTGCCACAAGAATCGATCGAACAAGCCGCCCTGGAAACTATAGATAGCCAGGTCGATCTTGCGGACCATGAATTGAGCCCGGAGATTCCCTTCTTTGAGCAGCAGGTCAAGATTGTGCTGACCGAGACAGGCAGGATCGATCCTGAAAATCTCAACGATTACATCGCCCATGGTGGCTACGCCGCACTGGCGCATGCCCTTGAGAACATGAACCCCGAAGAGGTTTGCGATGTTATCGAGCATAGCGGCTTACGCGGCCGGGGCGGTGCCGGGTTCCCGACGGGCACGAAATGGCATTATGTTCGCCAGGAGCAGAGCGATCGTAAGTATGTGGTTGTCAACGGGGACGAGGGCGATCCGGGTGCGTACATGGACCGGACGGTGATGGAGGATGATCCCCACCGTGTCCTCGAGGGCTTGATCATTGCCGCCTATGCTGTCGGCGCAAATTACGGCTACTTTTATGTCCGTGGCGAGTATCCGGTCGCAGTGGATCGGCTGCGTCAAGCGATTCGCGATGCCCGGAGAAGGCGCATCATTGGCAAATCAGTGATGGGCACTGATTTTCAATTTGACGCTGATGTGCGCATCGGGGCTGGGGCGTTTGTCTGCGGCGAGGAGACGGCCCTTATTCATTCCATCGAAGGAAAACGCGGTACACCCCGCATGCGACCACCCTATCCGTCGACCTACGGTTTGTGGGGCAAGCCGACCGTGATCAACAACGTCGAAACGATGGCGAATGTACCTTCAATCATTTCGAAGGGCGCAGAGTGGTTTGCCGGTATTGGGACAGAGAAAAGCAAAGGGTCTAAGGTCTTCGCGCTCGCCGGCCAGCTGAACAACACCGGTCTTATCGAGGTTCCTATGGGAATCACGCTGAGGGAGATCGTCTACGATATCGGTGGAGGCATACCCGATGGCCGTGCATTCAAGGCGGCACAGACAGGCGGTCCCAGCGGCGGCTGCATACCCGATCAATTCCTCGATACACCTGTCGATTACGAAAACTTGAGCAGGCTCGGATCGATCATGGGATCCGGTGGGCTGGTGGTTATTGATGACACCACGAGCATGCCCGAGTTTGCGCGTTTCTTCATCGATTTCAGCGTTGACGAGAGCTGTGGAAAGTGTGTGCCCTGCAGGGTGGGGACGGTCCAGATCCGTAATCTGCTAGACAAACTTATCGATGGTGATGGTGAACCGGGTGATATCGAGAAACTGGAAAGCTTGTGTGATTTCGTCAAGCGTCAAAGTCTCTGCGGGTTAGGACAATCAGCGCCCAATCCGGTGATGAGCACATTGCAGTATTTCCGAGAAGAATACGAAGCATTGATTAACCAACCCGATCCGCAGACTGCGGAAGTTTAAGCTTGAAAGGGCGAATCAAGATAGAGGCGTAATGGTGAGAATTACGATTGATGGTCAAGAAATCCATGTGCAGCCCAACACGTCGGTCATGGAGGCTGCGCTTGCAAACGGGGTCGATATTCCGCGCCTTTGCTACCATCCGGAGTTGAGCGTATCCGGTGGTTGCCGGCTGTGCATCGTTGAGGTCGAGGGCTGGAAGGATCCCAAGCCAAGCTGTGGGCTTGCCTGTGAAGACGGAATGGTCGTCACTACGCAGTCGGAGCAATTGACCGAACTGCGACGACAGACGATCGATGTATTCATCTCTGAACACCCGCTGGACTGCGTGACATGCGAGAAGAGCGGGGTATGTTTGCTGCAGAAGTATGCCTACGAGTACGATTTGAAAGAGACCACCCTGCATTTCGAGGTCCCGCGCACGCTCTATCAAGACGACAATCCATTTTTCATCCGTGACCATCAGTACTGCATTCTCTGTGGGCGATGCGTGCGAGTATGTGACGAGATCGTCGGCGCGCAGGCCATAGACTTCGCCGGACGCGGCTTCGAAGCGCACATCGCCACGCCTTTCGACGGCCCGATGAAGGACAGCACATGCGTCTTCTGCGGCAACTGTGTCCAGGTTTGTCCAACGGCCGCGCTCTTACCTGTTTCCCGCATGGGCAAGGGCCGTGAGTGGGAGTTGGATTGGAGGGAGACGACCTGCGGATACTGCGGTGTCGGCTGTCAGATCGAA
>Ga0207752_1001416_pt1 | contig 10956 bp, 12 predicted proteins | sample Pon2CUnioCityCA_6_FD_187272 | JGI IMG/M metagenome (GOLD analysis project Ga0207752, IMG submission 187272) | Marine sediment microbial community from Union City, CA, USA - Pond 2C Sediment 2 (SPAdes) | ecosystem: Environmental > Aquatic > Marine > Intertidal zone > Salt pond sediment ... | reverse complement strand
CGCAGAAACGGGCGGATCAGCCCTTCAAGCTGTCTGAGGCCCCCGTTCTTTGGGGGCCGAGTTCTTGAAGGGCCCGCCCGTTTCTGCGACGCGCAGGAAGAAGCGGGGCGCAGGGCGCCTTTTCTTTTGGTTACTTTTCTTTGGGCGAGCAAAGAAAAGTAACAAGAAAAATGTAAAAATATCATGATATTATATAAAAATAGTTTCACCCTTGGTCAAACTGACCGCCTCGCGGCCAGCGGCGGGGCTTATGTGAAACTTCGCCAAACCAAGTCCGTCATTCCGGTCGAGCGGACCGGAGCGAAGATAAGCCTGCCCCGGACTCCGATCCGGGGGCATCCAGTTTTTTCCCTGGATTCCGGCCTCATGCTTTCTGCGGCGCTTTTTCCTTCTTTCCGGCGGCGTCTTCCTCCCCTTCCGGGGCCTTGCCCGGATCCAAGCCCAGGGCGATGCGGGTATTCTTGTACAGCTCGTCGGTGAGGTCGGGGTTGTCCTTCATGAAGTTTTTCACGTTTTCCCGGCCCTGACCGATCCGTTCTCCATTGTAGGAATACCACGAGCCGCTCTTTTCCACGAGATCGACGCTGACGGCCATGTCGAGCAGGTCGCCGTGGCGGGAGATTCCCTCGCCGTACATGATATCGAATTCGGCCTCGCGAAACGGCGGTGCCATCTTGTTTTTGACCACCCGCACCTTGGCCCGGTTGCCGATTGCCTCCTGGCCGTCCTTGATGGCCCCGGTTCGGCGGATGTCCAGCCGCACCGACGCGTAAAACTTCAGGGCATTTCCACCGGTGGTCGTCTCCGGATTTCCGAAGACGATCCCGATCTTCATGCGGATCTGGTTGATGAAGATCAGGGCGGTATTGGTCTTGCCGATGGTCCCGGTCAGCTTTCGCAGCGCCTGGGACATGAGCCGGGCCTGCAGCCCCATGTGGGAGTCGCCCATCTCGCCTTCGATCTCGGCCCGGGGAACCAGCGCGGCCACCGAATCGATCACGAGGATGTCGATGGCGCCGCTTCGCACGAGCATGTCTGCGATTTCCAGCGCCTGTTCCCCGGTATCGGGCTGGGAGACAAGCAGATCGTCGCAGTTGACCCCGAGCTTTCGCGCATAGACGGTGTCCAGGGCGTGCTCGGCGTCGACAAAGGCGGCAATGCCGCCCCGGCGCTGGGCTTCGGCAACGGCATGAAGGGCCAGGGTGGTCTTTCCGGAAGATTCCGGACCGAAAATTTCAATGACCCGGCCCCGGGGAAGCCCGCCGACGCCCAGGGCCTTGTCCAGGGCCAGAGAACCGGTGGGAATCGTCGGCACATCGACCACCGGTCGGCTTCCGAGCTTCATGATGGCGCCCTTGCCGAACTGGCGCTCGATCTGGGACATCGCGCTTTCCACGGCGCGCTGCTTGTCGGGCTGATTGCTGCTCATGTCGTCCTCCCGTTGCCTTCTGCCGGCTGCCGGCCGTCATGGGGCGGCGCCAGCAAAATTTCTTTTATCCTAGTGTGGACCGCGCCCTGCGGTGTCAGCCGGCTGCTGAACAATACCAGTTCGGAAGCCGAAAAGGGCTCGGCGGTAAACTCGCTGAATCGATCCAGCAGATCGACGATCCGGCCCGGCTCGGGCCGGTCCTTGAACCGCGCCACAGTCAGGTGGGCCCGGAAGCGCCTCGTTTCCGGGGCCAAGCCGACGGCGGCAAGCTCGGTCTCCAGGCGCTGCTGAAGGCCGAACAGGGCCTCCGTCTCTCCACCGAGCCCGACCCACAACACCCGCGCCTTTCGGATCCCGGGGAAAACGCCCATTCCCCGGACCCGGAGTCGAAGCGGACGGCACCCGGCGGCGGCCGCAGCCATGGCCGAGGCGATCGGCTCGACGTCGGCATGCGGGATGTCGCCGATAAAGCGGAGGGTGAGGTGCACACTGGCCGGCGTCACCCACCGGGCCGACAGGCCGCCGCCACGAAGATCCTCCTGGAGCCGGCCCAGCGCTTCTTGCACCCCATCGGAAAGCGGAAGCGCGATGAACGTACGAATCTTGTCTGCCATGGTCATCGGGTTGGCTCTTTGGACCGGAAAATGCGCCGGCAGGCCGATGGGTGTTCCCGGCCGGGGCCCTCGATCAGCCCGGCAGGGGCGCCTGCGGTTCTCCCAGGAAAAACCGGCCTTTGACGATCCATTGTTTGAGCATCTCGGCGATTTCCCGGGCCCTGACCATGCTCGACAGGGGAACCGTCGGAACCGTCTTTTTGCCGAGTTGAATCGATCCGCTCCGGAGCTGGGCGTAGCTGACCTGTCCGAGCGTCTTTCCGGTGCCGTTGGGGTAGTCGCTGCTGTAGTCGACGACCTGGGTGAACAAATCTTCGTCCGATACCCCGGTGAAAGCGGCGATTTCCTCGTTGAGCACGGGAATCGGCACCCCCAGGCCCACTGCCAGCGAACTGCCGTAGCCCCGGATGCTGACGCCCATGAGCCACTTGGGGCTCATCTGCTTAAGGTCCCCCATGACCCAGAGGGTGCCGGCCGGAGAGACGGGCACCCCTTTTTCGGTCCGCTTGGCCTTGGGATTGTGCTGGGTGCCGTGCCAGGTCACGAATCCCTGGCCGCCGCCGAGAAAGATCCGGGTCCCCAGGCCGATGGTCCGATACAAGGGGTCGTTGAACAGCGGGCTGAGCTGGCCCGCCGAGCAGTAGTTGGCGTTTGCCGCCCCGGGCTTGAGGGTTCCCATATAGGTATAGATCGTTCTTTTCGATAGGTTCACGGCGCAGTTGTAGTTCTGGTAGCCGTTTCTCGGGTTGCACAAGGTGGCCATGGGCAGGCCCTTTAGGGTAACCTCTTTTTCCAGGCTGCGGCTCGGATAGCAGCTCGTGCCGTATCCTTCCGCCCTCAGGTGGATCTTTTTGCCTGCCAGCAGGTCCTGGATCACATGGCCCCCGCCGTAGTTGAATTCTCCGGGCCAGACTTTGTTGAGCGGATCGTCTTCGCAAGGCTCGGTGGCCCCGAGGTAGCAGTCGACCGCCGCGATGCCGCCGTAAGCCGGAACGTTGTTGAGCCAAACCCGGGAGGCTTTGATGGTCGGCTTGCCGTGGCCGAAATTGATAAACGCACCGGACGAGCACATGGGCGCGAAGGTTCCGGTGGTCACCACGTCGACCCGCCGGGCCGCCTCTGCCGCCCCCTCGTTTTTGACGATGTCGATCATCTCCTCGGCGTTGACGACCACCACGTCGCCGGAGCGAATTTTGTCGTTGATGCCCTGAATGGTTTTGGTCACTTTGAATTTGCGTTGTTTGCCGCTCATGGCGCAGTCTCTTTTTTTTCCGCCTGCAGCGCTCCGATCTTGCCGGTCACGTTGTTGGCGATCCATTCGGCGTCCCACCACTCCACCGGATTGACAAAGGTATGGGCGACGATCATGGAAAAGTGAAGATGGTCTCCTCCGGCCAGCCCCGTGCTGCCGGTGAGGCCGATGACATCGCCCTTGGATACCACATGATCCGGCGTAACATCAATGCGGCTGAGATGAGCGTACATCGAAAAAATACCGAAGCCGTGGTCGATCACCACCGTATGACCATAAATACCCAGATTTTCAGCAAAAACCACCCTTCCGGCGTTGGCCGCCGGCACCGGTGAGTGGCTCACCGAGGCCAGGTCGATTCCCATGTGGGTCTGCCGATCGATGGTGTTGCCCCGGTATTGATACCGGCGGCGGTCGGCGAACGCCGCCTGCCGGGCCGAGCCGGGCAGACGAAGGAATTCGCCCTTCCAGTGCATCGTCTCATCGCTCCGGGAGCAGATTTCCACCAGGCGCTGGTAGTTGGCCTTGCGAAGGTCCCGATTGATGACCAGAAACCGATCCAGGGGGGATTGGCCGGGTTCTGCCGGCACCGCCGCGTCGAACTTGGGCAGGGTCATCGACAGAAACCGGTCCGAAATGCGGATGGTGTCCTCCGGAAACCGTTTTTTCCGAATATAGTGGGAAAAGCCGGTCCGACCGCGGTTGCCGGCCCTGTCTGCGGCCTCGAGCACCAGCGAAGTGTCCGTACCCTGGTCATGGGCAAGGGCGAAAAAGGCCATATAGAGCCCCGGTTCCCCCGAGGGCGCAGGATATCCCGGAAAAAACCGATCGCCCACCCGCACGCCGTGCTCCGGGCAGGCCTCGTCGATCCGATACACCACCAGCCCGGTGCCGCCCTGGGTGATGTTGTGGGCCCGGCTCATCGCGGCGAGATTCGGCGGCCGGGTGTCGATCGTAACCGGGGTGTCGAGCACCTGTCGGTTCCCATTCCACCAGCGGCGCCAGGAATAGTCGTCGGCCACCACGCGGATCAGCGCCGCACCGTCGGAAATCCCAAGCTGCCGGGGCTCCACCGACACGGTGACGACCCGATCGCCCACCTCGCCCCCGCCGAAGGGCCCTGCCGACGGAAAGGTTTCCTGGGCCAGGACCGATTCTGCGCCATCGGCGATCAGCAGGACCCGCACCTGGCGCAATCCGCTGTCCGGATCGGACACCCGGACCGAAAACTCCGTGGACAGCCCAACGGCCGGCGAAGAAAGCATCATTTGGACCTGAGGTTTTTCGCCCTCCCAGCGCTGGAAAAGCCAGACGATCACCGGAATCAAGACGACGGCGGCCAGCACGGCGATAATGATCATTTTGGTGTTTTTTTTCTTTTCTTTCAACTGGTTATCCTTCTCCTTCTTTGAAAAAAGTCATTCCGGACCATAGCAGGTTGCACGATGCCGATCAAGAGGCCCGACGCACCGGTTCGTTTCTTGACTTTTACCGGGTCTAAGGATAATGCATGCGCAACATGGCGGAAACGGTTGCATTTTCTTACAGACACCGAAACAGCGTGACCCATGACAACAGCCGTGCACATCGGAAGTGTCACCATCGGCGCAGGCCATCCCCTGGCGATCATTGCCGGTCCCTGCGTCATCGAAGACGAGCAAACCCCCCTTGAGATCGCCCGGCATCTGAAGGGTTTGTGCGCGGCGCTTTCCATCCCGCTGATCTTCAAAGCCTCCTACGACAAGGCCAACCGGACGTCGATCCACTCCTTTCGAGGTCCCGGCCTGGACGGGGGGCTGGCGGTGCTCGCCCGGGTGCGCAGCGAGCTTAACATCCCGGTGCTTTCCGATGTACACCGCATCAGTGAAGTGGCAAGGGCCGCAGAGGTGCTTGACGTCATCCAGGTCCCGGCCTTTTTGTGCCGCCAGACCGACTTCGTTTTGGAGGTGGCCCGGGCCGGAAAGCCGGTCAACATCAAAAAGGGGCAGTTTCTTTCCCCCTGGGACGTGGCCAACGTGGTGGAAAAGGTCTGCTCGACGGGCAATCGGCAGGTGATCGTGACAGAGCGGGGCACCATGTTCGGCTACAACAACCTGGTGGTCGATTTTCGCGGCATCGAAGTCATTCGAGCCTCCGGCTGGCCGGTGATCTTCGATGCCACCCACAGCGTGCAGACCCCCGGCGGCGCGGGAAGCAGTTCAGGCGGCGACCGGCGGTTTGCCCCGGTCCTGGCCCGGGCAGCGGTGGCCGCCGGCGCCGACGGCATTTTTACCGAGGTTCATATCGACCCGGACCGCGCCCTTTGCGACGGCCCCAACTCCCTGCCCCTTGACGTCCTTTCCGGCCTGTATGCGCAGCTGAAGGCAATCCGTTCCGTCCTTGCTGATGGTTGATTGGTTTCTTCCACGAGGGCAGACATTTCTTGGATCATAAATCCGAAATCCGAAGCCCGAATATCGAAACAAATTCAAAATTCAAATGATCAAATGACCCAAACAAAAAAAGGAGCAATTAATTTATTCGAATTTTTTCAGTTCGCTTTTGTTTCGAATTTATCGATTTTGGTCATTCGAATTTGTTTCGAATTTCGATATTCGAGATTCGTGCTTTACCTTTCACCTGCCCGGAATGGGAAAACCACTTTAGCCCCTCCACAATGGCGGGAGATTAGGTCGAGACGATAACCCATGGCACAGCTCAAGAAAAAAGATCTTTCAGCGGCCCTGTCCCGTGTCCGTCTCCTGCTCCTGGACGTAGACGGTGTGCTGACCGACGGCCGGATCATTTACAATGACCGCGGCGAGGAGACCAAAGTCTTTCACGTCAGAGACGGTCTGGGCATCCGGCTCCTGATTCAGGCCGGCATCGAGGTCGGCATCGTGACCGGCAGAAGCTCCCGGGCGCTGTTTCACCGGTGCCGGAACCTGGGCATCAGCCGGGTCCACGACGGCGTCAAGGACAAGGTGGCCGCGCTGGAATCGATTCTCGCCGAGGCCGGGCTGGAACAGGGCCAGGCGGCCTTTGTGGCCGACGACCTTCCGGACCTCGGGATCATGGGACGGGTCGGGCTCGCCGTAGCCGTTGCCGACGCCGCTGCCATCGTGCGCGAGCGGGCCGACTGGGTGACGACCGCCCCCGGCGGCGCCGGTGCCGTAAGGGAGGTCGCCGAAGCGATCCTTAGCGCCCAAGGGATCTGGGAACAGGTCCTGAAAAGGCTTTCGCCGTGAAAAAAGGCGGCTTTTTTGCCGGAAGGCTGCGCAGCGTGATCTTCGCGGTCATGCTGCTGGCCTTAGGGGCGTTGGCCGCCGTCTATGCCGTCTACCGCGCCGGCTTCGATCCCGGTGCGGATTTGATGAAAAAGATGCCCGCCGGGACCAGCCTGAGCATCGAAAACTTGCGGCACACAGCCGCCCGGCACGGCCGAACCGAATGGGAGCTCACGGCGGCCGCCGCACGGATGATACCGGAAAAAAACACCGCGGCATTGGATGACGTGTCGGTCGTCTTCTACATGGACGACGGCAGCCGCGTGCATCTGACAGCCGACAGCGGCATCCTGGAAACCGGGACCAATGACCTGACCGTGTCCGGGAACGTGATCGTACGCCGGGACGAATACCGGCTGACCACCGAAACGATCCACTACCGCCACCGGGCGCGAACCCTGGCGGCGGAAAACCCGGTGACGATTTCCGGCGACGCGTTGGTTCTGAAAGCCGACACGGCCGTATTCGACCTGGACACCCGAAAGCTTCTTTTCGAAGGGGGCGTGCATGGCGCCATCGACCAAAAACTGGAATTGTAAATGGATGGCTGCGGTGCTGGCCGCCGCGGCATTCTTTTCAGCGGCATCGCTGGCCGAGCCCTTTGCCGCGGAAAAGCCCGCTGCGGCCGAAAAGATCGACATTCGCAGCGACCGTTTGGAAGTGGACATCGAAGGCCGGGTTGCCGAATTCAGCGGCCGGGTGGTGGCCCGCCAGGGGGAGACGACCATCGAGGCCGGCCGGATCCGGGCCTATTACAAGGAGGGCGGCAAAGACTCCATCGATGCGCTGGAGCGGATCGAAGCCTACGAAAACGTAAGGATTCGATTCGAAAACGGCCTTGCAGAGTCTCCGGAGGCGGTATACAATGTGGACTCTCGCGTGTTTGTGCTGATCGGCGAAGGGTCGCGGGTCACCAGCGGGAAAAGCCAGATATCGGGCAACCGAATCACGCTTCACCAGGATGACGGCCGGGTGATCGTCGAAGGCGGAAGCAGCGGCCAGGTCGAGGCCGTGTTCTACCCGGAGGAAGATAATGCAACACCGAAGTGATCGATCCGTGAAGAGACGGGGGCCATGCCGAGGCTGAGGCTTGACGGCCTGGTCAAAAGCTACCACGGCCGGACGGTAGTCGACGGCGTCAGCCTGGAGGTGGGCAACGGCACGGTTGTCGGACTTCTGGGACCCAACGGCGCGGGAAAGACCACGACGTTTTACATGACCGTGGGAATGGTCCGCCCCGACGGGGGAAACGTGTCGATCGACGAAGAGGACATCACCACGGCCCCCATGTACATCCGGGCAAGAAAAGGGGTGGGATACCTGCCCCAGGAAGCGTCGATTTTTCGCAAATTGACCGTCAGGGAAAACATTCTGGCCGTGCTGGAAATGCACCCGATTTCAGCGTCCGAGCGCAAGGTCCTGACGCAGCGGCTGTTAGAGGAGCTTGGCATCGCCCGGCTTGCCGTCCAGCGGGCGAGCAGTCTTTCCGGCGGAGAGCGCAGAAGGCTGGAGATCGCCCGGGCGCTGGCCACCGGCCCCAGCTTTATTCTGCTCGACGAACCGTTTGCCGGCATCGACCCCCTGGCGGTGATCGACATCAAACAAATTATCGCCCATCTGAAAGAACGGGGAATCGGCATTATCATCTCGGATCACAACGTCAGGGAAACACTGGAAGTTTGCGACGAAGCCTATATTCTGAGTGACGGGAAAATCATCGAATCCGGGGCGCCGGAAACCATCGCCGCCAGCAAGACGGCCCGGCAGATCTACCTCGGGGAGACCTTCAGGCTCTGATCATGGCAATCGAACTCCGACAGCAGCTGCGACTGACCCAGCAGCTGATCATGACCCCCCAGCTGCAGATGGCCATCAAGCTGCTGCAGCTGTCGCGCCTGGAGCTGATGGACATGATCCGTCAGGAGCTCGAAGAAAACCCCGCCTTGGAGGAGATCCAGGAAATCTCCGCCGAAGAGGCCGCTGCCGACCCGGGCGAGGCCGAAACCCCGCCCGAGGCCGAAGCCCAGGAAGTGACCATCGAGGAGCGCATCCCGGAGGATATCGACTGGAGCAACTACATCGAGGAATACAACGTACCCGGCCGGGTCAGCCACGAGGCCGAAGACCGCGAGTCGCCGCGGTATGAATCCTTCATCGCAGAACGGAAATCTCTCAGCGGCCACCTGCTGTGGCAGCTTCTGATGACGGTTCCGACGCCCGGAGAAGAGCGCATCGGAAGCCTGATCATCGGCAACCTGAACCGCGACGGCTACCTCGACCTGCCCTACGAGGACCTCATCGCCTCCAGCGGGGCGCCGGCAGAGCAGGTCGACTCGGTGCTTGCGGTGCTGCAGACCTTCGACCCGGTGGGGGTTTGCGCCCGGGACATCGGAGAGTGTCTGATGATCCAGGCGCGGCACTACGGCCTGGACAACAGCCTGGTCACCGAGATCATCGCCCACCACCTGTCCCATCTGGAAAACCGCAATTACAAGGCCGTTTGCAAGGCCCTGAAGGTGAGCATGGATGAGGTGGTCGAGGCGGTAAACATCATCAAAAGCTTTGAACCCCGCCCCGGCCGTCAGTTCTCCGACGAAGAGCCCCTGTACATCAACCCGGACATTTACGTCTACAAGATGGAAGACGACTTTGTCATCATGCTCAACGACGACGGCATGCCCAAGCTCCGGGTCAATTCTTTTTACCGCCAGGCCATTTCCGGCGGCGGGAAGGTTTCGGCCCAGGCCAAAGACTATATCCAGGAAAAAATGCGGTCGGCGGCCTGGTTGATTCGCAGTATCCACCAGCGCCAGAAGACCATCTACCGCGTCATGGAAAGCATTGTCGGTTTCCAGCGGGACTTTTTCGAAAAAGGGATCGCCCATCTCAAACCGATGGTCCTCCGGGACGTGGCCCAGGACATCGGCATGCACGAATCGACCATCAGCCGGGTCACCACCAATAAATATGCCTACACCCCCCAGGGCATCTTCGAATTGAAGTATTTTTTCAACAGCTCCATCAACCGGATTCACGGCAGCGCCATCGCCTCGGCCAGCGTGATGGACAAGATCAAGCAGATCATCGATGGCGAGGACCCCAAAAAGCCATACAGCGACAGTAAAATTGCCCAGCTCCTCAAGGAGGATAACATCGACATTGCCCGTCGGACGGTGGCCAAATACCGCGAGATGCTCCGGGTGCTGCCGTCCAACAAGCGCAAACAGATTTAGGAGGCCATGCGTATGCAAACTTCTGTTACCTTCAAGAATATCGAACCGTCGGAAAGCCTGAAAAAATATGTCGGCGAAAAGCTCAACCGGTTCGATAAATATCTGTACAATCCGGCCGAGGCCAACGTGGTTCTTTCCGTGGAAAAGTTCCGGCATATCGCCGACGTGAACGTCGTCGGCGACGGGCTGAGCATCAAGGGCAAGGAAGAGACCGAAGACATGTACTCGGCCATCGACATGGTTCTGGACAAACTCGAAAAACAGATCAAGAAAAGCAAACAAAAGATCCGGGATCGCCGGGGCGGCTCCCGTGTCAAGGAAAAAGGAACCATGACCGACGTCGCCGCCCAGGGCCCCGAAGAGGCCCCGGGAGAGATCATGATCAAGTCCATCGAATACAAGCCGATGGATATCGAAGAGGCGATCATGCAGATGGGTCTGGTTACCGATAACTTTCTGGTCTTTACCAATGCGCGCACCGACAAGGTCAATGTGCTCTATCGGCGCAAGGCCGGCAACTACGGTTTGATTCAACCCCTTGGCTGACCCTATGAAGATTCTTGATGTTCTGACACCAGAGGCCATCGTGCCCGATCTGCAGGCCCGGGACAAGAAAAGCGCGCTCGAGGAGCTGGCCGCGCCCGTGGCGCGGCTGGCCGATGTCAGCGCCGAAGAAATGGTCCGGGTGCTCATGGAGCGGGAACGACTCGGCAGCACCGGCATCGGCGGGGGCATCGGCATTCCCCACGGCAAGATGAAAGACCTCGACAGCCTGCATCTGGGCATCGGACTCAGCCGCCAGGGGATCGATTTTGAATCCATCGACAACAAGCCGGCCCACATCTTTTTTCTCCTGGTGACCCCGGAAAATTCCACAGGCCTTCATTTGAAGCTGCTGGCGCGGATCTCCCGCATCTTGAAAAATGAACCGTTCAAGGAAAAGCTTGCCTCGGCAGCGGACCGGGACGAGATCTACGAGGCGATCCGGAAAGAAGACGAGGAATTCTGAACCAGGAGCCGGCCGGATTCGGACCCCTTAAACGCCCATCAGCACCGCCGGTCCGGGGGCCCGCCAAAGTCCAAAAATGGAGGGCCACGCTCCGTTGTGGCCACCGGCGGTCGGACGCGACAGAGCGCGTCCCTCCAAGGGTCGATACGACCG
>Ga0207752_1001415_pt1 | contig 10956 bp, 15 predicted proteins | sample Pon2CUnioCityCA_6_FD_187272 | JGI IMG/M metagenome (GOLD analysis project Ga0207752, IMG submission 187272) | Marine sediment microbial community from Union City, CA, USA - Pond 2C Sediment 2 (SPAdes) | ecosystem: Environmental > Aquatic > Marine > Intertidal zone > Salt pond sediment ... | reverse complement strand
GCGAAGGTCGTCGTGGAACCCATCGCCATAGCTTCTTCGCGGTAGAACTTGAGGTCTTGCCCGGTAGCCCCTGTGATCGCGGATAGCTCACTGATGGATTTTGAAAACTCCCTATGAGCCTCGATTGATTTCCATACCGCCGCCGTTGCCGCCGCCATGGAAGCCACCAGCGCACCCTTGAGCACGCCTGACATTTTCTCTGTAGCTTTCCCTGTCTTCCCTGCCTGGTCGCCAAAGTCACTAAGAGCCTTTCTACCCTCTTTGACTTGACGGGAATCTACGGCCATCCCGATGTTGACTAAATCGACCATTTCACTTCCTCAGCATTGCGAACAGGGATTTCATTTTGCTGGCGACTTCTTCCCTGTTCCGTGGCCGCTCGATATGCGGGGCAGGGCATTCCGGCTCTATGGATTGGTAATACTGTGATACGTAGCAGGATGATAAATACCGAATGGACTCGGCTTCACCGGGGGATATTTGAACGCCTGTGGCGCACTGCCAAGCTCTTATCTCTTCCCAGGTAAGGGAAGCTATCCGTTCACCGTTTAACCGGGCCTCTCCGACCTCTGACAGAAGCGATGTGAAGTAATCGGCAACGCCCATGTCGGGCAACTGATAATCGGGCTCGCAATCCTGCGCTTCGGCAGCGAGGTCAATCTGTACACGCCGGGGCTTTCCCTGCCCTTTGGGTGATGCGTTCAGCCAAGCGAGTTGGCGAACATAGAGTTCCGCTAGTTCGACGCACTCGGAAAAAAATTGGCGCGGTCTCCGATGAAGGAGTCCACCTGTTCACGAATCCAAATGTATTTGAGGTAGAGGGATTCGGCGGCTTCCTTGGAAAACTCCAGCTCTTCGCCGTCGTCTACGATCCCTCTCCAATCCACGGTGCATTCTGACAGCAGCTCACAGGCGTCTTCATCGCTCATGGTGTAGTCGATCTGCTTCGACCGGCTGCGGGCCATCTTGGCAATGCGGCGCTGCTGAAACTGCCGGTTCTTGTTGCGCCATGCTTTGGAGTCTGTGCCCAAAACCTTGATAGCGATAGGCTCGCCATCATCGCTTTCAAGGACTTCACCGCTCTCCGGGTTTTCCAGCTCAAGCCAAGCGCCTTGTTCGGCCATTTTCTCTACGTTGAAATTACTCAAGTCCATGTTTTACGCCTCGTACAGAGTTTCGGGGTCAATTGCTACCGTGACGGTAGTGGTAGTCACAGCGCCGGATGCCACTGCACCAATGCCCGCTTTCGTGACCTTGCCGGTAAAGTTCGCGGTATCGCCTGACGGAAGCACAACTTCGAATGAATAGCTCGCCGATGCCGCAAGCGCAGTCTGCAAAAGGGCTTGACCCGTATCCGTAGATACCCGGCCCAGAGTGAAAGTGACATCAGGAATGTCGTAGGTGTCCTTGAGCTTCTGCGGATATTCGCGCCCTACACTCTGGTGGGTAATGATTGCCCAGGTTTTCGCAATCTCACCAACGTCCACAATCTCGCCGATATCAGTAAACGTGAGTGACGCATAGCCGGTCGTGGCGTTGTCGTCATACGTACTCGGCAACGATGCCGACATGCCAACAGTGGTCCCAGTGTTTACGGTTACATCAACCATTCTTCAGTCCTCGTTATCGTGAAACAAACGCCCGGTAATTAACCCGGATTACTATTTGATAAAACCCGCCCTCGATACGCCCGCCGTCTCTGTTTTTCGATTCGATGAACGTATCCTGCCCGGAATAGGTGAGCTTTCCGCCCGCAGTGAACAGGCTTAATGCCTCTTCGGCCTTGGCCTTGATGGTGTGCGCTCCGACATCGGCGGGATATTTCAGAATGATTTGAAACAACCCCATCTCTTCATCGCTGTGAGACAAACTGAACGGTGAGCGGAGCGCCGGGAAATTACGTATCTCGCAATATTCCCGGTTCGCATCCGGCGTATAGACTCCGGTGTGGTGGGTGTACTCTGAACCGTCCCACACGGAATAGAGGCCGTTTTCATGTACTACATCGATGCCTAGACCGCCGTTCAGCGTAGCGTCGATAAACGCCTGGTCGATAGCTTCGCTCACGTTATGCGCTCGTACCTACGATGATGATGTCGTAGGTAACACCCGTTCCCGATGAGCTGTTCGCGATCGTCAACAGGTCGGCAGTATCCGCCGTTACCGGCCACCCGCTCACCGGGGCTTGCAAGAGCACGGCACCGGCGGGCGGGATTGACAGCGTGTCGGCAGCCGCATTGAACGGGCCTAAAAACCCGTTTGTGGTGGCAGGTTTCACGGTGACGTTATTTGTATTGCCGGGGTCGGCCTTGATCATGATGGCTTTGACATTCACGAAAGTCAGAGTCGTGCCGAACGCATCGGTCAGACCGCCCGCCAAGTCCAAGTCCTCGGTCCCGCTTGCTGCGATAGTGCGCTGATCCGTGAAGAGGAGGTCTGCAAGGCTGCTGGCAGTTCCGTTGCCAAGGCTGGTTGTGGCGCTGTAGTTGACCGGGAAAGAAGGCGTTCCGAGATCGTTATCACCGGTCTGATTAGCGGTGATTTTGGTAAGGATGGTTGTCGTCAGTGCCATTGCTATTACCTCAGTTTTTTGGCCATTTTCTTGATGTTCTGTTTCACTCTTCGCGCATTACGGCCCACCATCGCGTCCTCTTCTTCGTACACTGCGGCGTAAGGCAGGTTGTTAACGAAAAATGTCTGTCCGTCTTCCGTTGCGCCACGCTCTATTTCTGAATTCACTGTTGCGCCTGACTTGTCCGTGCGCTCCAGTTCTCCACTTGCTGGAGAGCCGTCCTGTATCTGCCAGTTACCTCGGAGTCTTCCGGTATCCACTCGCGTGTCACTCACGATGCCTGAGAACGCCTCTATTTTTACCGCTCTCGCAAGTTCACCTAAGTCATGGCCTCCTTTATCAGTCAGCTTCTTGAGGTCGTTTGCCCAACTCATCGGCGCACCTGACAGAAATAAACCACATCAGTTCCAGCAGGCGATACGGTTTTGATTCTGACGATGGTCCACTCTTCACCGCCTATTACCGGCTTATCGGATGGAAGCGGTACGTGCTCATTGCTCAGTACCAGTTCGCGGTCACTGGCAAGGATGCGCGTGCCGTCGATCATGTTTTCCGGGTAGGGTTTATCTAGGCCGGTCGTGGTTACGCTCGCATCGGTTCCGGCTGTGACTTCACCCGTTACCGGGTCCGTGCTTCCTCCCGTCTCTCTGGATAGGGTGACGGATTGACCGAGCTCTTCGAGCAGTTCGAGGGCAACCGCCCCCATATCGTCATAGAAGCTCATGACCTGACCAGATTGATGACCGACATTCCGTTATTTTTTAGCAGCGAAGCGAGAAGCGCCTCGCCTGTGCTTGTCCTGCCGAGTTTCTGCGGTGCGTTATCACTCACCGCGTACTCAATGGAGACGGCACCCTCTACGCGCTTCTCTCTCGCGAGAAGGCCGGGATTCTGCGGCGGGTTGTAAATGTCTATGCTTGCGTTCAGGTCCAGCGCAAACGCCATTTGGCATAGCTTCACTTGCCGGGGGATTTCCGTACTCGACCAATACCAACCCTCAATCTCCAGGTCATGGCGAGGAAAACTCAGCGATTGATCGCGATCGACCTTATACCCTTTGAGATTCGCTTCGTGGTGATTGATAAAGGAGGCCGCTTTGACCAACTGAACATCTGCACTGGTGTCATCGGTAATCGTTACGCCACGCGCCAACGCGTAGGCGATGTACTCATCCCGAGTGACCCACGAATCGGCATCGGTCACGATACTGCCGTCTTCGATTACCAATGCCATTTACACGCCCTCTATCCGACCGAACCACGTTCCGCTAATCGTCGCGGCCTTGTCGCTTGAATGTGTTAGTCCTACAACTGTTCCCGCAGAAAACGGGGCCATCGTGGTGAAGACTGCGGATACGGCGTTATCCTGCACGCCTATGGCCGCATGTGGGATAAGAGCTAACGGGTACGTGTATTTGTTCTCACCCAACTGAGACGCCACCACTCTTAGCTGTGTCCTTGCTGCCGCTGTGCCGCTAACAGAAGACCCGACTGCCCCTGTTATAAACAGCCGCTTATTAGCCGGGACCATCCTGAATGCGGATGAGCACCTGTTTTTGCCCGCGAGAATGACTGAGTACGTTACCCCGCCGTTGCTTGCCGTAATCTCCCCGGCTGCCTTCGCTCCGCTTCCATATTCCATCATGTGCATACACTGGATGAACGAAACGTCTGTTGCCTCAGTTGTTGCTGCGGTTACGCCGTCAAGCTCTATTGTCTCTGATTTTGATTCCAGCCGACCATCAAGATAATGAATCTCTACTGCCTGAATCCCTGTCCCTCCAACGGCATCATCTGCGCTCGTTGATACAAGGGACATTTGCACGCCGCCTTTTGCGGGGATTGAAAATACTCCGTTAGGCCACACAGCGAAATCCGTTTCTGCCTCTGTAGAAGTGCGCTCACCGAACCCGCTGAATGGCTCTGCACCTTGGATTAGCCCGCGTGCGACTGCTTCGTCGATAGTGAAGCGGTCCATTTACTCGACTCTTTTCGGCTCGCTTTTCTGCTTCGGTCGGCCTCTTCCGTCAATCTTCTGGTGCTTCTCGGGGTCGAACTTGTCAGCGTCGATAATCACGTGATCGCCCTGCCCTTTGCCCCACGGCTTCACTTTGATCGTGTTTCCCATGCTTCCTCCAATGAAGAAGGGCCGGTGTTACCCGGCCCTATTCAGTTAGCCCAACAGAATACCGATGTGCTCAGTCTTGACGGCTTTGACGCCCCAAGCAAGAGACACTTCGTACTGGACCTGACGGTATTGCATGTACTGTGCAACTTCGAAGGACAGGCCGCTGCGTGGGTCGGTGATAACCTGCCGGTCAACCGCGCTGTCCCCCTCTTCCGGCAGGGCCGGGGCTCGGGTAGCCAACACGATAGCAGACGGACTGAACACCATGTTGCGAGCCGAAGCGGACACGACGGTGATATCGGTAGCCGATGCCGCAATCGCCTCTTTCAGGCCCGGCTCAGCCAGCGTGATAGTGCCACCATCGGATACGTCCGTGTCACCAGAGGCAACAACATATTTGTTGTCATCGCCAGCGAACGTAATCACGTCACCCGCAAGGATGGTGCCGGTGCCCGCAACAGCCAGCGTGATTACAGTATCGCCGATAGAATACCCGGCAGTATCGGTGGTTGCAGACGCCCCAGTGCCTGCGGTGAAATTCACCACGGCTGCCGATTCGCGCATCATCAGGCCGGAGGTCTCCATCAAAATGCCCTGCCGGAGGATGCTGTCGGTCCCCTGTACCTCAGCGGACGCTTGCTTGCCCGCCATGGTTGCACCGGCTGCGGTGTTCAGCACCAGTTGATTGCCGGTGACGGGAGCGCCGTTGTCCTTGAGCAGCTTGGCGGCGAACGATGCGTCCGTGAAGTCGCCAGCGGTAGCAAACGGAGTAGTGCCAGCGGTGCCGTAGGCGTTGGATGCGTAAATGTGCAGCGCGGCCAAATCCGCCTCAACTTCATTGGCAAGGGTCCGGTATGCCTGCGCAAACTGGTCTTGCATCAGACGCGACCGGGGAATGCCGCCGTTACCAATGCCTCGGGACTGCTCGCCATTCCAGCGGATCGGAACACGGCGGGCCTTGGTGATTTCCATCGACTGATTGCCGATAGTCTGGTCGCCATCATCCGGGGGAGTGACAGCCGGAGTGATGTCGCCAGCGGTAGACGCCGGAGCAACCGGAGAACGCACGGTCTGACCTACAGCCGCACGCTCGAAAGTCATGTCTGAGGATACAGACGGGATGAAGCCGGTCAGTTCACGCGATACGGTATCAAGCGCCGTCAGCATGTCCGGCATGAGATTAGTAATGGTGTTAGCCATTGGTCTAGCCCTCTAAGTGTTAGGGGCCAGCCATAAAAAAGCCGCGCCCCAGTAGATTACAATCACTGTTGGGCACGGCCCGGAGTCGTCACGGCCACAAGCCGATCAGAGTCGATAGCGTGATTATACCATAAATACTGTTTTGTCAAACCCTAATCAGCAACAATGCCTCCATCTTTCACGAAAGCCATTTTCCCAGCAGGGTCGAGCTGGTCAAACTCTGACCTCTTCATGGTCTTTTCGCCAGATTTCCCTTTGCCACCGGGAGCCCCTGAGCCGTTCGCCATAGACCCCACAATCAGCGGCGCAAATGCTTTGTCCTCGCTGATTTCCTTTTTCAGGTCATCAACGCTGATAGCAGACGGCTTGCCATCCTTGTCCAATACTCGAACAATCGGCCCATCGTCGGTCATCTCTGTTTTCAGCCGCCGCTCGATATGCGGCATTAGCACATCGGCGCTTCCGGGAATGGCGATATCAGCGGCCATCTTGCTTGCGGTGGAACCTGCCGTCATTTTATTAATGGTCGCCTGGAATGCGGCGATCTTTTCATCCCGTGTTTTGGTCTCGTTTTCCAGCTTCTCGCGCCACGACTTCTCCAGCGCGTCCACGTCGCCTGATTTCTTTGCGGCTTCCTCAGCGGCTTTCTGAGCCGCCGTTTTGGCTTCGCCTTTCTCAGACAATAGCTTCCGGTTGTGCTCTCGCAGACGATCCACTTCTGCCATGACTTCCTCGAATTGCTTAGGGTCCACGGCCTTCGCTTGTTCTTGCTCTTGCTGTTCTTCCTGCTGTTCTTCTGCCATACATATACTCCTGAATTAAAGTCCGGCCTTATCAAATGCGGTCGGCTCGATTTTTCGCATCTGGTCTAATGTCAGCGGCTCGAAATTCTTACCGAGCTGCAATTCTGAGAACCGTTCTGCGCTGATATCACCCTTTCGCAACAGCTTGCCCCGAGTCGGGCCGATGATTGAGTTTTGCACCTTTGCAGGCTGCGTCTTCAGCCACTCGTAATAGCTCTTATTGGCGCTCACACGCCCAATATCGCCGGTTTCTGGATCGCGCTCTGCACGTGTGCGACCTCGGCTAAGGTCGGCATATTTATCGGCTAAAACTGCCGTCTCTGATGTCCTGCAATTCGGGTGAAACGGTGGTTTAGGCCCTTTGTCCAGCGGGAATTCCTGCCCATCCAATGAACGGCAGATAGTGCTAGTGCGTTGATCCAGCGTGGCGACAATGCGCCGCTTCTTCACGACCGAATCGTTCTTTTGCCACACCTCACCACGAGATTGCATGGCGGCGTGCTGCAATGATGTTTTGGTGATGGTATCCGCGTTGCGTTTGGTGATAGCTAGAGCCCCATCGGCATAGTTCGCCGCTTTCGTTCCTCTAATGCGCCTCACGATGCTTGAGGTAGTCTCGCCTTGCGCGTACCCGAGTCTAATCTCTCCCTGTACCCGTTTAATCTCCGTCGCTGTCATATCATCGAACCACGGTTCTAGCAGGGAACCACCTGAAGGCCCGCCGATGTCACCCAATGGCGTATTGAACACGGCTTTGGTTAGCTGTGAATCTGAAGGCATGGCGAATTCAACATCATCGACCACTTTCTCAAGCGACCGCACCTCAAACCCTGCTTCATAATCGGCTGCGTCAGTAACCGACTCTCGCCACACTTTTTTATACTCTTCGAACGTGCCCCTCATCAGGGTGCCGATTTGCTTTAACTTTTTCTCCAATCGGGAGCGGGTAAATTCGGTTATATCCTGACTGGTGAGCTTGTTCCTGATATCGCGCTCCATCGTCACCAGGAACTCGTCGAACTTCTTAACCTCGGACGATTTCAGCCGCTCATAGTGGGACTGGTGCCGAGTGGCGATAGTGATTAGCGCATCGTCAGCCATCGCTGAAATCCGGCATTTCCGTGGTGCTTAGTTCCGCGCTGAATTCCTCAAGCGTTTTTTCGCTGTCGGTCAGGTCTACTTTCTTCAGCCAGCGGAAGTAATCGCCTACCGGGATAGCGCCCTGAATGAACCCTGCAACCATCGCGTTGATGTCCTCAGCGGTAGCGGACGGGCTCACGAAATCTGTGGTCGTTTCAACCCCTGCTCCATCGTCCATCACTCCCATGTATTGCATCGCCCATCCCAGCGCCATGGTGTATGCCTCGCTGATATTGGCGCTCACCATTGCAAGGCCGCTGTACTGAGCCTGCGCATCTCCCTCGGCTTCGGTTGCCGTCTTGACCTGCCCGTTGCCCTGGATAAATCGCGCGCCCATGCCGATCATCATTTCGAGCTTATCCGCCATGGCCTCCTTGACCATCGTATTGGGAGGAGCAGAGGCAAACGCAAACGTCTGACCTTCAGGAACGCTCATCAGATTCCTGGAGCCGACGTACATGTTGTACTTTTTCATCAGGTCGATGTGCGTCTGATTCAGCCCGCTTGCCCACGGCTGAGCCTGTCCGACATACCACACCGAATCCTCATAGTCGGCACTGTTGCGGTAATGCGCTTTATTGATTTCCGCCATCGGATACAGCGGCGGCTCATCCACACTGGGAGAGGTGGAGGTGGCACCGATGAAGATGAACGGGATTTCACTCCATGTCCGCCCCGCCGAATCAGTGGGCATGTGTTCCGATATAGGAACCCATTTATCATTCCGGTCTTTCTGCCACTCCCGGACAATGAACACGCCGCCCTCTAACGCCAGCTCCCGGAGTTGCGGGATTTCCTTTATCTCATACCCGTCCGGCTGCACTTCCTCGGCAGTCTCGGATATGACCACCAAAGATAGGGTCTGCTTGCCGCCCACCTTTTCGGTTCGCCAGTTGATGACCTGTTCGGCGGTGATTTGGTGCATGGTGGCCACAAAGCCGCCCTGCTCCATTTGAGCGCGGGAAACCGGCCCTTCTGTTTTCGGATAGGACACGTACAGCCCGCACCGCCCTTTCTTCTGCACCTCTCTGGTCGCGTCCTGCATCTGCTGATAGATAGACACGCCGCTGCCGTCTACGTCCTCCAGCATGTACTCAAGCTGAGCCGGTAGCGTAATAGTCGGGTCTTTGGAAAACATCAGCCCGGTTAGCCCGGCCAGAGTGTGACCTGTGACGGGATAGAACACGGCCCGCTCTTCATACTGCTTATTACGTGTGCGGTTCTCTGGCGACTGATCGTCCGGGTTCAGGGTAATCAGGTACTTCTCGACATTCCGCGCCGTGCAAATGTCCTCGCACAATTTCCAACGGTCGATGTTGGCCTTGTACTCGGGATGCTCAAAATCAATTGCCATAAATCGGCCTCTAGCGTGCGGATTTAATGCCGGTGAAAATTACATCAGCGTTTATCGGGTAGCGCCGATGCAGGAAATACCCTGCGCTGTCTGTCCAATCATCGATACTCGGGTGATCGTTGAATTTCTCCGGCTCACCTTTCTCCGTGTATCCCTGCGACTCAAGCGCAAAGGTAAGTTGCGGGCATTTGTCCGTGTTCACCAGTAGCCGGTTATGGGACAGCAGGCCATTGACGGCGTTTATCCTGTCTCTCACTGCCGGGTTAGCGTTCGGCGCATCTACCATGAGCCCGGAGCGCTCAATCATGGCTATATCGGATTCGCTGGCGTTTGTTCTGCCTGCTCTACCACTGGCGTCCGGGTAAATAATGCAACGCTTCCCAGGGTATCGAGCCGCCACGTTATTGATAACGTCCTGTGTGTCGTGGCTTGAGAATTCATCCACTGCCACCGGCTGTCCTGCATCAATCACGAACACCACCGCACAGCAGCCGCCGATATTGAAATCTAAGCCCACATGCAAAACGGCGTCTTGCTTTGTAATGGTCCGTGGCGTGTGGTGTTTATCGCGCCTGAAGAAGTGATAGACCTTGTTCTGTGTGAGGCTTACAAACTCGCCATTGATGTACAGGTCGGCAAGAATCGGATCGTAATTGCTGCGTATCTGCTCGACATACCCAACAGGCAGAAACGGGTTATCCGTCGTTTTGGCTCGGATAGTGTCGTGATGTTCGCTGTCGTTCTCGATTACGTGGTGATAGGCGAACCCGTTATAACCTTGGTCAGGCGTAGTGATTAGAGCAGTCGTGTTCTCGCCGCTCGTCTTCTGCCGGGTGCGCTCTGTGATTTTTCGCCATACCAGCTTTGCAGGGTCTTTCTTAATGGTGTCGATCTCATCCACGATGGAATGAGCCACCTCGAACGATACAATCCGCTCCGGCCTGTCATAGCTGCGGAAGATGATGAAGCCAAGTCCCGGCACATCAATGCGGAAATCCGCCTTGTTGATCGAGTACGGAATCCCGCACATCTCAAGGTCTTCCATCATTCCCGGCATGGCCCGCAGTTTCAGCAGGTCATACGTAGGAAGAAAGAACCCGATATTGTTTCCCGGATTCTGGACCATCTTGATAAGAGCGCGTGCTGTGCCTGCTCTCGTCTTCCCGCTTCCTAGCCCTGCGACTACCGATGGAAACCGCGCCTCACTGAATGCAAAACGCTCCTGATAGTCGAGCAGAGGTAATTCACTCACCGGCCCGAGTCACTGTGATGGTGATGCCTTCCTTCTCTTCCTTTTCGGGCTCCCCTTCCCATCCGTGCATTCTGTTGATCTCACGAACAGCCGCTATACGGTCATTCGGTTTCGCTGCTTCATCATCCCCCTGCGCTATCTCAGCAAGCACCTTCACGGACTGCTCACGGCTCCACAGAGAGGTCTTTTCTAGCTGCTTGCGTAATTCACGCACCCTTGCCGAAACCTTGGCGCTGGCCAATAGGTTCGATGCTCTCGGGTACAGCGTCTCGGGCTTGGCCTTAGAGCTATATGCACGGCGATATGCTTCAGCGGCATTGCCTAGCTCAACATAGAGATTTGCAAACTTCTCCTGTTTAGGCGTCAAGTCCACTGCTAACATTCTCCAACACTAATTCTTTTCCTATCGCCCATAAAAAAGCCCGCCGAAGCGGGCAACAGGGGTGGCTTAATCTATGCCGCTGCCGGGTATACCAATCGCAGTTGGCCCGGCATGTTGATTGCCTGC
>Ga0207752_1001414_pt1 | contig 10957 bp, 6 predicted proteins | sample Pon2CUnioCityCA_6_FD_187272 | JGI IMG/M metagenome (GOLD analysis project Ga0207752, IMG submission 187272) | Marine sediment microbial community from Union City, CA, USA - Pond 2C Sediment 2 (SPAdes) | ecosystem: Environmental > Aquatic > Marine > Intertidal zone > Salt pond sediment ... | reverse complement strand
CATGTTCCACGGCAACATCGACGACAGCTACACCAACGCCACCCGTAGCCGTCACCACGCCGAGCCGGTTACCCTTGGGGAGCGCCTGTAGAGCGAAGATCTTGGGTACCTCCCAGTACTCCTGCCAGGTGTCCAGGCGGATGGCGCCTGTCTGTTTGAAAAGAACGTCGAAGACCCGAGAGGTACTCGCCAGTGATCCGGTATGAGAAGATGATGCCCGAGCGCCATCCAAAGTCCGGCCTGTCTTGAATATCAACACGGGCTTGGAGGCAACCGCTTCCGTGAGCGCATGGACGAATCTACGTCCTTCGGATACAGACTCCAGGTGCAGCACGATTACCTTTGTCTCGACGTCATGCACCAGATAGTCCAGCAGGTCAGCCTCATTGATGTCGCATTTGTTGCCGAAGTCACACATTTTGCTTATGGGATAGGCGCGGTCCTCCAGAGGTTGGCCTTGGGCGCCGACGAAGCCGCTCTGAGAGGCATAGGCTATGCCGCCCTTTTTGATTGTCTTGTAGCCGATCATGTACGGCACGGTCACAAGTCCGTTCGACGTGTTTACCAGGCCCACCGTGTTGGGGCCGAGCAGACGCAATCCTCTGCCGCGCGCCACTTCTACCAGCTGCCTCTGAAGGCTGCCACCCACCTCCCCTCTCTCAGCGAAACCTTCCGTCCCGACAATGACAGCTCTTGTGCCCTTTCCAGCGCACTGTTCCAAGAGGCCGGCCACCGCATTGGGAGGAGTGATCAACATAGCCAGGTCGACGGGTTCAGTCACGTCCTTCAGCTTCGAGTAGACTTTCAGGCCAAGAACCTCGCTTTGGGAAGGATTGATGGGATAGACCTGTCCAGTGAATCCGAAGCGCTGCATATTGCGAAGCACCGTAAGTGCCTCACCGCGGGGTTCCCGCAGCGAACCGACCACTGCCACACCCTGTGGCTCAAAGAAGGGAACGAAATCACTTCTACGGAGATTCATTGGATGCAGTCTCAGCCATCAACCAAATCGCTCAATCAAGCCCACTTGCCTTTGCTGGAGAGGATGATTCTTTCCTTACTCAAGAGACGGGAGAGGTAGAAGGCTATTCCCCCGAGTAAGACAGCTCCTGCCAGATTGTACAGGGCGTAGTCCCACGAACCCAGCAGCCAGGTTATGCGGGCGCCAAGCTGCGCTACCACTTGCATGAATACCACACCAAAGAAGATGAGAATGGTCTGGCCCACAACAGGATTGGTGATCAGGCTGAATAGGATCCCTAGTGCCATTACAGCCAACATCAGCAGGGGGAGAAGAAAGAAGCCGGTAAGCACCTGTGGAGGCGTGAGGACAAAATGCTGCGTGGCAGGGAAAATGGCGGCCAAATTCATCACCAGGAGCACCAGTAGAGTGGACACAAGCGCCATGACATAGGCAGGTACGAATATGGCCAAGCTCTTTCCCAGCCAGACCCCTCTGCCAGTCAACGGCGTAGACAGAAGGGACTCTATAGGGCCCCTCGCTTTTTCTTTGGCGACAGGATCGATGGCCCAGGTAGCCATGCAGATGAACAACACTAAGAGCGGCACGAAATTGACCGTTAAGCCCACGAAGAGTTCCAATAGCGGCTGGGCCTCCTCCCAGGCTACACCCGGGTCTAACCACATCCGGAGAGCGATGGTTATGCCCGTTGTTGCCCCCATAACAATAAGTCCAACGATAATGGCAATGATCAGGAATTGCCGGCTGCGCACAATGTCTTTCATGTCGTTCTGGAGCACGACAGTCATTCGGTTCATGATGGTTCCGCCTCCTGGAGCATGGCGGAGTAGATCTCTTCGAGCGAGACCTCCTTCCGGCTCACTCCTTCGATGTCTACTCCCCGGTTGACAAGGAGTCTGACCACGTCGGGGATCTTCATTCCTTCCTTCGGAGCGAAGATCAACGTTGTATCTTTAGCCTGGCGCAATCCCAGATTTGAGAGGCTCTGAAGCTCGGCCAGGAGATGTTCTGGTATGGCCTCGCTTATCCTGATCTCGACCTCGTTGACACTTCTCTCCCTTCTGAGTTCCTCCAGTTCACCGCAGAGCCTAATCTCACCGCGACTTATGAGGGCTATGCGGTTGCAGATTCTCTGCACCTCATCCAGGTTGTGGGAGCTGAGAAGAATAGTCTTCCCCTCTCTGCGGGCCATGTTGAGGATAACCTCTCTCACTTCGATCTGACCAGACGGGTCAACTCCGGCGGTCGGCTCGTCAAGGATTAGGAGCGGGGGGTCATGTACCATGGCCCTGGCCAGAGCCAACCTCTGCCTCATTCCCCGGGAATACGTACCGACCTGGTCTTTGGCTCTATCCTTGAGTCCCACCAGGTCCAAGACGCCATCGATCTTCCGCTCGGGTTGCGATACTCCGTAGAGACGAGCATAGTACCCTAGATTTTCTTCACCGGACTTGTTTTCGTACAGACCGTCGCTCTCCAGGACGAAGCCAACCTTTCTTCTGACCTCGTCCCTGGACACATCCTCGCCCAGAACGCGGGCGCTGCCTGAGGAGGGGGTAAGCAAGCCGAGGAGAATCCTGATAGTGGTGGTCTTGCCGGCTCCATTGGGGCCAAGATAGCCGAAGATATCTCCCTGCTGGACAGCGAAGCTGACGGTCTTGAGGATTTGGCGTCCTCCCAGCTGCTTTGAGAGAGACTCAAGTATTACAGCCTCAGCCATCAGGTAGCCTCACTAGAGGCACTTGCCTTCCATCCAGCCCAGCCAGCGAAGTAGGTACGAATCTTGTCGGTACAGTAGATCAAAGAACAGTTCGAAGCTTCCGGTTTTTGTCGTTCCCACGGCAATGCCGCCTGACCCTCTGTTTTGACTCCGTATCGGAAAAAGTCATCTCTGATAAGGAGCCCTCTATTGGCTCCCCAACTTGTCTGTTACATCCAGGAAAACATATGGATGATAGTAATCCACATGAATGTAGCTGACGTCGGGCAATAGCCCCAGGTTGGTGCCGAAATAGAGGTCGAAGACAAGCCTAAAGGAGTTCACCGGCGATATGGACGGATACAGAACACTGCTATCCACCCCCGGGAGATAGTAGGCATTCAGAATTCCCATCTTCTGCCTGATTTCCATGTCGGTCGCCTGTTGCCAGTCGAAACCGCGGACATCGGCCGTGTATCTTTCAGGATAGGGGCCTTCGTCTGCCTGCAGAATGATTACGGGCGCCGCTTCAGAGCGTGACAACAACTGGTCGACCAGCTCTCTGACCATTGTATTGGTGGCCATAACCTGGTTGATGTAGTTGTCTCTATCACTCCTCTCTTTGGCTTCCTCTGGTGGCAGGAAACTGCCATCGCTGTCGAACACATATGGGACGTGGGGAACAAGCATGTGCGCGAAGACAAAGGTGGGTTCTTCCATCGATGGTATCTGCGCCAGCTGGTCGAATTCATACACGGTTCTTTCCCATTGGTTTATGTACCTGTCGCCCACCACACCCAATTCTGAAAAAACGCTGTAAGGCATGACGCTGCTCAGTAGGGATTCCGAGAACTCACTGATCTCGGCTTTATAGTTGATATTGACGTCGGCAAAGCTATTTTCTCTGGTAGGGTCCCACCAGGAACCAACATGCACAAAAGTGTAGCCTGCTGACTTGAGCGAGCGTTGAACAGTGTAATCTTCCAGCTTTGCATCCAGAGCGGTCTGGTCGCTTGATTCCTCATCCATGTAGTCGATGTATTCCATATTGAGCGATGAGGCCAGGGATTGGAGCGTTCTGACATAGTTGGCCGAGCTTTCAGAAGCTACGTAAAACCCTGCATCCGACAGGTAGCCGAAGAACTCACTATTGTCGAAATCGTAGACCTCTGCCAGCATGCTATTACTGGCATATCGGTCAAGAATGATGTAGTAGATGTCCGGCAGCACCTGCCCTCCGGCGGTGGTCAGCTCCACAGCGGTTCCGGTTTCAGAAGAAACGGGGTCTTGGTCCAGCCTTCCGGCCTCAGCAATCCCGATCCTGAACAGACAACTTATCAGGAGGAAAACGGCCATGACATTGAGGATCATAGTCGGATAGCGCAGAGTCTTCTGTGTTCTCCAAATGAGGTAGACGACATAGGGAAACAGCACGGCCCAGATAACAAACAGCAGAACACCGCCTACGTAGGGTTCGCCGATTCCCAGCCAGGTCGTCAAGGTGAAGACTTGACCAGTGGAAAACATGAGTGCCACCAGAATGGAGACGATGATTCCGGCCTTCTTGGCATTCCTGCACAGAAACCATATAACCAGGAAAACCAGTAATGCTGCGGCCAACGAGACAGCCACGGGCGCCAGGATCCTTGACAGGGGAAGCTCTTGTGCGTTATGAGTGTACAGGGCCAGCGCCGGAAAAATCGCCACCACGAATGGATGTATGAGGAACGACTTCATCAAGCCACCTTCCTCCATTGAGTCAGATGAAGCGCTTCTACACTAGTCCGATAGTCGGCTGCTGACGCGCCATGCCTGTAATTTCTGCCAGGTCATGCCTCAGAATTCTGAGTGATACCTGCATGTACAACACGGTTGGAGAAGACGCAGCACCTCTAGCCTTAACCCATAACCGATTCTACATGGTAGCACAGGGCTGGCTTTGAGGTCCAAACCCCTCTATGGCAGAACGCGAACCAAGACGTCAAGCCGACGGTCACTGCCGCAGTGCATGTAAGCCAAAATGATCAGGCGGAAATCTGGAGAGAATCAAGAAATGCGTCGCTTGTCTCCAACTAGCACTGGCAAGAAGACATTGCGCTCGAGCGGCTTAAGCAGGATGGCCTGCTCCGGACAGTGCATAGCACACAGCCCACACCCGCAGCACATTTCGGCCTTGATCGTGGCCGAACCGGAACCATCGACGGCGATAGCACAGACCGGGCAGTATGGCTCACAAACGCCGCAGCCATTGCACTTGTCGCTGTCCGGTATCTGAGCCAGATAGTACGATTTCAGCATGAACGGCAGATTCCCCCGGCTGTAGTTGCCCACAACGCCACAGCAGTCCCAGCAGCAATTGCAGATGATGTCCAACTCGTACTTAGGCTTGAAATCCTTTAGCGGCACCAGCCTGCCGACTTGGTGGAACGCTCCCTTATCTTCGGCCTCTCTTGTCAGCTTGATGGCCTCCTGCTTGCTGATTCGCCGCCCGAAGCCACGATCGAGTATATGCTGTGCCGCCGGGCCCAGGCCTATGCAAGCTTCATCCGGCAGATCCATCCGGCATGGATCACCATCCAGTTTCCTCTGCTGGCGACAGAAGCAGTGGCCGACAGAGATAGTCTCGTCTTCGGGCAGTGCCTCAAGAATGCTCAGGATACTGTGTGCAGGATAGATCTCGTTCACCTGTGGCGGCACCGACTTGTTCACCTCTATAAGCCTGCCTGTCGAGGGGTTGGCCGCGGCGATGGAGCGTTGAGGTCCTACACCCTCCAGTATCTCATTCAGCAGATCAGGAGGAATATCCCTGGCCATGCTGAAATACTTGGTGACCCGCCGGGCGAACTCCCTCCTGTCCGGCGTATCTTTGCCGCTCATTAAGTAGTGCTCGAACCATCCGGGGAATATGCACATCAGGTGAAAGCGTGACTCGTCTTCGTCCGGCCCCGGCGCCAACTCAGTGATGTGACCCTTGTCGAGAAGAGTATCAAACAGCCGGTCGAATTCCTCCTTGGGCAGGCCTACATTGGTCTCGACCTCGCCACGCCTCAGGCTGCCACCACCCATCTTCAGAAGGAAATCCACTTCCTCGGGTTCCAGCGCCGCGTCAAAGACGTAGAGCAGATCATCCGTTACCATCATGATAGGCGTGGCTGATTGCTCATTCATCAGATTCGCCAGTATCTGGAGCTTGTCCTTATCGTTTCTCAAATCCATCCCGGTCTGAACTCCTTCTTGCCAAGTCTAACCAAACCCACACGCCCTGAACCATTATAAAATATCTCGGAGGGAGATGACGGCAGTTATGAAGGATACAACCTCGGACCGCACTGGTCAGCATAGCGACACGAGCGGAATTGGCCCCGCACGGTTTCACAGGTTGAAAACCACTTCGGCGGACCTCAGCTTTCGCCCGTTCCAGCGCCATTACTCATATGGCGCAGAGACACATCGCCGCTAGCGACATCAGCTTCAATCGCTGGTTGAAGCCAATACCGGAAAGAACACTTGCCAGGCCAACAGGGCCTTGGCCGTGAGACTCAGAATGATGTACACCTTCTCACCGAACAGGTAGTCCCGCCAAGGACCCACCTTCTTGTACTGCAACACCATGTTGACGGCGAAGCAGTTGAAAAAGATGAACAGCGAGGCGATGATGCCATAGACGAAACCCGGCGGCGATACATCAAGCCCCGGTGCCCATACATAGATCACGATCGCTATCCATGGGATGACGCCGGCAAAGCTGCCGAACCAGAATGGCAGCCAGCTCGGCTTGCCTGGCTGTTCGTACTTCTCCTGGAGAGCCCCGAACAGGATCATGCAGGCGTTAATGCCGAATATGGCCGCCAGGGCAGCGACGTCGCTAATACCGGTGATCTGGGCGATCAATACGATCATAATCGAAGAGCTGAAAAAGTATTCGATCCAGCGCCCGTAGTTGCGGTTCTGAAGCAGATTGCGCTTGTACCAGGAGAAGACGGGCGGCGAGGCAATGATCAGCAGGGCTCCAGCCGAGATAGCCAGGAAGGCGAAGACGCCCCAGCCGGTGGCGATATTGAACAGGTCGTGAAGCTCAGGGGCAGTGCCGGGCGGACCCGTCATGAAGGTAGCTGTAACCGGGAGAGAGAAGTCATTCGTGAGTAAGGCGATCAGGACGGCCTGCACCGCGAGAATCAACCCAACAGCAATGTTCCAGATGCGCAGCCGATTAAGTCTCCGTTCAGTGCCTTGATCAACGGCCATGGTGTACCTCCTTCCTGAATACATGTTCAACGGTCACGACGATGGCAAGCACGCGGCGCTCCTACCTAATACAATACCAATCGGGATGGAAATAATCAACAAGGAGCGAACTCCGTTGGAAAACGGCCTTCGTGGAGGTGATGCAACACCACTTACACCCCATTTACAGATGAGATGAAACTGTGCTATTTTCTCAGAGGGCTTTTGAAACCCTGGTTGCTATAGATGCAGTCTTTCAAGTTTGTCCACACCGCCGATCTGCATCTCGACACGCCTTTCAGCGGCATAAGTGAGGTTGATGAGAAGATCGCCGGGCGGCTCCAGGATGCTACCCTGCAGACATTCGACAACATAATCGAACTCTGCCTGCAACACAAGGTGGCCTTTTTACTGGTGGCGGGCGACATTTATGACGCCAGGGACCGCAGCCTCAGAGCACAACTGCGTTTCAGGGACGGGTTGGCCCGCTTGAGCCAGGCGGGCATCAGCACCTTCGTCGTTCATGGAAACCATGACCCATTGAGCAGTCGGATTGCCACCATTCAGTGGCCCAGGGAGGTCCAGGTATTCGGCGGTGACGAGGTGTCCAGCATACCGGTGCGGCGTGGTGATGAGGTCATCGCTGAGATCTACGGTGTCAGTTATCCCAGCCAGGACGTAAGGGAGAATCTAGCCAGGAATTTCCACCGGCAACCGGACTCGCCCTTCGCCATCGGCTTGCTCCACTGCAACGTCGGCCAGGACACCGGACATGAACCATACGCACCGTGCAGCCTGGATGACCTGGTCGGAGCCGGGATGGACTACTGGGCGCTGGGACATGTTCACACCCACAGATTACTGTCTATTGAGAGGCCGACAGCAGTGTATCCGGGGAATCCTCAAGGTCGCCACCCGGGAGAACAGGGGCCACGGGGATGCTATCTGGTTGAGGTGGGTACTGACGGTCGCTGCCTTCCTCAATTTGTGCCGGTGGACGCCATCCGCTGGTCAAGTGAGACGCTGGAAATCGAAGGGCTGGAAGACGACGAGGCCGTCATTGCAGCTATACGTGATGTCTGCAGTTCAGTCCGGGAGCAATGCCAGGGACGTCCCGTAATCTGTGGAATCACTCTTACGGGAAGAGGAACGGCCCACCATAGCCTGATCCGGCCAGGCTTTTTGCAGGACCTCACCGACACAGTGAGAGAGACCGAGTGCCGGCTGGATCCTTTCGTTTGGGTGGAGAGAATTGAAGCTAGGACCCGAGCGCCTCTGGACATTGAGTCGCTGCGCATGGGGCAGGACTTCGTGGGCGAATTTCTTAGAATCGCCGCAGAGAGTCGAGACCGGCCTGAGTTTTCATCCCGGATAAGCAGCGAGATTTCGAGGCTGTACGATTCACGCCTGGGACGTCCTTTCCTGGAGCGACCATCCGATGAGGAACTGCGGCTCTGCCATGAACTGGCTGAGAGTCAGTGTCTCGACCTGATTTTGGGGGAACAGGACTAACCTCTCATGTACTTGGCACGAGTACACATCGACGGCTACGGCATCTTCAGCAACTTTGATCTGCCGGCTGACTCCGAGGAGCAGTCTTTCTCCAGAAACCTTTCAATAGTGATCGGCCCCAACGAGTCCGGTAAGACCACCTTGCTTTCTTTCCTGCGGTCGGTCCTGTTTGGTTTCCTGGACGGACGCAGCACTGAGAATCTCTACCCGCCTTTATGCGGCGGAAAGCACGGCGGTCTGATCACTCTGCTCGATAGCCAGGGTGAGAAGTACGTCGTGGCGCGCTTCGCCGGCCCCAAGGGTGGATCGGTGAGGGTGACCATGCCTGATGGATCGACCGTGGGAGGCGCCGAGCTCGATGCGCTGCTGGGACATGCTTCCAGGGATTTGTTCAAGAACGTATTTGCCTTCGGGCTGGACGAGCTTCAGGCGTTTCAAACACTGGCCAATGATGAGGTGAGTGCGCGTATCTACAGCGCAGGCATCGGTGCGGGACGCCTTTCCATCAGCGATATTGAGACCAGGCTGGAGAAGATGCGGGCGGAGCTTTTCACCACTGACCGGGCATCCTCCAAGCAGATCACAACGCTGCTCAACGAATGCGCCCAAATCAGGCAGCGTCTGGCGGCGATCGAAGAGGAGTCCTCCAAATACACCCAACTTCAGGACGATCTACGAGCCCTCAACGACCGTCTTGAGGAAAAACGGAAAACCCGGGACGAGAAGCGCAAATCTCTGGATCACTGTGACAACCTGCTGAGGGCGTGGCTGCCCTGGACCGAAATGCAGGAGGCAGAAGAGAGACTCAGTGCGCTGCCTGCGGTGGACCGTTTCCCGGCTGACGGCATCTCACGCCTCGATGTATTGCTGGAGAGGACAAAGGCTGAGAACGGAAAGATAAGGGGAAAGCAGACAGAGATCGACGATCTCGAGAAAGAATTGGCGAATATCAAGGTGAACCAGGCGCTGCTGGATCGAACCTCGGATATCACCAGTATAGAGCGTGGGCTGGCCAAGTACGTGTCAGCCAAGGAAGATCTACCCAGACTTCAGACAGAGTTGAAGGGCCTGACGGACGATTTGAACCGCACCCTTTCCAACCTCGGGCCAGGATGGGACGAGCAGCGGGTGGTGGAATTCGACACATCGATCTCGGCGAGGGAGGCGATCCGTAGTCACGATTCCCTCTTGGATGAGAAGCGACGAAAGGTGCAGACCGCAGAATACTCTGTGAAGCAGCTTTCCACTTCTCTGGATGATGCCAGAAGAAACCTGAAACGACTGAAGGAGAACCTGGACGGTACTCCGGAGCCGTCCGAGCATGACAGGGCGGTTAGCGAGGGCCGTTTGAGATCGGCCCGATCCCTGCTTGCCGGGCTGGCTGATTATCGTATCAGGCTGCAGGAACGAGATGCTCTCCAGGAACGTGGCTCTGACAAGAAAACGTACCTCAGCAGCATCCAGCGCCAGTTGGCGCAAAATGCGGAGAACATCCGCCTGCCACTGGCCATCACCGTTCTCCTATGCCTGGTTCCGGTTATTGGATGGCTGGTTCTGTTCTATCTCAGGCGCACATCCGCCAGATTGCGGAGACAAAACGACGTTCTGGAGAACGATCTGAGGGAAATCCGGACAGAGTTGAAGACTATTCTGGAGAGGGTCTCCTCCCTTGAAAACGAAATCCTGGATGAGGAAGACCGCTTGAAAGCCGCAGCCCAAGGCGCAGGCCTCAACGGAATCCCATCTGCCACCGAGACTAGCGAACTTATCGCCAAGCTGGACGAAGATCTGACCAAACAGGCGACTTGGCAGGCTGCCAGCGACAAGGTAAGAGAAGCCACCGAGCAAGTCGAAAAGCTGGAAAGAGAGTCCGAGTCGGTCGAAGAGTCAACAAGGCAGGCCGAAGAAGAAATGGCTCAAGCGGAGCTAGAGTGGAAGGACTGGCTTCACGAAAGAGGAATGGGCACCGACTGCCTTCCGCAGACAGCGCTCGAGATCCTTTCCAGGGTCGAGAGCGCACGGGAGAAGGTAGAAAACGTCGTTCACATGCGGCAACGCATCCAGGGAATCGAAGACTCCATGAGGGAGTACGAGAGGGCCACCAATAGCGTCCTTCAGGCATGCGACATAGTCTCAACGAGTCCTGATTTCCCGGGAGTGGTGGACAAGCTAACCGATGCAAGGAGGACAGCTCAAAAAGAAAACGAGCGGATGGAACGAACGCGACAGGAGATAGCCCGTTGCACAAGAGAACGGGAAGCATTTCAGGAGGCTCTAGCGTCTGCCGAGAAGGAGATCAAACAGCTGTGGAGTGAGGCTGGGGCCGAGGACGAGCAATCGTTCCGAGAACGCCAGAAGATATCTGAGGAAGCATCGCAACTGAGGGCAACAATTGCTGAGCGCCGCAAATCCCTCGAACAGATAGCCGGCCGAAAGGAGGCCCTGGAGGTCTTTGTTCACGAGCTCGAGTCCACCACTCCGGAGAAGCTCCAGGAAGCGAGGAGAGGGCTGGATGAGAAACTGAAGGCAGCGGACAACGA
>Ga0207752_1001413_pt1 | contig 10960 bp, 13 predicted proteins | sample Pon2CUnioCityCA_6_FD_187272 | JGI IMG/M metagenome (GOLD analysis project Ga0207752, IMG submission 187272) | Marine sediment microbial community from Union City, CA, USA - Pond 2C Sediment 2 (SPAdes) | ecosystem: Environmental > Aquatic > Marine > Intertidal zone > Salt pond sediment ... | reverse complement strand
AGGCAATGCAGGCTTCAGAGGTTGTCCGCCCTATGCCTCTATCCCAGGAGGAGGTGGATGATTTATTTGCCAGGGACCAGGCGCTGGCGGCCGTGACCATTCCAGCAGGTTTTGAACGATCTTTGCTGCAGCAAGAACCTGCCAGTGTGGTATTGAGAACCAGAAACAATGATGATCGTGTGCTGGTCATCGAGCGCGCCGTTCAATCCGTGGTCTCTCAACTCAATAGCGCGGTTCAGATCGCTCATGCCAGCGTGGCCGCGGCCCAGGCAGTGCAGCCCTTTGAAAGCGTGCAGGCACGCCAGGACTATTTTTCAGACAGTTTGAACGCCGCGCAAGAACTGCTCCAGGATCCCCCCGTACGGGCACAGACCACCCAATCGCCCCAAGTCACGGTCGACATTCCCACCGGATTCGAGCAGTCCTCTCCCGGCCAACTGGTGACCTGGACGTTGATCACCCTGCTCGGCGCCTCGGAGGTGTTTGTCAACGAACGCCTGGGGGGAACGCTGAAACGCTTGCTGGTCACGCCGACCCGCAAAGCCACCATCCTGACAGGCAAGATCACCGGTAGGCTCTCCATGGGCATCCTTCAAATGGCTATCCTGATCGCTTTTGGCGCACTGGTTTTAGACGTCAATTGGGGGCGTTCGTGGGCGGCATTAACCCTGATCGTAGTGACTTTTGCCCTGGCGGCGGTCGCCCTGGGCGTGCTCCTGGGGGCATTAGCGCGCACTCGCAGCCAGGCTTCCGGCCTGACGACCATGTTCGCCATGCTTCTGGCGGCCCTGGGGGGCGCCTGGTGGCCGCTGGAAATCACGCCGCCGGCTTACCAGACGCTTGTAAAAGCGCTTCCGACTACCTGGGCCATGACGGGCTTTAACGACGTAATCGTGCGCGGGCAGGGGGTGCAGGCCGTATTGCCGGAAACTGGGATCTTGTTGGTATTTGCGGCAGTTTTCTTTGTTGTGGGTATCTGGCGTTTGAGGTTTGAATAAGTGTTTAAAAGAATTAGAAATCAACCGATTAGCGACATCGGCACCCAGAACTGGCCGAAGCCGAACAGGGATAGACTGATGGATACAACCAGAATCAAGATGCCAAAAGCGATCAGTAAGTAGTCGTGAATGTGGTAATGTAGCTGCTCTAACCAGGTGCGGGGACCGACACCAAATGCGCGTAAATCCATGGCGTCAATGATGTCTTCGCTGCCGATGAGGGCGTGGATAGTTACCGGTACGATTAACGGGGCCAGCTTGCGTACCTGGGCAAACAGCCCGCCGCTTAGCTTCTCCAGTTCGTATCCGCGTGCACGCTGGGCGTCCAGGGTGAGTTGAAAGTCTCGCCCGAAGGTGGGGATGAAGCGCATGGTCAGGTCCATGGCATAAGCGATCTTGTCGGGCAGTCCCAGACCGCGAAAAGTGATGCCGTAATGTTCGGGATTAATCGTGTAAGGGACCAAAATGGTCACACTGGCGATACTGAAAACGCGCACCAACTGGCTGATGGCAAAAAAGATGCGCTCCACGGTGACATTAATGACCGGTCGCCATCCGAAAATTGTGAAAGGCGCCTGCAGTTGCCGGATCAAGTGTTCTTCTTGATAGACTTCCAGGCCGCCGCGGCCGGTCAGGAAAGTTAATAGGGCGAAGAAAGTGATAAACCCACCGATGAAAAGCCAGGCGCGCCGGGATTCCTGCCAGGTCACACCTGAAGTAAAGATCAGGATCAAGGCGATCGCCAGGAAAAAGAGCAGGTAACGCAAATCCCAAAAAAGCAGGCTTGAAGCCAGGAAGCAGGCGTAAAAGATAAAGAAAGCGCGCGGGTCCAACCATTGGATCAACGATCTACGCTCACGGTAGCGCCAGGTTACCAGCATCCGGTGAAGATCTCCTTATGAAAGAAGCTTAAGAAAAATTGGGTGGCTAGGGGCGGGGTGGGTGTTGCTGTATTCAGGACGCCGCCCCCAACCACACCTTAAAAAGACTAACGGCCGGATTGGCGCCGCACAGCGGCATAGGCGCCGACCAGGATGGGTACCAGGATGGCGGCGAAGATCAGATTGGTGCCGGCCGCCGGTAGGAATTCGCCGACAATTGCCACCGCCGGCGAGAAGCCGTTGATCCAGATGTCGGATATGGCCGCGAATCCGATGCCGATCAGGTTGCCCAGCATACTCCAGGTCACGGCTTCCGCCACGTCCAGATTTCCCCCAAACAAAAAGCGCACGATCAAGACCAGCACAAACCCAATCGCCAGGGAAAGGCCGGCAAAAATGGAGATGGGTTGATCGCCAAAGATGCCCTGCTCGGGAGCGAAGAAGAGCAAATTTTCAATGTTGGGGTTAATGACGAAGAACAGCGTGGCGATGGCAGCCAACACGACGCTGATGATCATGGCTGCGTTGGTGCTCCTACGCTTATCGGAGTAAAGCAGGGCCATCCCGGCAACCATGCCCACCAGGCCGTTGCCTATGCTCCATTGAGGGGAGAGCCCGAAACCGGTCAGCGCATCGCCGAACATATTCCCTACCGCCCCGCTGAAAAATCCGACCACCGGACCGAAGGCGTAACCGAAGAACATCGGGATGGCGATCGCCGGACGTAGGGCCACCTGGCTAACAGAAGGTACGACGAACACGGTGCCGTTAAAGAGATAAGAGAAAATTGCATATAGGGCTGCGCCGATAGCCATATATACGACCTCGCGCGTTCCGACTTCCCAGATGCCGCGATCGCGGGTGAGCAGGTAGACGATGAACACGATCAGCAGCCCGATGCCCACGAAGACGAAACGCAGCACCCCGGTTTCGTCAAGCTGCAGATCGGGATTGATCATGCCCCCGATCCAAACGATTAAAGCAAAGAAAATCAGGACCCCTAAAAGTGAGAGAATTACGTTTATCAATCTGCGATCCATCAGGTTTTCTCCTTGGCTGAAAAGAAATAAATGCTTGAAGTATCCAGAGCGAACCAGCACTGGTCGGAAAAAGAAGTCGCCCGGCAAACTTAGTGGACCGCGTGAGCCAACGCTTCCGCACGTAAAAATTTCTGTGTTTGGGGCAGATGCTCCAGGTTGGCTTTGAGCAGAGAGGTGGGTACCAGCCGGGAGGCTTGGAGCCTGTCCAAGTCGGCCAGCACCTCTTCCGGTTTGCCGTCGGCCACGATCTGGCCGCGATCGACCATCAAAACCCGGTTGGCGTAAATGACCGCCAGGTCCACGTCGTGGGTGATGAATAGAATGGCTTCGAAGTTGGGCAATTGGATGATGGCATCCATGAAATCCATGTAGTTCCTGTAATCTTGCCCGGCGGTAGGTTCATCCATCACCAGGATTTTGGATTGCATGGACAGGATGGCGGCGATACTCACTCGCTTCTGCTGCCCGAAGGAGAGCGCCAGAGGCGGGTCGTCTTCTCTTCCTGTCAAATTTACGATTTCTATGGCTCGAGCCACCTCCTTTTCGATCTGGTCTGCTGTATGACCGAGATTCTTGGGTCCAAAAGCGAGTTCGTCATGTACAGTAGAGGCAAACAGCATATGACTTGGGCTTTGGAAGACGTATCCCAGTGTGTTTGCGATTTCGGCCACGCTTAAGTCACTGGTGTTTTTACCGTTGACCAATACGCGACCGCCTTGAGGTTTCAAGAGCCCAATGGCATGCTTTACCAGCGTAGTCTTACCGGCTCCGTTGGGTCCTAAAATAGCGACCACGTCGCCTTGCCGGAAAGTGAGGTTGATGCCGTGTAGAACCTCGGTCTTTTTCTCATATCCAAACTCGACGTCTTCGAATTGGACCAAATTTTGCCCGTCTATCTCTACGCCGGCAGGCAATCGCTCCAAGGGCTGGGGCGCAGGGTTGTCGATCGCCCGTTCCATAATCATGGCCGCCGGCAACTTAATCTCGTGGTAGTCTACCGCTTGTGTTAACCCCTCAGGCTTGCCAAAGTAACGAATTTGGCCGTCGGATAAGTATAAGATCCGTTCCGGGCCGATTTTCAGCACGTCTTCCACCCGGTGCTCGACCATCAGCACGGCCATTCCTTCGTCAGCCAGTTGGCGCACCAACGCCAGCGTCTCCTGAGCGCTGCCCGGATCCAGGCTCGCCAGAGGCTCGTCCAATAGCAGCAAGTTGGGACGCATGGCCAGGACGCCTGCCAGGGCAACTTTTTGCTTCTCTCCACCGGACAGGTTGAAGGTTTCGCGGTCACGCAGCGCCAAGATACCCAGGTGTTGCAAAGCTTCGTCCATCCGCTGGCGGATTTCGTCCCTGGGTAAGCCGAGGTTTTCCAATCCAAAGGCGACCTCGTTGCGCACACGCGTGCCCAAAATCTGCCGTTCGGGGTCTTGCAGCACCGTTCCGGTCATTTGAGAGATACGCGCCAGGGACAGTTGGGAGATATCCTGACCGTTAATCAGAATTTGACCCTGGATTTCACCCTTGTAGCTGCGGGGGACCAGGCCGTTGATGCAGCGAATCAAAGTGGTCTTGCCGGAACCACTCGCCCCAGCCAGGAGCAGCAGCTCCCCGGAGGCCATCTCCAATGAGATATCCTCGATGGAAGGATCCTGGCGATCGCGATAGCGAAAGGATAGATCCGTGATGGCCAGCACGGGCGCTTGAGAGCGGGGTTCAGTGTCCAATCGGTCTCATCCTTCGCTATAGTTTAACCTGGACAGGGTCGCCGACCTGCGCGCCCAGACGGCCAGCGGCGCTGCCGTTGACCACCGAGACGATCAGGTTGCCGCTGCTTCCGTAGAGCGCGATCAGGTCGCTCTCGGGACGCTCCCCGAAAGTCTTTACCAAGCCGTGGATCACCGTTCCTCTTAGTTGGACTTCTGCGTCAGGCGCCTCTCCGAGATGGTCGTAAAGAATATTGGTCGAAATATTGCCAAAATGGTCGATGTGAATGACCTGGCCGAGCCAGCCTTGCTGCGTACGTTCGGGCTGGGGAATAGACAGGCGAATGGAATCCTCAATGCGCGAGCCCAGTTCTTCTAATGGCACACCAGCAGCCAAATGGCCCCCGGCTGGCGCGAAAATGTCCCTGCCGTGAAAGACGTTGCTGATATTGGGCAGCCAGTACTGGCGTTTATCCAGATGAATGAAGGTTACGGCTTGGTCCTGGCTTTCGGCCCGCTCCACCAGCCTGGTGAGCACACCGTTGTCCGGGGCGATGAAAAGCTGATCCCCGATGCGGGCCGCGATCGGCCGGCGCTGGGTGCCGACGCCCGGATCGACCACGATCACGTGGATCGTTTCAGGCGGGAAGTAGGGAACCGAGCGCAGTAGGATCAGGGCCGCCTCAGGCACGTTTTGGGGGCTGATATTGTGGCTGATGTCAGCGATTTGTGCTTGCGGCGCGATCCCCCAGATGACGCCTTTCATAACACCGACATTACCGTCTTTCAATCCGAAATCTGTCGTCAGTGTGACGAAACTCAATTTGAACTCCTTGTTTGAATTGTCGCTTAGATTTTGATGAATAAAAAAATTTCCCTTAGTAGGAGGATTATAATAGATTCTGCCAGCTTGCCCAGGCTTCCAACCCCGTTCCGGGACAGCCGTAAGAATTACGAGCGAACAGATCGCGTCTGTAAGAAATACGCCTGTAAGAATCAGGCAGATAAAGTCGTCTAGAATCGTAGAGATGAGACGAAGCGAATCGGCCTGCCTGAAAGCCGGATGCGTGTCTTATGATACAATTAATTCGAAAGGCCTGGTGGGATAGAATAATCTTTCATCGACGGTGCATAACGGAGCTGGTTCGACCGAAGGGGACGCCTCGTGAAGCAGAGGCGTTCGGTTTGCCATTCTGAGGCCATTGGTGAAAGATGATCGACTCCAGAAAGATTAATAAACAAGAGGTATTTAGTGGAATTTGGTAACTTTTTTGACGAGGTTGCATCTAATGGGTAGTAGCGCAGATAGAACGGAGGCGGAGTTTTCTTTAGAGCGTTTACGAGCCGGGGATCGAGCTGAGTTTGCCCGACTGGTAGAAACGTATTCCGGGGTGATTTACCGCCTGGCAGTCAAGCTGCTCGCCAACGAGCAGGATGCTGAAGATGTCCTGCAAGAGACCTTTATCAAAGCTTACAATCATCTGAACAATTTTAACGGTCGTTCAAAGCTTTCTACGTGGTTGTACCGCATCGCCTCAAACGAGGCATTGATGCTGCTGAGGAAACGCAAGCAGGTTCCGCTTTCTATCGAAGAACCGGCGGAATTCATAGAAGGGGACCAGGAGCCCTTGCAAATTAAAGATTGGTGTTGTTTGCCGGAGCCGGAGTTGATGTCCGCCGAAGCGCGCAAGTATCTGGATAAGGCTCTCGAAGATTTGCCGCCCAGTATGCGTGTAGTCTTCTTGCTGCGGGAGATCGAGGGGCTCTCCACCCGGGAGACCAGTGAAATTCTCGAACTTAGTGAATCGGCGGTGAAGACCCGCCTGTCCCGGGCGCGCATGCGTCTGCGGGACCTGTTGACCAGTTATTATGGTGAAAAGCTGGAAGCTCACACAGAGCATGCTCAAAAAGAGCGAGTAATTGAAGGAGGCCGCCAGTGATAGACCAAGAAACCTGTCATAGTTTGTTGGATTCGCTGTCCGATTACGTGGACGGCGCACTGGGCGACGAATTGTGTGCCGAAATTGAACGTCATCTGGAAGATTGTAATGATTGCCGCATTGTGGTGGATTCCCTGCGCAAAACGATCTACCTCTATCATGAAACAACGACGCCACCGGTTGTGCCTGATGATGTCCGCGACCGCCTGTTCCGTCGTCTGGATTTAGAAGAATTTCTCCAACGCTGATGTAACCTTTTTGCTATTTTTGCATCTAAAGAATTGTGACGCACGATAACCATACCCAAACGGAAATAGATCTCGAACTTGCCTGGCATCCTGAACTACGGGAGCAGGATGAGCACGACCAGACCCACGAACTTCGCTCGGGCGATCTATGCCCAAAGTGCGAGCGCGGTGTGCTGGATTATGATGGTTTGCTGAACCTAGCTTGCCCAAAGTGTGGCTATGCCGTGGGTGGATGTTTTACCTGATAAGTGAAAACCCGGTCCCGTCGGGGCCAAAGGAGTAGAAGAAACATGGCGACAAATTTATTGAGCGAAGACATCGTAAATCAAGTACAAGATGTCTTCGACCAGTTGAAAGAGCCAATTGAGGTGTTGTTTTTTGGCAGGGAAGAGGACTGCCAGTACTGTGACGACACGCTTCAATTGGTGACCGAGGTAACCGGCATCTCCGATAAGATCTCTTTGTCCATTTATGACTTGGATGGGGATGAGGCGATCGCCAAGCAGTACAAAGTGGACAAAGCCCCGGGGATTGTCATTGCCGGTCGCTCTGGCGATCAGATCCTGGATTACGGCATTCGCTATGCCGGCATCCCCTCGGGACACGAATTTAGCTCGCTAATCCACGACTTCGTTCTGGTTTCCGGTCGCGACTCGGGCTTGAGCCAACAGACCCGCGAGTTCCTTGAGGAGCTTACCGAGCCGGTTCAAATGCAGGTATTTGTAACTCCTACCTGACCCTACTGCCCGCGAGCCGTGGTGCTCGCTCATCAGATGGCATTAGAAAGTCCCATGGTCGAATCGGAGATGATCGAGGCGATGGAATTCCCCGAGCTTTCCAATCGATATAGCGTAAGCGGAGTTCCGCAAACTACGATCAACCATGGTGCAGGCACTGTAATCGGCGCAGTGCCAGAGGAAAATCTGGTAGCCGAGATTAGAAGATCGTTGGGTTAATCAAAAATAGGTAAGCAATGACTGTGAAGAAAAAACAACCCAGAGTCATTTTGTTCACGACGCCTTCCTGTTCGTATTGCCGGGCCGCCAAGAAATATCTGCGCCAGCGCGGGGTGCGATTCAAGGACGTCGACGTCTCCCGTGATAGCCGGGCTGCCAAAGATATGGTCAAGCGCAGCGGCCAACAAGGCGTGCCCGTAATTGACATCGGTGGGAAGGTCATCGTCGGTTTCGATCGCAACAAGATCGATCGTTTACTGGATCTGTAAATTAACTTATCAAAAACAATCCAGGGAATCAAGTTGGGTGCGGGTTAACATGCAGCCTGCTGATTTCTTGGATTGATTTCATCAGGAATCAAAATGACATACCAAATTGCAGTAGTAACGGAAGATGGAAAAAGAATCAGCAGCCATTTCGGTATGGCGCCCTTTTACCGGGTATTTACGGTAAGCGATGGCGAACTGGTTGCAGATAGCCAACTTGAGAAAGCGCATCATGAACGTGATGCCCACAATCATCACGAACATCATGGTGCAGGCCACGGCCACGCGGATATGTTCCAGCCGATCCAAGATTGCAAAGTGTTAATTTGCGGTGGCATGGGTCAGCCTGCCTACCAGAAAGCTGTGGATGCCGGGCTGGAGGTGATTCTTGCAGGCGGTGAGGCCCGCCAGGCGGTCGAGGCCTATTTGAATGGCGAACTTAGCAGCGATATGCGCAGGGTTCACCGCCACTAAGTCGATCGATCGCCCTGTGGGCGCTCCGCGCGCTCGATCGAGCTGTGGAGCGATAAAATTGGGAGGTTTATTCAGCAATGGCAAGACGCAGGCGTAAAAAACATAGCTCCAAGAGCGTCCCGCAAATCCTGGCCATGTTGCTGGTGGGGGCTGGACTGTTGCTGCTGGGCGGGTTGGCATTGGTGATGATCCCGAAATTAAACGGCTCCGCCAATGCCGAGGACAGATCCGCGGGCGCCAGCGAGGGCAGTCTGCCCTCCAGTGTGCCGGCGGTTGTAGATTTCACCGCTCCGGATTTGGCTTTGACCAATTTGGACGGGGAGCCGGTCGCCCTTTCCGATTTCCAGGGGCGAGTGGTCCTGGTCAACAACTGGGCCACCTGGTGCCCTCCCTGTAAAGCTGAAATGCCCACCTTGCAAGCTTACTTTGAAGATTACCAGGATCAGGGTTTCGAAATCGTAGCGATCGAGGCCGGCGATCCAGCTCCTCAAGTGGCGGCATTCGCCAAAGATTACGGGCTTTCTTTCCACGTTTGGCCTGATCCGGATCAAAAAGCGCTGATCGCTTTTCGCAATAGCGGTCTACCGAATTCGTACGTGATCGACGAGGCTGGGCAGGTGAAGTTAGCCTGGACCGGGGCGATCAGCCGTGATATGCTAGAAAAGTACGTAACCCCCTTGTTGGAGGACTGATCGTGGAAGCAAAGGTAACCTGGAAAGGGAATCTATCCTTCACCGGCACGGCGGATACCGGTTTTGAGGTGCCCTTGGGCGCCAAAGCCAGCGTAGGCGGCGACGAAGACGGCTTTAAACCCGTCGAACTGATTGCCGTAAGTTTGGCTGGCTGCACCGCCATGGACGTGATCTCGATCCTCTCCAAAAAGCGTCAAGATGTGACGGCTTTTGAGGTGCAAGTTGAGGCGCAGCGGGCAGAGGAACATCCCAGAGTCATAACCAGCGCGGTGATCCATTATTACATCACCGGGCATGGCGTGGGCGAAGATGCCGTATTACGTTCGATCGAGCTCTCGGCGACTCGCTATTGTCCCGCACAGGCGATGCTCAAGGATGTTTTCCCAATCGAGCTAAAGTATCATCTCTATGAGGGTGAAGGCGAGGGCCAGCGAAGCCTGGTGATCAGCGGCGAATACAAGGTGCCCGATTCGAAGATCAAGGCTTGAAATTATCCTTCTTATGGTGGTTGCCGTTCGGGAAAGTCCCCGAAATCGACCCGCAGACTTTTCATCGCTGGCTGGAGGCAGGCAAGGCCGTCCAAATTGTGGACGCGCGTACGAGCTTGGAATTTAATCAGGGTACCATCGAAGATGCCCGGCACGCTCCACTGACGGAGATGCCGGGTTCTATGAAAACCCTGGATCTGGATAAGGATACCCCTGTAGTTGTGCTTTGCTCTTCCGGTCATCGCAGCCGGCCTGGAACGAGATGGTTACGTGCTCGCAACATCGAGGCGTACAGTCTTAAAGGTGGAGTCAGCGCCTGGGAGCGCGCCGGTTATCCCCTAAATCCCCCTAGAGACCCGTGATGGTTTTTGAAAGTTCCATCGTGCAGTTTTAAGACGAAAACGACCAACCCTATTTCGTTTGGGTTGGTCGTTATAGTTAAGCGGCAAGTGCAGGGATAAAATTACGCCTCAAAGGCTTGATCTTCGGCGGCAGGTAACATTCACCGGGTGAAGAATTCAATCGACCTGAAATCTCGAATTTGCCAGAGGCCAGGTTGAAAACCTACTCGATGAAGATTTCGACGTGTTCCCCATCTTCCTCGTCCATTACATCGATGATTTTACCTTCCGCGCCGGCGTCAATCGCTTCGATCAGTTCCGAGAAGGCGATACCGGGAACGTATTGAGAAGCGATATTCAAGCCGGCGTCGACCAGCCCGATAGGTAGGTTGACGGTGGCTTTGGATTTACCTGTGACCATATCCGTCACCCGTACCCGCAGCCAGCGAGCACCTCCTGCGGGCCTACGAAAGGAAGGCTTACGCTCGCCTTTGCGGCTCTCGCTCAGAGCCGAGAGCAGCTTGGCGCCTTCTTCCGCAGTGATCTTGCCCTCCTCGATCATTTTGAGAATTTTCACTCTTTCTTCACTTGTCGCCATAAACAAGGTCTCCTGCTTTTTTATAAACGCTTTCTGATAATTGGATCAACCGATAAATACTTGAACCCGGTCGCCTTCTTTAACCTCAATGAAAATGGGCTTGTCCGGCGTTACACGCTGCTCCAGTACCTGGATGATTTCATCCACGGGAGTGTCCTCTAATGAGGAGATCTTGTGGCCGAACGTGCGCAAGAACCAGGCCGTGGGCCGTATAGGGATAGGCATGCTGAAGGCAAGAGTGCGCGGCCATTCATCCTGCTCCTGCTGTATGCGTAAATGCAGCCAAGCTGTATTGCGCGCCTGCCAGGCCAGAACCGTGACCGCCAGGCCGAACA
>Ga0207752_1001412_pt1 | contig 10970 bp, 6 predicted proteins | sample Pon2CUnioCityCA_6_FD_187272 | JGI IMG/M metagenome (GOLD analysis project Ga0207752, IMG submission 187272) | Marine sediment microbial community from Union City, CA, USA - Pond 2C Sediment 2 (SPAdes) | ecosystem: Environmental > Aquatic > Marine > Intertidal zone > Salt pond sediment ... | reverse complement strand
GGAGCGCCGGTGCTCGCTTGGCCGCTGCGCGCTGTTGGAGCATGGCACGCCCCGCCCCCTTCATTCGTTCGATCACGGCAGCCCGTTCACGACCGCCAAGTCGCAGGGGGATGGGCTTGCCGGCGGCGCGGTCGGCGAGCCACAGGTCGGCGAAGAGACGCAGGTCGAGACCGTCGACGACGCCGTCGCCGTTGAGGTCGGCGGGCGTTCCCTCCGGCGGGACCGGCAGGTCGAGGGCCAGCGCGATGAATGTGAAGTCGTCGGCGTCGAGCGCGCCGTCGGCGTCGAAGTCGCCGAGTTTCGGCAGGCCGCGATAGAGACGGACTTTGCCGTCGCCGGCGCCGACGAGCAGATCCCAGTAGCCGTCTATTGGGCCGAAGTGGCCGTCGCCGGTCCAATAGCAGACGAACGGACGCGAGCGCGGCGCGCCCGGCAGGTCGATCGGCTGGCCGTCTGATTGCACGAGCGAATACCCGGAGAACATGGGCAGCGACTCGACGCCGGTGTTCTTATAGAACAGGATCAGGCCGTCGGTGTTGCCGACGAGCAGGTCTTTCATGCCGTCGCCGTCGAGGTCCACGACCACGGGGCTCGACCGCCCGCCCGGCACCATCAGGTCGTGCGTATCCGCCTGGGCGTAGGAACCATCCGGGGGGGAGTAGTAGAAGTGCGGCGGGATGGCCGTGCCACAGCCGCAGTTGTAGTAGATGTGGATCAGGCCATCGAAGCCCCCCGCCACGATATCCAGCATGCCGTCGTCATTCCAGTGGACGAAAACGGGCGTCGCACGCACGCCGACGTCGAGGTCCCAGGCATCATTACTGCCGACTTTGACGTTCGCGCCGGCGTCGAACGCCGGGTCGTTGTCGTCCGCAACGTTCAAAAAGATCTGTGCCGTTCCATCCGCCAGACCGACCAGCAGGTCCTTGCGGTCGTCGGCATCCCAGTACACGACGCGGGGAAAACTGCCGAGGCAGCCCTGGGCCGGAACGGCCAAATCCCCACCGTTCGCCTGCACGTAGAAGTAGTCCGTGAAGCATGGGTCCGCTTCCGTTCCCACGTTGAGGTAGACGCGGACCTTGCCCGGGATCGCGCCCCCGCCCTCGCCAACAATCAGGTCCTTGAGCAGGTCGTTGTTCCAGTCCTCGAACGACGGCACGGAATAGCCCGGCACGACGATGTCGTTGCCATCGGCCTGCACGAACTCCTCGAGCCCGAGATCAATGACTTCATCGGCGGCGAATCCCGGCACAGACAGCAAGAGTACGGCGAGAGACAGTGTGGCGAATCGTGTCCAGCGGCTCATGTCGAATACCCTCCATCGCACAAAACAAAAAAAGACCCCTTCCAGACGCGTCTGATTCGTGTGCAAAGGACCATCTGAGGAACCTTCCCCGGTTTTCCCTCCTTGAGGAGTGTATTGTAGCCTTTCGCCGGCTCTATGTCAAGGCGAAAGACCTGCGACCGCGAGTCGCCGTCCGGCAGGAAAGACATAGATTTCGAGCGGGGGAAAAACCTCGCGGGGGCCTGAAAATTGGGGTTTTGGTGCAGAAGAGGAAAAATTCGCGAAAAAATCCGATTTCCCCCTTGACGAGATGACTACAACTGTAATATGCTTGAGGTAGACTACACGTGTAATCATTTAGGAGATCCGTCATGACAAAGAAACTCCCGAGAATATCCGAGTCGGAATGGCGAGTGATGCAGGTGCTGTGGGAGCGTGGGCCGCAGACGGCCAACGACGTGGTCCAACGGCTCGACGGCCAGGAAAAATGGAAGCCGCGGACGGTGAAGACCCTGATCGGCCGGCTGGTCCAGAAAGGGGCCGTCCGGTTCGAGGAGGAAGGCAACCGGTACCGGTACTCGGCGGCGGTCCGAGAGGATGAGTGCATCCGCTCGGAGACGCGGTCGTTCGTTCGCCGCGTCTACCAGGGGGCGATGAAGCCCGCCTTGGCGGCCTTTCTCGAAGACGTCGAGCTTTCACCGCAGGAAATCGAGGAGTTGCAGAAGGTCCTCGAACAGAAGAGGAAGGAATGACCATGGAATCCTTCGGAAATACCCTTCAGCCGTTCTTAGCGTGGCTCCTGGAGACGACCCTCGTTGCCAGTGTGGTGATCGGCCTGATCCTGATCTTGCAGAAGCTGCTGGGCCGTCGGCTGGGCCCGCGCTGGTCTCATGCGCTCTGGCTGGTGTTGCTTCTGCGGATGGTCCTGCCCTGGACGCCGCCGAGCCCGGTCAGCCTGTTCAACCTGATCCCGGCGTCGCTCCAGCGCGACGCCGCGCGCCAGACCACGAGCAGCATCCCGCCCGAGAATGCGTTCCGCCCCGCCGACAGCGCCGGGACAATGGAAGGGACGAGCGTCGCAGAACCAGCACCCACCGAATCCGCGGCCGAACCGGCCAAACCCCGGCCCCAGGAGATCGTGAGGGCCACCAGCCCTCCGGCCCCCCTGCTCACGGCCATTCGGCGGATGCTGCCTGTGTTCTGGCTTGGCGGCGCGATCCTCCTCGGCGGATACCTTGTCGCGAGCAATTTCGCACTGTGGCGGATCATCAAGCGGGAGCATCCGCTCGTCGAGCAGCCCATTCTGGAGCTTTTCGAGCAGTGCAAGTCGCAGATGGGCGTCGTGACCATCGTAGCCCTGGTCCCGAGCGACGAGGTCAAGGCGGCCGCCCTGTTCGGCTTCGTCCGGCCGCGCTTGCTCCTGCCGCGCGAGATGGTCGATACGGCCAGCCCGGACGAATTACGCTACATCTTCCTGCACGAACTGGCCCACCTCAAGCGCCACGACATTTACCTCGGCTGGCTCACGAGCATTTTGCAGGTCCTGCACTGGTTCAATCCGCTGGTCTGGCTGGCCTTCTACCGGATGCGGAGCGACCGCGAACTGGCCTGCGACGCCCTGGTCCTGACGCGCACGGAGGCGGACGAATCGCACGACTACGGCCGCACGATGGTCGGCCTGTTGGGCCGCTTCTCGCGCTCGCGCCCCCTGCCGGCCATGGCCGGAATCCTCGAAAGCAAATCCCAATTGAGAAGGAGGATCACCATGATCGCGAGATTTGAAAACAACCGATACCGCTGGTCACCTACCTCTATCGTCCTGATTGTGGCCCTAGCGTGCGTATCCTTGATGAAGGCGCAACAACCGGGTACGAGTCCAACCTCGGCGGGCAACCGGGGGAACTCGATGTTCCTGCAGGACGTCATCGTAGATCCCAACACGCGACTGGAGTTTCGAAAGGTCTGCGGGATCACCGGCAGCAAAGACGTGATTGACATGACCTACCACGGTACGCATATGGACATGTCACCTAATGGGCGATTCCTTCTGTGTGGGGGCCACATTATCCCCCTGGCAGAGGGAGACCTCAGGGAGTTGACAAATGGGGACTTAAGGGTCGGCCGCGTACGCTGGTCTCCAGATGGAACGATGATCGCGTTCTATTCTGACGGCGGTATCTGGGTGATGCCAATCTCCCAAGAAACTGGAGAAACGACGGGGCCGGCCAAGAGACTCGTCGACGGAGAGTACTGGTATCAGTTCTCCGTCCAATGGTCGCCCGACTCCGAGAAACTCGTTTACCGGGGCCCCGGTCATGACAATCTGCATGTCGTTTCCGTTCGAGACGGGACGACCTCACAGATCACCACGGGAAATGCCTTGCGGAAGATCCAGGGCGGCTGGTCGCCAGATGGGAAGTGGATCGCCTACAACCAGGAGGATAACAGCATCTGGGTGGTCCCTTCTGAAGGCGGGCAATCGCGCAAACTCGCCGATGTGGCCGGCCGTGGGATTCCCCATTGGACTCCCGACGGTCAGTGGGTCGTCTGTCAGTGGAATCATGACCTTCGGTTCATCCGGTTCTCTGATGGCATGATCGTGAACGTAGACGTGCCGAGAGGAGTCGGTGCGTTCTTTTCCTGGTCTCCCGACAACAAGAAGATGCTGTTCTACAAGCCGTCCTATGGATGGCAGGATTCCCTCCGAATCATCTCCGTCTCCGGCGGTCAGCCGATTGCACCTGATGCATTGTCAACAGGAAGACCAAAGTGGACACCTGACGGCCGATTTATCTTTACGTGGGGCGACTACCAGGACAGGTATCTGTATTGGGTCACTCCGTTTGGGGCCGGGGCCGCCGAGCCTTATCCGCTGTTGCTGGATAGACCCTATGGTTATGTGCCTGGAATGACGCCATACGCACAGGAGTCTCTGTCGCCCAGCAAGGAAAAGCTCCTTTTTACAGCCCATACGGAATCAGGGAATATTGAAAACTGGGTGGTGCCGATTTCCGCGCGGCGCGGTGCCTCTACGGGACCAGCCGTGAAGGTTTTCGATAAGGGCCCGTTCAAACGAGATGCCTGCTGGAGTCCGGACGAGTCAAAGATCGCGCTCCTGTATGGAGGCGATCTGTGGGTCGCCCATACCGATGGAAGCCAGCCGGTGAAATTCACCGCGACCGCCGATCGTGATGTCGTGCGCCGTGCGTGGTCACCGGATGGCAGCGCGATCTCCTGGATCAGCCACGATCCGAACACAGGACAATCGGCGCTGCGGATTCGTTCGTTGTCTGGGGATCAGTCACGGGAGATCGCCAGTACCCCGAAATTCATACGGCACCCCTGGTCACCGGACGGAACGTGGATCGCCTATGAGTTCTATGCGAACGAATCAGACACTACCCGGGAACTGTACGTTGTTCCGGCCGCCGGCGGAGAACCCACACGGCTCATTGAGGCACCGTATGATTACCACGCCGCATTCAATTTCGCATGGCATCCTCAAGACGATCAGCTTGCCCTCGTTTGTGGCCAGGAACTCCTGCTCTTCGATCCGGCCAATGGGCAGCGGCAGCAGGTCGCTAGCCTGCCGAATCCAATATGGGGACGCGTCTTTGATATGCGTTGGTCGCCGGATGGAAAGATGCTCGGCCTGGTTCTGGAGGCCAAGCCGAATTCGACACGTGACGGAAGGGACATCTCCGGCGGCACCCGTCTGTTCACGGTGACCATCCCGGGAGGCAAATGGACAGAACTGGCCGGCGAAGCAGGGACCAACTATTACTTCGTGTGGTCGCCCGACGGCAAATGGGTTGCCTACAACTCCGAAGGATGGATCAGGAAACAGCCGGAGGGTGTTCTTTGGGAAGCTAACGTTGATGCGTTCCTGAGGCAAGCCGCAGGGGAAGAGGCGGCGTCCCAGGCGATAGCCGTCAAGCCTGAGCCGGCGCTGCATCGGATCGAAGTAAGGACGCCGGGACGCGTCCACAGTCGGCCCTCCCCCGACGGCAAGTACCTGTCGGGCGTGGACGACGCAGGCGACCTCATCCTGCGCGAACCGGCCACCGGCAAACAGTGGAAGCTGACGGAGAAAGGTCCCGAGTCCAAGGACTTCGCCCATGGGTCCCTGATATCGCCCGACAGCGCGAGGGTGGCCTACTACTGGTTCAACGCCAAGACCGAGGACTTCGACCTGCGTGTGGTCGGATTGGACGGCTCGAATGACCGGCTTCTATGGGCGGCCGAGGACGGAGCGCGGTCTTTCAACATGAGGGTGTGGGCACCCGATGGAAAGCACATTTTCGGCGAGTTCCTGGGCGAGGATGAGCCCGTCCGACTTATACGGGTCTCGGCAAAGGACGGCTGCAGAAACGTTGTCAAGGCATTCGATCGGACGCGGTTGTTTACGGTTGACACCTCGCCCGATGGGCGCTATCTCGCATACGACGTCGCCGACAGTGAGGCCTCGAATCGCGACATTCTCGTTCTTGATCTTGAGGGGAATCGTGAGACGCCGGTGGTCACCCATCCGGCCAACGACAAGCTGCTCGGCTGGACGCCGGACGGAAGGCACATCTTCTTCGCCAGCGACCGTAACGGCACGTGGGACGCATGGCTCTTGCAGGTGGATGACGGCACGCCGCACGGCCTGCCCGAGATGATCAAGGCCGGCATGGGCGACGTGACGCCCGTCGGATTTACACGAGACGGAGCCTTTTTCTACGAATACAAACACAGCGGCTGGAATGTCTACACCGGCGTGCTTGGCGAAGATCATTCCGAACTCGTGGAGGGACCGGAGCCGGTGCGCCAGGTCGGCAAGGACGGGTTTCCCGACTGGTCGCCCGATGGGCGGCATCTTGCCTATATGTCTCAGCCCGATCGCGACAAGCCTCCGACGATCCGCATCCGAACGCGGGGAACAGACCGCGAGCGCGAAATCACGCCGGATCTCCCGCATTGTCAGTGGCTCCGCTGGTGTCCGGACAGTCGGCACCTGCTGCTGACGGATGTCGCCGGTCAGTCCGCTGTCTATAAGCTGGATGTCGATACCGGCCGATGCAACTCGCTGATTCAGAAAGACCAGGAAGACACTGGCGGCAGAATCAGACAAGCGGAACTCTCTATGGACGGTAGGACGCTGGCCTACCGGATACGCGGCAGAGGAAATCTAAATCGGCTGGTAATCAGAAATCTCGACACGGGGCAAGAGAGAGAATTATTACGCACCGAGGCCATGGGGGCCACTCATCTCGGCTTCGCGAACGGATGGGCCCTTTCGCCGGATGGAGCCAAGGTGGCGCTGTGCATGCGGGAAGGCAGTGCGGATAATCCGATGGCCCTCAAAGTCATGTCCGTCGAATCGGGCAAGTGTACGACTATCGTTGACGAAGGGGCAAACCAGGTCGCATGGACAACGGATGGTTGCGGGCTGCTGATCACGCGGCACCAAACAGGACTCTGGGCGGTCTCTGCTGAAGGAGGAGAACCGCGCAAGCTGCTGGAATGGAACGGACCCATTATCGCCCCGCGGATTCATCCCGATGGCCGGCATATGGCCTTCTTCAGCGGCGCGAGGATATCGGAACTGTGGGTGATGGAGAACTTTCTACCGACGGCGGTCGCGCGGGTTTCCCGATAGGGACAACGCCGACATTGTTCTTGAGAACCAGCCGATTGCACGTACGGCCGAAAGCATAAGGAAGGGCAGAACCATGAGAGAATGGGTGACAGAGTTGATTGAGTCGGTGTCCCCGAACCTTCCGAACGTCGAGATCGGCCTGCCGCGCGTACGGGATTGGATGCCCATTGTCGTGGTCAGTGCGGCCTGCATCGTACTCACAGCGCTGTGGCTCTTCGCCGTGCTGGAATACCGGTGGCTCAAGGCCAAGCATGGCTCATAGCATGACGAGAGATGCCGGCACGGTAGAATGCACCGTCTCGGCCTGGCCTGCTGGCGGTGTGACATGCGCCGGCGATGGTCTCGACGGGGACAGTCGCGGCACGACGCCGGCGATTACGTCAGGAACCTGTTCAGGACGGCGGCGGTGTGGGCGGCGACGAGCATGAGATAGTCGAGGTCGCCGAGCGTGTAATGATCGTGGACCATGGCGTTGTCGACGTAGATGACGCCGTAGCAGCCGGCCGGACCGACAATCGCCGCGATCAGCGCCGAGCGGATTCGGGCCTTCGTCTCCACGTCGGCGGCCACCCGCGGCAGGACCAGCGACTGGCCCCGCTCGACGGCCTGATTAATCTTGTCCGCCAGCGTCAGTTCACCCAGGTCCACGGCCTGGCCGTCCCGCCGCTTGCCCGCGTGGTAGGTCATGGGACCGGTGGGCTGCTCCCGCAGGGCACACCACGTATGGAAGGCGCCAAACTGTTTCAGGCTGACGCCCAACAGCGTGACGAGCAGATCTTCGAGGTTCTTCGACTTGCAGATGACATCGCACGCATGAGAGAAGTCGGACAGCCGCTTGGCGGGCAGCCGCATCGCCGGGGCGTGACCGGCGTCCGGCTTCCTCACGACCGTCTCATGGACCGGCGTCGCCAGACCGGCTTCCAGATTGAGCGTATCCTCAAACTCCGCACCATCGGCCGCCTGGGCCGCCTCACCGAGGTTCACCTCGATGGTGAAATCCGTGATCCGAATGGAGTCTCCGGTCTTGATCTCCGCCGTCTGGATGGCCTCGCCGTTGAGGTAGGTCCTGTTGGCTGAGCCCGCATCCTGCACGTGCCATTTGCCGTCCCCGTCGCAGGCAATCACGGCGTGTTTCTTGGAGACGGTTCGGTCGGGCAAAAAGACGTGACTATCCGCCGCCCTGCCGATCTGGATGGGCCCCTGAGCGAACTGGAACTCCTTCGTGTCCCCATCCTTCTGTTTGAGTACTAGACGCATCGTCCGTACCTCCACTTCCGGGTTCCGATTGGCGATTCCATTATGACGTCCCTGCGCGCGTCTGTCAAGGACGCAATCCGGAGATTCCGGGAGCGTGAACGGGCGTCTACAGGACTGTGCGGGTAAATCCAGACAATTCCGACACGATCCTCGTGCGTGTCCGGCATCATTGCCCGTGCGGCGTCCTGCCAAGGCGGTGGCGGTACTGGTCGAGGATCACGGCGGCCACGATGACACAGCCGGTGATGAGCCTTTTGGTGTATTCCTGGGCGCCCACCTGGGCGAGACCGGCCCCGAGAACGGCGATGATCAGGACCCCGAAGAAGGAGCTGACCACCGAGCCCCGGCCGCCCATGAGGCTCGTGCCCCCGATGACCACGGCGGCAATCACCTGCAGCTCGAAGCCGATGGCGGTGTTCGGATTGGCCGAGGACATGCGGGCCGTCTGGATCACGGCGGCCAGGCCGGCAAGCAGGCCCGCCAGCGCGAAGACCGCCAGCTTGTAGGGGCGCGGGTCGATGCCCGACAATCGAACGGCCTCCTCATTGGTGCCGATGGCGATCAAGTAGCGGCCGAATACCGTGCGTGACAGGACCAACTGACCGACCACGACAATCGCAATCGCGATCAGAAAGGGAAGTGACAAACCAAATACCGCCGTCTCAGTGACAACCTCGATGGGACCGCCGACGTAGATCGTGCGGGATCCCGTCACAAGGTAGGCGGCGCCACGCGCCGCCTCAAGCATGCCCAGCGTGACGATGAACGACGGCAGCCGCCAGCGGACAGTCACGAAGCCGTTGGTGGCGCCGCAGCCAAGACCGACGAGCAGACACGCGAGAACCGCAGGTCCAAGAGGCAGACCCCAGTTCACGAGGGCCACTCCGAGGACCGCCCCGGCTAACGCCACCACGGAGCCCACGGACAAGTCGATGCCTGCAATGATGAGCACAAACGTCATTCCCACGGCAGCGATGGTCGTGTCGGGGATCTGGTTGGCGATCGTCCGAAAGGTGGTCAGCGTGAAGAAGTGATCGGCGGCGATGCCGAAGATGCCCAGCAGCAGGAGCAGCGCAACGGCCATGCCCACATAGTCGGTGACAATCCTCACCACCCTTGTTCTCTTGAGATCGTCAGCCATGTCCCCTGCCCTCGTCACCTTTTGACGTACTCGCTGAATGCGGCGGTCATGATCGCTTCTTCGCTCCAGTGGTCCCGCTCGAACGTCCCTGCCACGCGTCCGGCCGAAAGGACCAGGATCCGGTTGCACAACGCCATGAGCTCCTTGAGGTCCGAGGAGACGAAGAGGATCGCTTTGCCCCTCTGCGCCAGGTCGCTCAGCATCCGATAGATTTCGAATTTGGCCCCGACGTCGATCCCGCGCGTCGGCTCGTCGAAGATGAGCACATCGCAATCCCTGTACAGCCACTTCGCAATGACCAGCTTCTGTTGATTGCCCCCGCTGAGCTGACCGGCGATTTGTTCGACGGACCAGCACCGGATGCCCAGTGCATCGACATGGCGGCGGGCCACCTGCTGCTCATGTGACGACAGGATCCAGCCCAACCGACTCAGACTGCTCAACCGCGTGATGGTGATATTCGGCCGGACGGGAAGCGAGAGAAACAGCCCCTGTTCCTTGCGGTCTTCCGTCAATAGGGCAATCCCGCGGCGCACGGCATCCCGCGGCTTGCGGATACGCACGGGCCGGTCGGAGCCATGCAGGTATATCGCGCCGGATTCGGCGGAATCGGCCCCGAAGATGGCGCGCATCGCTTCCGTGCGTCCGGAACCCATGAGACCGGCGACGCCCAGAATCTCGCCGCGATACGCCTCAAAAGAAACGTCGCGAACCCGGTCGCCCCGCGTCAAGTGCGCGACGCGCAGAGCCAAAGGCCCACGTTCTCCGCTCGGCGCGAGGCATTCACGCCCCAGGTCGCGACCGACCATCATGCGAATCACTGCATCGGAGTCGAGGTCCTCGGTCGCGTGTGTCCCCACGACCTGGCCATCGCGAAGAACGGTGACACGATCCGCGATGCTCAGCACCTCCTCGATGCGATGTGAGATGTAGATGATCCCGACGCCTTGGGCTTTGAGCCGGCGGATCTGGGTGAAGAGGAGTTCCACTTCGCTGTCGGTCAAAGAAGCTGTGGGCTCGTCAAGGGCCAGAACACGGCACCGGCGTGACAGCCCGGCGGCAATCTCCACCATCTGCTGGCGGCCGACGCCGAGCATTCGCACCGGCGTGGACGGCTCCACGTCTTCAAGCCCCACCCTCTCCATGACTTCTCGCGCGGCCCCGTGCAGGCTCGCGTAGCGGATGAAACCGAACCGGCTGGGCAACCGCTCGATGAAGATGTTCTCGGCGACGCTTAGGTTTCCGACCAGATTCAGCTCCTGCATGACCATGCGAACGCCCTGGGCCTCGGCATCCGCCCGGGACCTCGGCTCGTACGGCCGACCGGCCAGGAGTATGTGTCCGCTGTCCGGCCTCTCCACGCCTGCGAGAATCCGCGTGAGCGTGCTCTTGCCGGCCCCGTTCTCCCCTACCAATGCGTGGACCTCGCCCGCGCGAAGCTCGAAATCGACCTGTGCCAGCGCCCGGACGCCCGGAAAGCTCTTATCGATACTGGCGGCAATGAGAAGTCTGTCGTCGCAGTCCATGCTCAGAGCATTTCCGCCGTGATGAGATCAACGGGCGTTTCCCGATCGGCGGGCTGGGCGTTTGTCCTGAGCATCTCCAGGGCGTATTGGATGCCGTACAGCGCCAGCTTGTCCGCGTGC
>Ga0207752_1001411_pt1 | contig 10973 bp, 10 predicted proteins | sample Pon2CUnioCityCA_6_FD_187272 | JGI IMG/M metagenome (GOLD analysis project Ga0207752, IMG submission 187272) | Marine sediment microbial community from Union City, CA, USA - Pond 2C Sediment 2 (SPAdes) | ecosystem: Environmental > Aquatic > Marine > Intertidal zone > Salt pond sediment ... | reverse complement strand
TCGGCAAATGCAATCAGCTCGTCACAGTTTGGGCAGTTGAAGCGAATCGTCATAAAAGCGAATCCTTCACCACGGCAGAACACTGCTATAGTGGCGAAAAAACAATCCGATTGAACGCATCGCAATCAGGGCAATAACCTGCACGGCCAGATTCAGCAGCAGATAACCTGTTGCCGCAGCGGCAGACTGGCCTGAATACTGGCTTGCCTGCAACTGAAGCGCTGCCGCAGTGCCAAGCAATATGGCCGTCAACAGATATGGCTTAAACGCCCTTACTATCGTTATCAGAAAATAATCGGGCCTGAGTAATGTCAGGTCTTTGCCCACAGCAGCGGAAAGTATAGCTACAGGAAAAAGAAACAGTCCGGCAAACATAAGAATTTGCAAAAGCACCGGCCATTCGGCGCCCATCCAGCTCGATATTAAAGCCGCAATAAGGTATGGCAATTCCACCACCACCAGTATTATAATGAAAATATACACGGATTTGACAATTCGACCGAGCAAGCCGGAAAATCCTCCAACAATCACATCGGGCAGCTTGTCCTGCTCGTAAGCAGTGGTATAAATCATCTCCATATAATACCAGAACAAAAATCCCCACGCCGCAACGTGCAGAACATGCCCTATCGGTATGGGAAGATCAAAGGTATATGCCCGTCCTGGTATAGAAAGGGTATAGTTCTTGCCGGCCGTGAAAAATTTCAGGCATACCGCCGTTGCTATGAACACAAGGCCGTCGATGTTCTGGCGGTCTGTAAAAAGTTTCAGGCTGCCGGCAAACACAGCACGGTAAAAGCCGGGCAGAGGTTCGTCTCTTTCTTTAGGCGATTTGATTTTTTTCGGTTTTTTGTCCTCCGGAGAGGGGATGATGAATTTCTGCCCGCAGTTCGCACAATGCGCCCGTTTTCCGCTATGCTTGTCGGCAAATGCAATCAGCTCATTGCAGTTTGGGCAGTTAAACCGGATTGTCATTTTAGTACTGCTGCATGGCGTCCGTAAAGGTTTTGATGTTGTTGACCCACTTTTTCGCCTCCAGCAGATCGACCTTATCGTCCTTGACGAGCATGGCCAGATGCTTTTCCATCGTAATCATTTTCTCGTCCGGCTTTTCCCGCGTTTTCGTCTGAAGCTGCGAATAGATTTGCTCTATCTTGCCGGTCCGTATCAGATTAGCGCAGGCGTAGTTGTTATTGAGTATTTCCATCGCCACAATCCTGCCGCTGGCGTCTTTTTTCGGCACGAGTTTCTGACTGATTATATAAGCCAGTCCGAGCGAGAGCTGGTTTCGCACTTCCGCCTGCCTGCCGGATTCGAAATAATCCAGAACCCGTGTGATAGTTCCGGTTGCATCGCGCGTGTGCAGCGTGGAAAAGACGAGGTGTCCCGTCTCGGCGGCCATCAGCGTCATAGCTATTGTCTCGACGTCCCTCATCTCGCCGACGAAGATGATATCGGGGTCCTGCCGGAGCATCTCTCGCAGCCCGCCGTGAAAGGATTTTACGTCGCGCCCGACCTCACGCTGCGATACCATAGAGTACTTCTGCGGAAAGATATACTCGATGGGGTCTTCGACGCTCATAATCCGGTAGGCACTTTTTTCGCTGATTCGGGCGATCATGGAAGCTATGGTTGTGGATTTGCCGGCGCCCGTGATGCCGGTTACCAGGACCAGGCCGTGCTTGCGATGGATAATATCCTCCCAGACGTTATTCGGAAAGCCTATTTCTTCGACTTTCGGGATGTCCATAGACAAAGCGCGAATCGCCCCGGCCATGCCGTCGTTTTCCATGAAGATATTTATTCTGAACTGTAATGTGCCGAGCCGGTAGGAGCAGTCGACGCTGTGCTGGTTCCTGAGTTTGGCGAGGTTCTGGTCGCTCAAAAGAGGGTAGAGGAGCTGTTTTGCCATATCCGGCGTCAGGCTTGGGCCTTTGAGCTTGACAAGGCTGCCGTCGATGCGATAGGCAGGCGGCGTGCCGATTTTTATATGCAGGTCCGAGACCCGCAGCGCCCCGTGCTTTTCGAAGTATTCCAGCATATTCAAGATGCTGAACTTGCCCTGCTCGGCGGTCGGATAAATTTTCGCCGTAACAGAATATTCTTCTGCCATATTTACCTCCATTAGAAGTAAGACGCAGCCGGCAGCACTTTGTTAAGCGAAAAAAACCAAAAAAAAGCCCATTCTCCCGGGTCTGCCGGAGCCACCCAATAGTATACCCCCAAAACCACCCCAAAGCAAAGACCAATTTCCCAATCAGAAAGCAGAGGTGTGACCAGATTTTCCGCCAGGATATGCTGCATCTATAGCACTTTCTTCGGGGGCTGACGTATATTTTATAAGGCAGTTGCCAGGGGAGCATGGAATGAGTTCGAAGCTTCTCGATGCTGTACATAAGAAACGGCAGCACATAAGGAAGTTCCGAACCTCCCATTCATCCCCGAAGTGTTGTTTGCCGGCCGTAGCCGAGGCGGCATCTTTCGACCGCTAAGCAAAGCCAGCACGAGTAATTAGGGAAACGGATGTGAAGAAGGAGTTATACAGGTTAAAAAATGACCCATAACCCTTTATCTTACGTCCTGTCAGCGATTGGTGGGAATCGTACCGATCGCTTATAAGGAGATAGATCATGGATATCAATGAACATAACACAGCATTATTGATTACCGACCCGCAGAACGATTTTCTCAGTGAAACCGGCGTTACCTGGCAGTTGGTCGGCGACAGTGTCAAAGAAAATAAGACCATCGAGAACATCGAACGGCTAGTTAAAGCCGCCAAGAACAACGGCCTGGAAGTATTCGTCTCGCCCCACTATTACTATCCCACGGATTACTCGTGGAAGTTTGGTGGGACTATCGAGAAGACCATGCACGAAATCAAAATGTTCGACCGCAGCGGTCCCTTGAGTCTGGACGGTTTCGAGGGGTCCGGGGCTGATTGGCTTGAGCGATTTAAGTCCTGGATCGAAGACGGCAAGACCATCGTGGTCAGCCCGCACAAGGTTTACGGCCCGGAAAACAACGATTTGGTCTTGCAGCTTCGCAAGCGCAACATCAGCCGCGTGATTCTTGCGGGAATGTCCGCCAACCTGTGCGTCGAGGCCCACCTGCGAGAGTTGATTGAGCAGGGTTTCGAAGTCACGGTGGTCAAGGACGCCACGGCCGGCGCCCGGCATCCTGAGCTGGGAGATGGCTACGAGGCGGCCCTCATAAACTTCGGGTACATTGCCAGCGGAGTCCTGTCAACGGACGAAGCCGTCGAGGCTATCAATCAAGCTCGATTAGTGGCTGTCTCATAAAATAGCTCAAGCGAGCAGGGGCCACTATTGGCCGCCATCGCGATAGAATCGTCGAGCTTGTCTATTCGAAGGCGCAAAAATTGCCGGCTGCTTAAATCTAGCGGCGACTTATCGGCATTGACCGTCAGGCGTATGGATTAAAATGTATCACTCCTGAGGGCAGGATACAAACTTAGTCAAACGTCTCCGGGGGGCGGTTTTGCCGGTGGGGGCCGAATCTAATCAGTTTCTCGAATGGATTTTGTTACTGATTTCCTACAGTTGAAAAAAATCGCTTGCCGGCAGCGATTTGTTAACCGAAAAATCCGATTAAAGTAAGTCGGAAATGTCGTAGACTCGGGTTTCCCATTTTTCGGGCAGGGATTCGACCGTGGCTATCATGATTATGCCGCCCTCGACGACGTAATCGAGCCGGTCGTAGCCGCCGGAAACGGATGCCAGCAGGAGCTTTAACGCCGTGCCGGGTGATACTCCCGATATTTCGTCCATTTCGATTGGCGTCGTGCGGTCGATATCGGCGTTGTCGAGCAAATCTTTCCAGAGCACCACTATCGGCAGAGGCGGCTCGACGCAATACTTTATCAGCTCTATTGCTTCGGCAAAAGACATGCTCGGTGTGAACTCGAAAACGTAGGCGGGCTTATCCATCTCCTCAGCTACGGCCTCATCGGTTCTATGCCGGGCGTTCTTGTCGTGTGGTGGTTCGATTCGTGCCTCAGTGTCGGAAAATGATTTCCATTCGGCCTCCAGCAGGCTCTTTTTCACCCTGACGGGTTGAATCATGATTCGATATTTCAGTGAAAAGCTTTTGCCGGCCGGCAAAGTATAAGGCTTATTGAAAAGCAGCGCCGGGCTGAAATAGCCGAACGGCACCTTTGGGTCTATGATAACAAAGCCCGGCGACGGATGCCGCAGGTTGTCCGGATGGTCGAATATGGTAATGCTGAAATCTTTATCTCCGGCGGCCCACCCGCCGAAACTCATCCAGCGGGCTTTTTGGCCGTGCGCTTGAAGGTCTTTTCGCCCGTTGCTGTCGGTCAGGTACCAGTTGGAGGTATTTTTGGCTATTCGTACCGAAAGCCCGGCGTAGCCGCCCCAGCTTTGGCCGCCCTTTTCGCCCGTTATCGGTGTGCGATCCAGCAAAACGTCCGCCTCCCCGGCGGTGAACCGGCTAAACCAGTCGATTAGGTATTGACCATTTTTATGTGGTTTACCAACATGAATGCGGCACAATTCGATCAGCACCGCAGGCTGGCCGAGCGGATGATAGCTGAGCTGCAATTCAATCTGTGCAGAATAGTCATCACGGGGGTTTACTTCGACGCTCTTAATTTCGGTTCGTCCTTCCGGCAAGCCGGTTTTGCGGTCTTCTTCCCAGTAGTTCAGGCCGTTTATGTATTTCCACGAGAACCACAATCCGTAATGCCAGGGATGATCCGGCGGGCGGTGCCAGGTCAATTCTGTGCCGTCGATCAGACAGACCGGGTGAAAGTACGGCTTGCTCTGCTTTTTATCGAAATTGAACTGCCAGACAACGCGCTCTCTGTTGAGCAAAGCCAGAGAACTGTCTGTTTGCCGCCAATCGTAGCGGGGTTTTGTCCCGGCGGGGTTGTTCGCCCAGACTTGCACGGACTGCAAAAGCAGCGAAGCCGCGCAGACAAACACGGTCGATCGTTTAACAATCACCAGGAACCTCCATTGCATAGATTTTTGTGCCAGAAGACCGCTCAGAACTCGTCCATCGGCTGAGGCGGCACTTTGATCTCGATATTTTTGAAATAAACGACGCTGTCAGGGTCGTGGCCCTGCAGGGCGATAGTTCCCTCGTCGATTTCTTTGCCGGGCATGTCCTCCGGCGGCGTCCAGTCTTCCGGCTGTGTCCATGCCGTTGTAGTCTTGCCGTCTATCTGGATGATTACGTGCGTGTCCTCGACCCGGATGTAGTAGTGAAACCATGTATCGTCGGGGACTGGAGAATTATCCATTACGTCCTGCACTCCATAGAGGCCGCCGGTTTTTTTGGGGTCGCTGTGTTTGGTCGAATTTATCTGGCACTCGAAGCCCTTTTCCGGCCAGCCGGATTTCTGGTACTGGGTATGGAAATAGATGCCGGAATTGGAGCCGGGTGTGGTCAGCACATCGGCCCTGAACTCGAAATTCTTAAAATTGGCGCCGTTTACAAGGCCGGTATAGAACAAATGGCTCCGGGGTCCGTGAGCGACAATCATCCCGTTGCGGGCGGTAAAGGTACCCTGGTTCTCGCTGGCCAGCCAGCCGTCGAGTGTCTCGCCGTTGAAAAGGCTCTGCCACTTTCCCGCCATAGAGTCCGCATCTGAAGCCGGTGTGGTCTGGCAGCCAACCATAAGCAAACTCGTAAACAGCAGCATTAAGAGTAACTTTCTGGTCATTTGTTTTTCTCCTTAAAAACAATTTCTTCCATAATTAACATTCTTTATAAAGTCCATGGAGTACGCATAGGCCTCGAAAGCCTGCGATTGGCGGCATCGTTGTTTACGAAACGTTCGGTTTTCGGGTCCCATTTAAGTTTTTCTTCGAGTCGTATCGCGATGTCGCTAATCTGACAGATTATATCTGCCTGCACGGCCACGTCAATATTACAGATGGTTTCGGCCCGGCTCTTGACGCAGTCCAGAAGGTTTCTGACGTGATTGTCGCTTTTGTACAGTTGAATATCGCCAGGCCCGAATTCCGTCTGAAGCAGCTCTTTCGGATGAGCGTTTAAGCCGGAGCGGTCCACGTGCACCCATCCATCCGTGCCCTCGAAGGCTGTGCCGTGACTGGTAGTTCGGCCGTAACGCTGCTTCCATTCATCGGGGTATGGGTCGCCGGTGAAATTCATCGTCACGCCGCTGTCGTATTTGCAGACGATTTTCCAGTTCATCGCCGTATCGGCTACTCCTTCGGTGGGCCAGACACCCTTGCCTTCTATTTCCACCGGGCAGGCGACTTTATCACCGCCGCCCCACAGCGCGATGTCAAGAGGATGAACGCCCCATCCGGCGATAAATCCGAGCGCATAATCAGAAATGAACCACCATAACTTGTTCGAGCAGCGGTCTTTTGTGTAAGGTGTAAAGGGTGCGGGCCCCAGCCACATTTCGTAATCGAGCCATTCCGGCACAGGCACCGGCTTCGGGTCCCCGCCCTGGCTGCTGCCGGGGGACCATACGTTGATGGTGTGCAGCTTGCCGAGCCGGCCGTTCAGTGCTAATTCGCAAGCGAAGCGGAAGTTGCGGCTGGAGCGCTGCTGCGTGCCGAACTGGAAAACTCTGCCGTGACGATGCACGGCGGCACGAAGAGCCTGATCCTGGGCAAGGCTCAGTCCCATCGGCTTTTCGAGATACACATCTTTTCCCGCTCTGACCGCCGCCAGTGCTATAAGCACATGCCAATGGTCCGGCGTGGCCGCGAGAACCACATCAATGTCATCGCGCGCCATAAGCTCGCGGAAGTCTTTGTATGCGGTGCAGCCGGTGCCTTTATAGTGCTCGTTCACCCGCTTCTGGGCGGCTTTGAGCACGTGATCTTTGACGTCGCAGACCGCCACTACCCGAGCGTCTTTTTGTCTGAGGAAATTACCCATCACACCGCTGCCCTGGGGCCCGACGCCGACGCAGCCGACGGTAATCTTATCGCCGGCGCCGAACGCCGACGATGAAACGATATAGGGAAAACTCATAGCCCCGGCTGCGGTGCCGGCGGCGCGCTTTAAGAACCGGCGCCTGTCAATTGCATTGCTGCTCATAGCTCCTGTACCTCCTAATCAGCAAATATAACAAATATTCAATAACCAACCAATCATACTCTAAAAGTTTAACCGGACGAATAATCGTCGTCAAATCAAATCATATTCAGCGATAAACACGGACTTTTTTGAACGCTCCCGTCAGTTCTGCCTTACTTGTGCTTGACAAAGCCGGTCGGGCAACTTAACCTATGTCTTTCACGTATTTTGCAGCTAATGAGGAACTGTATGTTATGCCTGAAAAAGTTGTAACGCGTTTTGCACCGTCGCCGACCGGTTATCTGCATGTCGGCGGGGCCAGGACCGCCTTGTTTAACTGGCTCTGGGCGCGCCGGACGGGCGGAACGTTCATCCTGCGGATCGAGGATACCGACCAGAAGCGAAACACGCCGACCGCCGCAAAACAGGTGATGGACGATTTGAAATGGCTCGGAATCGAATGGGACGAAGGCCCCGAAGTCGGCGGCCCGAACGGGCCGTACCTACAGTCTGAACGTAAAGATATCTACGATAAATATATAAAGCAACTGCTCGACGAGAAAAAGGCTTATTATTGTTTTGAGACTCCCGAAGAGCTGGATGCCATGCGAAAAGAGGCGGAAAACCGGAAGGGAAACTTGAGCTATCTCCGCCCTGAAAACTTTCCCGACGAAAATGATGTTAAAAAGGCAACAGAGCAAGGCAGACCGGTTACGGTGCGTTTTGCCGTGCCGCAGGAAGCATCCATCGTGGTACAGGATGTGGTTCGGGGCGTGATTACATTTGCCGCCGACGAGATAAGCGATTTTATCATCCGAAAAAGCGATGGTTTCCCTACGTATAATTTCGCATGTGTAGTTGACGACTATCTGATGAAAGTCACACACGTTATTCGCGGTCAGGAACATCTCAATAATACGCCGGGCCAGCAGGCTTTATGGCAGGCTTTGTTTGGGGATACACCGCTTCCGAAATACGCTCACATGTCGGTAACGGTCAGCGATACCGGCGGCAAGCTCTCCAAGCGCGAGCGCCCGAAAGCTCTTCGCAAGGCAATTAAGCATGCCCTGAGCACAGCCGAAGGGGCCGATCAGGAAATTGACCTTGAAGCGCTCGCCGCTGCGGGTGATATCAGCCGGGATGAGCTCGATTCTTTTATCAGCGGCAAAACTACGCCGGACATGCCAAACATCGATGCGATGGCAAAATATCTCGGCGTTGACTTGCCGGAAATCAATATCGTCGATTTCTTCAAGAGCGGTTATCTGCCGGAGACGATGGTGAATTTTCTGGCTCTTTTAGGCTGGAATCCCGGCGATGATCGGGAAATTATGTCGGTGGAGGAACTTACCGATGTATTCGATATTTCACGTCTGACCAAATCGAACAGCCTGTTCGACCGGCAGAAACTGATCGCTTTCAACACCGAGCATATAAAGATGATTTCGCAGGAAAAACTCCTCGTGCATTTCAAGAATTACCTGAACGCCGTCGGCTCTCCGATGGCCTCCGCCGCCGATGAGCTTCTTTCGACCATAATAAGACTCTGCGAAGGGGCGAGAACTTTAGCTCAGATCGAGCAAAAGAGCGAGTTTCTGTTTGTGGATAACGATGAAATCAAATACGACGATAAAGCCGTCAGGAAGGTTCTGCTCAAAGGCGACGGTTTAGCCATTCTGGGAATCGTCCGGGAAAAGCTTGCCGAAATGGATGAGCTTACCGAGCAGGGTATCGAGGAAATGCTTCGCGGTCTGGCTGAGGAAAAACAAGTCGGCCTGGGCAAAGTCGCCCAGCCGCTGCGCGTGGCTCTCTGCGGGACTACCATCAGCCTGCCCATCTTCGATTCGGTCCGGCTGCTGGGCAAGGAAAATACCCTGACAAGAATAGACAACACGTTAAAAAAAATCCAGATACAAACATAGCGAGTATTGATATGGCATTATTAGTTACAGGTTCGATAGGAATTGATACGGTCAAGACGCCTTTTAGTGTTAGTGAAGAATGTTTGGGCGGCTCGGCGATATATTTCAGTATGGCGGCCAGCTTCTTTTCACCGGTCAGGTTCGTCGGCGCGGTCGGCTCGGATTGTCCGTTCGATTTGGCCGAGGTTTTTGCAGGAAGAGATGTTGACCTGATGGGCCTGGAAATCAGGCCGAAGAGCAAGACCTTTCGCTGGACGGGCTTGTACAAGGGCGATATGGACGAGCGGACAACCGAGCACATGGAATTGAACATTCTTGCCGAAGCTCCGCCGAAGGTGCCCCAAGCTTTCAAAGACAGCAGGTTTCTCTTTCTCGCTAATACGGCGCCGGCCCTTCAACTCGAATTACTCGAGCAAGTGGAAAAGCCGCGCTTCGTCGCCGCCGACACGATGGATTGCTGGATTCATGACCATCTGGACGACCTGGAGGAACTGCTGAAGAAGATAAACTGTCTGATTATCAACGAAGACGAGGCAAGGTTATTGGCGGCCGAGCATAATCTCATCAGGGCCGGACAGGTTGTGCTGGAGATGGGACCCGATCTGGTGATTATCAAGAAAGGCGAATCCGGCTCGATAACGTGCAGCTCGGCCGGAGATAAGTTCATCCTGCCGGCCTATCCGGCGGACGATGTTCGAGACCCCACCGGAGCAGGCGACAGCTTTGCAGGGGGTTTCATGGGTTATCTGGTAGAAAGCGACAGCACTGATTTTGACATGATTAAAAAGGCCGTAGCGTACGGTACGGTTACGGCCTCTTTCACACTCGAGGACTTCTCGGTGAATGGCCTGACGAACACATCTCGGAAGGAGATCGACAGCCGATTGACTGAGCTGCGAAAACTGGTAGAATTTTAACCACAGATTTGTACAGATATACACTGTTTTTGCCACAAAATTGCTTGTTTTTTGCACTATTTGAGGATATAATTATTTTTTATAGCTGGAACGGAAAGTGTGGTCTTTGGCTTGAAACGGAGAGTATTGTTTGAAGGTAATTGTCTTTTCACAACATGCTTTGGATCAGCTCAATGACCGAGGGGCATCACAGGAAGAAGTAAAATTAGCAATCCGGGATGGAGAGGAGATCCCTGCGAAAAAAGGGCGAAAGGCGTTTAGGAAAAATTTCCACTTTGGCTCGAAATGGAAAGATAAACATTATAAAGTAAAACAGGTAATGCCTATTGTAGTAGAGGAAGATGAAGAAATAGTAGTCGTTACAGTGTACGTTTTTTATTTTGGAGTGTAATTTTATGAAGATTAAATATGACCCTAAAGTCGATGCGGCATATATTTCTTTTAAGAAAAAACCTGTTGAAGTAACCACAATGCGAATCACTGAAGACATTGCCATAGATTTTGGCCCGTCAGAAGAAATTGTGGGCATAGAAATTCTAGATGCATCCAAACATCTGGAGCTCAGCCCAAAGCATCCTCGAATTGAGCTTGAAAATCTGGTATGCAACTAAAAAAGTGTATGAGTATGAAATGAAGGAACGATTGTAACATTAAACTAATCGTGGTTTACGCGGATTCTAAGTCTGTGAAGGAAAGACTTCCTTTATTTTCTCTTGGAGCACATTTATTCTATCATAACACGTCTCTTCGTAATTCCTTGTGTGTGACAGAAGTTTGATTCGTTCCTACTTGGTCTATTTTCGCAGGATCTCCCTGAATTGCAAGAAAATTTTCCATAACATGTATTTTAAGGGATAAAGAATTATATCGCTCTCTGATTTCTGACAGTTTTTCATCCGAGTGTTGCGCAAATTCTACTTGCTTTACAAAGGTAAGTATTACATGAGTGGGACACCGGTTATCCTGTGTTGGTTTTAAATTATGCTCCAATTCTTTGAGATAGTCAGAAATAGACAGCATTTTTATCATATCTTCATCTGCTGAGGCTTTTTTATCCTTTACATTTCTTCGCCATTCCTGGGGGGGG
>Ga0207752_1001410_pt1 | contig 10983 bp, 9 predicted proteins | sample Pon2CUnioCityCA_6_FD_187272 | JGI IMG/M metagenome (GOLD analysis project Ga0207752, IMG submission 187272) | Marine sediment microbial community from Union City, CA, USA - Pond 2C Sediment 2 (SPAdes) | ecosystem: Environmental > Aquatic > Marine > Intertidal zone > Salt pond sediment ... | reverse complement strand
CCGCGCCAACCAGAAATCCCAAACCCACTTGTCCGCCAGCCGCAGCACGCCCTCAGCCCTTGATGCCGGTGGAGGCCACGCTCTGCACGAACCATTTTTGGAACAGCAGGAAGATGATCAACACCGGGATGGTGATCATGGAGGCGAAGGCCATCAGGTCGCCCCACAGGCGTGGGTCCTGTCCGAAGAAGGACTGCATGCCCACCGTCAGGGGGCGCACCTCCACGCCGCGCGTGACGATTAGCGGCCACATAAAGCGGTTCCAACTGGCCAGGGCCTGCAGGATGGCGACCGTGGCGAAGATCGGCCTGGAAAGCGGCAAGATAATGCTCCAATAGATGCGGAACAGGCTGGCGCCATCCACCAGAGCGGCTTCCTCCAAATCCTTGGGGATATTGATGAAGAATTGGTAGAACAGGAAGATGGAGAAGGCGTCGGCGATAAAGGGAATGATCTGCACGTGGTAGCTGTTCAACCAGGTGCTGGCGCCGCCGAACCAGGGCAGGCGGTTGACCAACAACAATAGCGGCACGGCTACGGCTTCGAAGGGCACGATGATCAGCGCCACAACGACGCCGAGTAATAATCCCCTGCCTCTGAAGCGCAGACGCGCCAGGGCATAGGCGATCATACTGTTGATAAACAGGCCGCTCAACACGGTAACCAGCATGATGACGGTTGAATTGAGCATCAACCGGCCGAATTCCAATTGCCCGAATACGTCGAAATAATTCTGGATGCCCAGCTCGCCGTGCGGGATGAAGGCGTACAGGCTGCTCATGTCGGTGACCACTTGCGTTTCACTGTTCTTGATCGATGAAACCAACATGAACACGATCGGGAACAGGAAGAAGATGGCCAGCAAGGTCATGGCCACGTAGGTCAGGATGGTTCCCAGCCTTTTGCGCAATCGCCAGTCGGAAATTGGTGTAGAAGAAGTTGTGGTTGCCATCTCACTCCACCTGCCTTTCTTCACGTAAGAAGCGCCGTTGTAATAGGGATATGATCAGCACAATCAAGAAAAAGACCACGCTTACTGCCGAGGCGTAGCCCACTTTGAGCTGTCCCCAACCTTGGTCGATGACGTACAGCATGGTGGTCATGGAAGCGTTTTGCGGTCCGCCGTCGGTCATCACTTTGACCTGGTCGAAGAGCTTGAAGGCCAGGATGGTAGTCGCCAGGATGACGAAAATGGTGGTGTTTCTCAATTGGGGTAAAGTGACGTAGAAGAATTTCTGGAAGCTATTGGCGCCGTCTACTTCCGCAGCTTCATATAGATCGTTGGGGATTTCTTGCAATCCCGCCAGGTAGATCACCATCTGGAAGCCGGCCCCCTGCCAGATCGATAGCAGCATGATGGCCGGAAAGACGAGTTTGGTATTCCTCAACCAGTCATAGGGGCCCAGGGCTCCGAAGGATATGGCGGATAAGAAAGCGTTGATCAACCCCTGTTCGTTGTATAAAAAGGTCCACACGATAGCCACCACAACCATGGACGTCACCACCGGGGCGAAATAGACCGTGCGGTAATAGTTCATCCCTTTGAGCTTTTGGTTGACCAGGATGGCCAGGAAAAGCGCCAGCGAAGTCTGTACCGGAACGACGACGACGACGAAGTAGAAGTTGTTCAACAAGCCGCGTATGAAGGCCTCATCTTGAAACATGCGCGTAAAGTTGCGTAAGCCGATAATCTGGGTGGGCAGGTTGGGATTGGGGATTAAACGCTGGTCGGTGAAGGCCAGGCCGATCGCCATTACGAAGGGGATTACGAGAAAAATGATCAGCAAGATAATGGCGGGTGCGGAAAACAGCCAGGCCATCAACGATTCGCTCGCCCGGACCGGGGCCAGGCCAACTCTTTTGGGAACCGGCTCTTGGGCAGCCTTAGGAACAGTTTCAGCCATTGCTGTACCTCCTTGATCTGTTTCCCCGGGGGCGTGGGGAACTGCCGGCGCCCCCGGGGTTACGGTCAGAATTTTAGAGCGGGTTATTCATTGATTGGATAACCCTGGTTGTCTTCGATGTCCTGATCGATCTTCTCAACGGCTTTATCGAGCTCGGACTGCACGTCCGCGCCAGAGACGATGTTGTTGACAGCATCCGAAAAGGCGGAGGTGATGACTGGGTAAGCTGCCGTCGCTGGGCGTGGAACGGCCACACCGCCCTGTAGCTGCTGTACGAAGATGTTCAGCGGACCGCCCTCAGTGTACAGTTCGGATTGATCGATGGCGCTCACCCGAGCGGGCACGGCGCCGTTGGCGTTGGTCATGCGCAGAATCTGGTCGGGTTCGATCAGATAATTCAGGAACGCCCAGGCGGCATCCGGATGCTCGCAGGAGGAGGTGATGCCCCAGTTCCAGGAGCCCATGCCGGTGACGGCTTTCTCGCCCAGTTTGGGCATGGGAATCACGACCAGGTCATCGCCCAGGCCCTCGCTGTGGGGCCCCCACATCCAGTGACCCACCCAGGACAGGGCGGTGATTTTCTTGGTGTAGAAGTCGTCATCCCCGGCGGGTTGCGCGATGGCGTAGCCGTCCTGGAACAGGCTCTGGAACCATTCCATGGCCTGCACCGCTTCCGGTCCGTTCAGCACGCCGTCGGCGCTTTGGTAGTCCGTGCGGTCGATCAAGTCTCCCCCGAAGGACTGCAGGATGGGCGAGAAGCCGTACGTGAACCACTCACCAGCCCCGTAATTCATCTTGAAGTCGATGGCATACTCAACTTCTGGAAGCGCCTGAAGTTTCGCTAAGGCGTCGTTGAACTCGTTTAAATCCCAGGGATCATCAATGCTGGTGGGAATGCGCACGCCGGCTTCATCCAGATAGGCTTTATTGCCCCAGATGCCTAAACCTGAGTCGAAGGTGCCTAGACTGTATAGGTGGCCTCCGAAGGTGCCTTGTTGGATGATGGAAGGCAGGAAATCGGCCTCCAACTCATTGGAGACATAGTCGTCGATGGGAATCAGATATCCCGACCAGGCGTAGTTGTACAGGAAGGGCCCGTCGAAGTCCAACAGGCACGGCAGGTCCCCTGCCAGGGCAGCGGCATTGACCTGGTCGTTATAGGATCCCTCTGGGAGCTGCACGGCGTTAATTTGCACGCCGCTGTCCATGCCGTTGAAATCGCTTACCTGGGCGTCAAGCACGTCGCGTTCTTCGCCCTTTCCCGAGTGGAACCAGACATCGATGGTAACGGATTCTCCCCCTGATGGCTGTTGCTCTTCTGTGGCCATGGGTTGCTCTTCTGTGGCCATGGGTTGCTCTTCGGTAGCCGCAGGCGGCGCTTGTGTGGCTGCTGCTTCAGTAGGCGCCTCGGTTGCAGAGGAAGCGCATGCGGCCAGGATCATCGATGCAGTCACTAAGAGGGTGAAGATTAGCCACGATACTTTTTTCTTATTCATCTTTACTTCTCCATACTTGCTGTTTGAAAAGGGTTAGATTGACAATCAATCGGTGAGATATGGATGTGAATGAACTTTCGATAGGGATCGCCTCCTCTCAATTTGGGTTTATAAAATTATTAACTTGTGAATGTGGCTATCCTTTAAAGCTTCGCTGTTTGCTCAAGTCGGTAAAGGGCGATATTGAATGGCTTGAGCACTTTGATCGAGGATAGCGCGTTCAGGTAGCGCTACGATGGGGCCAATATTCTTCACTTTGATCTCAGCCACTACCTGCCCCAGGCGGGCTGCCTCCAGCGGCGAAGCGCCGCCTAAATAAGAGGTCAAAAAACCGGCCCAAAAGGCGTCGCCTGCCCCGGTTACGTCAACCACCTTGGTGGAATTGGCCTGGATTTGGAATCTCCCGCCTTCTGCCGTGGCTAAGAATACGCCCTCAGATCCCTGGGTGATCAAGACAATTTTTGCGCCCCAGTTCAGGAAGTTTTCTGCATAATCCTGAAGCCTGAGATCAGGGCCTATCAAGCGGATGCAGTCGTCCAGGGAGGGTTTGGTAATATCAACGTACTGGAAAGTTTCTTGTAGTAGTTTTTTAAAATCAGGAACGTCGGGCCAGTTGTGCGGGTGGTAGTTGGGGTCCAGGGTCACTAAGACGCCTTTTTTATGGGCGGTGTACAAGGATTCCAAGATCGCCGTCCGGGTTGGCGCCCGGGCCAGTGCGAAGGCCGAAGTGTGCAGGACACGGGTATTTTGAACTGCGCTGGCGAGGGACTCACCCTGCTGGAAACAGGTGTCGGCGCCGCGCAGGATCACAAAATCCGGAGTCTTGGTTTGGCGGGTGTTGACCACCAGCGTAGTGGGCGCCTGGCGGGTGAATTGCACGTAATCGGTGTGCACCCCAGCCTGTTTCAATTGCTGGTAAATATATTGCCCAAATCCATCCTCCCCGAGGCAGGTAGCGATGGCCACGCGATTGCCCAGCTTTGCCATCGTCATGGACAGATTTGTCGGCTGGCCGCCGACGAATCTTCTAAATATCTCCGCTTTGGACAACGAATCGGCCACCTTCTCGGAGATCAGGTCGATGAGCGCTTCACCGAGTGCAAAAAAGTCGAAGGGGGTGGGGGAGGGTTCAGACATAGCAGCTTCAGGTAGGCCGGGCAGTCGTTCCCCGGATGATGAGTTCGATGGGCAGCTTGACGTCACTGGGCGCCTCGGGAGGCTCGATCAGGCTGGCTAGCAGGATATTGACACTCTCTTTGCCCGACTCGAACAGCGGCTGGTGGATGGTGGTGATATCCAGATATTCGGCGTCGCGGATATCGTCGTAGCCCACGACCGACAAATTCTCCGGCACTTTCAAGCCCAGTTCGTGGGCCGCCTTGATCACGCCGACCGCATGCGTATCGCTGGCGGCGAAGACCGCGCTGGGCCGTTCCGGAAGCGAGAGCAAGATCTTGGCTTTCTCGAAGGAGTCGCGCGCCCCCAGGGTGCCTTCCTGGTGATAATCCGGCCGGAAGGGTAGCCCGGCCTGCTCTAAAGCTCGGCGGTAGCCGTCGTAGCGCTTGCGCATGGCTGTAAATTTGAAGGGATTTTCCAGGTAATCGCTCAGGAAGGCGATCTTGCGGTGGCCGAGTTCGATGAGATGGGAGGTGGCTAGGTAACCGCCTTTTTCGTCATCGATATAGACTCGGTTGACGTCTGGGTGGCAGGCATCCACCAGGATGAGCGGAATTCGAGCCTGTGCAAATTGCTGAATTTGCAGCTCGCTTGGGATCAGAGAAAAAACGATGGCTCCATCCACACTTTTGTTTAGGGAGAGTTCATCGATAAGTTGGTTGAGCTTAGCGGGATTTTCCCGGCTGTGTAGGGAAAGGTCGTACTCGCTATCCTCGAGCATCTGCTGCACGCCGCGCAGGCGCTCCACGTAAGAGGGCAGGGTTAAAAACGGAAGCACGACGCCGACGGTCAGGGTGCGCCCCAACGAAAGGCGCCGAGCAAGCGGGTGAGGCGTGTAGCCTAGCGCTTGAATCGCGGCCAACACCTTTTGCCTGGTTTCCTGGCTGACGGCCGTGCTTTTGTTGATTACTCGAGAGACTGTGCCAATCCCCACATTTGCTTTTTTGGCCACGTCTCGGATGGTCACAGAGGCCATTCAAAACTTCCCCACAATATATGGAACCGGTTCCATAGAAATATTAGCAAAAATTAATCTGTTTGTCAAGTAGAAACATGTAGGACAAGCTGTTAGCTTGTCCGCTTAACGCGTAAACGTATGCTGCAGGTTGAAAGAGGAGGCTGGAAAAGAAATGTAGGACAAGCTGTTAGCTTGTCCGCTTTGGAAGAGGATCAGGACGAAAAATGGAAGGCGGAATGAATATTGAAGCGGGAAAACATGCGGGAATAGAACCGGCGATTAAAAAAAGAGGGAAAGTCGCGCAATTTAGGATACGGGGTCTACGCCCCAAGGCAAGTGTTTAAGAGGCAAGCCTAAAGCTTCCTCGAACTTGCGAAAACGCGCTAGCTTTCCCTCACCTCTATTCTACCAAAATGGTGGGAAATTTCAAGCTTTGTTTGATTAGAAAAAAGATATCCTCAACCACCACCTCCGCGTCCTGTAGAGACGCCCCGGTGGGGCGTCTACCCCATTGGAATGTCTACCCCGGCGGGGCGTCTCGGCACAGCAATAGCCGATCATCTCTCCGGTCCCCAACTGCAACGCCCCACCGGGGCGTTGCTACAAGGATGTTTATACTCGTTCTAACTAGAGTTCCGATGCCTAGCCGCCTGGCCAGAGATGGTCGTGCCACCTCAATCAAACTCAATTACGCCGCGCGCCACTTCCCCGGCCAGCATATCCTGGAAGGCGGTGTTGATGTCTCCCAGACGATAACGGCGGGAGATCAGCTCATCCAGCTTGATCTTGCCGGCTGCGTACAGATCCAGGATGCGTGGGATGTCATAGCGCGGGTCGCTGTCCCCGTAGTAGGTTGAGACAATGCGTTTGCTCTGGCGCGGGAAATCGCTGGCTGAAATCTGGATGGATGAGTCGTGTGGTCCGATGCCGGCCAAGACGGTCATGCCGCCCTTGCGCGTAGCCGCGATCGCTTGCTGCATCACCTGCGGCCGGCCGGTGGCCTCGAAGGCTTTGTCGACTCCCCGGTTGTGGGTCCAGCCCTGAATCAGGTCGATGGCCGGCTGGTCCTGAGCGTTCACGAAATGGGTCGCCCCCAAGGTGCGCGCCATGGAAAGCTTAAAGGGCACTGCGTCCACCGCGATAACTTTTTCCGCTCCACTTAAGGCAGCCGCCTGGACGATGTTTAGCCCTACCCCACCGCAGCCGAAAACGGCCACGTTCTCGCCGGCACGCACCTGGGCGGTGTTCACCACAGCCCCGATGCCGGTGGTCACACTGCACCCGACCAGGGCGGCCTGCGCCAGCGGAATATCCTGGCGGATGGGGATACAACTGATCTCCGGGACAACGGTCTGTTCGGCGAAAGTGGAACTGGCGGAGAAATGGTAGACTGGTTTATCACCCAGATGGAAGCGCGTAGTTCCATCCTGTAAAGTGCCCTGCCAAAGCCAGTTATAAGAGCGTTCACAATGGGCGGGCAGGTGCCGCAGGCAATAGAAGCACTCCCCGCAACCCGGCGCCCAGGTCAGCACCACGTGATCCCCCGGCTTCACACGCTTCACCCCTTCGCCGACCTCGAGCACAATGCCTGCCCCCTCATGCCCTGGAATGGCCGGCAAGGGGTGGGGAGTGGCGCCGGTGACCAGATGCCAATCCGAAAAACACACGCCGCTGGCGGCAATTTGGATCAGCACTTCGCCGCTGCGCGGCTTTTCGAGTTGGATTTCTTCTATCGCTAGTTTGGTTCCGGGTTGGTGAATGACGGCTGCTTTCATAGTGTTTTTTTAATCAAGAAGGACCGCTGTATCACCCTTTGGTGTACGGCGGACACAGCGGTTATCCAATTTTGGGGTGCATAATCATACGCTTATGCACCCCAAACAACTTACTTACCCAGCGCGGCTGGGAAGCTCAAATCTCTAGTTTATGGGCAGCTATCCAGGAAGCCCTCGGACATCAGGAACTCGCAAGCCACATCGGTAGGCTCTTTGCCGTCGATGTCCACTTGCTTGTTGAGGTCCGTCATCTTCTCCGTGGTTAGGCTCTGGGAGATGGGGTTCAACACATCGGCAATGCCCGGATTGGCATCCAGTACCTCCTGTCTCACGACAGGGGCCGGATTGTAGACCGGGAAGAATTTCATATCGTCCACCAGGTTGACGAAACCAAAGGCGGCGATGCGCCCGTCGGTGGCAAAGCCCATCGATACGGTGCACTGGTCATCTTGCAAAGCCTTATACGTCAGACCGGGGTCCATCAGAGCGACTTGATCCTCGTTGAACTGGAATCCGTATAGATTTTCTACGCCTTTAAATCCATCCGGACGGGCGTAGAACTCCTGGTCGGTGCACAGGCTGGCATCCCCGCCGCCATTGATGTAATCAGCCAGATCGGATATCGATTCGATGCCCAGGTCTTGCGCTTCGCTCTCCTTCATCATCAGCGTATAGGTGTTGTTGAAGGGCGCCATGTCTAGCCATACCAGGCCGTTTTGAGCGTCCTCCGCTTTGACCTTGTCGTAGGCTTCCTGCGAATCCGTGATGGCGTCTTCGTGGCCCAGGTGCGTCAGCCAGGCTGTGCCGGTGTACTCCCAGTACAGGTCGATATCGCCGTTCTCCAGAGCTTCACGGTTTATTGCCGTACCTCCCAGGTTGGTCTGGTCGTCGACCTGGTAACCGGCGTTTTCCAACGCCAATACGGTCATTTTACCCAGGATGATCTGCTCCGTGAATTCCTTGGAGCCGACAATGACCAGCCCTTTCTCTTCCTGCACGCTGGCTTCAGTCTGCACAGGCGCTTCGGTCGCTTCAGGCGCTTCGGTCGCTTCAGGCGCTTCGGTCGGCGCACTTGCCCCGCCTCCACAGGCCGAAAGCAACAAGGCTAACAACATACCAAAAACAAACAGCAGATGAACTCTCCTCTTCAAGATAATCCTCCTATTAGATTAATTCGAAAGGTGTTTTATCGGGAACTTCAACGTTCAAAACGAGACTAACTTGCCTATATTTTCTTTGCGGTAGAACCGCCGGTTTTACCACCTCCATTCCAGCTATTTAGCTTTATTACGTGCTAGACGTTCGGGAGATTACCAGATAATTCTGGATTTTCCCCAGGATCCAGTCGGTCAAAATTGCCAATACAGCGGTCAATCCTGCCCCAATCAGGACCATGCTGTCCCTTCTCAAGGGGATTCCGGTGATAATGAAATCGCCCAGGCCGCCTGCGCCGATGAAAGCGCCCAGCGCCGCTGTTCCCACATTGATCACCGCTGCAGTGCGCATTCCGGCAAACATGACCGGAAAAGCCAGAGGCAGCTCGATCTGGAACAAAATCTGGCGCCTGGTCATTCCCATCCCGACTGCGGCCTCGATTACGCTCTGGGGGACCCCTTCAATACCGGTGGCTGTATTGCGCACAATCGGCAGCAGGGCGTACAGCCAAAGCGCGAAGATGGCAGTCGTAGCGCCTAAACCCAGTATACCCATAAATAGAGCCAGGATGGCGATGCTGGGCACAGATTGGCCGAAATTGGCCACAGCCAGGATCAACCCGGAGAAATCTTTAAATCCCTCCCGGGTGATCAATATGCCGGCAGGAACGCCGGTTGCGATCGCCAATGCGGTAGAGATCAGGATCAGCCGTAAATGTTCTCCCACTGCGTCTACGACATTGCCAAATCCGGATTCAGGACTGCCGATGATATTGGCTTCCATTGAGCCTGGCGCGATGGGCTGAAGCACTTGGGTATAGAGCAGCATGACGACGATCACTACGATGACCGGAATTAAAGTCCAATTTAATACATCAGATAACGTAATATTCTTAAAGTCTTGTGCCTGTACTCCCACGCCTTAATCCTCCTCGTCAGCGGAAGTTCTGCTGTCCGTGATCGCCTGTTGGATCATCTCGGTGCTTAGCAGACCATGCACACGCTGCTGCGAGTCGACTACGCAAACGTAAGCGTAATCCAGGACCAGCATCTCCGAGAAGGCGTCACGCAGCGTGGTGGCCAGCGGAATAGCCACCTCCGAAGGTTGTAGGAACTCATCGATCTGGCCAGTCTTGTCGCGCAGAGAGCGGCGTGTTACGTACCCCTTCAGCCGTTTCTTATCATCGACCACGTAGATCGTTCGCAACTCTTGCGCTCGCATCATGCGCAAGGTTTCCTCGGCACTCTGCGTGCCGGTGGCCAGCAGTGGATCGTGATCCATGACTTCTTCCACGTGGATCAGGTTGAGCTGTTTGAGGGCGCGGTCGGCGCCGACAAAGTCTTCGACGAACTCATTTTTTGGATTGGCGAGGATGTTCGCAGGGGTATCGAACTGCTCGAGGATGCCTCCCACGTTGAGGATGCAGATTTTGTCGCTCATCTTGATGGCTTCGTCGATGTCATGGGTGACAAACAGGATCGTTTTTTTAATTTCCTCTTGCAGGCGCAGGAACTCGTTCTGCAACAGATTACGGTTGATCGGATCGATGGCGCCGAAAGGCTCATCCATCAACATTACCGGTGGGTCGACCGCCATGCCTCGGGCAACACCGATGCGTTGTCGTTGTCCCCCGGACAGCTCGTGTGGGTAGCGGTCCAGGAATTCCACTGGCATATTGGTCATTTCAAGCAATTCTTGCGCTCGCTGCCGGATGCGCTTTTCCTTCCATTTTAAAAGTTTCGGTACGGTGGCGATATTCTCATAAATCGTGCGGTGGGGAAACAGGCCGATCTGCTGGATCACGTATCCGATTTTTCTGCGCAGTTGAATCGGGTCGATGTCCAGGATATTTACCAGCTCTCCTTCTTCGTCCAATACTAGGATATCGCCTGAGGTTGGCTCGATCAACCGGTTGACCATCTTTAAGGAGGTGGTCTTGCCACAGCCTGAAGGGCCGACCAGCGTACAGATCTCACCCGTAGGAACGGTGAAGGATAAGCTGTCGACTGCCGGAGATTTCGTGCCAGAATAAACTTTGCTCACTTTTTCAAATTTAATCATCTTCCTATCTTTTATCCTTCTCGTAAACCTACTGGGGTCAATCGAGTTTGAACCCAGCCTAGCAGAAAATCAACGGATAAAGCCAAAAGGGCCACGACCAGCGCGCCTGCGATCGAGCGCACGTCTTGCGCGCGTTGGATGCCGGAGAAAATATATTCTCCGAGTGTGTCGTTCCCGATATAAGCTGCGATGGCTGCAATGCCGATTAACATAACGATCGATACCCGCACGCCGGTCATGATCACGGGAACCGCCAGGGGCAGTTTTACTTGAAGCAATAATTGCAACTCGGTCATCCCCATGCCGCGTCCGGCTTCTACAACTTCAGGCCGGACCTCGCGGATGCCGGTATAGGTATTACGCAAGATGGGCAATTGGGCGTAAAGAATGAGTGCAAACGCGGCGTTGAAAGCGCCGATGCCGAGCGGCTTGATCAGCACGCCGAATAGAGCAATACT
>Ga0207752_1001409_pt1 | contig 10987 bp, 12 predicted proteins | sample Pon2CUnioCityCA_6_FD_187272 | JGI IMG/M metagenome (GOLD analysis project Ga0207752, IMG submission 187272) | Marine sediment microbial community from Union City, CA, USA - Pond 2C Sediment 2 (SPAdes) | ecosystem: Environmental > Aquatic > Marine > Intertidal zone > Salt pond sediment ... | reverse complement strand
CAGGTCGGTGTCGTCACCCATGGAGATGAAGTTACCACGCAGGTCGACCGGGCCGACCATTGCCTTGGCCATTACACCAACGGCCGAATCGTCGTTGGTTTCCAGATCCTGGACACCGATACCGATAGTTGCCGGACCAGCGTCGAAGGAAACGGCGAATTCAGTGCCGTCAACATCGTCTTCGCCGCCATCCATGTAGACGGTGGCGCCAACACTAACTGCGCCGAAGCTGCCAGCGTAAGAAGCAGCCTGGCCGGTGCGACCGGTGTAGGCAATGCTCTGGTTGACACCCCACCACGGCAGATCAACCGGGCCGATGATGTGGTTGTACCAGGTGTGGTAGCTCTGGCCGAGGGTCAGGGAGCCGAAGTCGCCCTTCAGGCCGACCAGCGCGTGGCGGCGTTTGACGTTGGCAGCGTCGCCTTCGGTGTCGATGCCGAACTCGTACTTGCCGAAGCCGGTCAGGCCATTGCCCAGATCGGTTTCGCCTTTGAAGCCGAGGCGGGAAGCGAAGCCGTGGATAGTGGTCTGGTCTTCGGTGGCATCGTTGCCATCGTCGGCAACGTCGACGCCGATACGCACGGAAGCGTAGGTTTCAACGGCCTGGGCGGTCAGCGGGGCTGCCGCGACGGCGGCCACTGCGAGTGCAATTGCAGTCTTTTTCATGGATTTCACTTCCTTCGAGTCGTTGGTCAGCCCAGTCGCTGCCGGGCTCGTGTTGATTCAGCGAGGGCAAAGTTAATCCCCGCGTATGAAAAAAGCAACAGGGAATTTAAAAAAACGTCAGAAAAAAGCCAATCGAGCGCGCGAAAGTGGCGTTCAGCCCCCGATACAGGCGATTCACCACATCGAAACAGGCCTTTTTTGTGGATCGCATCGCAATCAGGCGCTCGCGACCGGGCATCGAGTTGCATAAATACAACAGCGAACGCTCCCGCGCAGCGTTGCAGAAATACAACTCAAACGCACAGCAGCGCATCGCCAACGCCAGCGGCGGTAGTAGCTGTGCACAAATGCGGAATATCACCAGCGGCGCGGCGACAAAAGATCAGCTCGGCAATGAGCCACACAGCGCCGCCGCGGCACGCAGCCCCGATAGCGGACTGCTCAACAGCGGTAGCGCGCAGGGCCAGTCGGCGGCGTCGGCCAGCGAAACCTGGGCGAGCACCAGCGCGTCCGGCCGTGGCCGAGCACTGCTGAGCCCGTCGATGGCGGCGCCGACCCGCCGCCGCGCGCCGGCGGCATCGCCAGCCATGGCGGCGGCGAACACGCCGGGCAGCAGGTAGCTGTCGACGTGCAGCGAACGGCCGCCGCGCGCGGCTTCCTCGCGCAACAGCGCGGCGCTGGGTTCGAGGGTGGATTCGAGGCTGGCCAGCAGCGCGATGCGCCCGCCGCTCGGCACGGCGGCCACCGCCGCCGCGGCCATCGGCCGGTCGACACGCAGGCTCGGCAGGTCGGCATCGGCGCCGGCCGCTTCGGCGGCGGCACCGATGGTCGAGCAGGTGCACAGCAGCGCAGTGGCGCCGTCAGCGGTGATGGTCGCGATGCAATCGGCCAGTGCCGCGCGCAGCGCCGGCGCATCGACGCCACTTTCGCGGGCGATATCGAGCAGTTCGGGATGGCTGTACTGGCGCAGCGACAATGGCGCGCAGTGGGCGGCGTGCAGAGCGGCGAAGCGCGCCTCGTGCAGCGCCGCGGTGTGCAGCAGGGCGAGTGTTCTGGACAAGTTCAGTGGCCCGGGACTGGCGCCGTGGAATCAGCGCTCGGGCAGGACCACGTTCAGCTCGAGCACGTCGCAGTCCCCCTGGTGATCGAACTGCACCTGCACGTCGTCCTCGGAGATTTCCACGTATTTGCGGATCACCGCGAGCAGATCCTGCTTGAGCATCGGCAGGTAGTCCGGCCCGCCGCGCTGCGCGCGCTGGTGGGCGATCACCACCTGCAGGCGCTCTTTGGCCAGATTGGCGCTGGGCTTGGGCTTGGCGCGGAAGTAGTCGAACAGGCTCATGGCGTCCCCCCGAAGAGCCGCTTGAAGAAGCCCGGCTTGTGCACATCGATAAAGCGCAGCGGGCGTTCCTCGCCGAGCAGCCGCGCGACCGCGTCGGCATAGGCCTGACCGGCGGTGCTCTGTTCTTCAATGATGACCGGGCGCCCGGCGTTGGAGGCTTCGAGCACACTGGCGCACTCGGGAATCACGCCGATGGAGGGAATCGCCAGCAACTCGATGATGTCCTCCAGGCCGAGCATCTGTCCCTCGGCGACCCGCGTCGGGTTGTAGCGGGTGATCAGCAGGTGCTCGCGGATCGGCTCGTCGCCGCGCTCGGCGCGCCGCGAGCGGCTCTGCAGGATGCCGAGGATGCGATCCGAATCGCGCACCGAAGAGACTTCGGGGTTGGTGACGATGACCGCTTCATCGGCGAAGTACAGCGCCATCCGCGCGCCGTGCTCGATGCCCGCCGGCGAATCGCAGACGACGTAGTCGAAATCCATCGCCGCCAGCTCATCGAGCACGCGCTCCACGCCATCCTGGGTCAGCGCCTCCTTTTCGCGGGTCTGCGAGGCCGGCAGCACGTACAGGTCGGTGACGTGCTTGTCGCGGATCAGCGCCTGATTCAGCGTCGCCTCGGCGTTGATCACGTTGACGAAGTCGTACACCACGCGGCGCTCGCAGCCCATGATCAGATCGAGATTGCGCAGGCCGACGTCGAAATCGATCACCGCCGTCTTGTGCCCGCGACGCGCCAGTCCGGCGGCCAGCGAAGCGCTGGTGGTGGTCTTGCCGACCCCCCCCTTGCCGGAGGTCACTACGATGATTCTGGCCAATGGCGGCTCCTTATAAATACGGCGTCTCTAAACGGGATGTTTTCAGATCAGTTCGATGCGCAGCTGGTCGCCATCCAGCCAGATCTGCGTCGGCTGGCCGCGCAGCGCCTCGGGCAGTTCGTCGAGCAGCTTGTAGTGGCCGGCCACGGAGATCAGCTCGGCGGCGAGATTCTGGCAGAAAATCCGCGCGCCGCGGTTGCCGCCCACCCCGCACAGGGCGCGCCCGCGCAGCGCACCGTAGACGTGGATGCTGCCATCGGCGATCAGCTCACAGCCGGGGCTGGCGGCGCCGAGCAGCACCAGATCGCCGCCGCGGGCGTAGATCTGCTGCCCGGAGCGCACCGGCCGCGCCACCACGGTGGGCGTGCCGGCGCCGGCCACAGGCGGCTCGACCAGCGGTGCCGCGGCGGTCGCAACATCGTCGCTGCGATCACCACCGTGATCGCCGCCGGCCGGGGCCTCGCGCGCCACCAGCGCGCGCAGCGACGGCACGCCAGCGGCCTCCAGCGCGCGCATCTGTGCCGCATCGCCGTGGCGCGCACCCACCGGCAGCAGGCGGTGCTCGCGGATCAGCGCCAGCAGTGCGTCGGCATCCAGCGCCTGCCCGGCGAGTGCGGCCAGGTCGAGGATCACCGGCGCGCGCTCGAAGAAATCCGGCGCCTGGCGGAGCTTGTCGATCAGCGCGGCGCGCAGCTGCTGCGGGTCGGCACTACCGAGGGTCAGCGTCAGCAGGGTTTCCATGCGCCCGCGCAATTCGAGCGGCGGGGCGCCGGCATCGGCGGCGGCTGTGGCTTGGCTGTCGGGCATGCGCGCGCTGTTCCTCGTCGCGGGTCGATGGCTGCGGGTCTGCGGGTTGCGGAATACAGGCCGCTGCGCTGCGGCAGCCGGCGCGCCGTTCACCGCACCCGAATCGCGCGATTGTACAACGAGGCGCGCGCAGTGCGCGCCCGAGTCTGTGGCAAACCGGCTATGGCGAACCGCGGCAGCAGGCCAGAGCCCGTCCGCCCGCGCGCAGCGCAGGCTGCAATCGGGCGCAAAGGGCGGTGCCCGCCGCAACAAACGACCAGTCCGGGGGCTGATTCCATTGGCCGCGCTGCGCTCGCTACGTGTCGCAGAGCGTCCCTAGCGGCGGCGCGCCCACCAGCCGGGCAGCTCGGCCAGCGAATCGAGCAGTGCGTCGGGGCGGGCCTCACCGGCCAGATCGCGCGGTCGGTATTTGCCGGTTTTCACCAGCGCCGCGGTCAGCCCCGCGCTCTGTGCGCCGCGCACGTCGCCGAGGATATCGTCACCGACCATCAGCACCTGCTCCGGCCGGCAGTCGAGGCTCTGTGCGGCGGCGCGGAAAAAGCGTTTCGAGGGCTTGCCGCAGACTTCGGCGCGCCGCCCGATGGCGCGTTCCAGCAGCGCGGCGATAGCGCCGGTGTCGAGGCGCAGCCCGTCCGACGCGGCCCAGTAGCGGGTCGCGCCGAGGGCCAGCAGCGGCACTGCGGCATCCACCATCAGCAGGCGGAAGGCGCGATTCAGACTGGCGAAATCCCAATCCTCGCCGAGGTCGCCGATGACTACCGCTGCGGCGCCCGATTCGGCGGCCGGCGGCAGCGGCTCGAATTCGGCGAACTCGCCGCGCGTCGCCGGCGGCACGAACAGCGCCAGCGGCGCGCCGTCGCCGAGCAGCTCGCGCAAGCGCTCGCTGGCAGCCAGCGCCGGGGTGAACAGCTCGCCCTCTTCGACCGTCACGCCGTAACCGGCGAGGCGATCGACCAGTACGTGGCGCGGCTGCGAGCTGGTGTTGGTGACGAAGCGCAGCGAAACCCCGGCGTCGCGCAGCTCGGCGATCGCCTCGGCGGCGCCGGGAATCGCCGCGCCGCCGCTGTAGACCACGCCGTCGAGATCCAGACAGATGGCACGCAAACGCTCGGTCATGCAGAAAACCTCACTTTCAGCGCCGACCACCCGTGGATGGTGCGACTGTTTTCAGCACAACCGCAGACGCTGGCAATCTCGCGGCGGCGCGGCTCGATCCGCTTGCAGATGTGGCCACTCATGTCGGCCCTCCACAGTTGTTTGCTGGCCATTATGCGCTGTTACTCGATGATCGGCACCAGCCGCCAGCCGGCGCTGGCGAGGCGTTCGAGCAGGCCGCCGGCGCCGGGCAGGTGCAGCGCGCCGACGGCGGCGAAAGTGCCGCCGCGTTCGAGTAGCGGTTGCAGCCGCTCGGCCATGCGCATGTTGCGCTGATCGATCAGCCGCTCGGTGATGTCTTCGACCAGCTGCGGGTCGCTGATGTGCCCATCCATCCGCTCGACCAGCGCCACCAATCCGGCCAGATCGGCGGCCGCGTAGCGCTCGGTCATGCGCTCCAGATAGTTGGCCATGCAGCCGCTTTCGACCAGCGCCAGCACGTCGTCGAGGTAGTCGATCTGCTGGGCGTTGGAGAGCCCCTCGAAAACCGCCATCTGCTCGGCGGCGCTCTCCAGGCCATGTACCGCCAGGCCGCGCTGGCGGGCGCGCTCGGCGAGGTATTGATCGAGCACTGCGCCACGCGAAGGCGGCACGCTCAGCATCACCGCCACCGCCCAGGGACGCAGCCCGGCGAGCGCCTCCGCGGACAGCTCGTAGGCCCTGAGCACTTCGCTCAGACGCTGCCACTGGGCGGCGTCGAGCAGTTGCGGCAGGCGCTTGCCCGCGGGCAGCTGCATGGCGCGCTGGATCGCCGCGCTGGCGCTGGCGTCCATCAGTACCTCCATGACGAAGCGCTGCGCCGTCTGCAGCGCCGCGTCGCGCTGCGGCGACAGCGCCAGCACGCGCGGGTCATCGCTGTGCATGGTGCCCAGCAGATGGCTGGGGTCGACGCCATCGCGCTCGATACGCCACAGCAAAGCCTGGTCATAGCCCGCGCCCTGATCGCCACCGACACGCGCCAACAGTGGTGGGGCAATAAACAGCAGCAACGCCAAAGCGCCGTGCAATGCGCGTGGAAAAGCCATCTTCATTCCTCTACAGTGGCCGGCCTCAACAGCCGCCGACCTGTGCTGCGGCGCTCCCTCGTCGCGCGCTTCCCGGCGACGCGGCACACTCCATTTCCCGGATACGAGCATGGCAGACAGTATGTACACAGCCGGCCAGTGCAGCGATTTCTGCCACCGCTTTCGCGGCTTTTTGCCGGTGGTGGTAGACGTCGAAACCGGCGGCTTCGATGCCCGCCGGGATGCCCTGCTGGAACTCGCCGCGGTGACTCTGCGCATGGATCAGCGCGGCCACCTGCACCCGGACGAGACCATCGCCACCCACGTGATCCCCTTTGAAGGCGCCAATCTCGACCCGAAATCGCTGGAGGTCAACGGCATTGATCCCTGGCATCCGCTGCGCGCCGCCCGCCACGAGCGCGATGCTCTGGGCTACGTGTTCAGCGCGGTGCGCCAAGCGGTCAAGGAGGCAGACTGCAATCGCGCGATACTGGTCGGCCACAACGCCGCCTTCGATCTCGGCTTCCTCAACGCCGCGGTGGAGCGCTGCGGCATCAAGCGCAACCCCTTCCACCCGTTCAGCAACTTTGACACCGTGTCGCTGGCCGGCATGGCCTACGGCCAGACCGTGCTGCGCCGCGCCGTGGAAGCGGCCGGCATCGAGTGGGACAATCGCGAGGCCCACTCGGCGGTCTATGACACGCGCAAGACCGCCGAACTGTTCTGCAACATCATCAACCGCTGGGAGGCGCTGCACGCCCCGGCGCATCCCCAGCTATCGCATCCCGAGCCGGCGCATCCCGAGCCATCGCAGGCCGAAGCTCAGCCCGATGACGGCGGGGACAGCCCATCGGGCTGAAGTCCAACCCAATAGCCAGCGAAAAAAAAGCCCGCTGCGATGGCCGGGCTTTTTTTCGTGCGCATCGGGCCACCGGGCCTGGCTCAGCCGGCCGCGCCGACGGCCTGATCGACCGCTTTCTGCAGCTCGCCGCTCTGCTGCATCTCCAGAGTGATATCGCAGCCACCGACCAGCTCGCCGTTGATGTACAGCTGCGGGAAGGTCGGCCAGTCGGCATAGCGCGGCAGGTTCTCGAACACCTCGGGGTCGGCGATCACATTGACGTAGGCGAACTCGCGACCGCAGGACTTGAGTGCCTCGGCGGCGCGCGAGGAAAAACCGCACATGGGCATCTGCGGGGTGCCTTTCATGTAGATGATGACCGGGTTGTTTTCGACCTGCTCGCGGATTCGATCGAGTACGTCCATCGGGTAGAAACCTCTGCTGGGGGGCCGCGCGGCCCGTGTGTCAATTGACGGCGATTATAGCGCCGTTAATATCCGAGTAAAACAGTCAGGATTTATAAACCTGAGTGCGCCTACACGTGCGCCTGCAGCCACAGCTCCAGCAGCGCCGCATGCCACAGTTTACTGCCGCGCAGGCGGGTGAAATTCTGCTCGGCGTCCGGCGCCGCGAGCAGCCGCTCGATGTAGTTGCGGTTGTACAGGCCGCGCTCGCGGCAGGCCCGCGAGTTGACGATGTCGCGCATGAAATCCAGCACTTCGCCGCGCACATATTTCAGTGCCGGCACCGGAAAGTAGCCCTTCGGCCGGTCGATCACGCTATCCGGCAGCAGGCCGCGGGCGATCGCCTTCAGCGGGCCCTTGCCGCCCTCGCGCAGTTTCAGCTCGGTGGGCACCTGCATCGCCAGCTCGACCAGCTCGTGATCGAGAAACGGCACCCGCGCCTCCAGCCCCCAGGCCATGGTCATGTTATCGACGCGCTTGACCGGGTCATCGACGATCAGCGTGGTCACATCCATCGCCAGCACGCGGTCGAGGTATTCGTCGGCATCCTGTTCGGCGAGCAGCTCGGCGATCAGCTCGGAGGTGGCATCAGCCGCGTGGTGCGCCGGCTCGACCGCCTCCAGCCACTCGGCGTGGCCGCGGTCGAAATAGCGGCTGGCGAAGCGATCGAGCATCGGCTCACCTTTGGCCGCGTGCATCTGCGGATACCAGAAATAGCCGGCGAAGACCTCGTCCGCGCCCTGCCCGCTCTGCACCACCTTCACTTCTTTGGAGACCCGCTCGGAGAGCAGATAAAAGGCCACCGCATCCTGGCCGAACATCGGCTCGGCCATCTTTTCGATGGCCTCCGGCAGGCGGCTGATGAGCTGCTCGTTGGGCACGTGGAATTTGTGGTGCTCGGTGGCGAAGCGCTCGGCGACCGGATCGGAATATTCAAACTCCGAGCCTTTTTCCTCCGGCTGATCCTCGAAGCCGACGGTGAAGGTTTTCAGATCGCGCACCCCGGCCTCGGCCAGCAGACCGACCAGCAGGCTCGAATCCAGCCCGCCGGAGAGCAGCACGCCGACCGGCACGTCGGCGATATCCAGCCGCCGCTTGACCGAGAGGCGCAGCGCGTCGTGCACCGCATCGATCCACTCCCGCTCGCTGCGCGCCGCGCCGTGGCGGGCGGACAGCCGCCAGTAGCGCTGCTCTTCGACGCGGCCATCGAGATGCACCCGCCGCCAGTGCGCCGGTCGCAGCTTGCGCACGCCCTTGAGCAGGGTGCGCGGCGCCGGCACCACGCCGTGCAGGGTGAACTGGTGGTGCAGCCCGGCCGGATCGATGCTGCGATCGATGTCGTCGGCGGCCAGCAGTGCGGTCAGCGAGCTGGCAAAGCGCAGCGCCGCGCCGCTCTGGCTGTAGTACAGCGGCTTGATGCCCATGCGGTCGCGGGCCATCAACAGCGTGCGCTCGCGGGCGTCCCAGATCGCAAAGGCGAACATGCCGTTGAAGCGCGCCACGCAGTCGCTGCCCCACTGCAGATAGGCGCGCAGGATGACTTCGGTGTCGCCGCTGCTGGTGAACTGGTGGCCGAGGGCGATCAGCTCCTCGCGCAGCGCCGGATAGTTGTAGATGGCGCCGTTGAAGACGATCGCCGTCTGCGTCGCCGCATCGAGCATCGGCTGGTGGGCGCGCGCGGAGAGATCGATGATCGACAGCCGGCGATGGCCGAGCGCGACGGGGCCATCGGCGTGCAGGCCGCTGTCGTCCGGGCCGCGATGGGCGAGGCGCCCGGACATGGCCGCGACCAGTTGGCGATCCGCCGCGGCGCCGTCGAAGCGCAGTTCACCAGTGATGCCACACACCTGTTTTCACCTCTGCTCGCCGGGAAAGGGACGCGATGCTAGCGGATTGCCAGCGGCGCGGCCAATGCCGTGCCGCATCGCGCCGGCAGCGCCATGCGGCGGGTTTCGCTGCGCCCTGTGCCGCCCGCGGATTTACTGGTCAGCTCTGGCCACGCGGCCCACACAGCTCGATCGGATAGCCGTCCGGATCTTCGACGAAAGCGATGATCGAAGTGCCGGCGTTCATCGGCCCGGCATCGCGCAGGATCTTGCCGCCGCGCCGGCGAATCTCATCGGTGGCGCGGTAGACGTCGTCCACTTCCAGGGCGATGTGGCCGTAGCCGCTGCCCAGCTCGTAGTCGTGCTCGCCCCAATTGTGGGTCAGCTCGATCACCGCGCCCTCGGTCTCATCCTGATAGCCGACAAAGGCCAGGGTGAACTCGCCATCCGGGTAGTCGCTGCGGCGCAGCAGGCGCATGCCCAGCACCTCGGTGTAAAAGTCGATGCTGCGCTGCAGGTCGCGCACGCGCAGCATGGTGTGCAGAATTCTCATCGCTGTCACGCTCCTCCTGAATTGATCGTTGCCGGCAATCGCGACGACTTCAGCGCAGCGCAGCGGGCTCGCTCCCGGCGCGCGCCGCGAACAACACCCGCGCGGTGACGCCATCGCCCTCATCGAGCAGCTGCAGCCGCGCGCCGTGAGCTTCGGCGATCAGCCGCGCGATGTACAGGCCGAGGCCCAGATGCGCGGCGCCGGCGTCGGCTGCCGCATCCGGCGGGTCGCGCCCGGCGGCGCCGCGGTGGCTGCCGAGCGGTTCGCCGGGGCGTTCGCGCACCGCCGCTGGCAGCGCCGGCCCCGGGTTGTGCACCGCCAGCGCGCAGCCGCCCTGCCCGGCCTCGCCCGCCAATTCCAGGCGCAGCTCCACGGCGCCGCCGGGGGTGCAGAAATCCAGCGCGTTGGCGACCAGCTTGTCGAGCAACTGGGCGAGCAGCGCGGCGTCGGCGCGCACCTTCGGCGCCGTGCCGGCGGCCACCGCGCAGCGGATATCGCGACCCGGCCAGGCGTCGGCGTAGGCCGCTGTGGCGGCGCGCAGAAAGGCGCCGAGATCCAGCTCCTCCGGCTCTGCCAGCGCCAGCACCTGTTCGATGCGGGTCGCTTCGGCGAGGCCGTCGAGCAGCCGCTGCAGACGCGCGCTGCCGGCCAGAGCGCGCTCGCGATAGCGGCGCGCGGCGGCGCTCAGCTCGCCATCATCGAGATTTTCCAGCGCCCCGGAGACCACCGCCAGCGGTGTGCGCAGCTCGTGGGCGAGGCGCGCGTTCATGCCGCGCAGGTAGTCGGTGTAGTCGCGCTGGCGCGCCAGCAGGGTGCCGAAATCGCGCGCCAGCTCGCCCAGCTCATCGCCGGCGGCACTGCCGGGCAGTGACTCGCGGGCGCTGCCGGATGCGCGCCGCGCCACCGGTACGCCGCGCACATCCACGCCGCGCGCCGCGGCGTCGCGCAGGCGGCGCACCCGCCAGCTCAGCCAGCTGGCATAGCCGAGCAGCGCGGCGGTGATCAGCACCACCGCCAGCAGGCCCAGCGACAACAGGCGCAGCAGCGCGCGCCCGGCCAGCGCATCCACCGCCCGCGACGGCTGGCTGGCGAGCAGCACGCCGCGCACCGCGCCGTCGCCACCGCGCACCGGCAGCGCCACGGCCAGATGGGTGCGGCGGCCGGCGCGATAGTAGTCCGGCGGCAGCGGCGCGCCGTTGCGCGCGGCGGCGAACAGCGCGCCGTCGAGTCGCCCGTCGGCGCTATCGGGCAGTGCCGGCAGTCTGCCGCGGTCTTCGAGCAGCGCGGCGAACAGGCGCGCCGCGGCGCGCTCCAGCAGCTCATCCAGTGCACCGCCGAAGGCATCGTCAAAAGCGCCGCCGGCGCTGTCGTCCGGCGCCTCGGCAGGCTCGCCGGCGCCAGCTGCCGCACGCCGTGAGGGTCGCACCGCGGCCAGCCGCCAGCCGCCGCTGTCGTAGGCGGCCAGGCTGAGGTCATCGCCGCCGAGCTGTGCCAGCGCCGCCGCCAGCGCCGGC
>Ga0207752_1001408_pt1 | contig 10993 bp, 10 predicted proteins | sample Pon2CUnioCityCA_6_FD_187272 | JGI IMG/M metagenome (GOLD analysis project Ga0207752, IMG submission 187272) | Marine sediment microbial community from Union City, CA, USA - Pond 2C Sediment 2 (SPAdes) | ecosystem: Environmental > Aquatic > Marine > Intertidal zone > Salt pond sediment ... | reverse complement strand
GGTCCACGGCGCCTACGTTAAGGGTCGTGGGCACCCGGACCCGCGCCCCGCCTGCTACCAGACGGCGGGCAAATTCCAGGCCGGAAAAGCCGTGGTAGAGGCAGCCGTCGATGTGGGCGGACTCGATGGGGAGCAGCCGGGGCGCGCCATATACGCGGGCCATCGTCGTCAGGATACGCATGGCCATCCGGACCGCCGATCCGTCGGCCCCGGCCAGCATTGCTTCTTCATGGGGGGTAAGTTCTAACATCGGCCTGCATTGTAACGGATGGTGGCCCTTTCTGTCTACCAGGGCGGTGGCCGGTATCCGGCGGTCCCGTAGGCGAGCCCGGAGGCCGCGGCTACGGCCGGTAGTGCGGACCACAGATTCTCGCCCGGGCAGACGGTGGCCTCTGGCTGGAAGTCCCGGTGGCCGGCAAGGTGCGTCAGGGCATATTCCCGGCCCAGGGTGGAAGCCAGCGCCTGCAGCGTGTCCAGTTGCGCCTGGAGCGAGGGGATCAATTCGAAATTGCCCAGCAGGCAGACCCCCACCGTACCGGTATTATAGCCGCCGGTGTGAGCGCCGCGCGCCGCCAGCGGGCGGCCCTCGTATAACTGGCCCAGGCCGTCGATGAAAAAATGATAGGCGACGTCGGCGTAACCCTTGCGCAGGATGTGCAGGCGCTGGATTGTCCGGGGACCATGGTGGAATTCGAGGGCTGCGTGGTGGACGACCAGGGTGGTCAGCCACGGTGCCAGCGGTTCGGGGTAGGTGAGGTAACCGGCCGGATTGGTCTGCGCATCGAACGGGGCCTCGCCGGCGGGCGACCACTGCGGGGGTGCCGCGCCCCAGCCGGGGCGCGTAATCAGGGTCAGCCGGCCCAGGGAGCGGGTCTCGCCGGTGGGAGCCGGCTGGGCCGGCAATTCAGCCGGAATATCACCGGTGGCTGCCAGAGGTGGCAACTGCTGCAGGGCGATAATGCGCTCCGCCGTGGGATCTCCTGCCTCAAGCCAGGCAAGAACGCCGGCTTCGGGGGGCAGACGCTTCAGGTCGTCTCCGTTGGGATCATACAGGCGCGCCGTTGCCGGCCGGGCCAGCGTGTGCGCTCCGACCGGAGCCTGGATGGTGAGCGTTGCATCCTCGGCAGCGGCAACCGGGCCGGCCAGGGAGGGGGATCCGGGCGGCAGGGGCGAAAACGTATCCGGATTCCTGCCAAAAGCACCGGTTCCCGACGTGTTCCGGCAGGCGGTGAGCAAGGCGCTCACCCCGGCTGCAGCCCCCAGGGTGAGAAAACGGCGGCGGGAGATAGTGGGCGGCAAAGCGACCTGACACATATCCTCTTCCTGTGATGAACGGCCGGGATTGCCGTTACGTTTCCGTTGTAAAGCGATCCTGTAATTCCCTTTTCAGGATCTTGCCGGCACCGGAGATGGGCAGACTTTCCAGGAAAGCGACCCGTTTGGGCACTTTGTAACCCGCCAGCCGCCGGCGCAGGTGGGCCAGCAGCGCTTCCTCATCCGCTTCGGCGCCCGGTTCCAGGACCACGCAGGCCAGGCCGGCCTCGCCCCAGCGCTCATCCGGAATGCCGACGACGGCACACATGTGCACGGCCGGGTGTTCATACAGGGCTTTTTCGATCTCGGCCGGGTAGACGTTTTCGCCGCCGGAGATGAACATGTCTTTCTTGCGATCGACGATGGTGAAGTACCAGCCTTCGTCGTATTGGGCCAGGTCGCCGGTGTGGAACCAGCCTTCGTCGTCGACCGCTCCGGCCGTGGCTTCCGGGTCTCCGAAGTAGCCGGAGCAGAAGCTGGGGCCCTTGAGTACCAGTTCGCCCACTTCACCGGCGGGCAGGGGCCGGTTGTCGTCGTCCACGATGCGGGCATCGACGTAGAAGTTGGGCCGGCCGATACTGCCCGCTTTCTCGATAGCGTCTTCCGGCGCCAGGGCGAAGATGCCGGGGCCGAACTCGGTCATGCCAAATCCCTGCTTGAAGCGAACGCTCTTTTCCTGCGTGTACTTTTTCACCAGCGGTACGGGTAGCGGCGCGCCGCCGCTGGTGCAGAAACGAAGGGAGGAGAGGTCGGCTTCGTCCCAGTTAGCGGCCTGGGTCATCATCTGGTACATGGTGGGCACACCGGCGAAGAGGGTGACGGTTTCTTCCTCGATCAGGTTCAATACCTGGGCCGGATCGAACTCGCGTACGAGAATGGTGGTGCCGCCCATGATGACGTTGGGTAGGGTGTAGACGAAGAGCCCGCCGGTATGGAACATGGGAAAGACGTTAAGGTAGATGTCGTCGTGGTAGAGGTCGTGGATGACGGTGTTGAGCGTGTTCCAGGCGATCATCCGGTGGGAGACCTGGGCTGCCTTGGGCAGCCCGGTGGTGCCGCCGGTAAAGATCAGGGCGGCAATCGTTTCCTTGCCAACCGCTTCGTTGGTTACCGGTGTGGCCGGGCTTGCCATCAGAACCGCCTCGAAGTGCCGGCTGCCGGGCACCCCTTCCCCCTCGCTGTGCAGGAAGTGGGCAATGCTACCCCCGGCCGGATCTTGCCGGATGTTCGCCACGGCCTCGCGAAAGTCGTCGGAATAAACAAGCACGGTGGGGGTCGTGTCGGCCAGGATGCCGGCGGTTTCGCGCCAGTGCAGGCGCCAGTTGAGGGCGGTGTGGATGGCGCCGAGCTTGGCGCAGGCGAAGAAGGTGTCCAGATGCTCCACGCCGTCGCGGGCCAGGATGGCCACCCGGTCGCCGGCGCCAATGCCGGCTTCGTCCCGGAGCCAATTGGCCAGCCGGTTGGCCCGCTCGTTCAATTCGGCATAGCTGAGGCGCCAGGCAGGCTCTTTACCGGCATCCACGATGGCCGGCCGGTCGGGTGAATAGATGGCTCGTCGTCCGAGGTAGTCGCCGATGTACATTAGAGACTCCGTTGATGGTTGATAGTTGGTGGTTGATGGGCGCCTATTTTGCGAGGCGGTTAATGAGCGTATAGGTCATCTTTTTGAGAGACGCAATATCTTCTATAATCTTATCGCGCTCTGCTTCTGCAAGATAACCTAACTCACAGGCAATTACCAGTTGGGTATCAACCTCTGACAGAGAACCTAGAGAAATGCGTAGAAACCGCGAAAAGTCGCCTGCCTTTCCCCGGCTTTGCCCTTCGGCAATGTTGGAAGGGACGGACACGGCCGCCCGGCGCAGCTGGGAAGTTAAACCGTACGTTTCCTCAGGAGGAAAGCGGGCGGTAAGTCTATAAACTTCCTTCGCGAGCTCGATCCCATGTTGCCAGATGCGCAGATCGCGGTAACTCCTTATCGTTTCTGGCATTAACTCCTCTCCTGTATCCGACTTACCTTGAATATAGATGGTAGCCGTTCACTTCGCATCATAGGGACCCTGCTTTCAGCTAACAACTAACAACCAACAACCATCAACTACCAACCGTCCAGCGCCACAGCCCGGCGGCCATCGAGATGCCGCCGCCGCTGGCTACGAAGAGGACGTTGTCCCCCTGTTGCGGCCCTTTCCCCTGTTGCAAGGCGTCGTCGAGGGCCATGGGAATGCAGGCGGAGCCGGTATAGCCCCACTTGTCCATGATCCAGTGAGTCTTCTCCAGCGGCTGCTCGATAATCTCCATGATCTGCTTGATGGTGTTCAGATTGAGCTGGGTGAAGACGTAGAAATCTACGTCGTCGGGTGTCATGCCCGCTTTCTCTAATACGTCGTAGATGAGGGGGGGCCAGTTGTCGGAGTTAAAGGTGGCGGGAAAACGGCGGACGAATTGCACGCGAGGAATGCCATCGTTGACACCGGCCGGGGTGCGCGGTTCGGCCACGCCGCCGGTGTAGATACCCAGCGCATCGTAGAATTCGCCGGCGGCGATCAGCTTGCCGGCGATGAAGCCCGGTTCGTCGCCGGCGCCGACGATGGCGGCGCCGGCCCCGTCGGCAAACAGGGTGCAGGTCTTGTGGTCGCTGTAGTCGACGTAGCGGCTCATGCCGTAAGCGCCGACGACCAGGATGTGTTCCAGGGAGAGATCGGTCATTAGATAGCGCGCGGCCGTATCCAGGGCGGTCACCCAGCCGGCGCAGGCGGTGTTGATGTCGAAGGTGCCTGCCTTTTCTGCTCCCAGCTTTGCCTGGAGGACGGTGGCCGTGGCCGGGCTGATATAATCCGGCGTATCGGTGGCCACAATGATCAGCTCCAGATCGGCTGGCGTAAGCCCGGCACGGTCCAGCGCCTGCCGGGAGGCGTGTTCACAGAGATCGCTGGTGCTTTCATCTTCGGCCATGACGTGGCGCTCTTCAATGCCCACGTTGGCCCGTAGCCAGCCGTCGATGTCTCGCTCCGGAAAGAGTTCGTCAAAGAACGCATTGGTCAATACTTTTTCCGGCACGTAACGGCCGGTGCTCAAAATCTGGGCATAACGAGGACTCATAGGGTCTCCATATAATTGAGATTCGAGATTCGAGATTAGAGATTGAGACATCCCGCCCCTTTATCTCCACCTTGCAATCACGTTCCTACCACAATGCCGCCATCCACGCGCAGCACTTCGCCGGTGATAAAGCTGGCCTGCTCCGAGGCGAGAAAGGCGTAGGCATTAGCGATATCTGCCGGCTGGCCCAGGCGACCCAGAGGGGTGTGACCGCGCATTCCGGCCAGAATCTTCTCCGGCATCTGCATCACCATCTCCGTGGCGGTGAAACCCGGGGCGACGGCGTTCACCCGGATCCCATAGCGACCCAGTTCCCGGGCCCACACCTTGGTCATGCCGATGACGCCCGCCTTGGTAGCCACGTAGTTGGTCTGGCCGAAATTGCCGTCAAGGCCGACGATGGAGGTGGCGTTAAGAATCACGCCTTCGCCCTGCCGGATCATCACCGGGGCCACGGCCTGGGCGCAATTGAAGACCCCTTTCAAATTGACGTCGATCACCAGGTCAAAGTCTTCCTCCGGCAACTGCTTCACCAGCTCGCCATCCTTTACCTTGACCAACTGGTTGTCACGGAGTACGCCGGCATTGTTCACAATGACGTCGATCCGGCCGTGTTTCTCGGCAACCTGGTCGATCCAGGCCTGCACGTCCTGCCGGTCGGCGACATTGACCCGGTAGAATTCGACATCCAGCTCCTGGGCAGTCTGCCGGCCGGCCTCCTCGTTGACATCGCAGATGATCACGGTAGCGCCCTCATCGACAAATTTCTGGGCCGTGGCCTTGCCGATCCCGGCGGCGCCACCGGTAATGAGACAGACTTTATCTGTTAATTGCATCGCGTTACTCCTTCGAAGCTAGTTGATGGTTGATAGTTGTCAGTTGACGGTGTTTCTCAATGGCCAGATCCAGCCCACGGTCTGCTCCGGTATCGTTAATCCAGACCAATGATAAGGATACCACAAGCGGGTTACAAGATGGATACAATGAGGTATACTCTGTCTGAGGAAAAATCCAGTGATAAGGAAGGAACAATGAAGATTAATTTCTACGCAACCCTGCGTAAGATCACCGGACAGAAGACGGTGGAGTTTGCTCTGGCTAACGGGACGACGGTTACCGAACTGGTGGAGACGGTGGTCACCGAATATCCGCCGATGCGTGAAGAGCTACTGGATGAAGAAGGCGAACTTTATCCGCACGTCCACGTTTTCGTCAATGGGCGCGATGCTCCTTATCTGGAGAACGGGATGGATACGGTGGTTACCATGGACGATAAGGTGGACATTTTCCCCGCGGTTGCCGGGGGTTGAGGCGATGGTTACCTACGAGAGAGAAGTGCGCGGCATCCCCCTCTGGCTCTTGCGCGAGTACCTGGTAGCGGAAGGGGGTGAGGTTGATGCCGACGGCCGGATCGCCGGCGCCGGCTGGACGGCACAACTGACTCAGCTTGAAGATTACCAGATCGGTTCCTTACGCGTGGGCCAGGTCCGGGTTGAGATCGAGGGGGAAGCAGGGCCGATGGCCGAACTGGAGCAGGTGATGGAAAAGAAGTTGATCCGGGGTGGCGGGTAAGAGCGGGGGCAGTAACAAGCAAAAAAGGGTGGTCCACCGGGACCACCCTTTTTGATTACAGCCAGGAAACGGGTGAGCTAGATGAAGTCGACGTCCAGCTCCTGAAGCTTGGACTGGGGTACGACGCCATTCTGCCAGCCGCGGACCTCGTAATACTCGGCCAGCATCTTGTCCAGTTCGCACACCTGGCCTTCCGAACCGGGCATGGTGGAGGGCTCGTCGGTGAACCGCTTCGGCAGGTAATCGCTACCTTCAGCGTGGCCGGCGAGATTATTAAAGTAGCGCTCCATGTTGTAGATGCGCTCGCCGGTTTCCATCACGTCGTCGGCGGTGAAGGGGATGCCGACGATCGCCGAATATTGCTGGGCATATTCCTCAGCCCCTTCGGCAAACTGGCTGAACTTGCACAGGTCCATGCTGTCGGTGAAAGCGGTCAGATCCTGGAAGATCTTGGTCAGCTCGCCTTTGCCTTCCCAGGCCAGCGGGTCAGTCTTGAGCGGGATCAGGCCCAGTTCGCTGGCGGGCGTGTACGCACGCAGGTGGCAGGCACCACGGTTGCTGGTGGCGTAGGCGATGCCCATGCCCTTGAGACCACGCGGGTCATAGGCGGGAATGCCCTGGCCTTTGACCGACATGGCAAACTCGGGGTAACCGAAGTACTTCGTGGTCGCCTCAATACCGTCTGCCAGAATGTCGCCTTCATCTTCGCGGTAGGCAACCTTCTTGATCAGTTCAACCATCCCGGCATCATTGCCCCAATCGAGTCCGGGCGCACCATTACCCAGGCCGGCTTCGGTGCATTCCATGTAGGCACCGAGAACATCGCCAATCTCAATGGCGTCCATACCCAGGTCGTTGGCCATGTCAATCATGGCGGCGACAGAGGCCACGTCGTTGTTGCCGCAGTTCGCGCCAAGCGACCAGGCGGGCTCATACTCCAGGCTTTCCATGTGAACGCCGGCGTACGGTCCTTCGGTGATCTTGACCTCTTTCTTGCAGGCGACGGGGCAGGCGTGACAGGTAGGATTGTTGACCAGGATATGCTCTTCCACATACTCGCCGCTCATCAACTCGCCATTCTCGCCAAAGCTGGTGACCCGGCCGTTCATGGTGGGCAGCGCCCCCATGTTGTTGGTGATGTTCATCAACACGTTGGTTCCGTAGACGGAGAGACCACCCTTGCGGGGGCTGGTCACGTTCTTCTCGTCCATGATGGCGCCCAAAGCCCGGCTATGTGCCTCTTTCCACACTTCGCGATCGGCCGCCGGTCTCGGCATTTTCTTCTTGGCCTTGACGACGACGGCCTTCAGATTCTTGCTGCCGCCGACGCAACCGGTGCCACCCCGGCCACTGGCGCGATCATCTTCATTCATCCAGCAGGCGTACTTCACGAGGTTTTCCCCGGCCGGGCCGATGGCGATGACCGTCAGATCTTTCTCGCCATACTTCTCCTTGAAATGTTTGACAGTATCGTGGATGCCGGTGCCCCACAAATCTGAAGCATCGCGCAACTCGACTTTCCCGTCTTCGACGTAGGCGTAAACGGGGTGTTCCGCCTTGCCGGTGAAGGCGAGCCCGTCAAAACCGGCCCAGCGCAGGCGAGCGGCCGACCAGCCGCCCTGGTGGCTATCGGTTACGGTGCCGGTGAGGGGGGACTTGGTAACCACAGCCATGCGCCCGCTCATATTGGCCGCGGTGCCGGTGAGGGGGCCGTTCATGAAGCAAAGCATGTTGTCAGGCGAGAGGGCGTCGACTTCTGGCCCATTCTCAAGCAAATAACGCACGCCGAGACCGCGAGCGCCAATATACTTGCGTGCCCACTCCTCAGGAATGGGTTTGTACTCTACGTCGCCTGCGGAGAGGTCGACGTGAGCGATACGGTTTGCGTATCCTCCGAGATTCATTTTTTCCTCCTAGATACAGTAAATTGGCCAGCAGTCTCTTGCCGGCTGACGAAGACCCTAAGAATTGGTGAATTGAGAGTTGACGCAGATGCTGAGGGCAAAAATATCCATAGAGACAATTTGCACTCCATCAACCGCTACAGTGGAAAAGCATAAGAAACACATAAAAATTATAGCAGGTTCGGATAGACGGGACAAGGAATAGTTCAATAATCATCGAATACTTAAGATAATGCTGCCATGGAAAGTTTGGCAGATTGGCGTGCATTATCTACAGTAGGGGAGCCGGCCGGGCTTGGCGGCAATAACGACAGCTTGAGAAAAGGAAAAGTGGAAAATGGCGAAGCGGCAAGAAGTAGCGACGTTAGGCGGCGGTTGTTTCTGGTGTTTGGAAGCAGTGTACGACGAGGTGCAGGGAGTGGAGCAGGTCATCTCTGGTTATGCCGGCGGCAAGGTAGATAATCCGACCTACCAACAGGTGAGCAGCGGCAACACGGGGCACGCGGAAGTGGTTCAGCTTACCTACGATCCGGATGTGATCTCTTTTCGCGAGATTTTGGAAATCTTCTTTGTGATCCACAATCCGACGACGCTCAACCGGCAGGGAGCGGATGTCGGCACCCAGTATCGATCGGCGATCTTCTATCACGACGAAGAACAACAACAGACGGCGAAGGAAGTAATGGCCGAAGTGGCGGAAGCGTGGGATGATCCCCTTGTCACGGAACTTTCCCCCGTCCCGGCGTTCTATCCTGCAGAGGATTACCACCAGGACTATTATGAGAATAACCCGGCCCAACCGTACTGCCAGGTGGTGATCCGGCCGAAGCTGGCCAAGTTCCGCAAGACTTTCTCTGAGAAGCGGAAGTAGGGCCTGATCGTCAAGAGGAGGCGCGGAGTCTGGAAGAGACCTCCTCCCAACGAAGAGCGTCTACCTGCTCCGGCCGGTCAAAGAAATACTCCTCCAGGTAAGGCTCGATCTCCATCCGCCAGACGTCCGCGATCTGTTCGGGCAGGTCTGGTCGCAGGAAGAAGGTGATCCCCACCGCGTAATGGGGGTCGCCAATCTGGCGGTTGAGTTGCTTCAGCAACGCGATCAGGGCCTCTACCGGAAAGTCGCTTTCCCTCTCCTCGTGATAGCGGCGCAGGAGCTCATAATTGGGCTCAAGTCCGATAAAGGCGAAACGGCGGCGCAAGGCGTGATCTACCAGGGCGATGGAGCGGTCGGCCGTATTCATCGTCCCGATCAGGCGCACGTTCTCCGGAATGTTGAGGGTGCCACCGCCGGCCAGGGGAATCGATTCGTCCCGGTATTCCAGCAGGTACATCAATTCGCCAAATACGCGGGCCAGGTTTGCCCGGTTAATCTCGTCGATAATGAGGACACAGGTGCCATCGCGCTGCCGTGCCGTTTCACAGAATTGGAGGAAACGGCCGGGGACCATCTCGTACGTGAGGGTGCCGTCCGGCCGGGTAACGGGCCGGATACCCTGGATGAAATCCTCGTAAGCGTACGCCGGGTGGAATTGGACCAGGTCCACAAATCCGTCACTGCCACTGACCAGGTAGCGGCTGAGGCAGCGGGCCAGAAAGGTTTTGCCTGTACCCGGAGGGCCGTAGAAGATCGCCTGCTGTTTGCGTTCGATTGCCTGGAGCCAGCGCCTGACATTTTCCTCATCGTAACCGGTGTCCGCGACCAGACGGCTGAGGGGGTAGGGGGCATTGTAGGCGGGGGCCGGTTCCTGTAGCTTGAGGGCCGAGGTGGTCGCCTCCTCGAGGGCCCGCGCGCCTCGCTGTTGTAGTTCCCGTGCCCGTTCAGCATCCACGGCAAAATCGGTTTCTTCTCCCTTTTCTGTCAGTTGCCAGAAGCCACGTTCCACCTGCTCGATCAGTTCGCGGTTTTTCAGGCGGGTCCTGGCCCAACCCAGGCGGTATGCCAGTTCGGTGCGCTTGCTTTTTCCCGGGGCGTGTAACAAAGAACGTGCCGGAGGCGACAGCTCCAGCAGAGCGGCAACCTGCTCGTCCAGACGGGTGATGGTGGCTGCTCCGTGGAGAAGCTTGAAGGCCTGGAACAGGGGTTCAAGTAAATCGCCTACGGCCGGTAGTTCCTCCTCGACGGCCGCAACGTCTACGGTCACTTTCTCCCGGTCATGGAGAAGCAGGCCCGCGCCGGATGGCTCGTAGACCGGGGGAATATCTAGCTCCACCTGTCCTTCGAGATCAAGGTTGCCGGTGCGGGTTTGGCTTTCTCGGAAACAGATCCAGAGGAAGCTCTGGATATCGACCATGTCGTGCGGATTGTACATCTGGAGGGCATCCTGCAGGGCATGGGCCCGGTCGCGCAAGATGGCGTAGACTTTGGCGCTGGGCCTGGTGGTGTACGCTTTTCCCTGTCCCAGGAATTTAAGAAACCAACCGGCAACCTGGGGCTTGATAAATAACTCTTCCGCTGGGTGAGTGAGAAAGAGGAAATAAGTAGAAAAGGTCCATTTGTCAGGTAGGTAGCTGCGGCGGGCATAATTGCCAAAGGCTTCAATGCGCTCCGCCGGCGGTCTCGGCCCATAAAGCAACTTCTGCATCTGCAGGGCAAATTCCGCCTTATCAAGCCGCGGCCGGTAAAGGATCGCCAGATCGCCCTGGCGAGGCACCCGGTTCCAGAGAAGATTGTTGTCCTTGCCCAGGCGTTCCAGCCGGTTCAGCAGCTCATCGTAACGCCAGGTGGCCAGCAGTTGGCGCACTTCTGCCGCGCTCAGCAGGGTCTGCGCCTTTTCTACGGTTACCCGTTTGTATGTGATTTCGGTGGCGACAAAAGGCGGGTGCTCGAAACTATCCCATTCCGGATAGCGACGGCGGACCAGCTCGACCAGGTCGTCTATCTGCCATTGGGAGAACATATCCCCATTGTATGAGGTTGTCATAAGGTGTCAATGGCACCCGGCCGGCACACACCGGAGCAGATTCGTCAGGGGCCGACAGCTTCTGCGCCGCGGTTCACCTCCAGGTGTGACGTGCGCTGCGGGCAGCGGGTCGCTTGTATGGTCATTCGCCTTTACTGAGCTGGCGGTGGGGCGCACATGACATAGCGCTCTTCCCGCTCCTCG
>Ga0207752_1001407_pt1 | contig 10995 bp, 9 predicted proteins | sample Pon2CUnioCityCA_6_FD_187272 | JGI IMG/M metagenome (GOLD analysis project Ga0207752, IMG submission 187272) | Marine sediment microbial community from Union City, CA, USA - Pond 2C Sediment 2 (SPAdes) | ecosystem: Environmental > Aquatic > Marine > Intertidal zone > Salt pond sediment ... | reverse complement strand
CTATAAAAATAAATTCAGAATACTCACCGTCGTTTATAAACTTGAGTGTTTTTTCTCTTAAGTATTCAACGGCTTCCTGTCTTATTCCCGCAAGATTTTTAGTTATATATTCATCCATCTCTTCTTGATAATAACCAAATTCCTCTTCTGCTTCTGATAAAAACCGTATGGGATAAGAAAAAGAAATGTGGAACAAACGGCCCTGATAATTCTCCCATCCGTAAGTGATATCATAATAGTTTTCCCTGTCAATCTTTTGGAAATAACCTGCGCTTGGTCTTGAGTCGTTCCCCACATCCTGCCCTATTAAAGAAAAGTCCTTTGAATAGGAGCTCTCTTTGCATAAAGAAGCCAGAAATACCAGACCCCCTATGAGGATAAGTAGTGTTATAAGAGAAACAAGGAAACTCTTCATGCCGGAGTCATTTAAGCGGGATCGAGCCGATTTCTGGAAACGGTATCAGAGCTTTTGTCAGCCCTGAAACGCCGTCACTTATCAAAATACAAATTCCCAGTATAAAAAGGGCCATAAAAACAGCAACGGCTATATTATTGTTTTTGATTTCTTCATACTGATCTATGCGCGGAGTGAGCTTATTAAACGCCCAAAAACTGAAAAGAATACAACCTAAAGCAAGAATTCCAGCGAGCAGAACGTAGCCCACACTCAATCCGATCATTTCAAGATAGTTAAGGAAATTTTTCTCCTGCCCGAGGATGAAAAGCTGTATCACAGACATTACAGGATAAATTGCCTGTTTCACTACTAGAACTTCTCCGATCAATATGCCCCCCAAAACAATTCCAACGGCTGTGTTTTTTTTCTTGAGCTGGCGCTCCTCATCAAAACGAGGGGTGATAAATATAAAGAACCGATAGCTTCCTGCGATAAGGACAAAACTGATGAATATGGAGACTAAAAGCTCAATCAATCCCAAAAGTATTTGTTGTAAATGCATTTATAACCTTTTGTCACATTTCCACTTTTCTCCCAAATCATACATAAAAAAAACAATCCCAGTCAACCGTAAATCCATTTCTTCAGCTGCCATGGGGATCTGTGCTTGATGAGGCGGGGCCGTTGTTTTATTTTCTGTTCTATTTTGGATTTTTGATTTGAGGTGAATGATGTGAGTTTGATGAAATAGAGTAGAAATTTTTATCTAATTTCTTTTGTGATAAAATAGGGAGGTATCTATTTCGTCCAGTTTTGTCTGTTTAGCAGTATTATCATAAGCCTTTGTAAAAAGGGAACTTTTTACTTCCTCAAAGGTATAACAATATAGAAGGGAAAAATATAAGAACCAATGGATGACAGTTTTCTAGCTGAACAGTCCGCAAAAGGCAACAAGAATGCCTTCAAACTCCTGGTCATCCGTTACCAAAGAATGGTTTTTTCCTTTCTGGGAAAATTTTTATTTCAAACTCAGCTCCTTGAAGACCTTGCCCAGGAGACATTCCTGAGAGCCTATAGAAATATTGCTAACTATAATGCAGAAAAGGGGGCTTCTTTCTCTACCTGGCTCATTACAATTGCCCGAAATCTTGCCATCAATGAAAAAGCGAAAAAAAAACAGAGGAGGGATCACCCCGAAAGTTCTATGGAGGTGACTCAAGATCTTTTTGAACGAAGTCCACAGGGTATGCTTGAAAAACGCAACCTGTATTCCAAAGTCCAAAATGCCATAAACAAGCTTCCGGATAAATTACATGCCGTTGTAGTTCTATCCTATTTTGAAGAACTATCGCTTGAAGAGATCGCGCAGATCGAGGAATGTCCTGTGGGAACTGTAAAATCTCGTGTATTCCGGGGGAAACAGATTTTGAGACAAATTCTTGAAAAGGAGAAAGTGTTATGAAAAATTCGCAGCGTCCCTGCCAGCTCATCCAGGAAGATATCGCATGGGGCAGGGAATTGAGACAAGAGGATAAAAAACATGTTCTTTCCTGCAGCGCCTGCTCTGAAATCGCGGCCCAAGTTGCGGAATTGGACTCCCTCGTACGTGAGGTGATTGAACCAAAGATACCTCCTGGCTTCGCGGACAGAGTGGTAGCCAAAATATGGGAAGAAGAAACCAAGAGAGACAATCCTTTTTATCAGTGGTTCCCTCTCCTTGAGAGGATACTGTATTCGAGAGCTGTTCAATGGGTGATTGTGGGAATCGGATCGATCTTTGGGCTTTTCAAAATATTCAGCTTCTCTGCTTCATTTATATAAGAATGATGGTTAATTAAGGATGAAAGATGGAAGATAGAAAAGTCAAGTTCAAAAAAAGAAGACCTCTTTTTGCCCTGGCTCTTTCTTTATTTCTAACCGGCTTAGGACATGTATACAACGGGAAACCACGGAAAGGGATCATTATATTCTTAATCTATTCAATCATCCCTTTTCTTTTTTTCCAGTTGAGTGTCTTAGGTTCTGGCCAAATGATGATCCTTTTTCTTCTTCTGTCTATCATAACCAGTCTGGGTATATACATCTGGGCAGCAGCAGATGCCTGGAGGTATGCTAAACGAATAGGGAATAATTATGTGTTGAAATTCTATAATAAGCTCTATGTCTATGTCCTCCTCATCATTTTATTGAGTTCTTACCCCCTGGGACAAATTGTAGACCTGTCTAAGATCTGTTTTTTTGCTCAACCGTATCGGATAACAACCGGAAGCATGACTCCTACGCTGCTTCCCGGAGATTTGATTATGACCAACGGGAGAATTGATCATTCAGCACAAAACCATGGCCTAAAAAAAGGTGAGCTGGTTGTTTTTAAGTCTCCAAAAGACAAGACAATACCTTATGTCAAAAGGATCATTGGCCTTCCCGAAGATAAAATCGAAATAAAAGGGATGGATCTTTATGTGAACGGACAAAAAATATCAAGTAAAGAGAGCCCGGATTTAGAGAATAAGAGGGGTGAAAATACTGAAAAGAAAACCATAACTGTATATGAGAAAGGGGATTCGGGAGCATATGCTGTCTCCTATATTAAGGGGATCGAAAGAAAAGACCTGACCATTACAGTTCCGGAAGGTTACTGCTTTGTCCTCGGTGACAACCGCGATAACAGTCTTGATTCACGTCACTGGGGCCCTATTCCGCTTAATAATGTTGTGGCTAGGGCCAAGCTGGTCTATTTCTCTTTTGATCCTGAGGGTGGTATCCGGTGGAGAAGAATAGGCAAGAATCTTTTTTAAAATATTCAAAGGAGTGAAGGAGTCCAATATGAAAAAATCAAATAACAAAGGAAACCGCACCGTTACGTGGATCTTACGCATTTTATTGATCCTGGTGATTCTTTTTTGGGCGATGTTTTCGCTAGAGGCCTTTCAGTATGAACAAGGCTTTTGGAAGATCATTGCATCACTTTTAGTGGGTAACATACCTGTATTTGCAATGATCATTGCTCTGATCATTGCCTGGAAACGGGAACATATAGGCGGTATGCTTTTAATGCTGGGCATTCTCGGATTCACAATTTTTCTTATTGCCCGCCTTGGACGGTTTATGTTTGGGTTTGGCACCCTAATCATGGTGGGAATACCTTTTCTAATAGGTGCAATGTTTGTTGTTAATCACTATTTACTGGGCAATAAGAAAACTGTTAACAATACATCTCCACCTTAATATCCCTAACTGATTTGACATCTTTTTCATCCTGATATAAAAATACTCATCGGCTATGAAACTTTCTCCGATTGATCTGTTTCTTATTCTGGGTTATCTGGTCTTTATCGCTGTTCTGGGGTTCTGGATCAAGAAGAAGGCCACTAAAGGATTGGCTGCCTATTACCTGGCCGGCCGCAATGTTCCCTGGTGGATGCTGGGGCTGGCAGGGTGTTCCAGCTATATTGATATCGGCGGCACCATGGCCATGGTGGGGGCTCTGTATTATCTGGGGCTTAAAGCTGTGTGGGTCACTCACATCTACTGGGGATGGTTTATCGTCTGTTTTTACATGGCCTTTCAGGCCAAATGGATCCGGCGCTCCGGTGTAATGACTTTTGCTGAATGGAACCGGACCCGGTACGGAGACAACCGGGATGCTGAAAAAGCCCGCATCGCTTCCGCTCTTTTTTTGCTTCTTCTTATGATTTTTAACCTCACCTATATAGCCGTGGGCATAGGAAAATTCGCGGAAGAGTTTTTGCCTCTTTCCAGGGAACTGGCTACGTTTATTGTGTTTGCCGTGGTGGGTTTGTATGTGACTCTTGCGGGATTTTTCGGAGTGATATTGACGGATATGCTGCAGACGCTTCTTATCGGAGTGGGGGCTGTCATTTTATCCGTCATGGTGTTTACCAATAACCAGTTGGCTCAGATTTTTTCAAATAAAAGTGCGGGGTGGCATTCTTTAAAAATTCCCTGGAAGCTGTGGTCCGGGTATGCACAGTCGTCCCCTGAAAGCTACCATCACTTCTATTTGTTCGGTCCTGTTATGGTGGCCGGATTTTCCTGGCTGGTGTTTCGGATTCTGGCCGGCCCAAATGTATGGGATTTCCAGTTTTTCCTGAGTGCCCGAAGCTCCAGAGATGCGGCCTTGGCTGGAGGAATGTGGACCGTGGGGTATACGGCCCGGTGGATCATGGGCTGTGCTTTCCTGGTGCTGGGCGTTTTTTTTCTGGGAACTCAGGCCGGATTTGATGCGGAAAAGATCATGCCTCTGGTGATACTCAAACTTCCAGTGGGAGTGCGGGGGCTTTTTATAGCGGTCCTGCTCGCTGCTTTGATGTCCACTCTGGATGCCATGATCAATGTAACGAGCTCTGTGATCGTGAATGATTTTTTGAAAAGATATTTTGTAAAAAATCTGACACAGAAACAGTTGGTGAGACTCGGGCAGCTGGCCTCGGTGGTCATGCTTTTGATAGGATTTGTGGCCAGCATGTCATTTGAGGATATCATCTCAGCCTGGGAGACCATGATTTTTGTGGTTTTGACCATGATTCTGGTACCTGCGACTATGAGGTGGCACTGGTGGCGGTTTTCCGCAAAGGCCTTCTATAAAAGCATGGCAGCTTCCGCCGGTCTCATAGCTTTTCAAAAATTGTTTTTCGGCCATTGGTCAGACCCCAAATCACTGGGCATAGATATTGCGGCCTGTTTTGCGGTGACCGTGTTTTTTGGCTTTCTGGAAAAGCCTCCGAATATGGATGTGGTGGTTGATTTTTATTCCAGAGTGAGGCCTTTCGGGTTCTGGAAGCCGGTAAGAGAGGAAGCGGAGAGAAGAGGACTTGTGCCTCCATATGACCGGATTCCTTTTTATGATGCTTTAAACGGATTTTTAACGGCCGTGTTTCAGTTTTCTTTGGCATTGCTCCCTTTTTACGCCTTACTCAGAAGATGGAACAACGCTGCGGTCTGGGGGGCCGTAGCCATTGTGTTTGCTTTTGTGCTTTATTTTACATGGTATAAAAAGCTGCCGGCCAGGGATGAAGAATGAAAAAACCGTATGTGCATCTGATCTGCAATGCCCATCTGGACCCGGTGTGGCAGTGGCAGTGGGAAGAGGGATGCGCGGAAGCGCTCTCGACTTTCTCAAGCGCTGTTGAGATACTCAACGAACACAAAGACTTTATTTTCAATCACAACGAAGCGGTTCTCTATGAATGGGTCAGAGAGCACGATCCCTCTTTATTCAAAAAGATCCAGGAGTTGGTGAAAAAGGGACAGTGGTCTGTGAGCGGAGGATGGTATCTGCAGCCGGACGTGAATCTCACATCCACCGAATCCATTATCCGGCAGATCCTGGAAGGGAGAACATTTTTTAAGAAGTATTTTCATTCATTCCCCGAGGTGGCCTATAATTTTGATTCTTTTGGACACAGCGCGGGACTTCCTCAAATTCTCAGAAAAAGCGGGTATAAGATGTATATCCATATGCGGCCTCAGGAAGACCAGTTAAAACTTACGTCCTCTCTTTATCGCTGGCAGGGATGCGACGGGACGGAAATCGCAGCCTTGAGAATCCCGGTCGGGCTCTATCACACTGAATACCATAATATCAAAGAGAGACTTAAGCAGGGAACAGATCTGGCCTTAAAGACAGGACAGGACATCCCTGTTTTCTGGGGGATCGGAAATCACGGAGGAGGCGCGACCAGAGAGGATCTGAAGCAGATCCGCGATTTTATTAAAAAAGAAAACCGGGTGGATTTCCGCCACAGCACTCCGGATCTGTATTACCGGGCAGTGAAAGACTCCATTAAAGCTGCGCCTGTTTTTAAAGGAGGGCTGCAGCATGTGTTTACCGGATGCTACACATCCCTTGCCCGGGTCAAAAGGAAAGCCATAGAGAGCGCCGGCCTTTTACACCAGGCCGAATCTCTAAGCGCGGCTGCCTGGTGGCTGGAAGGGATTTCCTATCCGGAGGAGAAAATAAGGGAGACCTGGAGGGATCATCTGTTTAATGACTTTCATGACATCCTTCCAGGGTCATGCACTGAACCTGCGGAAAAGGACGCCCTGGATTTGTACGGAAAAGCACTGGATTCCTCAAGGCGCCTCAGGCTGAAAGCTGTAACAGCCTTGAATAAGCCGCACAAAAAAAGCCCTTCCCTTCCCATGATTGTATTGAATGCCAATCCCTCTTTAACCGAGGTTCCCATTGAAGGGGAATTCATGCTCTCTCACCGCCCCAAATGGGAGGGGAGCTGGCATGTTGAGCTGTACACTCTGAGCGGAGAGAAGATCATATGCCAGGAGGAACAACCGGAAGCTCTGCTTCCTTTTAACGGATGGCGGAGGAAGATATCCTTTTTCAGCCATTTGCCCGGAATGGGCATATCCCGCTTTCAATTAAAGGTCAACGAGGAAAAAGCGAAAAGAGGAGAGTTCAAACCAGCCCTTGATTATGAGATAAACCCAAGGTCAGGCTTGATCGAAAAGCTTTACGGGCCCCGGAAGGTACAAATTTTCTCAGGGCCCCTTATGCAGCCTGTGGTCATAAAAGACTCCGGGGATTCCTGGGGAACCGGGATGAAAAAATACAGGGGAAAAGAAGGCGTATTTGAACCGGAACCCGGAAGCCTGAGAGTGGTTGAGCAGGGGCCTGTACGGATGATCTATGAGTCTGAATGGAAATATGATAAAAGCTTCATCACGATGAGGACCCTTTCCTATTCCCAATGGCCTGTTCTTGAATACAGATTGAGGATTTTGTGGAATCACAAACACAAGCGGCTGAAACTGTCCATTCCCACGAATTTTAAACAAAGATCTGTCCTCTGTGAGATTCCCGGAGGACTCACCCAAAGGCCTGCTGACGGAGAGGAGTATGTGCACAGGAGATGGCTTTGTGTAAAGGGGCAGATAAATGGAAAGCCGGCTTCAGTGGGCATTGTGAACAGCGGGCAGCACGGTTTTGATTTTAAAGACGGCGAGATAAGGCTCTCGGTTTTAAGAAGCGCGGCTTACTGTCATAAGCGGGGATTTGACTTAAAGGACCGCCCCGGTCATAAATGCATGGATATGGGCGAACATTTTGTACGCCTTCTGGTGGTTCCCGGGGAGCCTGAATCCGTTCTCCGGAAATTACCTGCTCTGGCTGACTGGCTCTCTTCACCTCCCTTTGCCCTTAGCCATCTTCCTGTGGAAAAGGATGATGTCCCTGACCTTCTTTCTTTAAGCCCGGAAAATGTGCGCCTTCTGGCATGCAAGCGGTCGGAGAGGAGAGAGGCGCTTGTCGTAAGGATCCAGGAAGCCGCCGGAATTCTCTCTAAAGCTGTTGTTCATGTGAGAAAACCGGATTTGATATACAGAGCCCCTCTGGGGCCTCTTGAGATCAAGACTCTCTGCTTTCAAAAAGACGGAAGTGTGTTTGAGACCGATCTCCTCGAACAGCCATAATCAGGACACCAATACTTCCTGATTTGCCTCATCAAAGGTCACTTTTTTTCCTGTGTGCATGGCTGCAATGGTCATACACAGAGCACAGGAGTGATGATAAGCAGCTGTGATATCCGCATTGGGTTTTTTCCGGTTCCGGACACATTCCATCCAGTTTCGTATATGCTCTGAGGTGGCATCATCTGTTCCTGTGTTGGCAGCGGTCTCCACACCGCTTACTTCAGAAATATCCCTTTCAGGCAGACGGTTTTCCTTCATGCCCATGGCCTGGGCCATATTCTGCGTGAGTCCTCCTTCCGGGGTGATTTTATTGGTGGCCAGGTTAAGGGTTCCTCCGTTTGAAAAATAGAGCTCTTTCACGCCTCCGGCCGAGTTGGTCTGTCTGGATGAGTAGACCACTTGAAAACCTTTGCCCGGGTCATCCAGAGGCCCGTAGTCAAAAACAGCCGTCAAGGTATCGAAATTCTTCCTCCCGTCTTTCCACAAATAAAGACCGCCGTTGACCGCCACGCTTCTGGGGTGAGGGAGTCCGGTAAACCAGTGGACCGTGTCTATCTGGTGGACCATCCACTGTCCCGGGATACCTGAGGAATAAGGCCAGAACAGGCGGTACTCGATGTATTTTCTTGGGTCCCAGGGCTCATGGGGCCGGTTTATGAGATAGCGCTTCCAGTCCACGTCTTTTTCTCTCAGAGCTTCCACAAGATGGGGCCGCCGCCATCTTCCGGGCTGGTTTACGTTCCATGTCATTTCAGCAGCCACAATGTCCCCGAATTTTCCTGAACGGATGAACTGATTGGCCTGGATGTAGTTTGGAGCGCTCCGCCTCTGGGTTCCTACCTGAACGATTTTTTTTGATTGCCTTACGCTTTTTAAGGCATCCCGTGCGTCTTCCATGGTGTTGGCAAAAGGTTTCTCCACATAAGCGTCGCATCCGTTTTTCACAGCCTGTATGCAGTGCCGGGCATGCTGGAAATCAGCAGTGCTGACGATGACCGTATCCACTTTTCCTGATTCGTACATCTCTTCATTGTTCCTCATTCCGGTTACAGGGATTCCTGTTTTCTCTTTGAGAAAGGCCGCCCCTTCCTCCCGTCTTCTGTTCCATATATCAGAGACTGCAGTGATCTCGAAGTTGAGCCCTGCGGAATGATTCAGAAAGCAGGGGATGAGAGAATACTTCGCCCTGTCTGAGAATCCCACGATCCCCACACGGATTCTGTCATTAGCCCCGAGGATTTTGGAATAGCGGGCCGCAGGGATCACAGCCGCCGCTCCTGTGGCATAAGAGACGGTCTTTATGAATTTTCTTCGGGTTATTTTTTCCATTTTTTCTTCCTTTCTATAGGGATTTATTTGAGCTTTCGGATTTTTATGTTTCTGAACCATACCGCATCCGTATGGTCCTGGAGGACAATGTGCCCGCTCCTCTTTTCAGCAAATCCTTTGATAGGGGCGTATTTGCTTTTTTTGAAGAGCTCTTTCATTTCTGGAGTTCCCAGGTCATATTCAAGGATTTTTTTTCCGTTCAGCCAGTGCTCTCCGTCATTTCCCTCGAACACAATGCGGCCTGTGTTGAACTCTCCCACCGGGTTCAGACTTTTTCCTTCAGGAGCTATGAGGTCATAAAGGGCGGCTGCGGTTCTGTTTTCTCCGTTTTTGGCATCCGGGTGATTCTCGTCGTCTAGTATCTGGTATTCAAAGCCCAAAGCCGCGGTCTCCGGCGGATGGGAGACAGACATCTCTTCAGAGACATTGTACTTGATCCCGCTGTTTCCGGCCCGGCTTATTTTCCACTCGAATGTGAGCTCAAAGTCTGTAAACGTCTCCTGGGTTATGATATCTCCTCCTTGAAGAGGCTGGCCGTCAGGTTGGAGAGGGACATCTCCGCTCGGCATTTTTTTGATGCATCCTTCTTCAATGGTCCAGTGGCCTTTAGGAATGTCGCTTCGGCCCAGTCCCTGCCATCCTTTGAAAGTTTCTCCGTCAAATAAAAGGATCCATCCTTCTGCCTTTTCCTGCTCTGTAAGGGTGTTGGTATCAGGTATTGATTTATCTTCGGTTTGTTTATGGCCGGAGGGGGCGCATGATATTAAGAATAAAATAAGGAGAGTGGTTAGAAAATATTTAAGCCATTTCATTTGTATGCCCCTTTTTCTTCTTTTTTATGAAAGCTCATTTCTGTCATTCAGTTTATTATGCTGGAAGAATTTTTTCAATGCTTGAACTTTATGTGATTATGTTTATATAGTATGGAAGAGAAAATGAAATAATAATGAATGCTTCGCCATTTTTAATAAATAAGCTGGACGATGAACAAGTCGAGGTTGCTGCAGATGCGAGGCACAGAGTGTGAAGCTGTGGTCCTTCACCGCGAGTGCCCTGTAACGAAGCAGATGCAGTGAGATCGGCTTGCCTTAATGGTAAAAAAATGGCGATTAAAATGAAAGGTAAAACAAACAAAAATATTTCAGTTGTCATTTTTATTAAAAACATGCGTATCCTTGAAAGCAAAACAGAAAAATGCTCATCGCCATTTTTTTATGAGTAGGTCAGGATAATCAAGGGAAGGAGGAGTCATGAGAAAAACAAACAGAAGGGATTTTATTAAAGTATCGGGAATAGGATTGGCCTCTGCTGCTTTATGGGGGAACGGATGCTCTTCGGAAAAGGTTCAAAAGAAGGGCGCATCGGATGGAATCTTGAAACTGGGCATAGCTTCCTATACATTCAGGGAATTCAGTCTGGAAGAAGCGATCTCCATGACAAGGAGGCTGGATTTGGAATGGATTTCACTGAAAAGCTTCCATCTTCCTCTTGAAAGCACAGAACATGAAATAAAGGAGGCAGCAGAGAAAGTGAGAGCTTCGGGACTGGATCTTTACGGGTGCGGAGTCATTTACATGAGCAGTGAGCAGGAGGTGGAGAGAGCCTTTCGCTATGCCCGGGCTGCGGGAATCAAGGTCATCATAGGAGTTCCGGATCATGACCTTTTAGATCTTGTGGAAGAGAAGATCAAAGAATTCGATATAAAGCTGGCCATCCACAACCACGGCCCCACGGACAAGCTCTATCCTACTCCGGGAAGCGCTTATGAGCGGATCAAGGGGCTTGACTCGAGAGTGGGGATTTGTCTTGATATCGGGCAT
>Ga0207752_1001405_pt1 | contig 10999 bp, 9 predicted proteins | sample Pon2CUnioCityCA_6_FD_187272 | JGI IMG/M metagenome (GOLD analysis project Ga0207752, IMG submission 187272) | Marine sediment microbial community from Union City, CA, USA - Pond 2C Sediment 2 (SPAdes) | ecosystem: Environmental > Aquatic > Marine > Intertidal zone > Salt pond sediment ... | reverse complement strand
TCCCCCTTGGTAAGGGGGAATTAAAGGGGGATTCATGCTGGCATTCCTTATTATCAATCCTATATCACGCAATATAGGGAATTTAAAAAATTGCTGCGGTTAATTGATCCAGATCATGGATAGATTACCGACTTACCTTTATATTGAAAACATAAATTGATTGGAAGATTTTTTTTACAAAGGAGATAAGTAAATGAAAACCTTACTACGAAGCCAAGAACTGACTTGCCCGTCTTGTGTAGCCAAGATCGAGAAAGCGCTTAAGTCACTTGATGGGGTGCAGGAAGCCAAGGTTCACTTCAACACCGGGCGGATTGAGGTGGAACACGACGTACAGGATGCCAGCGATGAAGATTTGGTTAAGGCTGTACGCTCCGCCGGTTATGAAGCACACGTCTCGGCTTTTTAAAAACGGAGTAGATTTAGATGCAGAAAATTCGTATCTGGCTCAGTAATCCCCGGGAGCGCCGCAAGGGAATGGTAATCCTCAGCGGCGCACTGATCCTGGGCGGCCTGGCAGCCGGGCAGTTCTTCAACCTGCAGGGCTTGCGCAGCCTGCTGATGACCTTGGCGGCGGTTACGGCCGGTTGGGATATCGCCTTACGGGCCTGGAACGGCCTGCGCACGCGCTATATCAGCATCGAGCTGCTGGTCACCATTGCCGCTAGCGGCGCGTTGCTGATTGGCGAGTATTGGGAAGCAGCCGCGGTTACTTTCCTGTTCATCCTGGGCGCATATCTGGAAGCCCGCACGCTGAGCCAGACGCGCAAGGTGCTGCAACAGCTCCTGGAATTGGCTCCCTCGACGGCCATTGTCCTGCGGGACGGGCGTCAGGTCGAAGTCATGCCGCACGAAGTGCAGCATGCTGAGACGGTGTTGGTCAAACCCGGCGCTAAGGTGCCGGTGGATGGCCAGGTGATCGAAGGGCGCTCCGCCATCGACGAGAGCGCCATCACCGGCGAACCGATGCCGGAGGTCAAAGTCCAGGGTTCCAGCGTTTTCGCCGGAACCATTAATCAAAACGGTCTGCTGCACGTGCGCGCCACCGGTGTGGGCGCGGATACAACCCTGGCGCGCATCATCCGGCGAGTGGAAGAAGCCCAGGAAGAAAAGGCGCCCACACAGCGCTTTATCGAACGATTTTCCCGCTGGTATACGCCAGCCATCATCGGCCTGAGCGGGCTGGTTTTCTTGCTCACCCGGGATGTTGAGCTATCGCTGACGCTGTTGGTCATCGGCTGTCCCGGAGCACTGGTGATCTCAACCCCGGTTTCCGTAGTAGCCGGCATTGGCCGGGCGGCGAAGAGCGGCATCTTGATCAAAGGTGGTGAGTATCTGGAAAACGCCGGAAAAATCTCTGCCATAGCGCTGGACAAAACCGGCACGCTGACGCAGGGAAAGCCGCGCCTGACCGACGTGATTGTGTTGGAAAGCGCCGCGCTTAGTCTCCCGGCTGCTGTGAGAGGCAGCAACAGCCTGCTGAAAGAGAAGCTGGCTCCACGTGCTGAGTGGACGGAAGAACAACAGGACCTGCTGTGGTGGGCGGCCATTGCTGAAGCAGGTTCGGAGCATCCGCTTGCAGTTCCCATTCTCGATGCCGCTGAACCCCTTACACAGAAAGATCCTCTTCCTACAGCGGATGAGTTCGAAGCCTTCACGGGCAAAGGTGTACGTGCGCACTGCCAGGGTAGCGAAATCCTGGTCGGCTCCCAGACCTTCATGGCGGAGATGGAGGTGCTGTTAGGTGAGGCGGTGCTGGAAAGGTTGGCGCGCTTGAAAGAAGATGGCAAGACGGCTGTGGTTGTGGCACGCGATGGAATGGCGACCGGCGTCCTGGGTATCTCCGACCCGATGCGCAGTGCGGCTCCCCAGGTGATCGAGCGGTTGCGCAAAATGGGCATCGAACGGATTGCCATGCTTACCGGCGATGACCCCACCACTGCCAATGCAATTGCCCGAGAAGCGGGAATTGAGGAAGTGTATGCCGGCTTGCTTCCGGAGGAAAAGCTGGATGTGATCCGGCAATTACAGGATCAAGGCCACGTCGTAGCGATGACCGGAGACGGAATCAACGACGCGCCAGCGTTAGCTGCCGCGGACATCGGGGTTGCGATGGGCGCCGCAGGCACCGATATCGCCATCGAAACCGCCGACATCGCCCTGATGGCCGACGATTTGAACAAAATTCCGGAAGCCATCCACATCTCCAAGGCAACATTAAAGAACATCCGCCAGAACGTTGCTATCGCTCTGGCGACAGTTTCAGCCTTGCTGATTGGCGTACTGCTGGGCGAAGTTCACATGGCGGGCGGCATGCTGGTGCACGAAGCTTCGGTGCTGGTAGTCATCCTGAATGGGATGAGGTTGCTGCGGGCCTAGCTCCGGCTGGAGCTAGGCTTGGCTGTCATTGCGCTAGCGCAAGTTGCAGACGGATTAGACGTTGTATAATCTTAGTAGATTGGTGAAGTTCGTGCAAATTCAAGTCTTCTGGGAATCCATTTGAAAGGAGTGTGCCTACACTCTGCACCGGTCTCCGGGAGATTGAATTCAAATTCAGTTCAGGTGAGCGTTTATGAGAGTCACCAGCATTCAGGGTCGTATGGGGCTGATTTTTTTGGCCTTTGTGCTGCTGATTTCGGTATCTGTCGCGGCCACTTTTTGGGGTATCAACGCGCAACGACAAGATGCTTTGATCATCAATCTGGCCGGCCGGCAGCGTATGCTGGCCCAGCAAATGACGCGCCACGCGCTGCAATTGCGCATGGGGGGCGACTCACAGACTCTGCTCGATTTACAAGAGGCAGAGCGCACCTTCGGTCAGACTTTGGCTGCGCTGAAAGATGGCGGCCCGGCGCCTTACCAGCCAGGCCAGACTGTGGAGTTGCCCGCCACGTATGAGCCTCTCATTTTAGCTCAAATCGACGGCTTGCAGCAAACCTGGCGCGGATTCCAGGCGGCCCTGGAAATACTGCAGAACAACGCCTCCCAGAGCGCGAATTTTTCTGAGGCTTTCCAAACTGTCGAAGAAACATCGCCGCTGCTTCAGGAACAAACCGACCAGGTTGTACGGCTCTATGAAGCCCAGGCCACCCGCAAGGTCAACCGGCTGCAATTTGTGCAAGCTGGTTTTTTTGGCGCCTCGATCGTACTGCTGCTTTTCGCAGGCTGGCTGACCCGCCGGTCCATGATCGAACCGCTGCTGAAGTTGGGAGCCAGCGCCAGGCGTATAGGGCAGGGCAACCTGGAAACCGCCGTGGAAGTTGCCTCGCCGGATGAAGTGCGCCTGCTGGCTGAAAATTTCGAGGCCATGCGGGTCCAATTGCAGGCGTCGCGGCGAGAACTGCTGACCTGGGCGGAGCGGCTGGAGAAGCGTGTCGACCAGCGCACACGCGAGCTGGAAGTCCTCTACGAGGTCAGCCGCACCATCTCCTCGAAACTGGACCTTGAATACGTTTTGAGCTCGGTGACGGAAAAAGCGCGTGACTTGTTAGGAGCCGAGGCCGCTGTGTTGTGTTTGTTGGACGAAGAAACCGGCTGCCTTAAATTCAAATCTCTGAGTGGGCCATCCGACGCCATACTGAAAGAACAAACCCAAGACTTACATGGCCAGGTAGCAAAAATACTGGCCGCCCGGGAAGCGGTGACCTGCCACGCTGAGGCGTGCAACGGGGCCTGTGGGATCATGTCTCCGGCGTATAAAATCAATCATTTGGCTGCACCTCTACAGGTTGGGGAAGGCGTGATCGGGGCGTTGTGTGTGGGCGTCTCCAAAAGAAATCACTTTGACTTGGATGACAGCCGTTCGCTCACCAAACTGGCCAGCTCGGCTGCTGTGGCGTTGGAGAATGCGCGTTTATATACCCAGGCGGAGCGCATCGCCACCCTGGAGGAGCGCCAGCGAATCGCAGCCGAGATGCACGATGGCTTGGGCCAGACGCTGAGCTTCTTGGGCTTGACTCTGGACCAGGTGAACGAACATTTGCAGGACGGCAGTTCGGACCAGGCGCTGGCGTTGCTGGAACGCGGCCGGCAAGTTATCGACCAGGCAGTCATTCAGGTGCGAGCTGGGATTGTCACACTCATGGATGCGGATACGCCCGTCGAGAGCCTGCAGGAGCGTTTACAGCGTTTGGCGGACGAATTTCGACAGCCGGGGGAGCCGCAGGTCGAGTTTCAAACCAGCCTGACCGCTGCTCTGATACTCCCGCACCAACAGACGAGCCAGGTCTTACGTATCGTCAAAGAAGCGGCCTTGAACAGCCAGCGCCATGCTGCGGCGGCTCGCATCTGGATTTGCCTGGAGGTTAACAAAGGTAGGGCAGAGATTCGTGTGATCGACGATGGCCGCGGATTTGATCCCCAAAAGCTGCCATCCGATGGGCGCAAACATTTTGGGTTGCAGATCATGCGCGCCCGAGCAGCCCGCCTCAACGGTGCACTGGAGATTGCCACGAGTCCCGAGCAAGGAACCCAGCTATGCCTTTCATGGCCCGTAAACGATCATTGATAGAATACAATAGCCCGGAAGAGAAGGTATGATGGAACGCATTCGAGTGTTGCTGGTTGACGATCACGCCTTGTTCAGAGAGGGGTTAGCCAGTATCGTCGGCGCCCAGGCGGATATGGAAGTAGTCGGCGAGGCCGAAGATGGCCTGGAGTCCGTGGTCAAGGCGCGTCAGCTCGAGCCGGATTTGATTCTTATGGACATCGAGATGCCGGATATGGACGGTCTCGAAGCCACCCGCCAGATCAAACAAGAGCAGCCCGAAGCCCTGATTGTGATTTTGACGGTGCGGGATGACGACGAAAAGCTATTCGAAGCTATCAAATCCGGGGCGCAGGGCTATATCCTGAAGAATATCCGCTCGCGAGAGATGCTGTCCATGTTGCGCGGCGCTTTGCGGGGCGAGGCAGCGCTGTCTCCATCCCTTGCCGGACGCATGTTGGAGGAATTCCGGCGTTTGAGCGAGCTCGTGCCTCCGGGGATGGAAGAAGAAAGCGTGACGCTGACCGGGCGCGAAAAGGAAGTGCTCGGATTGGTAGCGGCTGACAAACAGGACAAAGAGATTGCGGCAGCCTTGAATATCAGTCTGAACACCGTCAAGACCCATATGCGCAATATTCTCTCGAAACTCCAGGTCAGCAGCCGCTATGAGGCTGCCTGGGTCGCCCGTAAAAAGGGATTGGTTTAGAGAGAGCGAAAAGACACGCTCGTGCTAGAAACAATCCAGGTCTGCGATACTCATCTCGAGTAAGTGCTTAGGATCCGGGGGAACTTCATCTCTGCGTGTATAGCTTTCTAGCAGATAAGAGCCGGCCGCCGTCAGCTTGTGTCCCAGCCATACCAGGCTGCGCTGGCGTAGCGCTGGTCTTTTAGGCAGCGCGGTCTGCGCTAACCTGACTAGCTCCGCTTCCTGAAGGCGTTCTTTCATCCGTTCGCGTACGATAAGTTCCACAAATAACGGATTCATCTTTAACCTCCCGTAATCTGACATTTCATATATAACCCTCTAATATTATTTAGAGAGTTATATGATAGCATATATATTCTAACCTGTCAATAAGATTTAACCGGTTATAATAGAAGAGAAGGACGGTTTGATTCCAAGAAAGGTTGATATCGATGGATTTTCAAATTAAAGGGCCAGATTTTGAATTTAGCAGCGGCGAGCTGTGCCTGGATTTTGCCAATACCGCCGATTGGCACGCTAGCCCGAATCCCCAAGAATACCTGAATAGCTACGGTGATCTCCTAGTCTGGGGGCGGATGGCGGGTATCATAAGCGATAGCGAGGCGAAGCAGCTCTGGCAGTGTTCGCAAGACCTCCCGTCCGAAGCGCAGGCCGCTCTCGCCAGAGCCATTGAACTACGCGAGGCGATCTATCGCATTTTTGTACGTCTGGCGGATCAGGAAACACCTTCCCAATCCGACCTGGACATCTTGAACTTTACCCTGCAGCGCGCGCTGCCACACCTGCGTGTGGCGCCTTCTAGCGAAGGTTTTTCTTTTGCGTGGCAAACCGGTGGTCAGGACCTGGAGCGCGTTTTATGGCCGGTGGCCTGGTCAGCGGCGAATCTGTTGACATCGGAAGATTTGGATCGAGTCGGCCAATGCGACGACGATCGCGGCTGTGGATACCTGTTTTACGACACCAGCCGCAATCGCAGCCGGCGTTGGTGCTCGATGGAATCGTGCGGCAATCGCGCCAAGGCCATGCGCCATTATCAACGTAAGACTTCCTAAACCTCCCGCTATAACCCTCAAAAACATATTGACAGGTTATAGTTTCCCTGTTATTATTTAACCATCAAATTGCTTTTAGGGGGTTGATTGGCGGCATAAACAATTGGCGCCGCTGGGTATGGGCCCGAACCGATTCGAAACCAGCAAGATTGTGCGGAGGATAGATGAACTCGCTAAAACGGAAGGAACGCCTGGTTCAAATATTAGTAAACGCACACAATGATTTTCAGAGGCTGTTAGATGAAATGAAAGCCGAAAAGCTGACTGAAGTCGGTGTAGTTGAAGGCTGGTCGGTGAAAGACATCCTGGCTCATATCGCCTTTTGGGAACAGCGCGTTATCGCCTGGGCTGCGGCGTTAAACCAGGGAACCCAACCGGAGCCGCCTTTCTGGCCGAGCGACTGGAGCGAAGAACGCATCAACCAGGCCATCTACGAGCAAAACCGGGACCGTACGCTTCAAGACGTGCTCGATCAGTGGCAGCGCGTGCATCAAAGCGTCTTGAGAGCCGTCCAAGAGATGAGCGAGCAGGACCTGTTCGAACGAAAGGTGGAATGGCTGGGTAACGCTACTTTCGGCGAGGCGCTCCCGGGCAATTCGTTCGAGCATCTACGCCATCACGAACAGGACATGCGCGCCTGGCTGGCCGCGTATCAAGTGTAGGGCCGAGTTCTTCGTAAGAATTAGTTCTTAAGCATGAAGAGCGATCGAAAGATCGCTCTTTTTTCATTCTTGTGAATACGCTGGAGGGATGGTTTTTCAGCTTTCAGGATGCTATGGTTGTAGGTAAGGTGATGGATTGCTTTCTTACAGATTCATTTTCTGTCAGGAAGGTTATTTTTGGGCAGGAATAATCTATGAAAGATGTGAATAAGCGCAAGAAATATCGCGTTGCCCTGATTGGTGAAGAGATTTTGCTTGGGGAAGGGTTGCATAATCTGCTGGGCCGGCAAAATGACGTGGACCTGGTCGGCTCTTGGAAACTGCTGCCAGAGGCGGTTGAAATGATCCCGGAAGCTGCGCCAGACGTGGTCTTGATCGCTGAGAGCCGGAGCGGGGACGAGGCCGCCGCTGCGCTGACGACCGATATTATCGAACGTTTTCCAGAACTCCCCGTGATTCGCATTGGTCTTTCACAGGACATGGTGCGAGTTTACACCATGCGGGTTTCGCCTGCTCGCAGCGCGGACTTGATCGAGGTAATCCATAATTTGCCATTAGCCAATTGGGGAAAGCCGGAGTAAAGCTGGAGAAAACCATCCATGTCGACTAACTTCACGAGAGATCGAAAACTGGTTGTGTTGGCCTTTCTTATCGGGCTGATGATGTTTGTGACCACAAGCCTGGTGGCAGCCTCACCGCAGTCCCAATCCGCCGCGCAAGGAGAGCAAATCTTCAACCAGAGCTGCGCCAGTTGCCATACGATTGGCGGGGGAGTGCTGGTGGGACCCGATCTGCAGGGGGTGACCCAGCGGCGAGAGCGTACCTGGCTGGAAGAATTTATCCAAAATCCCGGACAGGTGATTGCTTCGGGAGATGCGGTGGCCAACCAGCTATTACAAGAGTACAACAACGTACAGATGCCAAATATGGGCTTGACGCCCGAGCAGGTCTCCGATGTTCTAGCCTTCATCCAGGCGCAAAGCGGCGGCGCGGCCGGGCCGTCTCAAGCGACCCCCCAGGCAACACCAGCAGCGCCTGCAGCTACAGGTCAGGGAGATCCAATGGTCGGGCGGGCTGTATTTACCGGCGAGAACAATCTTATGGCAGGCGGCACGCCGTGTATTTCCTGCCACAGCGTCGCCGGGGTGGGCGCCTTGGGCGGAGGCGCCCTGGGACCGGATTTAACCCACGTTCTTCAGCGCTACGGCGGTGAGGCTGGGCTGACCAGTACTCTGGCTTCCTTACCCTTTCCAACCATGCAAGGGATTTTCACCACTCGCCCATTGAACAATCAAGAAGTGACCGATTTGGTGGCTTTTTTCGTGCAAACGAATCAGAAGCCGGCCCCAACCAATCTGGCACGCTACCAGAATTTTATGTGGGGGATCGGAGCAATTGGGGCCATCGTGCTGCTGGGCGTGATGCTGGTTGCCTGGCCTCGCCAGCGAAAGAGCCGGGTAGAGCGCTTACGTGAAAAATAAATTCTAGAAAGATCAATTGCTCGGGATGAATGGATATCCATTCATCCCATTAGATATCAACTAAACAAGATTTCAGGCATCGTTGGAGGACAGGATGACAGACTGGACCAAGGAATACCAATCGGCTCCAGAACGCAAGTGGGAGGAATTCTACCGCAACCGCTTCCAGCATGACCGGCGGGTGCGAACCACGCATGGTGTAAACTGCACCGGAAGCTGCTCTTGGGAAGTGTACGTGAAAGATGGCATCGTGACCTGGGAGCTGCAAGCCACCGATTATCCACTTCTGGAGGAGGGCATCCCACCGTATGCCCCGCGCGGCTGCCAGCGCGGCATCAGCTTCTCGTGGTACCTCTACAGCCCGCTGCGGGTGAAATACCCTTACATACGCGGGATACTGGTCGATCTTTGGAGGGATGCCAAAGCTAAACACGCAGACCCGGTCGAAGCCTGGGAATCTTTGATGGCGGAGCCATTCCTGCGCAAACGCATCCAGCGGGCGCGTGGAAAAGGCGGTTTCCGCCGGGCTTCCTGGGAGGAGGCTGTGGAGATCATCGCCGCCTCTCTGATCCACACCATCAAGAAATACGGCCCCGACCGCATCCTGGGATTCTCTCCTATTCCGGCCATGTCCCAGATCAGTTACGCCGCCGGCAGCCGTTTCCTGTCCCTCTTGGGCGGTGTGATCTTGAGTTTTTACGATTGGTACTGCGATCTGCCTCCCGCCAGCCCGGAGGTTTGGGGGGAGCAGACGGACGTGCCCGAATCGGCGGATTGGTATAACGCCCGCTTTATCGCCGTAATGGGCTCCAATCTCAATATGACCCGCACGCCGGACACGCCCTTTATCTCCGAAGTGCGCTATTCGGGCGCCAAGCTGACCGTCTTCTCGCCCGATTTTTCCCAGGTCGCCAAATACGCCGATTATTGGATTCCGGTACACGCCGGGCAAGACGCCGCGTTCTGGATGGCTGCCAATCACGTGATCTTGAAAGAGTTCTACGCGCAGCGAAAAGTGCCCTATTTCCAGGACTATCTCAAGCGCTACACCGACATGCCCTTCCTGGTGCGCCTGGACGGCGCTCGACCGGGCAAGTTCCTGCGCGCCGGAGATTTAGGGGCCTATCAGCAGGTGGAAAATGGCGATTGGAAGCTGCTGGTTTGGGATAAGCGCAGCGGGCGGGCGGGTATGCCGCAAGGTTCTTTAGGCTTTCGCTGGGCGGAACAGCAAAAAGGTCGTTGGAATTTGAAGATGCAGGACGGCTTGACTGGCGAAGAACTCGATCCTGAGCTCACTTTTTTGGAAGATCACGAACAGGTGATGCTTTTGGATTTCGACGATTTTTCCAGTCAGCAAACCCTCAAACGCGGTGTGCCGGTGCGCTTCATCGAAACCGAGGCCGGCCGGGTGCCCGTCGCCACCGTATTCGACTTGATGATGGCTCAATTCGGGGTTGGCCGCGGCCTGCCCGGAGACTACCCGGAGAGCTACGAAGATGAGATGCCTTATACACCCGCCTGGCAGGAGAAACAAACCGGAATTCACCGTGATACCTGCATCCGCTTCGCCCGCGAATGGGCTACCAATGGTGAAAAGACTGGCGGCAAGAATATGGTCATCATCGGTTCGGGAGTCAACCACTGGTATCACAACAACCTGATCTACCGTTCGGCCATTACCGCCCTGATTTTAACCGGCAGCGTAGGCGTCAACGGGGGCGGTTTGGCACACTACGTTGGGCAGGAGAAAGTCGCCAACATGGCCTCCTGGTCTTCGATCGCTTTTGCCGCCGATTGGGGTATGACGCCGCGCCACCAAAACACGCCCTCCTTCCATTACGTGCATTCGGACCAGTGGCGCTACGAGCGCGGTTTTTCGGTCTACGAGTCTCTCCCTCAGGATGCCGGTCCGGACCGCAGCGAACACACCATCGATCACCAGGTCAGAGCGGTGCGGCGCGGCTGGTTGCCATTTTATCCTCAATTTAACCGTAGCTCCTTGGAAGTTATAAAAGAAGCCCGCCAACAGGGGAGCGACTCGCAAGCAGCGCTCGAGCAGTCGATTGTCGCCTCCTTGAAAGACGGTGACCTGGACTTTGCCGTGCAGGACCCGGATGCGCCGGAAAACTGGCCGCGCGTGTGGTTCATATGGCGCGGCAACGCTATCGGCACCAGCGCCAAAGGGCACGAATACTTCTTAAAACACTATCTGGGCACCCACGATAACTTGATCGCTTCCGAACTTGCAGAAGAGTATACGCACGAGGTGAATTATCGCCAGGAAGCCCCGAGCGGGAAGATGGACTTGATTGTAGATTTGAATTTCCGCATGGACACTTCGGCGCTGTATTCGGATATCGTCTTGCCGGCTGCTACCTGGTACGAAAAGGATGACCTGAATACGACCGATATGCATTCTTTTATTAACCCCATGCAAGCCGCGGTACCCCCGGCCTGGGAGTCCAAGAGCGATTGGGATATTTTCAAAGCCGTCGCCAGTAAGTTCAGCCAGTTAGCCGGCCAGCACCTGGCGGAAACCATGGAAGATTTGGTGATGTTGCCGCTCCAACACGACCAGCCGGATGAAATGGCCCAACCGCAAGTGGGCGATT
>Ga0207752_1001404_pt1 | contig 11002 bp, 8 predicted proteins | sample Pon2CUnioCityCA_6_FD_187272 | JGI IMG/M metagenome (GOLD analysis project Ga0207752, IMG submission 187272) | Marine sediment microbial community from Union City, CA, USA - Pond 2C Sediment 2 (SPAdes) | ecosystem: Environmental > Aquatic > Marine > Intertidal zone > Salt pond sediment ... | reverse complement strand
AAGAGGGCAAGTTCGGCGAGGGCGAAACATCGGAGCAGGAACGAAACGCCGAGGCGATGCAGATGTACCGCGGCATAATGTTCGTGACACAATTACCCGCCGGCAGCTATTGGCGCTACGCCGGCGAGAACGTCAAGTACGGTGACAGTCAAACTCCCATTTTCTGGTACAAGCCGACCGGCTCGCAGACTTACCGGGTCATCTACGGCGACTTGAGCGTCAGAGACATAGCACCGGAGAATCTGCCGAAGTAAACTAACCAAGCAACATTCGTTAGAAAGGCCGGACCCTGCCGGTAACGAGTATGGTCCGGCTGTTCTTTTGCGGATTTTATAATTCAGGTCAGCGACCCGGCTTGTCCGGTATTCCCCCGCCGTAGTAGGGATATTGATCGAACATATCGCCGTTGCCCAGGACTCGCGGGTCCTTTGTCGCCTCCAGCTCGGCCATCAAAGCGGCGGCGAGCTTTTCTTTTACTCCGGCGTATTCGGGCGCCTCGGCGACATTATCCAACTGACCCGGATCTTTTTTCAGATCGTACAGCTCCTCGCCGGGACGTTTGCCGAAGGCCAGCTCGAAGAGCCTGCGAACCTTCGGGTCGTCACGGTGCTTGAGCATGTAAGACTTGGTCGGCGAGGCGTCGGTATCGGCGTAGCCGAACTTTGTGCCGCGGGGCCTGGTGACATCAATTTCAATCTGCTCTGCATAGCCCGCGGGGTAGCCGGAGGGCCAGCGGTCGGGCTTGAAATTACGAATATACAGAAAATCGTGCGTCCTGATGGCCCGCATCGGGTAGCCGCCCATATCGTTTTCCTGGCCGGGCACGTGACGCTCCTTGCCGGTCAGGATATAGCCGCGTTTGCTATCCACTCGGCCAGATTTGCCCGAGCGCAGAATATCCAAGAAGCTGCGAGCCGTCATTTCTGCGGTCGGTTTCAAACCGGCCGCCTCAAGAAACGTCGGCGCCAGGTCCGAAAGGCTGATGAAATCCTCGACCACCCGGCCGCCCTTAACCGCAGCGGGCCAGCGAACCGCCAGCGGAACGTTTGTCCCCGTATCGTACAGATTGCTCTTACAACGAGGGAACGGCAGGCCGTTGTCGCCGGAGATGACTACCAGCGTATTGTCAAGCTCGCCAATGGCATCGAGCATTTTCAGCAAGCCGCCAACTTCGGTATCGAATCGCTGGACTTCCCAGTAGTAGTCGCAGATGTCGGTGCGGACTTCTTCACTGTCAGGAAAACACGCCGGCACTTCAACGTCTTCGAGCTTCATCCCGCTTTTGACGCCGGACTGCCATTTATAACCGCGATGCGGGTCATGACTGCCGAACCAGAAGCAGAACGGCCTGCCTTCCGGCCGGGCTTCCATAAATTCCCGGAAATCCTTGTAGCGCGGCCCGGCGGGATTTCGTTTCCGCCCCCCCGGCGCGTCCCGACCAGGCGCCCAGCCCTTGCGAGTGTAGCCGATGTGATAGCCGGTCTTTTCCAGCAGGTCCGGATACACGTCGAACTTCGCCGGAAGCGTGCCATGAAGATTGCCGCCCTCTTCCAGACGCCAGTGCCACTGGCCGGTCAAAATCGCCCCGCGCGAAGGCGTGCACGACGGCGCCGAAACAAACGCATTCTCGAACAAAACGCCCTGCCGCGCGACGCGGTCGAATGTCGGCGTCTTGACGACTTTGTCACCGGCAATACTCGCATGAGGCCAGGACCAGTCATCCGCAAGACAAAAAAGAATATTCGGGCGTTCGTTCAAAATCCCCCTTCCAAACGGCTTGGAGGCTTTTGAGCATCCTTCAAAAACCAACGATGCGGCACCTAATCCCATTGCCTTTAGAAAATCACGGCGTGAATTATGTAGATCGCTCATATTCATACTCCTGATTATCGATTTACGGTCTGTTTATTTCGAACTCCTGCCGGGCGGGCGGGCGTTTGCTTTCAGCTCGCGATCGAATTCTTCCATAAGGCCCGTTAGGCGTTTGACTATTTCGGGATGCTTGCCGGCAAGGTTATTCTTTTCGCTGATGTCGGCTTGAAGATCGTATAGTTCTGTGTTCTTTTTGACACGGCGGAGCTTCCATTTGCCGCTGCGGACCGCTTGAAGATTTTTACCCCGGTAGTAGAAGAACGCCTCGTGAGGTGACTTCGCCGCCGGGTCGCCCGCCATCAAAGGCCGGATATCTTTTCCGTCGATCACTCGGTCGGCGGGTATTTCAGCGCCGGCCAATCGCGCGAACGTCGGCAGCAGGTCAATGGTTCCGCAGACTTCGCTGCATACCTTTCCGGCGGGGATTTTGGCCGGCCAGCGCATAATGCACGGCTCGCGCATTCCGCCTTCGTAGGTGGAAAATTTGCCGTCCCGCAGCGGCAGAGCACAGCCGCCGTGATGTTTCTTGCTCAGCCACGGGCCGTTGTCACTTGTAAAGACAACAAGCGTGTTTTTATCCGCCCCGGCGTCTTTAAGGACGCCGAGGACCCGGCCTATCGCCGAGTCGATCTGCTCGATGGTTGCCTTATACGCCTTCCGGACATCCTCGACGTAGAACTCGTCCGAGACGAAAAGCGGGATATGCGGCATCGTGTGCGGCAGATAGAGAAAGAAGGGTTTGTCCTTATTCGTGCGAATGAACTTGACTGCTTCATCGGTGTAGCGCTCGATGAGCCTGGTCTGGTCCGCCGGGCGCTCGACGATTTCTTTATCGCGCATCAGCGGCACGTTCCACGGCGAGTAATCCTTCCGCCGCCACGCACGGTCGAGATTCCTGTCCCTGCCCTTGACACCATCCATGTCATTTGAGTACGGAATTCCGAGATAGGAATCGAAACCGTTGCTCGTGGGAAGAAATTCCGGCAGATGACCCAGGTGCCACTTGCCGATACAGGCGGTGGCGTAGCCCTTGCTCTTGAGTATGTCGGCGATCGTGCGTTCTTTCGGATTCAAGCCGATACTGTCCCTCGGGAACAAGACCTTGGTAATGCCGACCCGCGGCGGATAGCAGCCGGTAAGCAGCGCCGCCCGGGATGGCGAACACACCGAAGCAGCGGAATAAAAGTCCGTGAACCGCATCCCCTCGGCGGCCATCCTATCGAGATTCGGCGTCTCTATCGAAGGCGAGCCGAAACAGCCGACGTCCTGATAGCCCTGGTCATCGGTAAAAATGATAATGAAATTCGGTTTGCTTTGGGCCTTCCGGTCTGCCCTCAAAACGCCCGGCAGCGCCAGCGACGCGGTCCCGGCGCCAAGGACCTTCAGAAAATCCCGGCGCGTATAATCAGTCGTGCTCATCATTTGTCTCCGTTGCTGTTAATTTTTCATGCAAGCTCGATACATCCTGCATTCTATTGATCCGCTCCCATCCTATCAACCAAATTTTAAGCTTTGAAAGCGGTGATCTTCAGTTGAAGAATTTTTCGAGTTTCGCCGGTAATCCTGACCTGCTCACTGATTCGAGCCGGCCAGACCCAGATTGTCTTTTCCGTGTCGGCGACAACAAGCACGTCTCTGCGAATCCGGTGCGGGATCCGCTGGGCGGTCAGGAATTTACCGAGCTTTTTTTCCCTGCTTTGACCCAGAGGAACAAATCTGTCGCCGATGCGGCGCCGGCGAACGACCAGCGGCGGCTTAATCTTCTCAAGATCAAACCATTCAATCGAATTTGTTTTAGCAGCCTTGAATCTCTCGAAATCAACTTGATTCTTTTCAAGAACGATAGCATCTATCAAAAATTTTTCAAACTTTGTCTGTCCGGGAATTTCGACAGACGATATCGGTGGGGCAAGCCCCACCCTACTTGAAAAAATCAAATTTCCGTATTCCCGCCGAACAATAAATCCGCCGGGCAGCTCGATTTTTCTGCCGGTGACATTTTGCTCGGCCAGTTGCAGTATGCCTTCGTAATGTCCCCGTCTCAGGTCTCTCTCGCCGCAACCGATACCGGCCAGGCTGCGACGAATCAGCTCGACCTTTACCGGCTGCGACTCGATAAGAAACGGTTTCAAGTCCAGCGTTGTTTTCCGGTCATCGCTGTCAGTCAGGGAAGGCCAAACCTTATCCGCCCTGCCGCATACGGCGTTGTAGTACTCGCGGGCCGACCGGGCCAATTGCGACAATCGTTCGACAATCGAATCGGCGCAATCCCGCTGCAACTCCGGCAGCAATCGGTGCCGGATAAAGTTTCGCCTGTACGTACAATCGGCATTAGTACGGTCCCGGCACCATTTGAGATTTCGCTGTTCGAGATACTTTAGAATCTCATCACGCCGGACACACAGCAGCGGCCTGACAAATGTAATCTGATCGGCGAAAATCCTCTCCGGCCAGATGCCGCCGAGCCCGCGAAAACCCGTGCCGCGACTGAGCCGCTGGACGATGGTCTCTGCATTGTCGTTTTTCTGATGGGCGGTCGCGATCCGGCTGCAATTTTCTGCCCTGGCGATTTCGATAAGAGCTTTCATCCGCAACTGGCGGGCGGCCGTCTCGATCGACAGCCTCTCGCGACCGGCAGATTCGCGCACATCCAATCGCCTCGTCGTGACGGGTAATTTCAGCGCGGCCGCCTGAGCGATTACAAAATCCTCGTCCCGGTCCGCTTCGGCCGCTCTTAACTGATGATTGACATGCGCGCAGAGCAGCTCGGCGTTAAAAAGTTTCTCGGCCTTCAGCGAGTGCATCGCGTAGAGAAGCGCCGTCGAATCGGCCCCGCCGGAAACAGCGAGCAGGACTTTATCGGCCGAGCCAAAAAGTCCGTTCGCCTTTACGAAATCAGCCAGGTTCTTCTCGAATTCGAGCAACATTTCTCCGGCATAAAAAAACGGGCCTGATATTGCGCCAGGCCCGAGGTTCTACTGCTAAAAGATCCTACTGCAAAATTTCCATCAACGTTAGTTTTAGCCTTCGTCGATTTTCTGCAACTCACTTATCCGCTTTTCCGCAAACTCTTTCCATTCCCTGTACTTTTCATACTGCCCTTCCGTTCTGACAGCCTCCTGATAAATCTGCAGCGCTTCGGAGTATCGATGCAGATTTTTATCCAGGATGCGTGCCGTTCTGAACCTTGCAGGATGAATCGTTTTGGGATCCCACTGATAGGCCCTTTTGTAATACAACAGCGCTATCGAGTAATCCTTGAGATATTCATAGATTACACCGGCATTGTACGCGGAATCATCGATCTTGTCACTGGAAGGATGTTTCCTTATCAGCTCGTTGTATTTCGCCAGAGCCAGACGTAATTTATTTTCATCCTTTAGCAGAGGCAGTGTTCCGGCCTGCTTGTCAAGCTGCAGGGCGTCGTAATAAATATCATCCGCCTCGGGGATAGAAGCGCTGACTTTCAAATTAGCCGGCGCCACGTTCGCCTCGATAATGTAGTTATATTTCGGCATAGTATTAAGCGCTTCCAGCTCCTTCTTGGCCCACTCAAGCTTCATATTATTGCCGGTTCTCAGGTAATATCCCGCCAGCAATTCAAGACCCTGCCGATACGCCTGCCGATTGACCGCCATCTGCTCTACAATATCGGCCTCACTCGTATCAGCGATATTAATTACGCTGCCGGGACCGAGTATCGGTCTATTGCTGCGCGGAATGAGCTGGCCTTGCCCCTTGTCGGCATTCTGACAACCAACCGACACGCTGAGTAATACTATGAGTACTCCGGTACATACTAACCTCGCCATAATGGCCTCCTTTCAAACTAAAAAAAAGCAATCCGTATAATCAATAACCAATTATCAAGTAAAAGCATATTAGTCAAGCACAAACAAAAAAATATTCAATCAATAGCTCGTTGCGGATTCTAACCGGAATCGCCGGCGATTTCTACAACTTTTCATTTAATAATCCCGAGCGAACACCCGATTCGGGCTTCAAAAACCTTATTTCGTCCAATTTGCCCGAAAGAATAAGAAAAATTAACGATAATCAGGAAACCGGATATATTTTCCATATCACCTTATATCACCGGTGCTGGGTCTTAAAATCGCTATCGGAATCATTATGAATTCCGGCTATGCATAAAAAATCGCCCGAACACGATAGTATAGGACTTAAATGCTCCAAGGCGGATTCTATCTCCAAAAAGTCTGTAAAAGCCGGCAAAAAGCTTTGACTTAAGCGGCCGATTCGAGTATAATAATTTAATATAGTTAGACGATATGACCGTGAGGAGGTCATCTTAATATCGTCATTATAATGAGCCTTTTTGACAATCCGCATATCTTTTGCGGGTCAGGGGGAAGGTTCCATCGCTAAATGATTTTGGAAACAGGAATATGAAACTTAAGCAGTTAATCTTAACTATTCTTACGATGAATTGTTTATTACTCCTGCAGGCCGGCTGTGAAGAGGAAACGATGGCGCCGCGTCGAGAGCTTAACCCACAGTTCTTCAAGCAGTTCCAGCAATATCAGCAGCCGAGCCGGACGGTAGCCACAACTCGTTCCAGGACTCGTACCAGAAAAGCACCAAAAATAGAGTTCGAAAAAATGGTGCACGATTTCGGCGATGTCGGTCCGCAGACTAATAATCTCTGTGAGTTTAGATTCACGAACGCCGGAAACAGTACGCTGAAAATAGGGGAGATTAAAAACACCTGTGGCTGTACACCGTTCGTACTGAAGAAAAGGCAATACGCGCCGGGTGAAAGCGGAACGCTGAAGGTGAACTATTTTTCCGAGGTACAACGCGGCCAAACAACAAAGAATCTTGAGTTATACAGCAACGACAGAACACAACCCAAGGTCATACTGGCGGTCAAGGCCAACATTACGATGAAAGTCAATTACGAGCCGAAAACGCTGAGCCTTCTGCTTAATAAGGAAAATGCCGATTGCCAGCAGATTACTCTTGCGAGCATCGACAACCAGCCTTTTTCCATAAACTCTTTCAAGTCAACCGCCAATTGTATAACCGCCGACTTTAATCCTTCGGAAAAAGCTACGAAATTTGTTCTTCAGCCGAAGGTTGACATGGCGAAACTGGAAAAAACTTTGAACGGCCATATCGAGATCGGCATAGACCACCCGGAATGCAAAACCATCTCCGTCGGCATGAACACCCTGCCACAATTCAAGATTATGCCGCGGGCTATTATCGTTCGCGGGTCCGCATCACGGCAACCGACAGTGAAGAAACTGCGCATACTTAATAATTACGACGAGGATTTCGAGCTCGAATCGGTATGGTCAACCAAAGGCATGGTTAAGGTCTTGAGTAATTCAATCGTCAACAACGGCTATGAACTCGAACTGGAGATAACACCGCCGACTTCAAGCAGGATAAGAAGGACCTTAACGGAAAAGTTTTTTGTTAAAACCAAGCAAGGCCCGCAAATCGAAGTTCCATGTAACGTGTACTACTCGAAAAAAGTTCCTGCGTCTCTGGCATCCGAATCAGACGACGAGAAGGAATGCAAAACCTGTACTCCGAAAATCTTAGACTTCAGCAAGGGAACGGTAACACCATACCCCACGGCAAAATAGAATAACGGTCGCCGGCAAGTCCAATCGGTAATGCCGGGAGTGTGTAATCAACCGAGACATTACTATAAAACCGACAACATCGAGATCCTTCGCTGCGCTCAGGATGACAAAGGACGGGATTTCCTTCGAGAAATTAATTATCAAGCACGGCAAAGGACTCAGGACCTGTCTTTGAGCGTACGAACGGATGACGAAAATCGGTCAGTTCGAGCGAATGAAAAAGTTTTTATTTTTTTCTGGACTTTACATCAGGTGGCTTTATGTTATATTTGTAATAGTTGGCATAGTACAATTAGTGAGGTTGTTTTATGCAGATTCGTATCGACAACGCTTCTAACAGACCCGTTTATCAGCAGATAATAGACCAGATCAAGCGCGACATTGCCCTCGGCAGGCTCATCAAGGACGATAAGCTGCCGACCGTCAGGGTTTTGGCGGCCCAGCTCGCCATCAATCCCAACACAATCGCCAAGGCCTATCGCCAGATGGAAGGCGAAGGCATTATCGTCACCAGGCCCGGGGCCGGCGCTTTTGTCGCTAATCTCGACAGCAGCCTGAGCAGAACCGTCCGGAAAAAGCTCCTGACGGACGTGCTCGAACGAATCGCGGTCGAGGCTTATCACATGCAAATCGACCGGCAAACGCTGCTGGAGCTGTTCAATAACGCTGCTGAGAAATTCAATGTGCCTGCCAGGAAAGGTTAAGCGAATGGATGAGAACGTTATCAAAGTAGAGAATCTTGTCAAATATTTCGACGGCCGTTGCGTTCTGGACGGCATCAACTTCGACGTCCCGCAAGGCTGCATTTACGGCCTGCTGGGACGCAACGGCGCCGGCAAGACAACGATTATCCGGATTCTTCTGGGCCTGGAGCCGGCAACGCGAGGAGAGACTTCCCTGCTGGGCAGAAAATCAACGAGACTGCCGGCAAAAATCCGCGGCCAAATCGGCTGCGTCGCCGAAGGCCACAACCTGATCCAGAACTACAAAGTCAGCCGGCTGATTAAGCTGTGCAAAGACCTCTCGCTGAACTGGAACGACGGAGCCTTCGATCACCTCATGGAAACGTTCCGCCTGCCGAGAGACCGCCGGGTAAGAGACCTGTCGATGGGCATGAGAGCGCAACTGAACCTCTCGCTTGCGATGGCGATCGATCCGGAGCTGCTAATCCTCGACGACCCGACGCTGGGACTTGATACCGTTGCGCGCCGGCAGTTTCTCGAGCTGGCCATCGACATCATCCAGCAGCAGGGCCGGACGATCCTATTCTGCTCGCACATCCTCAGTGACGTCGAGCGCATCGCCGAGAGGATCGGCATTCTGGCCGCGGGCAAGCTCGTCGTGGACTGCTCGCTGGAAGAGTTAAAAACCCGCGTTAAAAAACTGCGGATAATCTTCCCCGAATACCCGCCGGAAGACCTCTACCTGACGGAAATCATAAACCGGCAAATTCAGGGCAGGGAAATGGCGATTACAGTGGCTAACTGGAACCGGCAAAAACAGGCCATCCTCGAAACCTTCAAGCCCTCGAGCTGCACCGAAGTACCGATGAGCCTCGAAGATATATTCATAGAATGCACCAGGCCCGACTCCGAACCAATCGAGGCTGCATAATAAGGAGACAACAAAATGCTTACACTTATAAAAAGAGAAATTCGGGACCATGTTGTTTACTTCTTCGCAGCAGTCATTTTCTCAAGCATTTTAATCAGCATCTCGCTTACGCCGATTTCCGAATCCCGCCAACATTACCGGGCGGTGTACGGTCTCGGAGTAGCTCTAACCATCACGGCAATTGTCATATCCGGCTTTTTTGCGATGGGCGTCGGCCAGATGTACACCGACAAAAACAGGAAAATCTCCGCCTTTCTCTCGACGCTGCCGGTCAGCAGGAGCCGGATACTAATCGCCAGAATTGTCACCGGGACGCTGGCCATCCTGACGCTAATTGTGCCGCAGCTAATCGTGACAATCATTTTGCTGCGGCTCTACGCGCCTCCCGTCCCGGTGTATTCAGGCTTTATCGCGGAAGTCTTCGCCGGGATATTCCTGACGGCCTTCGCCTGCTACTGCATCGGCCTGCAGGCCGGCTGGAGCTCCAGCAGCATCGTGCCGGCGATGGGCGGATTCGGCCTTACCTGCATACTGGTATCGCTTATCCTTATCAAAGGCTTCGGCCTGCATATTATCGTAATCCTAATACTGTTTATCATCGCCTCGCTGATCCGTATCCGGCATCTGTTCACTTCAACGCCACTTTAGGAAGCTCGTCATGAAAAGCTCTAAAAAACACCCATTTCGAGTTCTCGCGACCGGCATCGTCGTCCTGATATTGTTATCGATAACCCTGTTCTGGCTCCGGTTTCTATGCAGCGCCAGTCTGTCCGAGAGGATGCCGGATGAGATAAAAAGTGCCGTCATAGCACCGTCCGGCTTTTTGCCGGATGATTTTGAAAAAGACCCCAACCTCCAGCGAACCTCACAGGCCACCGCACAGATACGCTCGGAACCGCTGGCGCATCTCGGAATCACAGAATATCTTACTTCTATCCTGCCCGGGGGACACCGCTCGCGTGAGCTTTTGCTAAACTCAGACGAAGAATGGGGATATTTCGACGACAAGTCCGGCCAGCTCGTCCTGAGATACGTCGAAGCAGAAATCATGCCCGACAACGACAAACTTTACAGAAAGGTACAATTCTACATCGGTTCTGAAGGAATCTCGGAAATCCCGGACGAATCGCTCGGCCGATTCTTCGAGCCAATTGTGGATTGCAGTATGCTTGAAAGACGCTCGCTGAAATCGGGCGAAATAATCCTGTACGACAAGAAACTGCGGCGATTTTTCAGGATTGGTTTGAATCCGAGAACATTCGTCAAAGGCCCCGAACTCGATCCAAATGATACTCACGAACCGGTCCAGATTGGTCAACTGGAAAAGAACCGGCTAATGCTGCAACTGGCCTGGTCACCTCCGGAATTCAAAAGCTCAGCATTATATTCAAATCCGGCTGTGCGGAGCTATGGCAGGCGGTCTGTAACACCTGTGCAGAGTAGCGAGTCCGGCCAGTATCATTTGATACTCGATAAAACGGGCAGAATCGACCTGCTCGATAAAGAAACGCTCACGTTCGCCGCAGTCGCAGGCCGACTGCCCGAAACAGAGACCCTCTTTGGTTCGGAACGGCCGGCAACACCGAAAAATACGCTCAGCTACGGCGCCAAAACCATTTATCTCGGCACTCCGCGTTCTATCGAAGACATTCGCGACAAAGAACCGCAGGAATTGCAAGAAAAGGATCTGCGTTATGCGGGCCTTATAGCCGCGAGCCTTTCTCGCGACGGCACCGCCCTGGCCTTGACCGTTTTCGATGAGAAAGGTCAAATAAAGGAACAGCCGTATAGAATTTCACGCAGGCAGCCTGACAAATCCAAATCAGCCTATTTCGGCAGCCCGTGGGCTCCTGCATCGAGCATCGTCAAATACGTCGCCGAGAGCCTTCACCCACCGGTTC
>Ga0207752_1001403_pt1 | contig 11015 bp, 9 predicted proteins | sample Pon2CUnioCityCA_6_FD_187272 | JGI IMG/M metagenome (GOLD analysis project Ga0207752, IMG submission 187272) | Marine sediment microbial community from Union City, CA, USA - Pond 2C Sediment 2 (SPAdes) | ecosystem: Environmental > Aquatic > Marine > Intertidal zone > Salt pond sediment ... | reverse complement strand
CCTGAGCTTCTTAATCCCGTCCTCCTCAACGAGATCCCAATTGGGTAGCTGAGATATCATCCTCTCGGCTGCCTCATTCCCCAGTCTCTTCTCATCCATCGGTGGTCTCCCTCCTTATGCCTCTCGTCTACTCAGACGAAGCGGTTGCCTGTCTTCCAGCCAGCATAGGACACTGCATTCAATTCTCGCTGACCAGCGTATTTGTGTCAAGCACGTCATTCTACTCTCTGCTGCAGCGACTTTGCGCCGTCTCTCGGATGGTGCTCATTCGTATCGCAAGGCGTCGGCCGGGGCCATCTTTCCCATTCGTAAGGCCGGGTAGATGCCGGCCAGCAAAGCTGCGAGCACGGAGATGGCGATTGCCTGCAAGAAGGGTGCCGCCGTCACAACCATCTGTAGCGTCCAACCAAAGGAACGGCGATTGATGACGTGAGTCAGCACCAGGGCCAAGATGAACCCCGCGGGCATCGAAAGGACTCCGGCCACGGCGCCCATCAGGCTGGTCTCGAGCAGGATAAGCCCGCGCAGCTCGCGGACGGTCAGGCCGACGGCTCGCAGGACGCCGAACTCGCGTTGTTTCTCCAGCTGGAGCGCGAGCAGGGCGCTCAGCACGCCGATAAAGGCCACCACCGTGGCGAGGACCTGCAATGCGTCTGTGATGGCGAAGGTGCGGTCGAAGATCGAGAGGGCTGCCTCTCGAATCGTCCGGTTGGGTCTCGCTAGCAGGTTCTGAAGGGATGCCAGGTCGGCTTCCAGCGTCCGGGCTACCTGGCTGGGATCGGCACCTGGTGCCAGATCGACCACCAGTGCAGTAATCGTGTTGTCGTCCCAGGCCCTGCGATAGGTCTCCAGCGACATAATCGCGGTACCCTGGGTCGAGGCGTAGTCATAATAGATCCCGGCGATAGGAAAGGCACGCAAGCCCTCCTCGGTGTAGAGGCTCAGTGTGTCTGACACCGACAGGTTCAGCCGGTTGGCCAGCGGCTCGGACACGATCACGGCCCCCTCTTGATGGACGGCATCCCAGGCGGCCTTCGGTGATCGATCCGAAGCCACGTAGCGAAGCCCGTAGCCGTAATCGCGGCTGCTTCCGGCCTCGATCTCGACTTGCCCTCCCGGAGCATCTATGGTGGCCGAGCGGAGCAGGTCCACCTGCGCGACGTCGGGATGATCCCTTATGATGGCCTCCGCACGGGGATCAACCGGCGTCACATCCTGGAGGCCAGATCCCGTCGGTCCAGAGACGACGATATCTCCCTGCAAGGCGTCGCTCAACCACACAATGACCGTCTGGCGGAAGCTGGTGATCATCAGGTTGATTCCGATGGTGACCGACATGGCGACCATCAGGGCGGCCACAGCGATAGCGGTCCGACTGAGGGATTTTCTCACGTCGCGTGGCGCCATCCGGCCGAGAACTCCCAAGGCGCGCTCCAGGACTGGTTTCACAGTCCTCATCAAGCCGCTGGTGACGGAGGGGGTCAGGAGAGCGAAGCCGAAGACTATGAGGAACGTGCCGCCGAAACTCACGATTAAACTCCGGGAGGGGAAGGCGAGCGTAGCGGCCCCAGCCAGCATCGTGGCAACGCCCGCAACGCCGGCCCTGCGGGCGTTTTGTTGCGCCTTATCCTCCAGATTGGAACGAGAAAGAGCCGATCGGGGCGGGACGGTCGCGGCCTCGCGAGCGGGCGGGACGGCGGCGGAAACGGTCGCAATGACACCCAGGAGTCCCCCCTTGAGGAGACTAATCGAGGGGACCGGCACCTGGCGGACGGTAAGGACAAAGTAGAGATCATTTATCGTGCGAGTGACCATTCGCACCGCCGACTGTCCCATCAGAACCCCGAGAACCAGTCCCATCGCAGCGCCCGCGGCGCCGACGAGGAAGGCCTCGGTGAGGACCAGTGCGAACACCTCAAGCCGTGTGACGCCCAGGGAGCGCAGAATGCCGAAGAGGGAGCGGCGCTGCACCACGGAGAAGGTCATCGTGTTGTAGATCAAGAACATCCCGACGATGAGTGCCAGGAGGCTGAGGGCGGTCAAGTTGAGGCGAAAGGCAGCGGTCATCTGCCTGGTGGCGCCCGTGCGTACCTCTACCGGCAGTACGCGGACGCCTGCCGGCAGAGATGTTTGCACCTGCGCCACTTGCGCGCCACCCTTGGGAAGGATAAGGTCAATGCGGTCCAACCGGCCAACGCGTCCGGTTAATTCCTGGGCAGTGGCGATGTCCGCGAGGACTATGCCCTCCAGGGCGCGGCGACTGAGGCGGTCAGTCGGTGTCAGCACGCCGGCGAGGGTAGCTCGGTGCTGACGTCCCTCAATGTTCAAGATGAGATCGCCTCCGGGCTCCAGGCCATTTCTCTCGGCGACGTCAGCGGCAAGAAGGATGGCCCCGGCCTCGGTCAGGAAGGCACTCAGCTGAACCGCTGAGGCCTGGGTGCTCGCGGAGAGGTAGCTGCGGAACGGTTGTTCCGCGAACGGATCGACGCCGAGGAGCTGCATAGAACGCCCTGCCAGCTGCGGCGAGGTGACGTAGGCGTCGACGACGGGGGCAGCCGCCTCCACAGTGCCCGCTCGCCGCAGGCGAGTGTAGATCGTCTCGTCGAGGCCCTGCGGACCACCAACGATCTGGTGTGTGGCCCGCCCCGCCACGGCATCGACGCTGAGATCGAAAGCGCGGCTGGCACTGGCGTTGGCCAAGTCGACGGCCACGACGACGGCCACGCCCAAGGTGATGCCCAACACCATCAGCAAGCTTTGCCAGAGGTGGCGCGTCAGATACCGCCAACCGACGTTCCAAAGCGTCCGGGGCGAGAAGTCGTCACGTCCGACTCGACTACTCAGACTACCTATCGACAAGTCTCCCGTCCTTCAAGTAGAGGACTCGATCCGCATAGGAGGCGGCCTCTGGACTATGGGTCACCAGAATCAGATTCTTGCTGGCGTGCCGGGTCAGGCGATCCAAAAGGGCTAAGACCTGATGACCAGTCTCCTCGTCGAGATTGCCGGTCGGCTCGTCGGCCAGGACGAGGCGTGGATCGTGGATCAGAGCGCGCGCGATGGCGACGCGCTGCTGCTCACCGCCGGAAAGGCGGTCAGGGGAAGTGTCCCCACGATTTCCCAGGCCGACCGCGTCGAGCAGCGATTGCGCTCGTCGAGTCGCCTCGGTGCCGTTAATGCTGTTGAGCTCTAAAGGGAGCAGCAGGTTCTCCCAGACGGTGAAGGTGGGAAGAAGGTTAAAGAACTGGAAGACGAAACCGATGTGTCGGCGACGGAAGAGCGTGCGACGCCGCTCGTCGAGGGCGGCGAGGTCCTGTCCGTCGACACAGATGGCGCCGGTGTCGGCCTGATCGATACCGCTGATGAGGTTCAGCAGGGTGCTTTTTCCACTGCCGCTTTCCCCCACGATGGCCACGAACTCTCCTCGGTCAAAGGTGGCGCTGACGTTGCGCAGCACGGTGCGTGTGTGGGGCCCCTCTCGGAAGTTCTTCGAGAGGTGCTCCAAACGGAGGAATTCGCTGTCCACTTGAGATCCCTTGACGGTCACTGAGGCAAGCCCTCCACAAACGCGTTGAGTGCCTCGAGGAATGGTTGCGGACACTCCTCCTGGGGCAGGTGACCGCAGTCGGGGAATACCACCAGCTCGGCGTGCGGAAGCTCATCGGCCAGACGAACACTGGACTCGACGGGCACAATGCGATCGTCATCGCCGCTAACGACAAGGGCGGGTATTTCGAGATCGCCGATCTGGTCGGCCAAGTCTCGTTGCCCGGAGGCCCTGGTCAGCTCCCAGAGCGCACGATCCCAGTTCTGTGTGCGGAGTGGCTCTCGATAGCCGGCTCGGATCTGAGGCGTGATCTTACTGGGGTCGTGCCAGGCGCTCTCCAGGAAAGCGTCTCCCCGTCGGGAGATCTGGCGAGCCAGAAGGGGTCCGAGACGGTCCATCTGAGGGGTGTTCAGCAGGGGCCGAATCCAACTAGGTGTGCCTCCACTCTCATAGATGGCGGCATCGACCAGAACGAGGGCTCGGACGCGTTCGGGATACGCGAGGGCGGTCTGGACGGCGACGGCACCCCCGGCCGAGTTACCTACAAGGACAGCGTCTTCAATGCTCAGTGTGTCCATCAGTCCCACGACGAGGGCTACCTGCGCCTCTGGTGCGTAAGGGTTGCTGCCTTTCTCCCAGGAGAGAGGGCGCTCCGTGAGGCCGAAGGCCGGGCGATCGAAGGCGACGACGGTACCTATGGCGCCCAGAGACTCCATAACCTCTCGCCACGAGAAGACGCTGGCGCCGAACCCGTGAAGCAGAATGAACGCCGCGTCCCCTTCGCCGGCGGTCTTGTAGTGGACCTGCAGGTCGTTGACCTGGGTGAAACGGCTGTCGGGATCGGCGAGCTCCTCACGGGGCACCGTGTGCTTAAGCGGTGGGATCGGTACGAGAAACGGCCCGATCAAGAGAACGGCCAAGAGTAGACCTGCGGTTATCGAGGCAAACCGTGGTAGTTTCCTAGTCATGGGCTCAGCTCTTCTGGTCAACCCCTCTTCTCATTCTTGAGATGCTTGCTTTGCAGGCCCAGCGAACCTCCGCCTCTCCCAAAACCATATCCGTTCACTCCAGGCGTCGCTGCTCCACGCGTTCCAAGAGGGCTACGCTGGCGGCCATTACCTCGCGCTGCTGGGCTTCGCGGCTGATCGTGGCCGAGTTGTCTCCGCTCTGGGGGCCGTACCAACCGAACTGCGCGTGATTGCCGCCGGCGATCTCGACCCACTCCGTGTTCGGGGGAAGCAAGGGACGCGATGCGGTCACTTCATCGGGGGTTGCGAGCCCATCGCGGGTCCCGTATATCGTCGTGACTAAGATATTTTGGTCAGAAAGGTTGTTCCCTTGGGCCGGATACGAGGCCCAGAGGAGCAGTCCGTCGCCCGCTGATGGATTCTGGTAAGCGAATCGCGCTGCCATCGCACCGCCCAGCGAATGTCCGCCGATGACCCAGTGCTCAATCTCAGGAAACGAGGTGATCACATTCGACGCCCGATTGGGGGCGAAGAATGCGAGATTAAGCGGCATCGGCACAATTACGACGAGATGGCCTTCGGCTGCGATGTCCCGGGCAGCCGGCGCGTAGGATCTGGGTTCAATGCGTCCTCCGGGGTAGAGGATGAGGCCGATCAAGGGTTGCTGGTTCAGAGGACGAAAGATCAGCCAATCTCGTGTGGTTACTAACACGCCGTCTGTGCCAGCAGGCACCCTCAGGGCCGCCTCAGCCTCGGGCATCGGGCCGGGCGTCGATTCGGCCCAGACGACAAACCCGCCGACGAGCAGCACCGGAACCAGAAGTAGCGCCCACCACCAGCGTTGGATCTTGCCCACGTCACGCGCTCCCTCGGGCGATACTCTCCTCGTCGACGTGCTCCCGCATCGGAGGGCGGAAATCGGCGGGCGTGCCCCAGTCTTCCACCCGATTGTGGCGCGGTTGCTTGGCGTGGAAGTGAACGATGATGGGCGCCTCGTCCAGTCCCGGATGTGAAGCGAAGAATCGGCGATCTCCGAAGCGGATGGCCTCCAGCACTAGGGGCAACTCCCGCCTGAAGATGGCGAGCCGCATCCTTGGAGATCCCAGAGTGAATCCGTTGCTGACGTGGCAATAGACGTGGAGCTCAGTATGCCCCTCGTCCGTACGCCACTCAGCCAGCACCTCGTCGCGCATCAGACGCGTGTAGAGCCCGGAGATCGACTCTCTGTCGTACACGATGTCGACGGTCAGGAACAGATCGCCCGTGAAGTCAGAATGCGTGAGCGTGTAGCAGCGGGGGGTTATCGGCCCCTCAGCGCTGATGGATGGTCCCAGCCTCACGTGGAGCTTCTCCGGTCGCAGCCGGCCCATAATATTCGATCCCTATCTCAGGCCGTTTCCGAGACTGCAGGCTCTTGATCGTCCCAGCATCTTTGAGCGTCGACGATCAGACAACGCCAGGCGTAGAAGACCACCCAGGTCATTATCAGTGCGCCCCCAGCTCCGACTGCCCACGCCCCGAACTCTTCGATTAGGAACCCGCCGAGGGCGGGTGCCAGGATGCGCGTCAGGCTGTCGAGGGAGGTCGAGAGCCCCAGTGTCCCGCCGACGTCCTCGGCAGCAACTGCCTTGGTGAGCGCACTGTTGGTAACCGTGTTGAGGGTCCCGCCGGAGAAGGGGAGAAACGTTAGAAGGGCCAGCATCAGCGCAACGTTTGGCACCACGGCCCAGCCGAACAGAGCTACGGCAAGAACGGCTACAGCTACGACGATGATCTCCTTCTCTTTGAAGCGGTCGGTGAGGTAGCCTACGATGACACCCTGGACCAGGACCACGAGGACGCCTACATAGGTGAAAATGTAGCTGGTCGCCTGATCCGTCAGGCCGAAGCGCAGCCGCGTATACAGGGCGAAACTCGTCGTGAACATCGTGAACGCCAGGCTATAGAAGAACCGCGTCTGCAAGAGCGGCCCGACCCGCGGGCGCCGGAGCAAGTCGCGCAGTTTGCCTATGGGAAGGATTGAGCGACTCTTATCTGCCAGTTTTGCACGCTTCTCGGGAGTCAGCGACTCTGGCAACCAGAGTGCGACGCCGACGAGGTTGAGCACTGAAAGGACCGTGGCAGCGGCAGCAGGTACCGCGTATCGCGATAGGCCATTGGCCTCAAAGATTCGGGTGACATAGGGCCAGTTGCTCAGGGTGCCTCCCAAGGCCGGGCCGATGATGAAGCCGGTGCCGAAGGCTGCTCCGATCAGGCCGAGGCCTCTGGCGCGATTCTTCTCGTCCGTGATATCAGTGATGTATGCTCGGGCCAGCGAAACGTTCCCCCCGGCCAGCCCGTCGAGAACACGGCTCGCGAAGAGCCAGGTCAGCGCCGCGCTGCTTACTGTGAACAACTGGGGTGCCACGTCTGCCAGCCAGCGGCCCAGCGGATCCACGAAGCCCAATAGAACGAAGCTGACCAGGGTGCCGGTGATGCTGAAGAGCAGCATAGGTCGCCGCCCCCAGGTATCCGAAAAGCGGCCAATGACAGGGGCGGCGAGAAGCTGCGCCACGGCGTTTGAGCTGATAAGAAGGCCGATCAGAAAAGGGCTCGCTCCCAGGCTTCCGGCGTAGTACGGCAGCAGGGGAAGAAACAGACTATAGCCCAGCAGCTCGATGAAGACGAATCCAATGATCAGACTCAGTCGACGCTTTTCCATTATTCAGCTCCGGTAGGCGGTTCCTGTAGGCCTCATTGAAACCAGTTCGTCTACTTTTCTTCGCTCACTTCTTCGTTGAGCCAGTCGACGACGAGGGCCCCTCGGTCATCCAATTGGTTCATTGTTGCCCGACGGTAGCTCTCAATGACGTCCTGGACGGCCCTGGCCCACGCGCGCCGATGCCCATCCCGGTGTTCGACCCAGTCGATGTGATCGCTCAGCAGGTCCATGTCGCCAAATTTCAGGGCAGCCTGAAGGGCATCAGCGAAGCCCGTGCTGACCTCATGCAGAACCTTCGGATCAAAGTCTGTCGTGTCGAGCGATTGCAACGCCCGTGCTTCGACGCTCAGTCGACGGTCCTGATAGTGCGACAGCGCCTCCTGGTACCTGTCGGGTAAGCTCTCGGCGCTGAGGACGGGAGTCGTTCTCACGATCAGTCGCTCTGTCTCCTCGACTGCCTCATTCAAGGTCGGGCCCAGGAAATGCCCAGGTATCCGACTGCGGAGCGTGGGTAGACGGTTGAAGATGCCGCCACCGAATGCCGTGGAGACCCCCTCCCGCTGGAGGAGTTCGGCCATTTCGAGGAGATTAGCCGCGGTGTGGAGCTGTTGCGCAGCGAGAATAACGAGGTCAGGATTCGTAGCATTGACGGTCTGCTCCATCTGCTTCAGTGGAACATCAGCGCCCAGATAGACCACGTCCCAGCCCACACGGCGAAGAAGCAAGACCAGAATGGATGGACCGATGACGTGCTCTTCCTCCGGTGGACAGGCGACCAGGATGCGGCCGCGCCGTGTCGGGGAAGGGGCGCTCATCATCAAGGTTTCCAGACGACGCATAGCAAGCCGGGATGCAAAATGCTCCTGCTGCACCGTCGCCTCACCCTGATACCACATCCGACCGATCTCCGCGATACCCTCCTGGATTATCTCGAGGACAACCACCTCCGGCGGGAAGAGCGCGAAGCTCCGCGTAAGGATTCGTTCTGCTTGTCGGTCGTCAAATGCCAGGCAGGCCGATATCCATTCCTCTCGCAGGTCAGCCGTTTTGTCCCCGGCCGGCATCGCTGCAGGCTCAGGCGGAGGAGGCATCCTGCGGAGAGGATCCTGGCCCTCTTCTTCCAAGCTGCGCCATAGCTCTACGGCTCTCCCGATTCTCAGCCCCTCTTCCTGGCGGGCAACCAGCCATTTGATAATGTCGATGTCGCGCCGCGAGTAGATGCGATGACCGGCCTCCGTCCGCGCTGGCTCAGGCAGGCCGTAACGACGCTCCCAGGCGCGAAGGGCATCGGCAGTGACGCCGGTAGCCTCCACGACGGCTTTAAGGTTGAATATCGGGTCTCGATAGGTTTCTCTCGTCATCAGACTTTCTTTCTCCTATATCTGGGTCCAAGCGAGTATTCTACCTGGATGTCGATACCTTGTCAAGGAATTGGTAAGCATATGCGCTCACACTGCCGAACCGTGAGCGCATAGAGCGGCCGTGGGAGGGGCTGGTACTCGCTCGCGGTGCTGTATGGCGTGCCTCTAGAGGTGCGGTCGTGGAAGGGGGGCCAGACCGACGTTACCTGGTCAAGGCAGCCGAGGTTCGTGCGCTCCCTGACCAGGTCGAAGGCTGAGCGCCTGATGGCGCCCTGAGAGGTATTCCGCTACTCAGATCCGCGTTCCCATCGGTATTGCCGGAGTCCCCTGAACGTCCCAAATAGGAGGGCAAGAAGGAGAAACATCAAGGGGAATGCGGTCGCGATAGACGCGGTCTGGATGATCTGCAGGCTCCCTGTGCCAGCTAACACGGCAGCTACCGCGCCCAGGACGATTCCCCAGAAAGCTCGCAGGTTTCTGCCTGGTTTCTCTTTGCCGGACACAAACATCGACAAGGCAAGGGCTGCCGAGTTGGCGCTGGTCAAGAAGAAGGTCGAGATAAGGAAGAGGAGAGCAACGGCCAGCACACCCGTCAGCGGCAGATGTTGGGCCGTGGCGAAGACAGCGCTTTCAAGACCGTGCTCGGTCAACTCCTGCGTGACATCGTAGTGGATCCCTGCGCCTCCGACAACGCCATACCAGAGGAAATCGGCCAGGGTGGGGGGAATCAGCGTTGCAGCTACCGTCTGGCGGATGGTACGACCTTTAGATATGCGCGCGATGAACAGGGCCACGAAGGGTGCCCAGCTCATCCACCAGGCCCAGTAGAAGATGGTCCAGTCTCCAAGCCAATTTCTTTCTACGCCGAGCGCCGTATAGAAGCTCATGGGCGGGAAGTCGACCAGGTACTGACCGATGGAGTTGGTTGTCAGGTTAATGAGGAAGAGAGTGGGGCCAAAGACGAAAACGAAGAGGAACACGGCCATAAAGACCCACATATTGACATCACCGATGAACTTGATGCCTTTCTGAAGCCCAGTGTAGACAGCGAAAGTGAAGACGGCCGTCAGCAGACCGATGATGAGATATGAAGCGTAGCTCGGAAGTGACAATCCGTACTGATACTTGAGACCCGTCGAGAGCTGGAGGGCTACGAGACCAGTCGCGGTCGCTAGCCCGCCCAGTGTGGCGAAGACGGCGAAGATGTCGAGGATCTTACCCACGGTGCCGCGGACGCGGTCGCCAAAGACGTAGTAGAAGGCGCTGGAGAAGCGGAACGGCAACCCTTTGGTGAAGCACCCGTGGGCCAGGGTGGTGAGCATGACGTAGATGGACGTCTTGGTCTTGAACCCTAGTTGATGAGCATCACGTAGATAGCCCACGCACTGAGGCCCCAGTGGAAAAAGGAGTAGGTCATCGCGTTCATTGCGGCGTCGGCGGTACTCGCCTCTCCACCATAGAAGGGAGGCGGGCTGAGATAATGATAGGCGGGCTCCGCTGGGCCCCAGAAGACAATTCCTGCCGCAATGGCCGACCCGAAGAGCATCGCGAACCATGAGATGTTGGAGAACTCCGGCTTGTCGTCGGGGAGCCCGAGCTTCATGCCGCCGAACTTGGTCAACATCAGGATGAAGCAGGCTCCGACGAGAGCGAAGGCTGTGAGCGAGTGAAGCCATCCCCAGCCCTGGGTTGTCCAGTTGAAGACGGAGTTTACCACCCTCTCCATATTCTCGGGCAGGACGGACCACAATATGAATAGAATGGTCAGAGAGGCTGAGACCCAAAATACCAGTGGGTCAAAGGGTCTGTCGTCGGTCTTCTTTGTCGATGACCCTGAGTTCTCCCATGTAGGTTGCCATGGGGTGCCTATCAGTCCAAGATGGTACCAAGCTCGGCGAGACGCTGCTTCAGGAAGGCGATGGTGTCGACTGGTGTGGGATCGACTTCGTTCAGCATGGCCACGTAGAAACTGACAAAGTCTCCGAAGTGTATCAACGAAAGCATCTGGGTGAGAGGGTACTCCCCGCGCCCATGGATCTCCTCGACTGTCACTCTCTCGCGGGACAGCAATTCCCGGGTCACATCCCATCGCTCCCGGATACGCTTTGGTTCCTGGTCAGAGCGGAGCATAAGTACTACGCTGGTGTCCCGAATAACGTCCGGGATTCCGAGACCGACGACGGCGTTGTGATTCAGCTCCGGCAGGACCTCGAAGAAAGCCCAGTGTTTGGCGTTCTCATTGAACTGGGTCTTCCACCGATTGGCAACGGCGGAGAGGAATCCGGCGCCGTAGACGATCGGGAGACTGCCGTGGATCCGCTCGGCCAATTTTTTGGCCGGGTTCTGGGCTTGGGGTATGTCGATGTCGATTTCCTGCTGCCAGCCCTCCATCACCTGTGCTGACTCAGCCACGTCCTCCGTGTAGTCGCGAACGAGTC
>Ga0207752_1001401_pt1 | contig 11020 bp, 9 predicted proteins | sample Pon2CUnioCityCA_6_FD_187272 | JGI IMG/M metagenome (GOLD analysis project Ga0207752, IMG submission 187272) | Marine sediment microbial community from Union City, CA, USA - Pond 2C Sediment 2 (SPAdes) | ecosystem: Environmental > Aquatic > Marine > Intertidal zone > Salt pond sediment ... | reverse complement strand
ACATTCACCGGACAGGCCTCAATGCAGCGACCACAGCCGGTACAAGCGGATGTCTCCAGAGAATACTGCTTTGGGAAGTAGTCGAATTTGCACAGAAACCGGTTACGCAAGCGCTGGGCTTTGGCCGCGCGCGGGTTGTGCCCACCGGCCACGCGCCGGTAAACCTCACCGGCGCAACTATCCCAACAGCGGATGCGTTCGTAGCGCTTCTGCCCATTTCCGGACGGCAGAGCCTCGTCGCGCAGATCGAAACAGCGGCAGGTCGGGCACACATACGCGCAGATACGACAGCTCAGGCAGCGTTCCGCAACCTGCTCCCAATAGGCATTCTCAAACTCGGCTTTCCAGACATGCCGGTCTGGGACCGGCACGTAATCTACAGCTCTGTAACCGTACGCTGCCGGTGGACCGTCTTGCGCCTGTAAATAGTCTGGATCGTTGCCCAGTGGATTTGCCTTTAGTAGTTCGTGACCCTTTTCCGTGACCACCTGGACAAAGTAACCCTCGTCGCTTGGGTACAGCATCACATCCATACCTTGCGAATCGTCCGGTGCGCCGCCCACACTGGTACAGAAACAGGCCGGCCCCATTTCCCGGCAGGCCATGCCCACCAGGGCTGTATTCTCCCGCCGCCGGGCGTAATAGGGATCACCAGGATTATCGCCCACGAATACGGCATCCAGGTGCTTCACGCCACGCGCGTCACACGGGCGAACGCCAAAAACCACTCGTTCCCCCTCGGGCAGCGTTTCGCTAAGGGCAATCTGCTGGCCCGTTCGCTCGATGGTCAACAGCCGTTCCGTGGGCGGGAAAAAAGCTGCTTTGATTGACAAGACCGGGCGAGGGCCTTCCCAGGCCACCTGGCTGCCGTCCGTGACCGGCCGGTAGAGGGGCGTGCCATCGACGTTACGAGGGGCGATGACTGTCGCAGATCGGGCCAGGTTCCCCAACCAGGCGCCCAATGCTTCAGGTGTAATTGTGTTCATTCACGGCCTCCTGGGTCGAATGGCGTTAACGATCGTCCAACACAGTCACGAAAGGTGGCGGAACCGGCGCCAGACCGGCACGATATCCAAACGCCGATTCGATCTCTTGTGCCAACCGGCGGTTGAGCAGGCTAATGGGAAGTTCCATCGGGCAGACTCGTTCGCACTCATCACAGCCAACGCAACGTCCCGCCAGGTGAAAAGCTCGGCCCAGGTGGAAGGCGCGTTTCTCATTCAATCCGATTCCCATGCCCACCCATAGCGAATCATCCCGCTCGTACAGGCAAGTTGGGCAGTCGCATACCGGGCATGCTTGCCGGCAGGCATAACAGCGGATGCAACGGTCGAACTGGCTGAGCCAGAACTCAGATCGCTGGGCGGGTGTCATTGACTGCAAATCTCCCAGTACGGTACACTCGTCTTCGCCCGCAAACCCCGGCGGATGATCGACTGGCTCTCCAACCAGGTTGTCATACACCAGCGGTGTGCGCTCCTGACAGCGCTGGCAGCGGAGTTGGTAGCGACCGGATTCACCGCTGGCTTGTTTGGCGAATTTTCCTGCGCCTTCCAGAATGCCTTCACAAACCACACCGATCAGATGCACCTGCTCACGGTGGAAGCGATTTTCTGACAGCAAGACGTTGATCGCCCGGCTGTCGCAAGCTTTGATTACGATGGCCACCCGGTTCAAGCTCGCTTCCCTGGTTCCCTTAGAGGCCAATTTTTCGACCAAGTAGGTGCTCAGGTTATGTGTGCAGGCTTGATTCCAGACCAGCCGTTCGGCTTGCTCCGGAGTGTAAATGAATGCCGGTCGCGTCTGGCCACGCGGCCCGACTTCGTAGCCGATCACGCAGTTGACCTGCCCGCTGGCTAACAATTCCCGAGTTGTGTTCTGTATTTCAATGCTGTAGGGCATGATCAATCTCCTGCTTCGGGCATCCCGATTGCTTGCCGCCGCTCTTGGAGATTCAAATCCGGTTCCCAGACAATGCCCTGGCGCCAGTGACACGGTCCCAGGTCTCTGACCGCCTCGGTAAATTCATTGACGATGCGCGCAAATCGCTCGCCCTCCGAGGCAGAGACCCAGTCCAGGCGCAGGCGCTCGGGCTCCAGGCCGGCGAAGGTCAATAAGGTTTTCAACGCCGGCAGGCGTTTAGCGGTGCGGTGGTTGCCGCTGTCGTAGTGGCACTCCCCGATGTGGCAGCCCAGCACCAGTACCCCGTCGGCGCCCTGGTCAAAGGTGCGCATGACCAGCTCCGGGGAGACTCTGCCCGAGCAGGGCACGCGTACGGCGCGCAAATTAGCCGGATAATTCAAACGGGCGATGCCGGCGGTGTCGGCCCCGGTGTAGCTGCACCAGGTGCACAGATAGGCGATGATCTTGGGCTCGTACATCACACTACCTCCTTCAGTAACGAAGCTTCCGCAGCCAAAGCGCCTATCATCTCGGCAATGAGCTGGCGATCTTCGTAATGGCCCAGCGACATGGCTTTATTGGGGCAGGCTCCTGCGCACGTACCACAGCCTTTGCACAGGAAACCGTTCACCCGGGCAGTTCCGTTATCAAGTTCAACGGCGCCATACGGGCAGGCTTCGATGCACTGCCCACACCCCGCACAGCGCCTCGCCTCCACCTCAGCGATGCTTGGGTCCAGGGCGATAACGCCCTGATCGATCAGCGAAAGCGCCGCGGCCGCCGCGGCCCCAGCCTGTGCCACGCTGTCCGGAATATCCTTGGGGCTCTGGCAGGCTCCCGCCAGGTAAATGCCTTCTGTCGTGGTCTCCACTGGGGCCAGTTTGGGATGCCGCTCGTGGAAGAAACCGTCCGCGCTGCGGCTGACTCCGAAAATACTGGCAACCTGGTTGGTATCCGCCTGCGGCTCGAAACCGGTAGAGAGGATCACCATATCCACCCCAACATGATCCGGCTGGTTGTAATACGACTCATCCCAAGTTACGACCAGTTGGCCGTTACGACGTTCTATTTGGCTCACTTTACCGTGATAAAACTTCACCCCCATTGCTTCGGTGCGGTTGTAGAACTCTTCGTAGCCCTTCCCGAAGGCGCGCATATCCCGGTAAATCTCGTACACTTCGGCGTCCACGTAATCGTGAACGAGTTGGGCGATCTTCAAGGAGTACATACAGCAAGCCCTCGAGCAGTAGTCGTGCGTGGCCTTATCGCGGCTGCCAATGCAGTGCAGGATTGCCACGCGGCGGGGCGGGGCGCCATTTTTCATCAACAGCTTACCGTTGGTCGGCCCGCTGGCGTTGATCAGGCGCTCGAATTCCATGCTGGTGATCACGTTCTCCAGCTTGCCATAGCCCAGCTCGGGCATCGCCGAAGGGTCAAAATCCTTGAAACCCGTCGCCAATACGATTGCCCCTACTTTCAGGTCGAGGGTTTGATCCTGCATATCGTGCTGAATCGCCCCACTCTCACAGGCAGACAGGCATTCCAGGCATTCCGAGCAAATTCCACAGCGCAAGCAGCGTTCGGCCTCCGCCAGAGCCTGGGCTTCACTCAGGGTCAGATCCACTTCGCGGAAGTTCAACCGGCGTGCTTCTAGCGGTATGCTTGAAATTGGCAGCCGTTCTCGCGATGACGATTCGCCCGACGAAAATTTTTCCTGGATCTCTTCCTGGTCCAGTGCGACCACCGCTGGTTTGGCCGGTTCCTGCAAGCCTTGTTCGCCGCGCAGGTAGCGGTCGATACAGCGCGCCACCCGGTGGCCCTCGCCGATGGCGTCCACCACGAAAAAGGTCATCCCCCGGTGTACATCGCCGGCGCAGAAAATTCCCGCTGCGGTAGTCATCATGTCGTCGCCGGTCTGGATACCGATTGGATAGCGAGTATTAATGCTGCCATCCGCTGGCAGGAAAGAAAAATCAGGCCCCTGCCCGATGGCCCAAATCACCACATCGGCCGGCAACACGTGCTCCGTGCCGGGGATTTCATTGAAGTCCGGCCGGCCGCGCTTAAAGCCGCGGAAGTTCACCTGCGCGCAGCGCACGCCAGTGATGCACTCGTCCTGGACGACGATTTCTTTGAACGTCCGGCCGGGGCACATCTGCACGCCCTCTTCTTCGGCCACCCCGATCTCCCAATCAAAGCCGGGCATCTCGCCGCGCGGCTCCAGGCACGCCATATACACTTCATCCGCGCCTAGCCTGAGCACAGTGCGTGCAGAATCCAGGGCGACGTTGCCGCCCCCCAAAACAGCCACCTTCTTGCCCTGCAAGTCAACCTGTTCTCCTAGCGAGACCCGCCGTAAAAGGTCCAGACTGTACCAGTTATCCGCATGGTTCGAGTTGCGGATGGGGATCTTTTTCGCCCGGTGCGCACCGGTGGCGATCAGGGCAGCGTCATACGGCCCGCCCAATCTTGCCGAGTTATTCTCTAACAGGCCGGAGACGTCGTCGACCCAAGTGTTCAAACGCAGATCGACACCCTCGTCTACAATCTGCCCGATCTCCCAATCCAGACGTTCCGTCGGCAAGCGATGCGGGGGGATTCCCGCCCGCATCATGCCGCCGGCCACCGGCAAGGTGTCAAATACGGTTACGGCATTTCCCAGGCGTACCAGGTCTAGCGCCGCGGTCAACCCGGCCGGTCCTGCGCCGATGACGGCGATTTTCTTTCCGGTTGGGGTTGGATTTTTGGAAAAGGGAGTACCAACCAGGGATTTGTCATGTTGGTGAGAAAGTTCATCACGGTGGGCGTAGGCCCAATCGGCGACGAAACGTTTGAGTGCCATGATGTTGACCGGCTGGTCGTATTTACCGCGGCTACAAGCGTCTTCACAGCGGTGATTACACACCCTTCCACACACAGAGGGAAAAGGATTCTCGCGCCGGATCGCCCAATAGGCGTCCGCATAACGCTGCTGGTGCAGCAGGGCGATATATCCCTGGGCGCGCTGGCCGGCCGGACAGGCGTCCCGGCATGGGGCGATGCCTTTCTTATCAATTGTATAGGCGTTCGGCACGGATTGTGCTGAAGGGCGGTAGGCAGCCTTGCGCATGCTCAGGCCCAGGTCGAAGTCGTTGACCACCTCGATCGGGCAAACCTCGGCGCACTTTCCGCAGCCGGCGCACTTATCCTCATCGATATAGCGCGCCTGGCGCCGTACACGCACATCGAAATTGCCCACGTACCCCGATATGGATTCGACTTGGCTGTAGCTTAGCAGTTGGATGTTTTCGTGGCGTCCCACGGACACCATTTTGGGTGTGAGTATTCAAGCCGCACAGTCTAGCGTTGGAAAGGTCTTGTAAAGCTGGGCCATGTGACCGCCAATGCTAGGTTCTCGCTCAACCAGGTAGACCTGCTTCCCGGCATCCGCCAGGCGTAAGGCCGATTCGATGCCTGCGATGCCTCCGCCGACCACCAGCACTGCCGGTTCCATCTCCACCTGGCGCATGTGCAGCGGTGTGTGGTAACGCGCTCGACGTACGGCCGCTGCAACCATGCTGCTGGCTTTGGCCGTTGCTCGGGAATGATCGTCGATTACCCAGGAACACTGTTCACGGATATTCGCCATCTGGAAGTAAAAGGGATTCAACCCGGCTTCTTCGCACGCCCTACGGAAGGTCGGTTCGTGCATCAATGGCGAACAAGAGGCCACCACCACCCGGTTCAGTCCATGCTCACGGATATCTTGCTTAATCAAATCCTGCCCGGGGTCCGAACACATGTAAGTGTATTCTCGAGACACGACTACATCATCCAGACCGCGGGCATATTCAGCTACCTGGACCACATCCACCGTGGCAGCGATGTTGGTGCCACAGCGGCAGATATAGACCCCGGTCCTTATTTTAGACACATTCATACCCTTACCTCCAGCAATGCGCCTTCGATTTCGGCCAGGATTTGCGCCTGGGTGAACCCGTGTTGGACGATTGCTCCCGCCGGGCAAGCCGCTGCGCAAGCTCCACAGCCTTTGCATAACACTTCGTTTATGTAAGCCACCTGGCGTCCCTCCCTTCCACTCTTGGCTAATTCGATGCGGACAGCCCCATAAGGACACAAGCCCTCACAGGTCCGGCATCCACCGCACTTGTCCGGGTCGACGTAGGTGGTGTAAGGTTCTAAAGCCACTTTACCGGCGTCCATCATGGCCAGCGCCGCCGAGGCGGCTGCACCCCCGTGCGCCACGGCGTCCGGGATATCCTTAGGACCTTGGCAGGCGCCGGCCAGGAAGACGCCCTCCGTGGAGGTTTCGGCCGGAGCTAGCTTGGGGTGTTTCTCCAGGAAAAACCCGTCCGGGCTCAAGCTGACACCGAAAGTGTGTGCAACTTCCGACTGGTCCTGTTGGGGCTCGAAGCCGGTGCTCAGAATAACCATGTCCACCGGCGCCACTTTCAGCTCCCCGGTAAACACGTCGGTTGCGGATACTTGCAGCCCCCCAGCCTGTCCGTTCTGCGCGGCGCTGACCTGGACGTCCTGATCGAAGCGCACGAAATTCACGCCGCTGCGTTGAACCCGCTCGTAAAATGCCTCGTAGTCTTTGCCAAAAGTACGCATATCCCGGTAAAACTCGATCACTTCGGCATCCACGTAATCGCGGATTAACTGCGCCAGTTTCAAGGAATACATGCAGCAAACTCTCGAGCAGTACTCGTGCGCCGCACCACCGTTTGTGCTGCGGCTGCCAACGCAGTGCAGGATGGCAATGCGCTTCGGTTCGCGCCCATCTTTCAAGCGCACCTGGCCGTTGGTCGGTCCACCTGAGTTCACCAAGCGTTCGAATTCCATGCCGGTCAGTACGTTGTCCAGCCGGCCGTACCCATATTGGGGTGTCAGGCTCGGATCGAAATCCGTGAACCCGGTCGCCAGGACGATCGTGCCGACCTCCAGTTCCAGGATCTGGTCCTGCTGCTCGAAATCGATCGCATCGCGTGGGCAGAACTTCTCACAGGCTCTACATTTGCCGCGCTGGAAATAAACACAGTTTTGTGTGTCGATGACGGGCAGGCGTGGTACGGCCTGAGGAAAAGGGAAGTAGATCGCCGGGCGGTTGCCCAGGCCCAGGTCGAACTCAGAAGGAATCTTCTTCCAGGGGCACTTCTCAGCGCAAGTACCACAGCCGGTGCACAGCGCTTCGTCTACATAGCGCGCTTTCTTGCGCACACGCACCTGGAAGTTGCCCACGTAACCGGAGATGGATTCGACCTCGCTGTAGCTCAGCAGGGAGATGTTTTCGTGGCGTCCCACGGACACCATTTTGGGAGTGAGTATTCAAGCCGCGCAGTCGAGCGTCGGAAATGTCTTGTAAAGTTGGGCCATATGACCGCCGATGCTTGGCTCGCGCTCGACCAGATAGACCTGCTTTCCGGCGTCTGCCATGCGCAGGGCGGCTTCGATGCCGGCGATGCCCCCGCCGACCACCAGCGCCGATTGCTGCACCGTCTCCTGGCGCATCTCCAGGGGCTTGTGCAGGCCCACCCGCCGTACGGCGGCTCGCACCAGGGACATAGCTTTGCGAGTGGCGCCATCCGGATCGTCCGACACCCAGGCACAATGCTCACGGATATTGGTCATTTGGAACAAGAAGGGGTTCAATCCGGCTTCTGCGCAAGCCCGCCGGAAAGTGGTCTCGTGCATTAGCGGCGAACACGAAGCCACCACGACACGATTCAGGCCCTGTTCGCGGATATCCTCCTTAATCAGAGACTGACCGGGATCAGAACACATATATGCGTAATGGCGAGCTACGACGACGTCTTCCATTTGAGCGGCGACGTTGGCGGTGGCTTCCACATCGACCATACCGGCGATGTTGGTGCCACAATGGCAAACGTAAACGCCGATTCTCGGTCGATCTTGGGTGTGTGCTGCAGGGACCGGCCCGTTGTGGGCTCTCTCGGCTGTCATCATCCGCCGTCCTCCTTTCCAGCTCTAAGAGGCAATCAAGTTTTTGTACGATTTTCGATGGTGAATTCATTATAGCACTAATTGTGCAAAAATGCACAAACACTTGTGAATTCAGGAACAAGAAACCCCCGAGATTTTTATTAGGATCTCAGGGGTCTATACGGTGCTGTCTGCCAGCGGATATGTCGAAATCTATATAGATGCGTTTAAGCAGTTTTTCTTCAAGGAGAGTCTTTTAGATATAGATCGAAAAAGTCGATCGTGCGGTTCATGGCCGTGGTAAAGAAATTTGACAGGTTGTGATTGTCCCCCTCGTAAGTATAGAACTCGACAGTTTGTCCGGCCTGCTGCATCTGCTGGTACAAAATTTCGGAGAACTCCAGCGGAACGCTCTCGTCCGCTGTGCCGTGATGCAGTTGGATCGGCCCGGAAATGTCCGCCAGGTAGGAATTGGCCGAGATCGCCTGCCAAAAATCGGGGTTGTCCTCCGGCGAGCCGAAGCGGTCGATCCAGCTTGAACGCCAGCTACGCGAGCCTGATGGAGACGGCGTGCGGGTGGGCCGGTCGCCCCGCCGCCAGCGGGTGAGCAGGTCCGGATAGGAGGCCACAACGCCGGCCCATATCACGCCGGCCTTAATCCCTCGCGAGATGACCATCGACCGCAAGGTCAGGTAGCCGCCCATGGAATGCCCCCACATTCCGATGCGTTCGTGATTGGCCTGCGGGAACTGCTGCAGAGAAGCAACCGCGTTGAGCACGTCCACCGTGTAGCCCGGGTCGCCGTAGGCGCCGCTGGGAGTCCCCTCGGAGCGGTCGTGGCCGCGGTAATCGATCCGGAAGACGATGTAACCGCTGCTGGCCAGCCGGTCTACGTAGGCGATGTAGCGTTGCGTGGTGCGGTACTGGGCGGGCGGGATATAGCCGTGATTGAAGACGATCGCCGGCCAGCCGCCGGCTGGGGGTTCACCGTTTGGAACGGTCAGTAAAGTGTAAATCTTGAGCCCCTCGGACAGGTAATAGGCGTAGTAGCGGCTGTAGTTTGATCCCGGTTCCAGGGTCTCCTCGATGATGATCTCGCTCCCTGGATAGGCGCGCTGGCGCATGGCCTGGATTTCCATCGGGTGTGGAATGGCCGTGGGGGTAGAAGTCGGCGTAGCTGTCGGGGCAACGGTAGGTGTGGAAGATGCTGTAGCTGTCGGTGCAGGGGTATGGCTGTCTGCGGGCACCGGTGTAGGGGATGCCAGGGAGGCCACCGCGGTTAGTGAGCTGCCATCCACTTGAGAAGGACCCGGGGCTAATCGCCCACAGGCAACCAGGATCAACCCCAGTATCACAACGCTCAAGTTCACCCGCCATTCTCGTCGCTTCAATTTCATCATCACCTCAAATCTTTTCTTGACCAGCCTGTTATTCTCGAATAGTTCACTTTCTCGGGCGGTACTGCATCCCCGGCGCATCCTCTGGACGGGCTACAAAGCCGCGCTTTTCGTAGAAGCTTTTTTTACCCCGGGCGCAGAAAAGTTGGATGTCACGAATTTTCGCCTTACGGCAGCGTTCCACCAGCAGATCTAAAATTCGGCTGCCGGTTCCTTGCCGCTGGCGCTCGGGCAGGACGATTAAATCGTAGATCACGGCATACAGAACCGTGTCGCTGACCACACGCCCGAAACCGACCAGTTCATCGCCCTCGTACGCGGCGACGGCATACCAACTGTTTTGCAGCCCTTGCATAACCTCAGCCGGGGAGAGTTGGTATTCCTGGTTCCAGCCCGTGCTTTGAAACAGAGGCCAGAACTGTTCGATGGGCGGGATTTCCTCACGGATATGCACAGCCATGGTTTTTCGCCTCCAGAATCCCCTTTGAAAAGGTGAAGCACTTTCCCCCCTTGGTAAGGGGGTGCAGGGGGGATTCCACCAAGGGTGCGGTTGAAAACGAGCTGCAGGACACGCTTCAATCCCCAATCATACCCAATTTATCTAAAACAGGCGAGGATTTTGCCGCTTTCGATTGAAAAAAGCTCGGACAAGTTTGTCTTTACCGAATCTTCCCGGCTCCTTCGGGACACCTGCCCCATGACAATGGGACAGCTTCATCTCTAAAATAAGAGCGATCTTATCCGTTTTGGCTGCGTTTCAAAGGAGCATGTGATATGGCGAAGGTACTGAAATTGCTGGGGATTGGTTTGGCCGGGTTGCTGGGCTTGATCTTCCTGGCCGCCGCAATCTTATTTTTCATTGGCAACAATCGCATCCATCAAACTTATCAAGTCACGCCCCTGGCGGTGGAAGTGCCAACCGGCGCAGACACACTGTCGCGCGGGGAGCACCTGGTAGACGTGGCCTGCAAATCCTGCCACGGGGCAGACCTTTCCGGACAGCCCTTGATGGACGAACCGGGCATCGGCACGATTTACACCGCCAATCTCACCCGGGGCAAAGGCGGCATCCTGAGCGACCACACACAGCAGGACCTGGTGCGCGCCATCCGCCACGGGGTAGACCACGATGGGCGCAAGTTGTTTATCATGCCCGCCGAATCGTTTGTCCATCTGAGCGCCGAGGACCTGGGCGCCATCATCGCCTATTTGCAAACCCTGCCGCCGGTAGATAGGGAAGTTCCGCAACCCAAGCTCACCCTGGTCGGGCGTATTCTTCTGGGAGCAGGCATGTTCGGCCAACCGTTTCCCGCCGAATACATCGATCACCAGACGCCCTTTGCCGCCATGCCGCAGATCGGCGCCAACCTGGAATACGGCTACTACCTGACCCGTACATGCACCTCCTGTCACGGCTCAGACCTGGCTGGCAAACAACCCGGCGATCCAGCTTCTCCTTTCGCACCCAACCTGACGATGGGTGGTGAACTGGTCGGTTGGTCCGAAGCCGATTTTATGAACGCCTTGCGCAGCGGGATCACACCCAGCGGCCATGAACTGGATCCTGAAGCGATGCCCTGGAAATCCTTCGGCAAATTCCACGATGAAGAGTTGAGCGCGATATGGATGTACTTGCAGTCGCTGCCGGCTGTAGCAACCTCGGCCAGCAAGTAAACTGCAGAAAGGCTGGATTGGTGAAATGTACGCAAATACTTTTATCGCTACAACCGGTGAGAATCTCGTCCGCGCAGAATGCGATTCCAAAGGCGAATGGGACG
>Ga0207752_1001400_pt1 | contig 11022 bp, 8 predicted proteins | sample Pon2CUnioCityCA_6_FD_187272 | JGI IMG/M metagenome (GOLD analysis project Ga0207752, IMG submission 187272) | Marine sediment microbial community from Union City, CA, USA - Pond 2C Sediment 2 (SPAdes) | ecosystem: Environmental > Aquatic > Marine > Intertidal zone > Salt pond sediment ... | reverse complement strand
CGAATATGCCTACATTTTGCCGGTTCTGGAAAACGCCCTGAACGAGGCTCGTGAAGCAGGTTATCTCGGTGGGACATTTGATATTGAAATTCGTCTGGGCGCAGGCGCCTACATCTGCGGTGAAGAAACCGCGTTATTCGAATCCATTGAGGGGAAACGCGGATTCCCGAGAGTTAAGCCGCCTTTCCCCACTACCCATGGATTGTTCGGACGGCCGACCGCCATCAACAATGTTGAGACACTGTGCAATGTGCCCATCATCATCCAGAAAGGCGCCGCAGTCTACCGCCAGATCGGCACGCAGAAATCACCGGGACCTAAGCTGTTTTGCCTCTCTGGTGACATAGCTCGACCCGGTTTGTACGAGGCGCCATTAGGGATCAGTTTACGCGACCTGCTGTACGATCTGGCCGGCGGCATCCGCTCTGGAAACCAACTGCAGGCTGTGCTCTTTGGAGGCGCGGCAGGGGCATTCGCGACCCAAAAAGATCTGGATGTGCGCCTGTCATTCGAGGATTTACAGGCAGCCGGGCTGCCCTTGGGTTCCGGCGTGGTGACGGTTTTCGACGAGACCCGCGACCTGCGGGATGCGCTGGTGCGCCTGTCTCGTTTCTTCGCCGACGAGTCCTGTGGCAAGTGCTATCCCTGCCAGATCGGCACCCAGCGCCAGCACGAAATCCTGACCCGCCTCGCTAAGGGACAGACTCTTCCCGGCGATGCTGAGCGCCTGACCGATGTAGGTTGGACCATGACCGATTCGTCCCTGTGCGGCCTGGGGCAAACAGCCGCTACCGCTGTGCTGAGCGCCATGAAACTCTGGCCAGAGATGTTCAGCACGAACGGGAAAATTTAATTGCCGGATCATCTATGCCTGACGGAACCGTACTTTTCGACTACCACCAATACCGAGGCGAGTGGGAAGAAATCCAGGCCGAAGTGATCGAAGAAGGCTTTGTGACCATCTTCGTCAACGGGCGCGAGTTGGCCACCCTGATGTGCACGCCTCGCGATCCGCTGCAACTGGCCTTGGGATTCCTGGCCAACGAAGATTTCATCCAATCTTACGAGCAGGTTGAAATCAGCCACGTTTGCGCGGGAGGCGGGTGCGTGGATATCTGGCTTTCCCATCCGGTTTGGGACCAGCCCCGCCGGAGAATCATCACCTCCGGATGCGGCGGCGGGCTGACCTTTGCAGATTTGGCCGCCCACCAGCTACCCGTCACCAGTGACATCACGATCTCACCCGAGAAGATAGGGGAATTAATGGTCCAACTTCAATCCCAGGACAGCCTGTACGCTCGGGCTCGCGGGGTGCATACCTCGGCGCTGAGCGATGGACGGCAGTTGATTTTGGTCGCTGAAGACGTAGGTCGCCATAGCACCATCGACCGCCTGCGCGGCGAATGTCTGCGCCGGGGTATCGATCCCAAAGGGATGATCCTTCTCGCAACCGGGCGCATCTCCTCCGAGATGATCAACAAAGCGGTTAAGATGGGCTGTCCCGTTGTGGCCTCCCGTACTTCTCCTACTAGCATGTCTGTGGGCCTGGCTCGCGAGTGGAACATCACTCTGTGCGGCTACGTGCGCCGTAACCGGATGAATGTCTATGCCCATCCGCAGCGCTTGGCGTGCACCCAACCCAGCGATTCGGCGGATTATTCGGTCCATGTCCTGGAGCCAGCTCTAGGCTGTGATTGAAAAAAGAGGTTTTATGAGCGATTCTGTAACCCTGACCATTGACGGACAAAGCGTGACCGTTCCAGCGGGGACCACCCTGCTCGAGGCAGCCCAACAATTGGGGCAGAAGATCCCCGCCATTTGCTTCCACGATCACTGCACCCCCAACGCCTTGTGCCGCACCTGCGTGGTGGAAGTGGAGGGCGCCCGGGTTCTCGTCCCATCCTGCGTGACCCAAGTCACTGAGGGAATGAAGGTGCTTACGCGCAGCGAAAAGGTCGAGCGCAGCCGGCGAACCATTCTGGAGATGCTCAATTCTGCGGTCGACCTCTCCGAAGCGCCAGAGATTCTGAGCATGATGGAAGATTATGGCGCGGACCGGGAGCGCTTTCCCGGCGCCGAACGCCGCCAGGTTCCCTTATTGGATGACAATCCGATGTATATCCGCGATTACTCGAAGTGCGTGCTGTGCTGGCGCTGTGTGCAAGTTTGCGCTGAAGATGCCCAATACACTTACGCTATCAACTTCGAGGGCCGCGGATTCGAGACTCAGATCGGAACTTTCTTCGACAAGCCCATGCCGGAGACCACCTGCGTATTCTGCGGTCAATGTGTAGGCGTTTGTCCCACCGGTGCGCTGAAACCCAAGCGAGAATTCATGCTGGAGCAGGGCCTCACGCCTCAGGAGCTCGGTGTGATCAGTTCCGGGCGCAAGCGAAGAAAACGAACCTGACACCGTTCCCCTGTTTGAGGAATCAAAAGGGTTAAGGAGTTACTATGATCAAACCCGATCGTATTGTCAGCACCACCTGCCCCTACTGCGGGGTGGGATGCAATTTACAGTTGCATGTTAAAGACGATCACATCTTCAAAGTTACTTCGCCGTTTGATGCAGTGGTTAACCAGGGCAATCTGTGCGTCAAGGGACGTTACGGTTACGATTACATTTATCATCCCAAAAGAGTGACCACACCTTTGGTTCGCAAGACTCCCCAGAAGCCCGGCCATCGCACCCAGGCATTTAATCGGGACGAGTGGCGCGAGGTCTCGTGGGATGAAGCTCTGGACACGGTCGCCGACCGCCTTATCGAAATTTACACTCGGGATGGCTCGGACGCCATGTCGGTTTATTGCTGCGCCAAGGCCACCAACGAAGACAACTACCTGCTGCAGAAGATGTTCCGGGCATTGTTCCGCACTAACAACGTGGATCACTGCACCCGTCTCTGCCACGCCGGCAGCGTAGTCGCCCTTCAGCAGGCGCTCGGCTCTTCGGCCATGTCCAACACTGCCAGCGAGGTTATTCATAATGATGTGATGATCGTGACCGGTTCGAACACCACCGAGAACCACCCTATTATCGCCCTGCAGATGAAAGAAGCGGTGCGCAAATTCGGCGCCAAAATGATCGTTATCGACCCGCGGCGGATCGAACTTGTCGATTTCGCCGAGCTTTGGCTGCCGCTCAAGCCGGGCGCCAACGTCCCCGTGCTGACTGCTATGGCTTACGTCATCGTCAAAGAAGGGCTGGTCAACCACGAATTCGTCAAGAACCGCACCGAGGGCTACGCCGATTTTGCCGAGAGCCTCGAAAAGTTCACCCCCGAATATGCTGAACAGATTTCTGGCGTACCCGCCGATGATATCCGTGCCGCCGCCCGCCTGTACGCCAATGCCAAAAACGGCGCCATTTATTGGGGCATGGGTATCTCACAGCTTTCGCACGGCACTGCCAGCGCCTTGGCGCTCGTCCATCTCGCCATCCTGACCGGGCACATCGGTCGTCAGGGCACCGGCCTCAACCCCTTGCGCGGCCAGAACAACGTCCAGGGCGCCTCCGACATGGGTGCAATGCCCTTCCATTATCCCGGTTATATGCTGGTCAGCAAAGAGGAGAACGCCCAAAAATGGGAAGCCGCCTGGAACATCGAACCGGGCGGTTTGAGCCGCAAACTGGGCCTGACCACCACCGAAATCCTCAGCAATGCCCATCCCGGCGGCGTGCGGGCGCTCTACATCATGGGCGAAAACCCGATGATGTCCGAACCGAATCTGAACAAGACCCGCTCGCATATGCAGCAGTTGGAATTCCTGGTGGCCCAGGATCTGTTCATCAACGAGTCTGGCGCCTTTGCGGATGTCTTCCTGCCAGCCGCGCCCTTCGCCGAAAAGGAAGGCACCTTCACCAATACGGACCGGCGTGTCCAACGGGTGCGCCAGGCGCAGCCCCCACGCGGTAATTCGCGCCCAGACTGGGGGATTATCTGCGACTTGGCCCAGCGCATCGAATCCCGACTTGGGCGCCCGACCGTCAAATGGGATTATGCCAGCCCCGAAGAGGTTTTCGCCGAGATGGCGAGCGTGGTGCCTGATTTTGCCGGCGTGACGTACGAGCGTATCGACAAAGTCGGCCTGCAATACCCGGTCTGGGACAAGCATCATCCCGGCACCCCGTATCTATTTGCCGAATCCTTCCCGCGTGGGCGCAGCAAATTCACCCCCCTTGACTACGTCCCGGCGGTCGAGCCCGTTGGCGACGAATACCCCTTCATCCTGACCACCGGTCGCCTGTTGGAGCACTGGCATGGCGGCACGATGACCCGCCACTCCGACCTGGACGCGCTTTACCCCGAAGCGCGGGTTGAGATCCACCCCGCCGACGCCGAAATCCACGGCATCCGCGATGGCATGCCCGTACGAGTGACCTCAAGGCGCGGCGAGATTGTTGCACGCGCCACGCTGACCGAAAAGACGACGGTCGGCGTGGTCTTCCTGCCCTTTCATTTCCATGAAGCTGCTGCCAACCTGCTGACCATCGACGCCCTCGACCCGCAGGCTAAAATCCCCGAATACAAAGCCTGCGCCGTGCAAGTCTTCCCGGCCAGGGAGGTGGATTTGCCCAACCCCGAAGCGGTGCTGGAGCGCGGGCGCTATTAGTCTTAGCTCCTTTTCTGAAAGAATCCCTCATTTCCAAATTTGGAAATGAGGGATTCTTGTTATAAACACCCATGCCGCCCACCCATCACAATCACCCGTTCGGGTGGTTGTACGCAAAAAGAGTGATCCACCCGCCGGATCCCACTTTAGAGTGGTTACAGCTTGCCCGTCTCTGGCTATACTGAAGGCGATTTGGTGAAGTCCTCAAACGCATCGGAGGCCGATTATGAAGGAAAAAATCATTCAAGTAGAAAATTTTAGCAAAGTCTACGGCGAATTTGTCGCCGTTGACGAAATTAGCTTCCAGGTCGAGCGGGGGGAGATCTTTGGCTTGCTCGGTCCAAACGGGGCTGGAAAGACCAGCATCCTGGAATGCCTGGAGGGGATTCGCAAACCCAGCGGCGGCAAACTGGACATCCTAGGCGTGGACCCGAGCCGGGAAGCCAGAAAGCTCAACAGCTTGATCGGCGTCCAACTGCAATCTTCCGGGTTGCCTGCCAATATGCATGTGGAAGAAGCCATGCGCTTCTTCTGTTCCTACCACGGAGTACCGGCGCGCTATGATCTCTTGGACCGCCTGGGGCTGAAGGATAAACGGGATAGCCAGTTTCAGGAGCTCTCCACGGGCCAGCAGCGTCGCTTGGCCCTGGCGTTGGCCGTCGCCCATAACCCCCCGGTGATCTTCTTGGATGAACCGACCGCTGGTCTGGACGTCGGCTCGCGCAGTGAGCTGCACAGCCTGATGCAGGAAATGAAAGCAGGCGGCAGCACGATTATTCTCGCCACGCACGATATGGCCGAAGCCGAAAAGATGACCGACCGGGTGGCGATTTTGCTGCGCGGCTCGATCGTAGCCGAAGGCTCTCCGCAGGATTTGACCGCTACGGGTTCCGGGTTCACGAAAGTGTCCATACGCACCGAGCAGTCGCTCTTACAGCAGAACGGCACGGTGTTCCCTGCCGTCAGCCAGCGCTCGGTCAAAGATGAATACACCATCTATTTCAGCGTCGATCCGGCGCCGACGGTGTCGGCTTTATTAGCCTATTTAGATGAAAAGGAAGATAAACTGATTGACCTGCGCGTCGAACGGCCCTCATTAGAAGAACGTTTCCTCGAGATCACCCATGCAGGAGGTACCCAATGACTGCTTTTACCAATCACTTCGCTTTTGAATTCAAGACCGGTTTACGCAACTCGACCCTGCTCCTGATGAATTACCTGTTCCCGCTAGGTTTCTATGCCATGATGGGGCTGGTGATGGTTGAGATCAACCCCATATTTGGCGACACCATGATCCCGGCTATGATCTTGTTCGCCATGATGGCCAGCCTGCTGTTGGGGCTTCCGGGACCGCTGGTGGAGTCGCGCGAAGCCGGTATTTTCCGCAGTTTCAAGATCAACGGTGTGCCGGCCTTCTCCATCCTCTCCATCCCGGCCTTGACCACGATGTTCCACGCTTTGATCGTTTCAGCCATCATTGCACTGACTGCTGCGCCGCTTTTCGGTGGGCTCAACCCCGTAAATTGGGGTGGTTTCATTTTGATTACTTTGTTGTCCGCCTTCAGCCTGGGCGCAATTGGGGCTTTGATCGGTGTGATTGCCAACAACGCCCGCTCCACCGTGCTCTGGTCGCAACTGGTTTTCCTGCCTTCGATGCTTCTGGGCGGCTTGATGATGCCACTGGACATCCTGCCGGAGTCGGTGCGCTCGTTCTCGGCTTTGCTGCCGACCACCCATGCCATGCAAGCCTATCTGGGCTACGCCTTTGGACAGGAGACGCTTTTCAACCCGGCCCTCTCGGTATCCATTTTGACGGCCACCGGGATTCTGGCATTTGGACTGGCGATTTATCTGTTCAATTGGGACTCGAAATCTGATGCACGCCGCGGCCACCCGCTGATGGCATTGCTGATCCTGGTGCCTTACTTGCTGGGCCTTTTCCTGGCGTAAAGTTGCCATCAGGAAAGCAGATTTTCCTCCCGGCTTGTTGCGAGATAGCCCTGAATGGCCTCCCACCAACCGTTTCCTGCGAATCCTCACCTCCAGTGCGCCCTCGAGCGATTGAGCCGCCTGGGGGTGACTCATCGTCTGGTACTGGTGACGGCTGCGGTGGATTCCCGCCGAGCCGCAGTGCTCAAACGCTGGTCCCGGCGTGAGGATAAGCCCTTTGCCTGGGTCTTGCTGCGTCCCGAGCATAACCAGGCTACCAGGTTCCTGATTGATTTGGGTCGCGCTTTATCCACGGTGGACTCCCGGATAGGCGAATCTTTTGTAGGGTGGGTAGGCCAGGCTGGAGAAACAGACGCGGAAGCGGCGGTGATTGAATTTATTAATGCCGCCTCAGACGTCGACTCCGAGTTTGTGCTCGTTCTGGACGGTTACCAACGCATTCAATCCCCGGCCGTGCATCGGGCAGTCCAGCAGCTCTTGGATTATCCCCCACCGAACATGCTGTTGGTGATTTCCACCCGCCACGAGCCACCGCTGGAACTTCCCCGCTTGCGTGTCCGCCGCCAGTTGCTCGAGATCGGCTTAGAAGACTAGAAGTTCCCAGACCCGACAGGTTTTCAAAACCTGTCGGGTCTGGAGTAAACTTAACCCCACCCGGCTTTTGATGCCCACTCAAATAAGAATCCAGGAGACCTATCCCGCTATGCATTCTGAACGGCTCACTCTTACCAGACTCTGGACCCTCATCCTACTCATTGCAGTCCTGGCTTCGGGTTGCATAAGCTCCCCGCCTTCACCAGATGCTGGCGAGGAGGTGCTTCAATTGACGGTGTTTTACACCAGCGATGAACACGGTTGGATGGCCGGCGAGCAAGCGGATGCCGGCGCGGCAAATTTATTCGGCTTGTGGCGGCAGAACGGCTACACTGAAGATGGTGCTTATCTGATTCTAAGTGGCGGCGATAACTGGACCGGTCCGGCGATCTCGACCTGGTTCGACGGACAGGGGATGGTTGATGTGATGAACGCCATGGATTATTCCGCCTCTGTGATCGGCAACCACGAGTTCGATTTCGGGCTGGATACACTAAAAACTCGCCTCTCGCAGGCCGAATTTCCCTACCTGGCAGCCAACATTCGCTGGAAAGACAGCCAGGCTTTTCCCAGTGATTTAAGCATCCTCCCCTATACGCTGCTTCCGGTGGGAGGGGCGACGGTCGCTGTGATCGGGTTGACCTCCATGCAAGTCCCCACCCTAAGCGATCCGAAAATCGTCTCTGGGCTGGAGTTTCTCGATTACGAGCAAACCCTGCGCCAATATGTGCCAGAAGTCAGGCAAGCAGGCGCTGACCTGGTGCTGGTGCCAACCCACGTGTGCGTGGACGAGTTGCAACGCCTGTCCCGGCAGGTTGCAGACCTGCATATCGATATGTTCGGCGGCGGGCACTGCCACCAGCTTCTGGCCGACGAAGTGGATGGCACACTGCTCCTGGCCGGCGGATCCAATCTGCGCGGCTATACCTGGGCCACGTTCTCCATCGACCTTGCCTCTGAAAATATCACTCTCGACGATTATGGTGTGGAACAAAACCAGGGCGGCGAACCGGACTCGCAAGTGGCCGCCTTGGTCGCTGAATGGCAGGCCAAGACCGACGCAGAACTGGATGTGACGGTCGGGTATTTGCAAAATGAGATTCCCCAGCACAGCCAGACCATGCAGAATCTGGTCACGCATACCTGGCTCCTGGCGAATCCGAATGCGGATGTCGCCATCACGAACATGGGGGGATTCCGTGACAAGTTGCCCGGCGGAGAGCTCACCTTGAAAGACATCGTTAGCGTGCTGCCCTTCGACGATGTTCTGGTTCAAGCTCAATTGACCGGATCGGAGCTCTTACGAGTGCTTAAGACCGGTTCGTCGGGGCCTGCCGTAGGGGGCATGCACCAGGTAGGGGGGCGCTGGGTTTTGGATCGAACGGACCAGCCCCTGGACTCGACCGCTATTTATACAGTGGTGATCACCGATTATATGTACGCCGGAGGCGCCGGTTACAAGTTGATCGAAACTTTCGATCCCGAGGCCTACAATACGGGCATTGATTGGCGGCAGCCGGTGATTGACTGGATCCGCGCCCAAAAATCGACCTCCCAGAACCCCCTGGATGCGGCGCTTCGAGCTTTAGTCGAGTAGCAGTTAGGGAATTTTATTGACCGTTACTCAACTTTTGCAGCATACCTTGCAAGAGTGTAAACGCTTCGCCCTCCAGTCCTTGATAAAATAAAATCAATCCGAAAAGGGCAAACCCAACGAAAGTTGGGGACGCAAAGCTATGGGTCTACCGCCATACTGCAATTTTGGCTAAGACTGCCAGGCTGCCGAAGATAACGTTCATAGCAGTAGCTGAAATTGAACATTCTAAAGCGCCTGGTTATGCCAGGCGCTTTAGATTTATTGAAGGTGAGCGCGTTCACACGCTGAACGGTCCCGGTTACCCCCCACCGGCATCCATCGACAAGGGACCACAATGACAATCCAAACCTCCCATCAACGCTTCCCAACCGTACCACTGCTCTTCATTTTAACTTTTATTTTTGTGAGCGCGCTCACCTTAGGCTGGTTGAAGTCTGACTCGATACTGAAGAGCTTTTTCGAACGGCAGGGATATTCCTCTCACCTGCAGATGACCGCAGAAGGGGAGACCTATCCGCCACAAAACCTGCCACGGGAATTGGATATAGCCATTCTCTTGGATCGGGGAAAATTCGCTCCAGACAACGAAACCGAGGGCGAGCACAACCGTACGCCTCAGGATATAAAGGAACTGGATCCGCGCAGCCTGGCGTTTGAGACCGGGGATTGGCTCACGTACCTGCGCCTGACCTACTTGAATCCCCTGGCGCAACTTTCGTTTACTGCCTCTTTGACAGCGCTGATCATTTTGCTGATGTGGCTGCTCTACTTTCGCCGCATCGACGTCTTCGGGGCCAGTTCGTTTATCGGATTGCTTTTCACCCTGGCGCTCGGCGCATTCTTCGCCTTCTTTGCCTTAATCCTGGGGGATATCGTCGATAAATGGATGCCCCTGTTGCACCTCTCCGGCTGGAGCTACGATCTGGCCTTCAGCGTCATTCGCATTGGCGTCGTGGAGGAGTTGGTCAAATTCACACCGGTTCTATTGGTGGTGCTGCTAACCCGCCGGGACATGCAGCCCCTGAACTTGCTCATCCTGGGCAGTATGTCCGCCCTGGGTTTTTCTACGCTCGAGAATGCTTTGTACTTCTCCACGCACGGACTGGGGATCGCCTTTTCGAGATTTTTGTTCTCCACCCTGATGCACCTCGCCAATACCAGCATTGTGTGCTACGTTTGGGCCCGGGCGCGCGTTATTCGTCGCGGCTGCAATCTGCAGGCTGCCCTGGCAGGCCTGATCTTGGCGGCTTTGGTACACGGCGTCTATGATTTCTTCGTTCTCAAACCTGCCTCGAAAACCGCTGTCCTGGGTTTTGTGGTGGTCCTTTTCATGGCGCGTGAATACAATCGCATGCTGCGCAACGCGCTGAATCTCACCCCCATAGAGCAGCCACTTATGATTGACCGCAGCCGGTTGAGTAATTTCGGCTTGCTGGCCTCTACCGTCGGCATGCTGCTGCTGATCGGATTCCTGTACAATAATGTTGAGTATGACACTCAGATGGCTTTACAACAACTTAAGATGTTGGGCTTGTATTCCCTGCCGGTGCAGCTCTCCTTATTTGCCTCCCTGGGTAAGATCGCCCTGGAGCCGGGGAAATTTAAGCCCTTGTTTAAAATCCCCTCATCAGAGGACCGTCAACCAGGCTTTTCGCTCGGTTTCCATTAACCGTCCAACCAGAATGAATTGAAGGCCAGAGACTGTCCAGGCATAGTCTCTGGCTTTCAATTTTCTTGAATCAGTTGGCAAGCCTTTTCGACAGCGATCTCCATTGCTGCGGGTTCCAGTGCATTCATAAGGGTTTCATACTTGAAGGGAGCCTCTGGCTCGAGGAAATTCTTGCGGTGGGGTAGATAGCCCATGAAACCATTCGCCAGGCTGATGACGAAAGCCTTATCAGCCCTGTCGCCGTTGCGCTGCTGCCATTCCTGGCTTACCTCCACCAGGATCTCGCCCGGTAAAGCCAGAAAGCGATATTCATCCACCATGATAATTTGTACCGGTAAGGGGATGGGTTTTTGCTGGATGGGATTGAATAACTTCTCCAAAAGCACGAAATAATTACATACCGCCGACATCAGGCGGCGCATTTCATCCTCCGGCATGCCTCTGCAGATAACCTCATTGGATGCGTCGGCCCATAGGGTGGATAACGGGCTAAGGTCTTGAGGCGTGAATTTTGAAAAGTCATCGCCCAGGTACTCGGCGATAATCATCTGGCTGACTTTTAACTGGTGCTGGGTTACATAAACATCCAGATCAAAGC
>Ga0207752_1001399_pt1 | contig 11026 bp, 8 predicted proteins | sample Pon2CUnioCityCA_6_FD_187272 | JGI IMG/M metagenome (GOLD analysis project Ga0207752, IMG submission 187272) | Marine sediment microbial community from Union City, CA, USA - Pond 2C Sediment 2 (SPAdes) | ecosystem: Environmental > Aquatic > Marine > Intertidal zone > Salt pond sediment ... | reverse complement strand
CTCCCGGAGTTAAGACCGAAGAACCAGGAACGCTGGCAATTAGCGCCGTCTCAAATGTTAGTATTGCCGATGGCGCGAACGCCGGTGAAACAAACACTCTTTACGAGGAGGATATCGAAAACTACTCACTGGAAGCTACAGATGTCATTGTAAGCTCTCAAGAGGGTATTACAGTTAAGGATATATCGGATAACGAAATCACGGGCCAATTCGGCAGTATTGAGCTTCATGCAACCGGTGATGAAAGTGCCGTTACTTTCGCAGATAATACAGTCGACGCAACACCAGATATCAGCGACACGATCAAAACCACCCTCGGTGATATAGTAATCGAATCCGGCAGCGGCGGCATTAACGCAGGCAATCTTACGACCGGCAAAGATTTACCAGATGAGACACCCAATCCAGGCCAGATAATCCTGACAACCAACAATGAAGGTGATATAACCACAGGTGATCTTACAATCACAGGCGGGTGGGGTCTTGCCAAGATCGATGCCAAATCTTCCGGCGATCTTACCGTTAACGGCGAGGTAACGGTTGGAAGTGAAACTTCTCCGATACTTAACGTTCCAAACGGCGAAAACGCCCAGGCAGAAATCTCGCTAAAAGCTGCTGATAATATTGTTCTCGAAGGCAACGTGGAAGCGTATGCTCAAGGCGTAGATGATGATACGGCCGAAGGTGATGTAACCACCGCCAAAATCAGCATTCTGGCAGGTACCGACCAGGAGGACGAGTTAGGGGAAAAGAATGCGACTATCAACGGTAACATTATTGCGAATGCACAATCGTCAACCGAGGGAACATCCGAAGCGATTATAGAGGTGGATGCCTGGGGTAACCTTAATTTCCCCGGAGATGCTAGCGCTACAGCCGACGACGTTGCAATAGTGTCCATCGGGCCAGACCATGAAAGTGATGAGGATACGAACACAGACGGCGATCATGCTCAAATAATTATCAACGAACAGAACTATCCGACACCACCGCTGATTGGAAATGCTGATGATTACTCAGCACCTAAAAATGAATCCATACCTATGGACGTTCTTGCCAATGATACGCAAGCGGGAGAGACGGTGGTAGACGGCACAATCGATTCTTATGACATCGATCCGGCAGAAGGTTCTATAACACCAACCATGGAAGGTGACAATATTGTAAGCCTTACGTACAATCCGCCTGAGGACCTTAGCGCCTTGGAATTCGATGAAAACGGCGAAGCAACGGTTACTTTTACTTACGTGGGAAAAACGGTAGTAGAAGGAGAACCGCTTTTATCTGATCCAACTACAGTAACTATCACCTTGACCAACAATCTTCCGGTTGCGATTGAAGATTTGGCAACGGTCTTTACAGGCCAGACCACTAATCTCAACGTTCTTACTAATGATACTGATCAGGACACAGAAGATATTCTCAAAGTTGTTATATTGGATGAAGGAACTGATTTGCCGAAGAACGGCACTTTAGAGCTGAGCGAGGACGGCACCACGGTTACCTATACGTCTGATGAGGACTTTCTCGGAGATGACAGCTTTTTCTATGCAGTCACTGACGGCGCCAATACGTCAGAAAAGGTGGAAGTGAAAATTACGGTCAGCAAAGAACCTCCGCCTCCTCTACCTCCATCAGTCACATTGCCGCTTACTACTCCGGCACCGGGTCTTGATAGAATAGAGGATATAGATGTGGAAATTTCAGGATATCCGGCTCTGGCGAAATGGGTAGCGTTGGAACTCGGGGTCGATGAGGAAACGCTGGATATTCAGGTGGCGAATTCTCCGGCCTCTACTACAGGCATTCAGCCGTACGAGTCTTACTCAAATCTTAGAGAGGCAGCACTAATCCTGCAGGATGCCGATGGCAGCCATATAGCCGCTCTTGCACAGGTAATTAATGAGTTTGCATCGAGTACTGCACCGCCGACCGAGGAACAGATGGCAGCTATTGCAGATGCAATAAGACGCAACACCGACGAAGAGAGTTATTACACCGTAGCGAACGAATATCTCGATGCTCTTGTGACTTATGTCGGCATATTGAGCAGCGAAATGGGTTTTTCAACGACAGAATCTGTACAAATTGTTACAGATAAATATATTAGTCGTCTGACTGAAGGCCAGAATGTCGGAGTCGCTGCCTTTCTCGCGGCGAGTCTTGCCGCTCTCGAAGGCTAAAATGTAGTTTAAATTTTAATTGACGAATTTAAAGTTGCCGCCAGGAACTATTCAACCGTCCCTGGCGGTAACTCTTTTATAAGTACATGATAATCTTATTCCATCGCTTGTGCGACCGGGGCATAAGCTATTCTCTTGCTCATACGGATTTCTTCGGCTCGCCGTTCGAGTCTTGCCGCTTCTGTCATATTCCCGGTCTCGCGATTTAACTGAATCTGCGTATCCAGCACATCGGCGATATTCGGGTGATTCTCGTCAAATATATTCTCGAGAATATCCAACGCTCTTGTGCACAGGCTTTGAGCTTCGGAGTACTTACCCTGAGTTAAATATATTCTTGCAAGACTGTTAAGGGCGATTGCCGCACGGTCGGTATCGGCACCATTCGAGTTTTGCAGGATTTCAAGCTCTCTTTGCAGAATGTCCTCAGCCTTTTTGTATTCTTTGGTCAAGATATACAATCGCCCCAATCGGCCTAATACATCACATTCAACCATATACCCGGAACCGGCAATATTCTCGACCAGGCACAGAGATTTTTCGAGAAGCCTTTCTGTATTAACCAAATCCCCTTCGAGCAGGTATATATCTGACTGTACCAGCAAGACCGGCACGAGAAAATGATGATCGGGACCATAGACTCTTTTTTGTATCGGCAGTACTCTGGAAATCAATTCTTCCGCTTCGGCAGACCGTCCTTGATGTAAATATAATGCCGCCATGCTGCAAAGAACCTTCGTTGTGTAGAGGTGATTAGGCCCATAACTATTTTCGATTGAAGTTATAGCGTCTTTATAATAAGATTCGGCCTTTACATAATAACCCTGTGTGGCGAGAAGGCGAGCCATATCTACCTTAAACGGTGCAAGCTCCTGATCATCCTCGAGACAAAAGCCACGCACAATAGTAATTGCTCGCCCCAGAGTTTCAGCCGCCTGGCGGTATCGGGCTTGATTCCGGTAAATTTCGCTGAGAATTCTCAAAGTGTACGCCACATAAGGATGACTTTGACTGTACGCTTTTTCCTGGAGTTCCAAACCAGAACGGCATACCCTCTCAGCTTGAAGCCACCTGCCCTGATTCTTGTAAAGATACGCCAGGTCAATCATACATGAGCTAACTTCGGAATCGGAAGCATTTGTCTGTTTTGCCACGCGAAGAGCCTTGACCAGAAAGGGCTGGGCCTTCTCGTATCCGCCGGATGCCATATAAACTCTTGCCATAGATCGCAATGAACCACACGAATTCACTCTCCTGACCGACGCTGCAGAAGCATGAATTACACTCATTGAAAGCAAGCACGAAGCAGAGAAAATCAAAGGAATAATATTGTTTGAAATCCGCTGATTCCTGGACGAAGTTTTAATTACTGCCATTATGGGCAACTCCATTTAATATTCGGGGCATTAACATGTCCTGTAATAGATATTCGTACAATTTGAACAGAAACTTTAGCTGCACCTTGGATGTATTTCTTAAGGTTAGAGTATTGCTGTCTGTCCAGGAGCTTCGGTGTCCCAAGGACTTGTTAGTGAATATATAGCTGGAGAATTATCGGTCTAAGTTGTTTGTTGTACTACAGGCGTCATCAGGAATGGCAATAACTGCGATTACAAACAGTGGGTCAATCAAGGTCAAGTCGTAGTACCCAACAGTCACGTGTTACGATAACTGAGCGACCTTCAGGGTCTTCTGCAGACGGTGATCCGGTTATCGGAAGTGGCGTGCTCAGCTCCAGATGTTCCAGGTAGCCCTCTACTCGGCCGGCATCTAAGTTGAATTTTCCGCCCCCGACGTATGAACACGACAGTAACGGGATATCCGCCTGGCGGGTATCCTGAGTCCTTCTAAGTATGGGTGAACCTTCGAAAACTACTCCAGCCACAGTTCCAACGGATTGTTTTTCCAAAGCCTCAAGCCGGTAGATCTTCTCGAACCTGTGAGTTCCCAGGTCCATATCCGTGCCGGGTACCTGGAGATTAAACTGCTGCAAACCCCTCCACCGGCCGCCAACAGCCAGTGCTCCGACATCCGGCCCGGGTAAGCTGAAATATCCATGGCGCAAGAAGATGTCCGACGGGCTAAGCAGGTCAAGGGCTGCGGCGTGAGCCGGGGTAGGGCCGCGCACGGCCAGTCTCGCCGGACGTAGATTGAATACACCGGTCACGTACCCCAGGGGATTGATTTCTATAGTGTAACTCTGGCCAATCAAACTGACAAAGGGGCTGTTCTGGTCTTCCGGCTTCCGGCTGTCAAACACAAGATTCGGCTGTCCTGGGGACGTCCGCATATACCTGATCCGATCAATCGTTATCAGAGCTACAACCATGTTCATATCTTCCGGTAATTGTCCTAAGATCTCCTGGGTAAAGGCCACTTCGCTAAATTCGGACACCTTCAAAAAAGGGGTTGACGAGGCGTAGTTCTCGACCTCCGTCTCTGGGGCTTCAATAGCCGTAAATACCTCCGTGGTCACCTGGTAACGAGTCTTTGTCCCGCGTTCGAACTTCAGGGAAAGTGTGACCTTTTCCGACTGGGTATCAGCTTCGTTCAGTTCTATCGAGACGGCCGATGACTCGGGACCGGCGCTTTGTCTGGATAGTGGTGAACATCCGCAAAGCCCTATTGCCAGAATTACTCCAAACTGCACATGCCATTGATGCCGGGAATATCTGAAATACACCATGTTTCTACCTCTGGCAACACTATCGCTACTTGTGGTACTAAGAGCCGAGTTATTAGACTTTGCTGCATACGACGGAAAAGTGTATGCTACCAGATTATTTACCTAATCGTCAAGCAATACAATATTACTTGATTTCAAGCCAAATCAGACAAATGGTAAATATTATTGAATTGCATTTCTGCTGATTTGGCTTAGAATGTTCCTGATTGGATATTCGTTCGTTATCAGCGGAAACGAAGAACGAGTCTGGCACAAATTAGAAAGGAGATTTGAAATGTTAAAAGCGCGTTTTGTTTATGCTGGTTTTTTGGCAATCATGGTATTGGTCGGAGCTTTTGTGCCGGTAGTTGCGTTCGGCCGGGAATATTCTATAACGATTGATGCCGACAAGACCGGCGAGCCGATTTCCAAATTTATCTACGGTCAGTTCATTGAACACCTTGGTCGGTGCATCTACGGCGGCATTTGGGCCGAAATGCTCGAAGACCGCAAATTTTGTTTTCCCATCACAGCCGAGTACGACCCATATCGCGGCACGCGCGCCGTCTCGAAAGACAGCCCGTACGCAGTAGTAGGCGCCTCGTCCTGGCAAATCATCGGCCCGGCCGATTCGGTCTCGATGGTTAAGGAAGAATCCTTCGTCGGTGAACACACGCCGCTTATCCAGCCGGGAGGCGGCATCCGGCAGCTTGATTTGGGATTGGTCAAAAATAAGAAATACGTTGGCTACATCTATCTCAAGCCGCGGCGGCAACATACAAACGTCTCGATATCTCTGGCTTGGGGCGATGAGCCGGAGCAACAAGAATCCATACAGACGCTGGTTGTTGCCGGCGGCTACAGCAAGTTCCCTTTCGAGTTCACCGCCGGCGCCGATACGGTCAAAGGTAAGCTGGAGATTGAGGTCACTCAAGGTCCTTGCTTGGTAGGCACCGTCTCTCTTATGCCGGCAGACAACATCGAGGGCATGCGCGCCGATACACTGGAGCTTCTAAAAGAGCTCAATGCCCCGATGTATCGCTGGCCCGGCGGAAACTTCGTCAGCGGCTACGACTGGCGTGACGGTATCGGCCCACGCGACAAACGGCCGCCCCGCATGAATCCCGCATGGACCGGCGTCGAGCACAACGATTTTGGCTTTAATGAATTCATTCGTTTCTGCCGCCTGCTTGATGCCGAACCGCTGGTGACTGTAAACACCGGCTTCGGAGACGCCTATTCGGCGGCGGCTCAGCTTGAATACGCCAACGGCTCGACCGATACGCTGTGGGGTGCTAAAAGGGCCGAGAACGGCATGCCGGAACCGTTCGGCGTTCGCTACTGGGCCATCGGTAACGAGATGTGGGGCCGCTGGCAGCTCGGTTATATGAGCCTCAATCATTACGTCAGAAAACATAACTGGGTTGTCGATAAGATGCGACAAGTGGACCCGGATATAGTGCCGATTGCCTCGGGCAATGCCGGCCGGTGGAGCGAAGGATTGCTGGAAAATTGCGCCGACCATATAGACCTTATCGCCGAACATTTCTACTGCCAGGAAAAACCCGATCTTGTCGAGCATATCGCCCAGATCGCTGAGAATATAGAGCGAAAGGTCGAGTTTCATAAGGAGCTTCGTAAAAAACTGGGCACGCTGAAAGGAAAAGACATTAGAATCGCTATGACCGAGTGGAACTACTGGTACGGCCCGCACCTGTTCGGCGAATTAGGAACCCGTTATTTTCACAAGGACGGCCTCGGAATCGCCAAAGGACTGCACGAATATTTCAGGAACTCAGACATAATTTTCCTGGCAAATTACGCCCAGACGGTCAACGTCATCGGCTGTATTAAAACCAGCAAAACAGACGCCGCCTTCGCAACAACGGGATTGGTGCTCAAATTATATCGAAACAACTTCGGCTCGATTCCCGTTTCGCTAACTGGCGCCGTAGAACCTCTCGACATCTCAGCAGCCTGGACTGAGGATCGCAAGGCTCTTACAATAGGGGTGGTCAATCCCATCGATGAAGAACAAAAAATCGTGCTGGACTTGAAAGGCGCGCAACTGGCGGGAACTGGCAACCTCGGTTTGATAGCACATTCGGATCCAATGGCCTTTAACGAACCGGGTAAAGAACCCAATGTTGTAATCGAGCAAACAGAAATTTCAAACGTCTCGAACAGTTTGACGGCACCACCTCTAAGCGCCGGTGTTTATACATTACCGGTTAAATAATAAACTGTGTATGCAACAATGCGTTTTACACGATTCGAGGAAGGAAGCGGCTATTGCGGCAGATGCCTGAAGCAGGTGCCGGTATACAGGATAAGAGTCAGACATTGGCCGCATCTGTTTTTAACTTTGTGCACCGCCGGTGTTTGGGCAATTTTATGGATTAGGGAAACCAGGAAAGTCCATTACTGGATATGTCTTGACTGCGGCACAACAGTTTATAAAATAATGAGTTAGCAACAAGAAAAACTTGAAAGAAGGATTTTACTTTATGGAATGCAACAAAGAAGAAAACCTTAAAGACTGCAACTGCTCATATCCCGGCTGTGACAAGAAGGGAGTTTGCTGTAAGTGTTTGAAATATCATTTAGTTATGAAGCAACTTCCCGGCTGCTGCTTCCCCGACGACGTCGAAAAGACCTACGACCGCAGCTTCAGGGCATTCGCCCAGGCCTGGAATTTATAAATGAACACATGCCGGGCTATAATTCCGGCCCGGCATGTTATATATACCAAAGACCTTACTTCTTGGTTAAGGAAAAAAGCATTACTCCGCCGGTCGAATCAAAGAATGTAGGCCGGTATATCGAACCCGGCTCACTCGCAGCCAAAGTCAGCTTATTACCCTCCAGCTTGTAAATGCTGAGCGCGGTTTCACCAACGTACTCAGGCAGTGAACACTTTTCGATCTTAAAGTCAAGCTGCTTAGGATTCGTCTTATTGTTCAGCTTCATTGTACCGGCGTAGTACTCGGATTCCGGACCTTTCACCTCCACTTTTCCCTTCGAAATCACAAAAGTCCACTGTCCACCGTATCCTCCGGCGTCCGCTCCGACCCAGGTTCCTTCAAGCTCTGAACCTGTCTCGGACTTTTGGGTGGTCTTTTCTTTCTGGCGTTTGAATGTTGTCTCACCTCTGGCCTGAGATGCTCGGTAGCCTGACTCAACTGCATATTCTTTTACCTTGAAGGTGTCGTTGTTGACCTTGATGAAAACCATGTCTATCGTTTCGGCCGTACCATCCGGGTCAAGACGCTGATTTCTGTTGACCGCACCCTCGTAATCCTCGCTCCAGGTGCCGTTCCATGTGCCGCCCATGTTGTCGGCCCCGATCTGGACAATCTCTTCACGGGACGGCATACCCATGATTAAACCGTGATACTTGAAATCGCCCATCTTGACGTCCACACACATTGCGTGCTTGTCCAGTATCCATTTATACTCGAGTTCGACCTGCTGGCCGTCGCTCCTGGTGGCCGCCCATTTGCCGATCATCCAGTCATAGCCATACTCGGCGACAAAATCCCCGAGTTTTTCCTGTGCTACGGTGGGAACAGCAGAGACGGCTAAAACCATCGCAATTGCCAAAGATATGCTTCTCATACTCATTACATTCTCCTTTCTTTCATTACAATTGAATGTTACAAAACAAATACATAATACCATCTCAACGGACAGACAGCAATTACAGATTTCCAAAGACTAATACTCTCAAATCAACTGTCTTGATCGTAATAGACTATATATTCTCCTTCATGATTACAGGCGGTTAAGTTTTTCCACCTGACAAAACGACAAGCCCCATCCAGATAACCGACCACTAAACCATCCGGTTTCTGGTCAAAAGGAGCGCTTTGATCCCAGAGGAACTGCCCCCGAACATGCGAGGCATACCATGCCGGCCAGGAGCCGCCGGGCCCTACAGCGTCGTACCGGTTGTAACAAAAACACGTAGCCAGGGTTTTAGAGGTGGGACGATCCGAGAGCTTCTGAGCGGTGACATATTCCCGGCCTGTGTACGGATCTCTCCAGCGGCCACGCGCACCCCAGTAGATCCATCCAATCTGGAATACCTGCGTGTACTGTGGTGAAGGCTGCCGAGGTTCCAGCCAGTCGGGTTTGGCCTCGAAGTATTTGCGCGCCGTCTCACAGGTTGCATGTTCATCGGTCAGGCCGTAACCTTCCCCAAGGTGCCTCATGGTCTCGGCATTTACCAGGGCCATCTGATCGGCGCGGTCCCAGGAGGTTTCATAGCCGGGCGCCGTTCGATCAATAATACTGCCGACAGGCAACGCATTATCAAAATCCCCGGCGTACATAAATATAGCCGCAGCGCCCTGATGCAGATTATTCTGACAAATCGTGCGGCGAGCTTGTTCTTTGACTCCTCGCAGAGCGGGCAGTAATATTGCCAGCAGGACAGCGATTATCGCAATGACCACCAGCAGTTCTATAAGAGTAAAGCCTTTTCGCAGTTTCCTGAATTTCCTATTCATGTTATTTTCCCTCTCTTATTTCGGAATCCTGCTCAAGTAAATCCTTCGCTGTTATAGATTGCCCACCTGGGTCATTCAAAAATATGTGGACCAGGTCTGTATCGGGACAGGCTGGATCGGCGAGCTTGTTCGCAAACGCCTGCGCATTGAAAAAGAGATCCGGCTGATCTTTGAAATAGCTGATAAATACGTCCACAGATTCTCCATCTCTGGGATCCCATATCCGAATTCCTATTGGAAGTCTGCTTTCGCGCAGCGCATACACACGAAGCCATTCCGGACTGTCATTCGAAAGGGCGTCAAAAACAACCATATCCTCCGATATGACCGCATCGGCATTCACGAGGGGAGTCACATCGACCAGCTTGCCGCCGGTAATGCTCCTAATAACGGTTTCGAGAGAATATTCTTCCATGTTTCCCAGCATATCGAGCAGTTCAACGGCCTGTATATCCGGTTCAACCTCAATACGCTTTCTTATGTCGAATGCTTTCAGTGCCTGACCTGCCCGGCCGAAAATCACCTGATGACCGATCCTCATTCTTGAGCGTCCTTCCGGTCCCATCCACAGTTCGAGCTGCCTCGGTTCTTCCAACGCATCTTCTTTCATATATATTGTCGCGCTGAAAAATGGCACAGTCCGGAAACGCTCGGCCACATCCGCCCAGGCGATGCCTGTAGCGCTTATTTGATGGATGCCGATAACAGCAGCAATAATTATTACCGCCGCGGCGGCGAGTCTGGCAACCGGACTTTTTACAATTATCCCCCAAATTCCCGCTTCTCCGGCGGCCAGGTTCTTTTGCCGTAATCTTTCCAGTTGCTCACGAGCTCCGGCAAGGATTCTGTCATCCGCTTCGGTAGTGGTTTTAGCATTTGATGTGTTTATCAATTCTTTTATTTTATCTGCTGGTTCCATTTTTTTGCCTCGTTCTTAAAAACTGACCGCAGCTTATCGAGTCCGTACCGATACCGGCTCTTGGCTGTATTGGCCGATATGCCCAGCGACCTGCCGATTGTCCCGAATGTCATGCCGGCCTGAAAGTGCAGTATGATTATTTCCCGCTGCTCGTACGGCAGTTGAGCCATTGCACCGCTCAGTTGCTTCAATTGTTCGTTGCACATAATCGCTCCAATCGGCTCATCCTGATCGGAACTTACCGTTTCTGCCTGCTGCGGCTCAATATTTTGCCGGTGTTTTGCCTTGTTAAGGTTCCGTGCACGGTTGGCAAGACAGGTCAGTAAATAGCTTTTTAGGCTGCCTGTTAAACTGAACTTCTCGATATTCTCAGCAAAAGTCAGAAAAACATCGTGCATAACATCTTCGGCTGCGCTCGTATCATTCAACAATGACATCGCCAAAACGAGCATATCGGTTTTGTACTTTTCATAGATCCGCCCGAGAGCCTCTGTGCTCCCGCGTTTGCATTTTACAACAAGCAGCTTGTCTTCCATTAGGCCCGCCTAACTGATTCAGTTACAAACGTTTGTCGTTAATATAACAATTTATGCCGCCTTGCGGGTTTAAAGAAAATTGATCAAATCCCAAAAAGTTGGGGCAACCAAGGATTGTTTACACGCTAAAGCCTTGAAAGGGACACCCCATTTCGCAAAAAAAATGGCGAAATGGGAACCCAAAAAGATGGATTTATCGCATTTGTGACAAT
>Ga0207752_1001396_pt1 | contig 11034 bp, 9 predicted proteins | sample Pon2CUnioCityCA_6_FD_187272 | JGI IMG/M metagenome (GOLD analysis project Ga0207752, IMG submission 187272) | Marine sediment microbial community from Union City, CA, USA - Pond 2C Sediment 2 (SPAdes) | ecosystem: Environmental > Aquatic > Marine > Intertidal zone > Salt pond sediment ... | reverse complement strand
CGAACCACCAGGTAAAATTGATTTTAAGCTCTGGCTCTCAAATTCAACCTGGAACTCTTTATGATTGCCATCATTAAAATCAAATTGATAATTATAAAAAATCTTGCTCACAACAGATACGACTCTTGCAACAGTTAGCCATAACTATACAAGCACAGCAAAATTCCGCCTCTAAATGACACGTTTATTAACAATCTCGGTGTATATGTGTGATATGAATCATAATTAGAGTATGACGAAACTCACAGTCTAAATCTGGCACAAATCCTGTATTCGCCAGGCTACATCAACTCATTACTGCTTGTTTAATTGTTAATTCAGCAATGATAAGCTAATAATCAATACACATAACAACTTGTTATTTCAGTAATATTAAATTTACATATAAGATTAAATAACTTTAAGATATATTATTTAAAATTTTTTTTCCTGCAGGAGAAAGTTATGAAAGATTTGGAATGGGGTGAGGTGCTCAGTGTTGAAGTAGATGAGATTGATAACGATCATAAAAAGCTACTGGATCTTTTTAATATCCTCACCCATGCATTATCCGACGGAGAATCTCAGGAATACCTGAAAGCGGTATTTAATGAACTGGTTAATTGCACCATCTGGCATTTTAGTCATGAAGAACGCTTAATGCTTAAGTATGGATATGAAAACCTTGAAGAACATAAAGAAGCACACCAGGAATTGGTGCAAGCAGCCTGGGAATTGCAAGATAAACTATTTCAATTAGATAAAACTATAACGGAAGACGACCTGGTTGAATTAGAACGCTGGTTAACTGGCCATATTCTTACTGATGATATGAAATTAGGTGAGTACCTGTCCCAGGTAATGTAATTAAACGTCAGTGCACTTAATGAACCGCTGCACGTTTCATCAGCATTACCCTAACCTGTTACACACGTTCTGGCATCGAGGAAATAAAATGACCGAAGCAATCCCATAAAAAGGGGAATTACATTAAGATTACCACGTCAGTATAAAAGTATTTTTATACTTCCTCGTAATGACACTAAAACTTAACTTGCTTCCTGGCAGTTATTACGACCACTTTCTTTTGCCTTGTATAACGCTTTATCCGCGCGAATAAACAGGGTTTCACCTTCCTCGTTCTCTTTCACTTCTGCAAAACCGGCGGAAACTGTGACCTTTACTGGTTCATCTCGAAAATGAAAATTACTGGTGGCGATGAGCTCTCTTAATTTATCGGTTACGAATTGCGCAGCTTTTCTATCGGTTGCCGGTAAAAGTGAAACAAACTCTTCCCCACCATAGCGCGCAATAAAATCGGTTTCACGCATATTTTTATTTAATAGTGACGCGACCAGTTTTAACACCTGGTCTCCGGCAGCATGCCCATAGACATCATTTACTTTCTTGAAAAAATCGATATCCCACACCACCAGGGTAAAGGGATTTTTATTTCGACGAAAATTTGCTAACTCGAGGTTTAAGCGTTCTTCGTAAGCCAGGCGGTTGGGTATTTCAGTCAGGACGTCCCGTAGGGTTTGTTGTTTTTCTTTTTCAATTTGTTGCTTGAGTTCTTCTGACTCTTTTTCCATTTCCTTAACTTGTTTTTTTAACTGTTCAATAACAGAAATAGCTTCCTGGTTTTTTTCACCTTCATTTGAGATAAAGTTATCAACATGATTACGTAACAAAATCACCCGCGACTGGATCGCTGTTTTTAATTCGTCAAGGTTATTAATACTGCTAATCCCCTGTTCCATTGAATTCATTTCTGTTTTCATTCCCTCGGTCATTTCCTGTCCATGACGGTGGGTGAGCTCTCTTATCCTCGCGGTTTCCCTGATATCTTCATCCAGCTCGTGCAAACGCCCGGTAAGTTGCTTTAAAAACTCTTCAATTTCACTTTTTTCTTTTTTAACCCTGGCCAGTACATCAGCAATAATCAATACTGTTTTTTCCAGCGACATTAAAAACGTTTCTTCATTTACTGACTGGGCTAATCTAGTTTTAACCAGGTTCACTTCAACCTGTAAGTCAGCCGGCAGAATCATTTTATCGAGCAGCGAGTTTAAGCTCTCAATTGCACTTTCCAGTTCCAGCTTATCTTCTTTAACCGCCACTTCCTGTTTTTCTATTACTTTAATGACTTCTGGCTCTTCTTTTTTTTGCAAGATTGAAGAGAGGAAGCCTTTATCTTTTTCCTTACCTTTTTTCTTCTCCGCCAGTGATAAACCATGGACCAGTAATTTCGCCAGCTCATGGGTTAACGGGGTAATTTCTTTTGTAGACGATGTTTTGGAAATCTTGCTGGAAATTTTTGCAAGCTTGTTTTCTATTTTACCAGCGGGTTTTAATTGCGCTAAAAAATCAGCAAGCAGGTTTTTTGTTTCATTTTTCTTTTTATCACGCAGTGCTTCTAAACCAAGAATGCTATCAGCTACTTCATCAATGGCTTTTTTTAACTTGTTGCCCGGAACACCTTTAGTTACCGCATCACGAAGCACGGCTAATTCTTTATTAAGCTTTAACGAGGATTGATCGGCAGCATTGGTCAGGTGGGAAATAAGTGCACGCAGGTTTTTTTCACTATCGCGCCACTGTTGTTCTTTTACTTCAAGTTCTTCAAGACTTTTTAGGTATTTATTTTTCCACTTATCACCTTGCGGCGAATCATCAATATCCGTGTATTTATTCTTTGCCATCTCATGCTACTTCCGTACTTTTATCAGTCATGGCATTACAGATGAAATCCTTATGTTCAACTTCCAGTGTCTCAGGCAGTTTAACCTCCATCATAATGGGCAGGTGATCGGAACAGACATGTTGTAAAGACTGTGCTTTGACAACTTCAAGTTCTGAAGTGACCAGTATGTGGTCGATATGATGTTGTGGTCGCCAGCTGGGGAAGGTATGTACTTCTTCTAGTGGCTCATGCAACCTTGTTTCACTAAATAAATGGCGCATCTCATCACTATCAACTTTACAATTCAGGTCGCCCATTACAATCGCATGTTCATACTGGTTTACTAACTCGCTAATCTTTGCCAGCTGTCTTAAACGTGCGCGTTTACCTAAAGCAAGGTGCAACACAAACACGGCCAGCGTTTCTTTCTTACTGCCATATTTTGCCAGGATAGCCTGCCGGCCCGGAATAAAACCGGGTAAACGAATATTTTCAATCTCGTAGGGTTTACAGCGACTTAATAAACCATTTGAGTGTTTTGCAATATGACCAAGGTTACGGTTTACCTGGTGATACCAGTGTGGAAACCTGGCGCGATCGGCCAGGTACTCGGTCAGGTTAATATAGTTACTGCGCAGGCTACCGGCATCGGTTTCCTGCAGGCCAACGATGTCATACATTTCTAAAAAACTTGTGGTGTCATCCAGGTTTTTTAACCGTTGTGAGTGTGGAATGAGGTGTTTCCAACTGCCGGTAAAATAATGACTGGGTCGTCCTGTTTTAATTCCGACCTGTAAGTTGTAACTAAGGATCCGTAATGTTCTATCTATATGGGACAAACCATTTCACCTAACTTACCAGTAAGTTTCAAGTTTTCACTATAATCAACCGGGCAATCAATCACGCTAACTGTTTTATCAGACAAGGCCTTTTCCAATGTCGGTAACAGTTCTTCACCTTTGGTAATGCGATAGCCCCTGGCGCCAAAACTTTCGGCATATTTCACAAAATCTGGATTTTTAAAATCAATATGTGACTTTCTGCCAAACTCGTTCATTTGTTTCCACTCAATTAAACCATAAGCCGAGTCATTCCAGATCAGGATAACGATAGGGGTATTCAAGCGCAGTGCCGTTTCAATTTCCTGCGAATTCATCATAAAGCCTGCGTCACCGGTCACAGCGACGACGGCTCGATCGGGGTAAGCCAGCTTGGCACCAATGGCACCGGGCACCGCGATCCCCATGCTGGCAAAACCGTTTGAAATAATACAGGTGTTGGGAAATTCACAACGGAACATCCGTGACATCCACATCTTATGCGCACCCACATCAGAAATGGCAATGTCTTCCATCTCCATCGCGGTACGTAAATCCCAGATAATCTTTTGTGGTTTCATTGGCACACAATGATCTTCTTTATGTTGATTCATATCCTCGATCAAGGCAGCTCTTAAGGCACGCATGGCACTGCCGGTATGCGGGCTGGCGATATCCATAATGCGTAACAGTGAATGCTTGATATCCCCTATCACGCCACAACTCACCGTGTAAAAGGCATCGACTTCAGCCGGTGACTGATCGATGTGAATAATGGTGCGATCCTTGGTTGGGTGCCAGAGATAAGGGTGGTACTCCACCAGGTCATAGCCAATACAGATGATGACATCGGCCTTGCTAAAACCACAACTGATATAGTCATTGGCCTGTAAGCCAGCGCTGCCCAGTGCCATATTATGCTTGAACGGGATAACCCCTTTTGCCATAAAAGTGTTGGCTACCGGGATGCGCAGTTCTTTTGCAAATTCAACCAGCTGTTTCCAGGCCTTGCCACGGATGACACCATTACCCGCGAGGATAATCGGGTTCTTGGCATTTGAAATCAGCTCCGCGGCGCGATCAACCCGCTCAGAAGGCGGTTCAGGTGGATGAGCATGTTTAACTGGTAAAGGATGGTCATCAATCTCCATCTCGGCAATATTTTCCGGGAACTCGATAAAACAGGCACCCGTTTTTTCAGTTTGCGCCACTTTAAACGCCTTACGCACCACCTCGGGAATGATATCGGGCGAAAGCAGGCGCGATGAATACTTTGTAATGGGCTGGAACATCTGTTCCAGGTCAAGCACCTGGTGAGACTCTTTATGCAGGCGATGAGTACTCGCCTGGCCGCCGATGGCAATGACCGGGGCATGATCCATATTGGCATCAGCAACCCCGGTAATCAGGTTGGTGGCCCCTGGACCAAGGGTAGCAAGGCAAACGCCAGCGCGGCCGGTCAGGCGGCCATAGACATCGGCCATAAAGGCAGCACCCTGCTCATGACGCACGGTGATAAACTTGATCGAAGAATCAAGCAAAGCATCCATTACATCGAGGTTTTCTTCTCCTGGAATCCCGAAGATGTACTCAACCCCCTCATTTTCCAGGCATTTTACAAATAATTCTGCCGCTTTCATACAGAGCTCCCTCAGCCTATAAACCCTATCGGCTTCATTATTAAAAAGCTTAAATTAGACTGCTATTTTTTTGTTTCTTTTTCGATCAGGTGATTCATAACTTTAAGCATACCCTGGCGACCACCGGCCATGGGCCCATCTACCCGGTATTTACCGTTTACAATCATGCTCGGAACACCATCGAGTTGATATCTCTTTGATAACGATGCTGCACGGTTAACCTTGGTATTCACCGCGAATGACTCAAAAGTATTATTGAAATCTTCAGCCGAAACACCAAACCTGGCAAAAAAGGCCTGTAATGATTTTTTATCTAGCAAACGATTTTTCTTCTCATGAAATTCATGGAAAAAGGCATCATGAAATTTGTGACTACCATTGTCATAAAGCCCTAATGTTTTCGCTGTGTAAAAAGCACGTGCATGTAATGCCCACGCCTGATTAAAAACAGCAGGGATCTGCACTACCACCACGTTATCCGGTTTATTCGCCATCCATTTTTTTAAATCAGGCTCAAAGTGATAACAATGAGGACAACCAAACCAGAATAACTCAACGACTTCGACCTTATTTTTTGTAATGGTCGGAACAGCAGGAGAAACAAGCTTATATTCAATTCCTTCATCTATTTCAGCTATAGCCACATTATTGAAAAACAAGGCCATGGCAAAAGCCGCAAATATTTTAGATTTCATTTTTATTAATTTCCTTTACAATATTCTCTAAATTTTAGGGTATTCAATCTCATGAATAAGCGCAAGCTGCCGATAACATTACCCGCACCCCGGCACCAAAACAGGCTTTAAATTCGACCGTATACACTACCAGGAGTTCCACCATGCCACATCAACGCAGTACTGAACAATTCGATCTAAACGATGTGCTTTGCCAGAATAAATTCTGTGAATCTTTAACTATTCGTGAAGTTAACACCTTTCTTGAATTCACAGAATCCGTATCTTTTACAAAAGGTGAAGTCATTGCCGATATTGGTGACATCGGTGATGCCCTGTTTTTTGTTATCGAAGGTGTAACGGGCCTTTTTCATGAAAACCAGGGCAAAGAAGTTGAAATTGGTGAGCTCGAAGCCGGCGAACTGATGGGCTCTATGTCATTTTTTGATGATAAACCCCGTTCTGCCCGTATTCGCGCTATGAGCGAAAACACCAAGCTGCTACGAATCTCTAAAACCATGTATAACCGCCTCCGTGTTGAGCACCCTTACATCTCGGTACTCCTTCTCGAGCAAGCCATTATGAGCCTGGATCACCTGTTCCGGGGGGTGAGTGTAGATATCGCAGCGTTTAATCAGTATATGTATGGGGGATTGATGCGCTAGGCGCGTTGATGCCTTTTGGTCATTCCTAATTTGTACAGGCCAACATCTGTCATTCCGGCCAAGCAAAGCGCGAGCCGGAATCTATAATCCATTTATTATGTCGGGGGTTGCCCGACAGTAAGTCACTTTTTCTTGCGCGGCCAAGAAAAAGTAACTCGGCTGTCCGGCGTGGCCAGAACGTATGGAATACGTTGGGTCACACTCGATGAAACACCGCAGGTGGTTCCTAAGTGAAACCGGACACATAAATAAAAAGTCGGCCTGAAGGCCGACCTACAAAACATCTAGATTCCGGCTCAAGTCCGGAATGACAATTTACAATTCACCGTATGAATGCAAACCAGACAAGAACATATTCACACCCACAAATGCAAACAAGGTAACGAACAAACCAATCACTGCCCACCAGGCGAGAATAGGCCCACGTAAGCCTTTCATCAGTCGCATATGTAACCACGCGGCGTAGTTTAACCAGACGATCAGCGCCCAGGTTTCTTTAGGATCCCATGACCAGTAACCACCCCATGCCTCGGCGGCCCACATCGCACCGAGTACGGTTGCGATTGTGAAGAAAGCAAAACCCAGCGCGATAGATTTGTGCATGACATCATCCATCATGTCGAGTGAAGGTAGGCGTGATGCGACAAGACCATCTGGATTTCTTTTTACCGCGGCATCTTTAATTAAGTACGCCACACCGATCATTGCTGCCAGAGCAAAAGCACCGTAACCAACAAAGTTCGCCGGAACATGGATCTTCATCCAGTAACTTTGTAGCGCGGGAACCAGCGGCTTAATTTCTGCAGCATTACGATCAAAGTGATACCAGAGTAAGAATGCTACCGCCGCGGTGATCACTAATAATACAAACGCACCCATTGAGCGTGTTTCATATTTTTTCTCATAGTAGAGATAAATAAGTGCAGTGATAATGGCAAAGAGGATAAAGACTTCGTATAAGTTACTGACAGGAATATGGCCAACATCAATACCGTGTAAATACGTTTCACGCCAGCGCACTAATAAACCGATGAAGCCCATTGCCGTGGCAGACCATGTCATGGCAACCGCAACTTTTCCGGTGAACGCATTACCGGAGAACAATTCAATAAAATACGCCACTGTGGCCATTACAAACAGGGCACTCATCCACATGGTGGCAGATTGTGCTGATAGTAAATACTTCAAGAAAAAGTTATTTTCAGCAGCGGCGAGATCACCGCCATACAGGTTAATGGCAAATAAACTTAGGACCGCGATATAAAACATCAATGCACGCATTGGCTTCCATAACCAGCCTAATGCAATAAGTGAAACTGCTGTTAAAAATAAAATACCAACTTCATAGCCATCCATCAGGTGCGCATATTTTTGATACGCGAAAATACTGCCTGCTATTAATAGCGCAGCAAAAATCCAGTCAACGACATTGAGCTGCTTGAAAAATGATGGCTGCATTTCACTGTTCATATATTCATTGGGTACAGACATATTACTTACCTTAATTCATAAACGTTTAAGAAGTACTCTTAACAATTTGTGTTGTTAACTGATCAAACTCTTTGGCAAAATCATGTTGATTGCGGTTACCCGAGCCGGCAAAAGTGAGCATTAACTTTCCATCTTCAGGTTTTATAATTAACCAGACGCGCTGGTATGAAATATAAAACATCATAAAGATACCCACGATTAACATTAAGCAACCCAGGTAAAAAATGTTTTGTCCCGGGTGACGGGTGATCTGGATGCCTGAAGATTCTCGGTGTTTAAAATCAGCCAACTGAAAATAAACCGGGGATCCATAAGCTGCTATGCCACCAAAAGCCGAAATCGCATCTTCAAAGAACTGGCCATCAAAATCGTTCACGCCCTGTTTGGCATCGACACCCTCTTGCTTTAACACTTCAATATAAGTGTTCTGCAACAGGTTTTGCAAAATCTTAACATAAGCTTCGGCGACATTAACCTGCTTGTCTTCAGGGACTTTCTTTTTAATATCGGCTTCAATCGCGGCATAGCCTCCCTGGTTAAACAGGGTCAGCAAATTCATCATTGATTTAACCACATCATCCTGCATTTTTTTATCGGTTTGCTTCGCTACCGACATCGCTTCTTTGACACTCTGTTGTGCAATTTGTTTCACTTTATCGGTGTTATGCAGAATAGACTGGAATGCCATAAAACGATTCATGCTGCCATTATTATCTGCCGGGATATGCAGGTAACGAAACGGTTCAGCCACACTGCTGCGCATACCGGATAAAAAGAACATCCGGCCTTGCTGCATCACGGGCAACATGTAATTGTGATACTCGTTGGCAACACCACTGGCGTCCCGTAATTTAAACTGAAAGCTTGGACCAAAGTTTTTGAATTTTTTTCCTGTTGCCGCTTTTTCTTCATCGGTATTTGGAAAAATATTAAACATTTTGAAATCATCAATTTCAAGCCGGTACTTTCCTGACAGGGTATTTAAAACACGACTATCTTTAACATCGACATCAATGTCGAGCGTTTGAATTTTTTGCGTATTAAAAGGCCAGGCCTTTATAGAAAGATTTGAGCCCCCATCACCAAAGCTGGCCTGGTACATGGCATAACCACGATAAATAAGTGGGTGGTTAACTGAGATCGTTTGTTTTAAGGGCTCATCAAGCTGATCGTCATGAATTACCAGGTCACTTTCAAAAGACTTGGGCATACCTGATTGATAATGCTCAATCCTGAAATCTTTTAGTTCAATGGCAAAAGGTAATTCCTGCACCAGGTAACCATCACGAATATTTAAAAACACCAGGTTACTTGAAGAACCTTCCTGTAATGAAATTGAACCACGAAATGAAAGTGAGTCCTGTGGACTTAAGCGTGCTGTTGCCGGCACCTTGTCTGCACGTATATCTCGTGTTTCAGGAATGATCCGTCCAGTCCATTCTTTGATGGTTAAGCCAAAACTACCATCAAGAAAACTGCCGATACAGAGTACGATGATACCGGCATGGGTAAAGATATAACCCAGGCGATTCCAGCTGCCTTTCATCCCGGCGATAACACGGTGATCATCGTGTTGTTTTACCCGGGTACGGAAGCCTTTAAAATTTAGAAAGTGTTGAACCTGTTTATCAACTTCATTGCTATCTTTATCTGAAGACCACGACTGCGTGTTGTGCATTAAACGTAAAGATTTTTCTTTTACATTTAATCGAAACTGTTGCATGTCACGCAACATGGTGGGTGTATTACGGTAAATACAGACGCTGGTACTTAAAACAAGCAACACAAGCAAAGCAAGAAACCACAACGCACCATAGACGTTATACAGGCCCAGCGTTTTAAACACTTCATGCCAGAACGGACCAAACTTGATAATGTAATCATTATAAGGCTGGTTTTGCTGCAACACGGTGCCGATGACTGATGCAAAGGAGATAGCAACCAGCAGGGTGATAGCAAAATTCATTGAGCTTAAAAACTCAAGAATAATACCCAGTCGTGTATGTTTTTTAGTTTCTGTATTCACGATTTGATTCTTTAAAGGCTCTTAATAAACTTCACATAAAAAAGGGCGGTTTTAAACCGCCCTTTTAAACTGCTATTTCATATTTAATAAAACCCAAATAAGGTGGGTTAGATAAATATCAAATTAATGCAAACCAGAAATATATGAAGCAACTGCTGCAATTTCAGCATCACTCATTTTTTCTGCAACAAGTTGCATCATCTTGTTCATATCGTTAGCACGTGCACCAGAACGAAAATCTTTCATTGCTTTTTCAAGATACGCTGCATGCTGGCCACTCACTTTAGGGAATTTAGCTGAAGGGTTACCTGCACCCGTTGGTCCATGACAAGCAATACATGCCGCAATACCTTTTTTCTTGTTACCGCCACGGTACAGTTTTGCACCTGCAGCAACCAGCTTCTCATCAGCTGCACCTTGAGAACCCGTTTGGCTTGAGAAGTATGCAGCAAGGTCATCCATATCTTGAGAACTTAAAGCTACTGCCTGAGAACTCATTAAAGGATCATTACGTTTCTTGTCTTTAAAATCAGCCAATTGCTTGGCGATATATGAAGCACCCTGGCCAGCAAGTTTCGGCCAGCCCGGATTAGCACTGTTACCATCAGCGCCATGACAAGCTGCACAGCTTGCTGATTTAGCTTTACCATCTGTAGCATTGCCAGCTGCAACGCTAACACCAGTTAATGCCATTGAAGCAACAACGGCGATCAAAGTTTTATAGATCATGAGAAAATAACTACCTTTACGATTATTTAGATGCGTTTACCATGTAAGCAACTGTTGATTTAATTTGGTCATCGGTTAAGTTCATACGACCACCTTTAGGAGGCATAGCTTTAAAACCTTTAGTCGCATGCATTACTAAAGTATCCATACCTTGCTTGATACGTGGAGCCCATGCCGCTTTATCGCCAAGTTTTGGCGCACCAGCAGCACCAGTCGCATGACAAGCTGCACATGCAGTACGGTAAGTTTTAACATCAGCTTGAGCTGTAGACATCATACCCATTAAAGCAACTGCAGCAATTGATACTGAAACTAGTTTTTTCATCTTA
>Ga0207752_1001395_pt1 | contig 11045 bp, 10 predicted proteins | sample Pon2CUnioCityCA_6_FD_187272 | JGI IMG/M metagenome (GOLD analysis project Ga0207752, IMG submission 187272) | Marine sediment microbial community from Union City, CA, USA - Pond 2C Sediment 2 (SPAdes) | ecosystem: Environmental > Aquatic > Marine > Intertidal zone > Salt pond sediment ... | reverse complement strand
GAGTCGGTAGGTTTCTTCGTTGGCCGCCACCACCGCCTGCTGGGCCGACACCTGTTCCTCCACAGTGCCGGAAACGGCCAGGGCGTCGGCCACCTCCCGGAAGGCGGCCTGGATCGCCCTTTCGTATTGGGCCACGGCGATCTGCTGCTCGGCCTTGACGGCGTCCAGGGCCGACCAGAGCCGGGCATCGAAGATGGGCATCGTGGCCTGGGGGGCGAACAACCACGTTTCCGATCCGGATCCAAAGAGGCCCGACAGCTCGGCGCTCGCGGTACCCACCGTTGTGGTCAGTGAAATCCGGGGAAAGAGCGCGGCCCGGGCGGCGCCGATGTTGGCGTTGGCCCCCTTGAGCCGGTGTTCGGCCGCCCGGATATCCGGGCGCTCCAGGAGCACCTCGGACGGGAGGCCGGGAGAAAGCGGCTCCGGGGGGGCGACCCGGCTCAATTCCGGCGGCAGCAGCATTTCGGGCACCGAGCTTCCCACCAGCAGGTCGAGGGCGTTTCGATCCTGGGCCAGAAACTGGGTGTACAGGGCGACATCCCGGCGGGCGGTTTCCACCTGGGTCTGGGACCGGCGCAGGTCGAGTTCGGTAGCGATGCCGACCTCATATCGTCGCTTCACGATGAAGTGGGCTTCTTTCTGGGTTTCCAGGGTGGTTCTGGCCAGCTCCAGGTTCTCCTGGTCTGCGGCCATGGCCAGGTAGGCCCGTGCGACCTCGGAAACGAGCAGGATCTGCACACTTCGGCGCGCCTCCTCGGTGGCCAGGTATTCCTCTAAGGCCCGGTCCTTGAGGCTTCGGATGCGCCCGAAAATGTCGATCTCCCAGGAAGCGATGCCCAGCTCGACATCGTAGCGCTCCTGGGTGGTGGCCTTGCCGCTGGAGGAAAGGTCCGCCGGGACCCGCTGCTTGATCCCGGATGCGGCGGCGCTGACCGCCGGAAGCAGCTCGGCCCGCTGGATGCCGTAGATCGCCCGGGCCCGCTCCACGTTCAGCGCGGCGATGCGAAGATCCCGGCTGTTGTCCAGGGCGGTTTCGATCACCTGCCGCAGCCGGTCGTCGGTGATAAAATCCCGCCAGGGAATGTCCGCAGCCGGTTGGCCCGAGGCGGCCCCGGTCGGTTCGTATGCCGCGCCGGTCGGCCAGGCGGCGTCGACGGGCGTCTCCGGGCGTTCATACTCCGGGGCCATGGAGCAGGCGCCCAAGAAGAAAATCACGATGCCCGAGACAAGCCAGAGCGTTTTTTTCATTTTCTATCCTTTTTCCGGCCGGCGTCAGGATGTCGTTTGGGACGATTCGGCTTTTTCCGTTTTTTCCCGTTTGCGGTGTTTTCCAAGCGCCTTGTAGATCATCACGTAAAACAGCGGTGCAAACAAGGTCACCAGAAACGTGGAGGTGACCACCCCGCCCAGCACCCCGATGCCGATGGCCTGCTGGGCCCCCGCTCCCGCACCGCTGGCCAGGGCCAGGGGCAGAACCCCGAAACCGAAGGCCAGGGAGGTCATGACGATGGGCCGAAGCCGCAGCCTGGCGCCTTCCAGGGTGGCATCGATCACCTGCATCCCCTCGTCGACCCGGGCCCGGGCGAACTGAACGATCAAGATGGCGTTTTTCGTTGTCAGGCCCAGGATGGTCAGCAGGCCGATCTGGAAGTAGACGTCGTTGGGCAGCCCCATCATGGAGGTGGCGATCACCCCGCCGATGGCTCCCAGCGGCAGGGTGAGAAGGATCGACAAGGGAATGGGCCAGCTTTCGTACAGGGCTGCCAGGCAAAGGAAAATCACGAAAATGGAAAAGGCATACAGCAGCGGGGCCTGGGAGCCGGCCATCCGCTCCTGGTAGGAGAGCCCGCTCCAGTCGTATCCCGCCCCCTGGGGCAGCCGCTCAACGAAGTCTTCCATGGCCTGCATGGCTTCTCCTGAGCTTCTTCCCTCTGCCGGCTCGCCCCAGATGTTGATGGACGGAAAGCCGTTGAACCGCTCCAGCTTGGGCGGGCCGATGGTCCAGTGGCCGGAGGCAAAGGAGGAAAACGGGACCATTTTTCCCGCGGTGTTCCTCACATAGAGACTGTCCAGATCCTTGGGCAGCATGCGGTACGGAGCGTCTGCCTGGACATAGACCCGTTTGACCCGGCCGCGGTGGATAAAGTCGTTGACGTAGGCGCTGCCGAAGGCGGCCGCAATGGAGTGGTGAATGCTGTCGACGGGCACCCCCATGGCGCCGGCCTTTTCCCAGTCCACGTCGATCCGGTATTCGGGGACGTCTTCCAGGCCGTTGGGGCGGACCTTGGTCAGCCTCGGGTCGGCGGCGGCCATGCCCAGGAGCTGGTTTCGGGCGGCCATGAGTTTGTCGTGGCCCATGCCGCCGCGGTCCAGCAGCTGAAAGTCGAATCCCTTGGCCCGGCCCAGTTCGGTGACCGCCGGCGGGGCAAAGGCAAACACCATCGCCTCCCGGATCCTGGAAAAGACGCCCATGGCCCGTGCCGCCACGGCCTGCACCCGCAGCTCCGGCCGGTCGCGAAGCTCCCAGTCCCGAAGCCTGACCCAGGCGATGCCGCCGTTTTGCCCTCTTCCGGCAAAACTGAAGCCGGCCACGGTCAGACACGATTCGACCGCCTCCTTTTCATTTTCCTCAAAATGCTTCCGGACTTTTGCCAGGACCGCCTGGGTCTGTTCCAGGGTCGAGTTGGCCGGCAAAAGCGCCTGCACGTACATGGTCCCCTGGTCTTCGTCGGGCAGGTAGGCGGTGGGCATCTGGACGAACAGATACCCCATGACGGCCACGATGACGGCAAACAGCGCCACGTAGCGCAGTCTTCTGCCCAGGGAGTGGCCGACCATTTTCAGATACAGCTCCCGGGCCCTGAAAAAGAAGCGGTCGAACCACCGGAAAAAGGGGCGCAGGAAAAAGACGGCGTTGTCGGCCGGCTCGTGGCCCGCCGGCACCGGCCGAAGCAGGGAGGCGCAAAGCACCGGCGTCAGGATCAGGGCCACCACCACCGAAAGAAGCATGGCCGCGATGATGGTGATGGAAAACTGCCGGTAGATGACCCCGGTGGAGCCGGGAAAAAAGGCCATGGGTCCGAAGACCGCAGACAGGACCAGGCCGATGCCGATCAGGGCGCTTGTGATTTCGTCCATCGATTTTGCGGTGGCCTCCCGCGGGGGGAGCCCTTCTTCGGCCATGATCCGTTCGACGTTTTCCACCACCACGATGGCGTCGTCCACCAGCAGCCCGATCGCCAGCACCATGGCGAACATGGTGAGCATGTTGATGGAAAAGCCGAAGAACCCCAGCACGGCAAAGGTGCCCAGGATCACCACCGGCACGGCGATGGTCGGAATCAAGGTTGCGCGGATGCTGCCCAAAAACACGTACATGACCAGAAACACCAGAAAGACCGCCTCGAACAAGGTCTTGACCACCTCTTCGATGGCCACTGCCACGAAGGGACTGGAGTCGTAGGGGTAGACGACCGTGATCCCGGGGGGGAAAAAGCGGCTCAACTCTTCCATCTTGGCCCGGATCGCCTCGGAGGTATCCAGGGCGTTGGCCCCGGCCGCCTGGCGGATGGCCAGACCGCTGGCCGGTTTTCCGTTGTACAGGGCCACCACGTCGTACGTTTCGGTCCCAAGCTCGACCCGCGCCACATCCGAAACCCGGACCACGGAGCCGTCCGGGTTGGTCCGCAGGGGCACGGAGGCAAATTCATCCGGCGTCTTGAGCATGTTCTGGACGATGATCGAGGCGTTCAGGCGCTGGCCCTCCACGGCCGGGGCTCCGCCGAACTGGCCGGCGGAGATCTCCACGTTGTAGACGCGAAGGGCGGCGATGACGTCTGCCACCGTCATCCGGTAGTCGGTCAGCTTTTCCGGGTTGAGCCACACCCGCATGGCGTATTGGGACCCGAACGTGTTCACCTCCCCGACGCCGGGGACCCTCGCCAGGACCTGCTCCAGGTTGGACTGGGCATAGTCGCGCAGGTCGTGGCCGTCCATGCTTCCGTCTTCGGAGATCAGGCTGACGATGATCAGATAGTTGCGGGTCGACTTTCTCACCGTCACCCCCTGGCGCTGGACCACCTCCGGCAGGCTCGCCATGGCGGTCTGGAGCTTGTTCTGCACCTCGGCCCAGGCCAGGTCCGGATCGGTTCCCGGGTCGAAGGTCAACTCGAGACGCGCCCCGCCGGATGAATCGCTGGTGGCCGAAAGATAGAGCAGGTTGTCAAACCCGGTCATCTTCTGTTCGATGATCTGCGTGACGCTGTTTTCCACCGTTTCGGCCGAGGCGCCGGGGTAGAAGGCTTCGATGGCGATGGTCGGCGGCGCGATCGGCGGATATTGGGAGATGGGCAGGTTGTAGATCGCAAGGGCCCCGGCACTCATCAGGATAATGGCGATGACCCAGGCAAAGACAGGCCGATCCAGGAAGAATTTTGATAGCATCAGCGCTCCGCTTGCAAAATCGCTTTCGCGATTTTGTAAAAGTTTCGCGTCCCGCGAAACAGGACGATTGAATGAGCTATTGCAACCCCCGGTCGATACGGGAATATCGCTTCCAAAAGGCCTATTGTGCGTCTTTGGGCCGGTGAGCCTCTTTGAAGGGTACCGTGTTGACCGTCATTCCCGGCCGCACTTTCTGGAGGCCCTCGACGATGATCCGGTCGCCCTCGGAAAGACCGGAGGTCACGAGCCACTGATCGTCGATGGCCCGGTCGATGATCAGTGAACGTTGGGCGACCGCTCCTTGCTCGTCCACGACCAATGCCAGCGGGTTTCCCTTCGGATCTCGGGATACGGCCTGCTGAGGGATCAGGATAGCCCGGTCGTTGATGCCTTCCTGCACCACTGCCCGGACGAACATGTGGGGCAGCAGGATGTCTTCTGGATTGGGGAACACGATCCGCAGGATGACCGACCCGGTGGATGGGTCCACGGTCACCTCTCGGAACTTGAGGCTTCCTTTCTGGGAATAGGGGCTCCCGTCTTCCAGAAAAAGGGCGACCTCCTGCCGGGTTTCTTCGCTTCGGTTCAGACGGCCCTCTTCGATGCGGCGTTTTAGCCGGAGCAGGTCGCTGGTGGACTGGGGCACGTCCACGTAAATCGGATCGAGCTGCTGGATGGTGGAAAGGGCCAGGGGCTGGTAGCCGGTCAAAATCGCCCCCTCGGTCACGGCGGACCGGCCGATCCGGCCGGAAATCGGGGCGGTGATCCGGGTGTAGCCCAGGTTGATCCGCGCCGTTTTCAGGGCCGCTTCGGCCTGCTTGATGGCCGCCTCGGCGGCGGCCACCGCCACCCGGTCGCTTTCCACCTGTGCTTCTGTCGCCTCGAGGGTGGCTTCGGCCACCTCGGTTTCGGTGGCGGCCTGGTCGTAGTCGCTCACCGAGACGGCCCGGTCCTTGACCAGCTCCTCCATCCGATTCCGGTTGGACTTGGCCAGGGCCAGGGTGGCCTTCTGGCGGTTTACTCCGGCGATGCTCGCAGAAAGCGAGGCCCGGGCCCGGTCGGCCTCCTTTTTCACTGCCGCCAGGCTGGCCTCGGCGTTTTCTACGGCGGCTTCAAACGGCGCCGGATCGATTCGATAGAGCACCTGGCCGGCTTCCACCTCGGCGCCTTCGGTAAAAAGGCGCTCTTGAAGAAGGCCGCTGACCTGGGGCCGGATTTCGGCCGTACGAAAGGCCGAGGTGCGCCCCGGCAGTTCGGTCTTCAGGGCGATTTTTTGCGTCTGCACCGTGACCGTGGCTACTTCCGGGACCGGTTGCTGCCGCGCCTGCTGCTGGCCGCGATCGCAGCCCATGGTCAAAGGGCCGATCAAGGCAACGGCCGCACACAACATGATGACAAAGTTCGGTTTCATAGGCCGCATGAAAGAGGTTCCTCTCGAAAGATAAACGAAAATTTTAAATAGTAGTTTAAAAACTTTCGGAGAAATGCTAATAGCATGGATACGGGCATGGTTCAATGGGAAATTTAAATTGCGATTTAAGTTAGTGTCGAGTGAGGAGTTCATCGTGGCCAAACGAGAGGACGGAAAAGAGACTCGGCTGAGGGTACTCAACGCGGCCTGCGAGATCTTTGCCCAAAAAGGGTATCGAGACGCCCGGGTGGCCGATATCTGCGGCCGGGCCGGGGCCAACGTGGCCTCGGTGAACTATTACTTCGGAGGCAAGGCCAGCCTGTATCAGGAGGCTTGGCGCCAAGCCCTGGAAGACTTCCAGCAGCGGGTCATCCTGGACGTCGAGGCAGTTTTGCCCAAAGAAGCGCTGCGGCAATATATCCAGGCCCTGATCCGGCTGTTTTCGGCCAAGGGAGAGTCGGCCGATTTCAGCCGGCTCTATCTGATGGAGCTGCTCAACCCCACCGGCCTGATCGAAGATGCCTGGCGGGAGATGATGGAGACCCGAAGGCAGCGGCTTCAGCAGATCATCCGCAGGATCATGGGCCCGGGCGCAAAGGAACTGGCCGTCCGCTTCTGCGAGCAGAGCATCATCAACCAGTGCCGCGTCCTTCTGACCATCAAGCGAAGCGACCTGGAGTACATGCTGGAAGAACGCCTCACCCCGGATCTGATCCGCCGCCTGGCCGACCACATCGCGGATTTTTCTTTGGCCGGAATCGAGGCGGTGGGGAAAAGATAGGCGCTTTGCGCCGCTGGAAGAAGGTTTGGGGGCTGTAACCGATGCGAATTTTCCATGGTATAGACGGCATGCACCGTATCTTTCAGGATTTGATCCGTCAGTTGACGCTTCCGGGTGTTTATGGCCGCTGAATTTTTCGCCAGGTTTTTCCGCGCGTTCCCCCGCCTGAAGGTCTTTTTGTGGCAAAAAGCCTATGATCTGCTGTCCAAGGCCTGCGCCGATCGGGACTGGACCTTCATGAATTACGGCTATGCGGCGGAAGCAGGCATGCCGGCGCTTTCGCCTCCTGACGAGCCGAACCGGTTCTGCATCCACCTTTACGGCCACCTGGCCGAAACGGTGGACCTAACCGGAAAAAAGGTGCTTGAAATCGGCAGCGGCCGGGGCGGCGGCGCAGACTACATCAACCGCTGCCTGAACCCTGCCGCGGTGACCGGCCTCGATTTTTCAACCTATGCCGTCCAATTCTGTCGGAAACATTTCCATTCTGCGGGCCTTTGCTTTCAATTGGGCTGCGCAGAAGAGCTCCCCTTTGCCGATGAAAGCTTCGATGTCGTTTTCAACGTGGAGTCCTCCCACTGCTACGAGGCGATGGAGCCGTTTCTATCGGAGGTCAAGCGGGTTCTGTCTCCGGGCGGCTATTTTCTCTTCGCCGATTTTCGGGCGGCAGATGAAATCGACGATCTTCGAAGAGAACTGAATCATTCGGGCCTGGTGCTCATCGAAGAGACAGACATCACCGCAAACGTCCTTGCCGCCCTCGACCTGGACCACGAAAGCAAAATCCTTGAAATCGACCGGCGCATCGCAGCAAAGATCGGGCTGGCCGCCGATGCCCCGCTTTCTTCGGCCAGGGCCGGCGTGCACAAGTTCCTGGTCAAATGGATCTCGGAATTCACCGGCGTCAGGGATTCTGCCATCTACGACCAATTCAAGCACCGGAACTCGATTTACATCAGCTGCGTGCTGCAATCGCCTCGATAGAGCGAAGGCCGCCAGCCCGCGCCGCAATTCAGCCGGCAGTTTCACATCTTCAGCTGCCATGAAAGGGACTCCCCATGCCAAAAAAGAAAAAACCGTCAACCCGCGACATCGAAAAAGGCTACTCCATGGGGATGTCGATCCTAAAAAAATATTGGCGGAGCCGTTTTTTTCGAAATGTTACGAGCGGTTTTTTGCTGGCGACGGCTATTTTTTTCTCGGCTTCATGTTCGCGAACCATAAGCGTTTATTATCCGCCGCGTCTTGACCTTGCCCCATACGGGCGTTTGGGGATGATTACCTTCTCGGACAATGCTCAGCCTTCGGTTGCAGAATATGCCACCGAGCAGTTTCAGAACCAGGTTCACGCAGCCCAGATGGGGATTCCGATCGTGGAACTGGGCACGGAAGAGGCGGTGCTGAAGCATGTCCGGTCAGATCGACTGGATTCGGAGGCAATGAAGAAGATCGGGCAGGAGTACGACGTTTCCGCCGTCTTTCACGGGAGCGTCGTGTATTCGGATGTCAAACCCAATGTAACTGTAAAAGATATCACCAAATTCAGGGCCAGTGTGGACGCCACCCTCCATGCGACCCTCTCGGTAAAGCTGATTGAAACCGAGGGTGCGGCAACCGTTTGGAGCGACTCAACTTCCTGGCAACGGAAGCTCGCCAAAGTACGCGTGGATGAAAATGCCGGCATTTCAGTGGGAACCCAGGGGTATGACGACGCCTATCGAAAGCTGATCCCGGATATGGTACATGATGTCACCCGCGACTTTCGCGGGATGTATGTCAAAGAACGGGTTGACAAGTAAAGGGAGGAACACTGTGGGAAATACGAATATTTCTTTTGACCACGTCCATCTGATCAGCGAAGATCCCCATGGCGCAGCAGCCTGGTATGCCGACAATCTGGGCGGGGTAATCGAAAAAAGCGACGAGGTGAAGGGGGCGCCCCAGATTTATGTGCGCTTCGACGGCACCGCGCTCATCATACGGGGCAGGCGTACCGGGGAGCAGGTGGGTAAAAAGGATGGCCTCAAATGGGGCACGGATCACTTCGGCTTCAAGGTTTCGGAGGATCTCGACGGGTTTTGTGACGGGCTGCGGCAAAAGGGGGTCCGGTTCACCCTGGAGCCCACGAACATCAACCCTAAACTGCGCATCGCCTTTATCGAGGGCCTCGACGGTGAAATCATCGAACTTCTTCAGCGGCTGTGAATTGGGCGGGCCGGCGGTACACGAGGGCTTCTGCTCTATTTAGACCGATTGGGACGGGAAAGTAACCGATGACGATTCAATTGTGGCTCATGTACCTGACCCTGGTGTTTGCCGCAACGGCCACGCCGGGGCCTGCCGTGCTGATGTTCTATGCACTGCTGGCCCACAAGGCCAGAGCCTGGCTGCTCAAACCGCTCCGGGCGAAGATGGTTGCCCGAACCAGCGGCTCCATATTCATTGGTTTCGGAATTTTGCTCGCCGCGTCGTCGAACAGATAGAGCGCTTGAAATACGTGCACGGATATCACCAGCGGGAAAACGTCCGGCTGCAGAATCAAAGGCTGGAAATTGTAATTATGAAAGATGTGCTGATTCCGCTCGGGATGCTACTGTTCATCGTGTTGTTTGCCTACGCCCTGATTCACACGGCCCGAAAGCAGAAAAAGTCCAAGGCCGGGGTGTTCAAAGCCTTCGCCGATCGATTCGGGCTTCGCTACCGGCAAGAGGACGACGGCACGGCGCAGGGGTTTGCCAAGGACTTCGATGGAATCGGAAGATTTTTCTCTCCTTCTCAAGGGAAGGTCATCCCGAAAGACGTGGTGGCCGGAGTCATCGAAGGCGCTTCGGTCGTTCTTTTCAGGCACAGCATCCGGTTTGGACAAGGCTGGGCCAGGGAATGGTACGTTGCCGGCGTAACCGGTGCCGAGGTCGTTGCGGAACGTTGCGCGGTGCAGTTTTGCAATAAACGCTCTGACAAGACCACCATGATTCTCCAGGATCCCGTCGTGAAGGAGAAGAAAGCCGGCCCCTACAGTCTGGTTGTCCGTGCACCGGATTCCGCTGCAGCCGGGAGTGTGGCAGACGATACTGTCTTGGAGCAACTGGCCGGTCTTGCCGAAAATCTTTCTTTCCGGCCCGAACTGCAGATCCGGGGACGGCGCATTGCGGCCTACCTTGCGGATCGGAATGCTTCGGTCGAATTGGAAACCCTGAAAAGCCTGTTGGATTTTGCCAGGGGATCGGCCGGTCTGTTAGGTCGTTCAGAATGCCTGGAACGGAGGCCCCAAGATGGAAGTCTTGAATGAATTCAAGAAATTCGCCATGCGCGGCAGCGTGGTGGATATGGCTGTGGGAATTATCGTCGGCGGTGCGTTCGGCACCATCGCAAAGAGCCTGGTTTCCGATGTCCTGATGCCGCCGCTCGGTTTGCTGCTGGGCGGAGTGGACTTCTCCGACCTGTTTATCACCCTGAAACAGGGAGCCGCAGCCGGACCGTATGTCACCCTGGCCGAGGCCCAGGCGGCGGGTGCGGTGACCATCAACTATGGGGTGTTCATCAATGCCGTGATCAGTTTTTTGATCGTGGCGTTCGCCGTGTTCTTGCTCATCAAGAGCATCAATAAGCTGCAGCGGGAAAAAGAAGCCCCAAAAGCGGAACCGACTACGAAAGACTGCCCGAGATGTTTCACGGCCATTCCCGTCAAGGCGACCCGCTGTCCGAACTGCACGGCGGAAATCGGAGATGTCGAGGCATGAAAAATTTGATCCAACCTCAGAACGACGCCGAAGCCGAAGCCATCAAATCGATCCTTGCGGAGCAGGGAATTTCTGCGGAAATCCGGTCGTTTCACGACACCGCCTATGACGGTCTTTTCCAGTCGCAATACGGGTGGGGCGTGATCCGGGTGTCCGAGGAAGATTTTGCAGAAGCCAAGAGGATCGTCGAAGATTGGTACAACGCGGCCCCTGGAAAGATCCCATGGCAAAACGATGATCTCTCCGATCCATCGTGACGCTTATATCGAAGCCTCTGCACTTTTGTAGTGAACGGCTTGTCATGAGCGCAGTCGAATGGCCTCCGCTGTCAACGCTACAGGTTTCGCACCGCCAGCTTCTTGATTTCCGTAATCAGTATGATGACCATGGCGCCGGCGGCGCAGAACCCCAGCTCCTCGATGCGAAGCGGCGTGGTGCGAAACACGATGTTGAAAAACGGCACATAAATGAGAATCAATTGCAAGGCCAGGGTGACGCCGATGGCCAGCAACAGGACCGGATTGCCGAACCAGGACTGGGCAAGCAGTGATTGGCGCTCCTTTCGCACGCAAAGCACATAGGCCATCTGGCAGAACGTGAGCATGGTAAACACCATGGTCTGCCAGGCGTCCGATCCGGTTCCGCCATCCCAGAACCAGTATCCGGTGCC
>Ga0207752_1001393_pt1 | contig 11063 bp, 12 predicted proteins | sample Pon2CUnioCityCA_6_FD_187272 | JGI IMG/M metagenome (GOLD analysis project Ga0207752, IMG submission 187272) | Marine sediment microbial community from Union City, CA, USA - Pond 2C Sediment 2 (SPAdes) | ecosystem: Environmental > Aquatic > Marine > Intertidal zone > Salt pond sediment ... | reverse complement strand
GTTGGAAGGTTTGTTCCTGTTCGGGTTGTTAATGCTTTTTCAACCTATCTTGAAGCTGAAATATTGTGAAATTAGCCTCCGCCCACCGGAGGAAGAATCGCAACTATGTCTCCTTGTTTCAGTTTTGTGTCAAAGCCTTGCAGAACGTTAATGTTTTTGCCGTTTACGAGAAACGACAGGAAATCTTGCACCTTTCCCTCTTTGTTGTAAATGTATTCTCTGAATTTTTTGCCATATTTCTCAGCCAATAAGTTGATTAGCTCATCGATTGTGATGCTGTTTTGCAGCTGGATTGTTTCTATGTTTTTGCCTGTTATTTCCCGTAGTGTGGTGAAGAACTTAACTTCGACTTTCATTTGTTTTCTATTCCTATTTTTAGGTGGCGAAATTTATTCTATTCTATATTACGGGTTAGGTATGTTAGATTAAACTTAAATAGAGCCACAAATTCTCAGAATAGCGACACCACTCAACTTGTTGATTGAGCCGCCGTAGCTCAGTTCGGTAGAGCAACGGGCTGTTAACTCGTGGGTCGAAGGTTCGAGTCCTTCCGGCGGCGCCACAGACTTTTCTACATATCAAACAATAGAACAAGCGGATGATATGTTTCGGTCACTCTTTTTCATCTTCGGATTTTTCGTCTATTTTGCGTGGTCCAGCATCTTTTGGTTTTATCAGCTCCAGTATGGCCGGCAACAGGAGGATGAATATGAATGCGGCTATGACTATAACCAAAAATATTAGCATGTAATGCACTGAAGTCAGATTCACGAACAAGGTGTTTTTGTTTTATCGGTTATCTGCACATATAATACTATGGTTGGTTATGCTTAGTTTTTCAGAAAAAAGACTGCTTTCAACAATGTACCTCTATTAGGCTCCTAATATGAATGTGGATGTGGGAATTTTGTTTCCGTTACGGCTTAATCTTAGAGAAGCGATGGGTGGATAGCATCAATAAAAAAGTTTTTCGAAACAAAAAATATGCGTGGATGGTAACCCGTAAGCTTCTTGTCAAAGTTTCTTGACCAGCCAGAGATACTTTTGGTCAAGGTTTCTTGACAAAAACTCTTTTACTTTATGTTAAGACAGTGTAATCAGGTACTTAACGGTGAGAAAGCAAAGAGCGCTTCTCTGTCTGTTGCTGATTCTCTGTTTTACGGTTGTTTCAATTTCAGAAATTGAAATAGGGAAAGCACAAGAGCCATTGAACCTCACGATTACTCCTGATGGAAGTGTTGAACCCGACACAGACTTGCTAGAGAGAAACGGAACAACATACATGTTTAAGGGAGACATTTTAGGGTCAATCATGGTTCAAACAGATAACATCACAATTAACGGAGCAGGATTTACTATGTCACAGGGCGGCATTACTTTAGCTGGACCAGATTTGTCCCACAGAGACTGTAGATACTTGATGGTAAAGAATGTGATGTTTTGTAACTCAAGCATATACACGGTTGGTGCAAGTAACAACACTTTCGTCAATAACTACTTCGAGAACGTGCGCATACAGATTCAAGCTTTCGCAAATATAACCGGCAACCTAATCAAACACAACACTTTCAAAGATTCTGGCATCTTTGTTGACTATAACCGAGGCGGACGAGACGTCATTACTGAAAACAACTTTTTTAACGGCTGGATAAGCGTTGGACTGTCTGTTTCGCCAATTGTGGAAAAAAATTACTGGAGCGACTACAACGGCACAGACACAAACGAAGACGGAATAGGAGACACCCCACACATCTCACAATACAAACTAGACGAAGACGTCCTAGACAATTCACCATTAATGACTCCACTAGACATAGAAATTCCCGAGTTTCCTTCATGGATGCCCATACTGATTGGGTTAGTTGCAGTGGTAACTGTGGCAATTATTTACAGACGAAAACTACAAAATCCGGAAAGATGGAGGAAATGAAATTATCTTCTTCTATGCTTGCTCTGTCATTGATTCTTTGTTTTTTGGTCTCAGCTTTTTCTGTTGGTGTTGCTTTTTCATCTTCAGCGAATTGGAATTGGGTTGAAATGGCAAGAGTAACTGGAGATACTTATAACTTGTATGAAACGGAGCCTTTCAATATCAGTTCTTCTGTTTCTGTTTGGCGAATTGTATGGGAATACACGCCTCGAACTGATGTTCCTGAAGATCGAACAGGTATAACAATTTATCTTTATAGTGGAGTTTCAGGCGGTAATAAACTCCTCGAAATATCTCGTAAGGGATTATACAATGGCGATGAGGACTGCAGATACTTTCATGAGGAAGGTGTTTTCCGCTTGAAAATAAGCAGTAACACACAAAATTTCACGGTAAGAATTGAAAAAAGCATGGGCTATATTCCCGAGCCCCCATCGGATAATTGGGTTGAAGTGACAAGATTCATTGGTAGTAAAGGATATACTACAGACGTTTTTGTGTGTGACCACGTTGAATGGCGAATCAGATGGGAATTTGATCCGGGACATTGGCATTTTGCTGATCTGTATACCTTACAGGTAACCACATACAAAGAAGGAGAATCTACCAAGTATTTCAACCAAATACGTGAGCCTCCAAGTGGAAACCTAAGTGGCGTTGAATTGCTTAACCAAAGCGGAACATTCTACCTAGAAATTAGTACTGGTCTAATAATAGTTACACAATCATCATTGAAGAAAACATAGATTCTATCCCAGAGTTTCCCTCATGGATTATTCTGCCATTATGCATGATTGTCGCTGTTGTTGCGGTGATTTTCAAAAAGAGATTGTGTTAAACTTCAGAAAGGTTTTAGTTCCGACAACCCGAAAATAAGGGTCAATTGAGAGGTAAGGAACGTGAGTTTGGAGGGTTTTGTCGATTATAAGCGTAGAGAATTCTGTAATGATGTGGAGTGTCCGGTTCAGGTTGAGTTGAACAAGTTGCCTGAAGGTTCAAAAGAGTACGAACAGGTTAGAAAGACGTGCAAAACAGGTTGCAGGTACACTACCTACGAGTTCCATCATTGGCTCATAGAGAAAGGCTATTTAATTGTAAGACCAAAGGATGAAGGAGGAAAAAGATGATGGATTGGGGAATCCAAAACAGATTAAACCGGCTCATACAGAAAGACGGAAAAGCCCTGTTTCTGCCTGTAGACCACGGATACTTTCAGGGTCCAACCCGCAAACTGGAGAAACCCGGAGAAACCATAAAACCGTTGATTCAATATGCAGACGCCATAATGCTGACCCGAGGCGTACTCAGAAACTGCGTAGACCCAGCAATAGAAAAACCCGTAATTCTAAGGGTTTCTGGAGGCAACAGCGTAGTAGGAGAGGACCTGTCCAACGAGGAACAGCTAACTTCGATTACCGAGATTCTCAGGCTTAACGCCAGCGCCGCCTCCATGTCAATCTACGTGGGCAGCAAACATGAACACCAAACTTTGAAGAGTTTCTCAAGGCTTGTTGACCAATGCGAAGACTACGGCATACCCACCATGGCAGTAACCGCGGTAGGCAGAGAACTGGAGAAACGCACCGCCCGATACCTGGCACTGTGCTGCAGAATAGCGGCTGAGCTGGGCGCCCGAGTGGTCAAAACGTATTACTGCGAAGAAGCTTTTGAGAAGGTTGTTGATGGCTGCCCCGTGCCTGTGGTGATGGCTGGCGGACCAAAAGTGGACACCGAACTGGAGGTGTTCGAGTTTGTTTACGACGGACTGCAGAAGGGGTCTATAGGCGTGAATCTTGGCAGAAACATCTGGCAGCACCAGTATCCGGTGGCTATGATACGGGCTATAAGAGGACTAATCCACGAAAACCTCAACCCCAAAGAGGCACAACAGCTATTCGAACAGGTAAAAGCCGGAAAGGCATAGTTCTGTTGCAGTTTTTTTGGTGAACAGATGCTTGTAGCTGTCTACCACAACAACAGGGACGTACACGTTGAAGAGGTGCCTAAACCTGAGATTGGAGCAGACGAGATACTGCTAAAGGTGATGGCAAGCGGAATATGCGGAACCGACGTGGTAGAGTGGTACAGGCTACCTAAGGCGCCCCGAGTGCTGGGGCACGAAGCAACAGGAATCATAGATGAAGTGGGAAAAAAAGTAACCAAATACATGGTTGGAGACCGCGTGTTCGTCTCCCATCACGTGCCATGCAACAAATGCCACTACTGCAGGAAGGATGCTCACACAGCCTGTGAAACCCTGCACACAACCAACTACTACCCCGGAGGCTTCTCCCAATACATACGGGTGCCAAAAATAAACGTGGAAACCGGAGTCTACAAGCTACCAGCAAACATGTCCTACGAAGAGGGAACATTCATCGAACCTTTAGCATGTGCAGTCCGGGGGCAACGGCTGGCAGGCATCCAGAAAGGCGACACAGTTCTGATTATTGGGAGCGGAATGGCAGGAATACTCCACATACAGCTAGCGAAACTTAAAGGCGCACAGAAAATTTTTGCTGCCGACATAAACCCTGAACGCCTAAAACTGGCCCCAAAATTTGGGGCAGACCACGTGATAGACGCGAAGGGAGACTTGCCACAACAATTGAAGGAACTCAACGATGGAGTAGCAGCGGACAAGGTGATAGTTTGCACAGGCGCAACCCAAGCAGCGTTAACTGCGCTAGATTGTGTGGACAGGGGAGGAACAATCCTGTATTTCGCTGTTCCAGACCCCACAGTCAAGATTCCGATACCCATAACAGAGTTCTGGAGAAACGAAACAACCATACGAACATCCTACGGCGCAGCGCCAAGAGACCTCGAGGAAGCCCTGCAGATTCTAGCCAAAAAACAGGTAAACGTCAAGGACATGATAACCCACAGACTTGACATCCGAGAGATAGCTGAAGGATTCAGGCTGGTAGCAGAAGCAGGAAAATCATTGAAGGTAATCATAGAGCCAAACAGAAGCGAATAGCCAGAACCTTGAAAAATTATAAATAGCCCTTATGGAAAACCGAGCATTGGGTGCAGTGTAACGCGTCGTTTTATTAAGAAAAGATCAAAAAAGTCTGGTCTTCCCCCAGGAACACCAGTGTATATTGGAAAAGAGAAAACTGAGAAGGTAAAGGTTACATGCATTAACTATGATGGAAGCCATTTTGAGGAAAAGGAATTAAAGACAATTGACGAATGTTTCCCCCTCAAGGCTAAACCTGCTGCAATATGGGTAAACATAGATGGAATCCATCAGCCAGACAACATCGAAAATATCGGGAAACAATTCAAAATACATCCCCTTGTTCTGGAAGACATCATGAATACGGGGCAACGCCCAAAAATGGAAGACTTTGATGACTACCTCTTTGTTGTTCTAAAGATGCTTCATTACGATGAGGAAGAAAACGAAACCAAAACCGAACAGGTCAGCCTAATTCTCGGCTCAAACTATGTTATCTCACTTCAGGAGAACGAGGGAGACGTTTTCGACTCCATCCGAGAAAGAATCAGAAGCGACCGCGGACGCATCAGAAAGATGGGAGCCGACTATCTAGCCTACTCGCTGATAGACGCCATTGTCGACAACTACTTCACGGTTCTGGAGAAAATTGGAGAAAAAATCGAGGACATAGAAGACGAGCTGGTTAAGAATCCGACCCCAGACGTCCTGCATACGATTCACCATTTGAAGAGAGAGCTGATTTTTCTCCGCAAGTCTGTTTGGCCTCTACGGGAAGTCATAAGCCGGCTGGAAAGATGGGAATCGCCCCTAATCGACAAATCAATAGACATCTACCTGCGGGACGTCTACGATCACACAATACAGGTTATCGACGCACTAGAAACATTCAGGGACATGCTTTCTGGAATGCTGGACATTTATCTTTCAAGCGTTAGCAACAGAATGAATGAAGTCATGAAGGTGCTAACAATCATTGCGACCATATTTATTCCCTTAACTCTGATAGCGGGCATCTACGGAATGAACTTCAAGTACATGCCTGAACTTGATTGGGCTTGGGGTTACCCCATAGTCTACGTAATCATGCTCGCCATCGGCGTAGTAATGTTGATTTACTTCAGAAGGAAAAGATGGTTGTAGATAGGTCTGACCAACTGTTAAGTGATTAAATGAAAGAAGGAAAAATTAGATTCAACACCCGCTTCGTTTCTGACAAGGTTCCCAGCAACCCCAGAATTGAAGAGCTGAAAGAGTGGTGTGAACGATTCCAGAGAACTGGTTTGACTCCAGAGTTTGAGGGAAATTACACTGGCAACCTGAGCTTCAGATGCGAGGACGGGTTCGTGATAACGGCGTCTGGGCTGAAAAGCAAACAAAACCTGAGCAACGATTGTTTTGTTTACGTAAAAAGTTACGACCCACAAAGTAACACTGTCTATGTTGAGGGAAGGAGGCAGCCCTCCTCAGAAGCGGTGATGCATCATCTAATCTACAAGACACACAAAGAAGTGAATGCGGTGTTTCATGGACACAATGACGCAATCATAATGAACGCTGAAAAACTGGGGTTGACGGTAACCGAAAAGGAACATGAATCGGGCACAGCTGCGTTGGCAAAGGAAGCCCTGAAGGCTCTGGGAGACAACAAACTGGTTGTGCTAAGGAATCATGGTTTTGTTTCTGTGGGCAATACCATGAAAGAAGCTGGCGAACTGGCTTTGGCTACTTTAAAGCGGGGCAAAGAAGCAGCAAACTTCAAAGCCTAAAACGTGATTAATTGTAAAGAGACGTTATCTTGTAGAAAGTATTTTTAACGCCAAACACAGTTTATGGACTTATTATTGTGAGGGCTTACTAAATGGTCAAGTATGTTTTTGTAACCGGTGGGGTACTCTCCTCTGTTGGTAAAGGAATTGTCACTTCTTCTATAGGGAAAATGCTGCAGGTCAGAGGCTTCGATGTCACAGTCATAAAGGTTGACCCATACGTGAACGTCGACGCCGGAACAATGAACCCCTACATCCACGGGGAAGTCTTCGTCACAGAGGACGGCGGCGAAACAGACCTAGACCTTGGCGGATACGAAAGATTCCTTAACATCAACCTACCAAAAGAAAACAACATAACAACCGGACAAATCTACCAGACAATCATTGACAGGGAACGGCGAGGCGACTTTCTGGGCAGATGCGTCCAAATAATTCCCCACGTCACCGACGAGATTAAACGGCGCATCCGCATGGTCGCAGAACAATCAAAGGGCTCTATCGTACTCACAGAGCTTGGGGGAACAGTAGGCGACATAGAGGGACTGCCCTTCCTAGAGGCTATCCGTCAGATGCGCCTAGAGAATGGCTTCGACAATATTCTCTATGTTCACCTTGCCCTTGTTCCCATCTTGGATGTTACTGGTGAAATGAAAACCAAGCCCCTTCAGCACAGCGTCAACGAACTGCGGCGAATAGGTATCCAGCCAGACACAATCGTGGCCAGATGCAGAAAGATGATTGGCAAAGAGATTCGTCGGAAAGTGGCGCTGTTTGGCACCATCCCCGAAGGAGCGGTGTTCTGCTCCTATAACGTTCCATCCATTTACCAAGTTCCCCTGATCTTGGATGAACAGGGCATGGGCGATTACGTTTGCAGGCGATTGGGGCTACAAAAAAAGACCCCCAAGTGGAGCGAATGGAAAAAATTTGTGGATTCCTTTGAAAACCCCAAGCATGAAGTTAAGGTAGCGCTGATCGGCAAATACGCGGGCTTAGTTGACAGTTACGTTAGCATGAATGAGGCTTTTAGACACGCTGGCGCAGCTTGCCAGACAAGAGTTCTTATAAACTATCTTGAGGCAGAGGCTCTGGAAAACAACTCGGAGGGGTTGAAGCTTCTTGAGGGGCATGATGGAGTGTTTATTCCTTACGGTTTTGGTCCTCGGGGAACTGAAGGAAAAATTAGCGGTGTCCGTTTTGCACGCGAAAATGATGTGCCTTTCTTGGGAATCTGCTACGGCTTTCAGTTGGCGGTTGTCGAGTTCGCCCGCAACGTTTGTGGATTGGAGGGCGCCAACAGCACCGAAATAAACCCGGACACGCCTCACCCCGTGATTGATTTGATGCCTGAGCAGAGGAACGTGGACAATAAGGGTGGGACTATGCGTTTAGGCGCCCACGAGGTGTCGGTGAAGAAAGAAACGCTGGCTCGCAAGCTTTATGGCGTTGAAAAGCTCTTTAAGCGTCACCGTCACCGATGGGAAGTCAACCCCGACTACTGGGACACTCTGGAGAAACATGGAATGGTTTTCTCGGGAAACAGCCTCGACGGCAGACGAAAGGAGATTCTGGAGCTTCCAGACAGATTCTATTTCTTTGCTTCCCAGTTCCACGGAGAATTCACGAGCAGACCCACTCAACCGGAACCTGAGTATTACGGCTTCATCAAAGCGTGTTTAGACAAGAAACTGGGGAAAACGAAGCCAGAATTCTAAGACTGTGTATGGTTAGTGATGTTTGTCTTTCCGGCAGACTGGAAAATCAGAGTTTAACCTATATTCTCTTGTTTAAGTGGAATCAAGCAAAAGATAATACGCAGAAACGGCTACTTGGCTGTATTCATGATGGACTGAGAAGCTGATGGTTACCGAAAACGGGTTGAAACTGAAGAAAACGGTTCCTTTTCTGCTGCTAGGTCTTTTGATTTTCATAGTCTATCTCCACTTCTTCGTTGGCATTCCCGAAATCCTCGCTATAATCAGAGACGTGAATCTATTCTATTATGGTCTTGCAGTCGCGGTTCTCTTCTTGAACATGGGCATCAACTCGTTGACTTGGCAGTATTTTCTCCGTCCGCTCTCTGTGAGAGTTCCCTTTCGAAAAACCTTCTTGTTCACGTGGATAGGCTTCTTTGTTGACCTGCTGGTGCCGGCGGAGTCTATCAGCGGAGACGCAACCAAAGCTTACTTGATGACCAAGCAGTCAAACGAAAACGGCGGAAAAGTCTTGGCGTCGGTTGTCAGCCATCGGATTCTGCTCATGGTATTATCCACAGTCAGTTTGGTTGTCAGTTTTGTTTGGCTTTACGTCCTGAAAATCGAGGTTCCTGCCCTTGTTTCAGGCCTAGTTTTATTGGTGATTTTTGGTACCGCCATTTCGTTGTTCTTCATTTTTCTTTTCAGCCTAAAAGAGAAGCTGGCGCAGAGATTACTTGGTGTCTTGCTGCGTTTTGTGGCCTTTGTCACTAGGGGACGTTTGGATATTAACCGCCTAAGAGAAACCGCAGTAAAGGCGTTGTCTGCTTTTCATGATTCCATAGATATTTTGCGCAGAAACCCGCGGAGTTTGGTTCCGTCGATACTTTTTTCGTTGGTTGGCTGGTTCTTCAGTATCCTCCTGTCTTACCTTGTCTTCGTTTCTCTGGGTCAGCATGTTGACTTTGCCATAATAGTGGTTGTTCACTCCGTTAGCATAAGCATCCAGTCTATTCCCCTTGGGATACCCGGAGAAGTAGGGGTTGTGGATACAGCTATGACTTGGCTTTTCACTCTTCTTGCTGTAGAATCCGCTGTCGCTGCGGCGGCAACGGTGCTTATACGGCTTTTGTGGGTGTGGCTTAGAATCGTCATAGGATTTGTGGCTGTCCAATGGATAGACCTGAAAGATTTGGCGGAACATCTACGCAAAGACCTCTTCTGAGCAAGTTCTAAAAGTTAGGTTTTGGTTGGCTTTGTGAGTGCCTTCCACAGGTGGTCGTTGACGGGTCTGACAAGCCGTGTTTTTTCTCCTGTTTTGGTGACCAAGTTTCTTCCCAGCGAGGGCTCTGTTACCTCACCTATTACCGTGGATTGAATGCCCTTCTCGGATAAACTTCTGATTATCTTTTCTGTCTTATCTTGTTCGGTCACGATGAGAAGCGCGCCAGAGCTTATGAGCTGGAGAGGGTCAACATCAAAATGTGCGCAGATTTTACGTGTCTCTTCGGGAACCAAGATGTCTTCCTCATTGACTGTGAAGCCGACGTTTGCGGCGTCAGCCAACTCATGTAAGCCGCCTGCTACGCCTCCTTCGGTTGGGTCGTGCATGGCTGAGACTCCTCCGGTTCTGAAGGCTGTGAGGGCGTCTTTCACTACGCTGATTTTTTCGAAGAAATTTTCTGCTTGGTTCAGGAAGTTTTCGTCAAAGACTTTTAGGAGCTGTGTTCGTCGGTCTGAAGCCAGTATGGCTGTTCCCTCTATCCCTGTTCCCTTTGTCAATATGATGCTGTCGCCTACTCTTACTCCTCCGCAAGTCACATACTTTCCTCCTTCGGCGACGCCTATGACGCATCCAGATACTATGGGACGTTCTATGCCCGGGGTGACTTCACAGTGTCCACCTACTATGGCGATGTTAAGTTGACTTGCAGCCTTGTCCATCTGGGTGCAAATCTTCTCCACGAGCTGGGCTGTGGAGTTCTTGGGTAACAGTATGATGGAGTTGAACCATCGGGGCTGAACTCCGCGGGTTGCCACATCGTTTGCGCTTACGTGAACGGCTAGCCATCCCAGCCACTTTTCGGCTCCGGTTATGGGGTCTGAAGACACTGCTAACAGCTGGTTTCCGGCTTGGATTATGGCTGCGTCTTCGCCTACTGACGGGCTGAGAATCACGTCGTCTCTTTTGGCTCCCAAGTTCCTGAAAACTATCTGCTCCAAAACCTTGTTCGGAACCTTACCCGGCAAGAAAACCATAACACATACCCGACCAAACTATACCTCAGAGCCGCAATAAAAATGATTAACATCAATAAGACATTTCTATTGCATACATAGTGGTAGCCTGAGGGGACATTACGAGCTTTAGGATTAAGCTTTAATTTATGGTTTGTAATAACTAAACCCTTGAGGGATTTTTGATGAAGCAGTTTATAGTTACGCCCTCGGCAGGAAAGCGCTTAATCGCTATGGCGTTAGCGAAGAACCCAGCAGTTCTGAGTGCCCTTAAGAAGGGGACACTGGTCATCATCGCAGGCACCACAAACGGGTACGTGGCTGAAGAAGTTCTCAAACACCTTGGCATCAAAGGGTTTTCCAATGCACATTTTTTCCGAGGAATCATTCTGCCGCCCGGTGGAGCCGTTACTTCGGAGGGCAGACTGGCTGACGAAAGCTGGTTTCCAGGCGACGTAGTGATA
>Ga0207752_1001392_pt1 | contig 11068 bp, 11 predicted proteins | sample Pon2CUnioCityCA_6_FD_187272 | JGI IMG/M metagenome (GOLD analysis project Ga0207752, IMG submission 187272) | Marine sediment microbial community from Union City, CA, USA - Pond 2C Sediment 2 (SPAdes) | ecosystem: Environmental > Aquatic > Marine > Intertidal zone > Salt pond sediment ... | reverse complement strand
ATGGAATATAATGCAAAATTTCCTCCTCCAATAAAATTTTGTGTTGATTATAACCCGACACACGCCTGGCAGGGTGATGATTATATGGGCGCATCACTGAAATATATTGAGATGAACCTCAATAATAAAGGCTACAAATTAGTGGGCTGCGATTTAGCTGGAGTTAACGCGTTTTTTGTCCGTGATGATTTAGTCGAGGATAAATTTCTGGCGCCTTTTACAGCTGAAAAACACTACCTGCCAGCAAAGTATTACCTTGTAGGGGGATATACAGGTCACCAGGCTACTTATAAATCAGTTGAAAAATGTCTGGAAGCATGTGCAAAGATAAGTGATGAGTAACATTTTTTATGTTCTATCTTTGTTCAACCGGGTTTAATTCTTTGTATTGAATAATTCCCGGTTCGCCCAGGCTGCAAATTCACTACGCGTACAACTATCGGCAGTTTGCAATCCCTGGCCCTCAGCAACCCGGTAGATGACCATGTCTTTTTTCGGGTCGTCTGACCGGGCTTCATCAATAATTTGTCGCACTGACCATTCTGCACCATGCTTGCTGTTTGTATAGTAGTGCCCCAGTTTAATCTGGCTGGGGGAGAAGTGGGGAGTATCTGCATGCTCAAGGGTTAAAGCAAAGAGTTGTTGTAGATCATCTACGCTTAAATCAATCACAAGGTCTATATCTGACAAAGCTTGCTCGATATGGGCTTTATCAATAAAGCGTGATTCTTTTTTATCTTCAACGTTTGGCGTGTCCGTGAAGCGCATCATGCTGGTGGGGTAACGCCGCCAGGGAAAGAAGCTGTTAAAGGCTACCGCGGTGATAAATATAACAGCGGCGTTTAATAATACCGGGGTGATCATGTAGTCAAAACCGAGTGCATTAATGGCCGGGCCACCTATGACCGCTGCCAGCGCGGTTGCCCCGCCGGGTGGGTGAATACAATTAAATACATGCATTGCCCCGATTGCCAGGCCAACAGCTAACCCGGCAGCAAGAAACAGGTCGGGAATAAGCTGGTAACACAGCACACCGATAAATGCTGAAACAAGGTGGCCACCAAACAAGGCCCAGGGTTGTGAAAGCTTGCCATGGGGAACGGCAAAAACCAGCACCGCGGATGCACCCATTGATGGAACAATCAGGGCGGCACCACTGGCGCCGGTAAAATAATAACTAATCCATATGATTAGAAAAATGCCGGTAAATCCACCCAGGGTGGAGGCCAGTTTTTCTGCAGGGCTGACTGAATTATCGATGCCGAGTGCATCTTTCAGTTTCTTTACTATCTTAAGCAATAAACCGTTCCTGCATTATTCAGCCTGGTTGAACACTTTTTTAAACTCGGTCCCTTTGCATTTAGGGCAGGGAGGAATGTGTCCAGGTTTTTTAAAGTGTAATGCTTCACCACATTTCTGGCAGTAGAGGATTCCCACGTTGGTAATTTCACCGGTACGCCAGATCCCGACCTGGCGAGCGCGCTCTGCTAAGGCATCCAGCTCAATGCGTGTTTTATCTGCCAGGTTGGCAAACATTTCTGCAAATTTTAACTCTGCAAATTCAAGATCATTTTTAATCAGGTTTTCGAGTTGCTTTTCGTTTTCAGATAAATAGTCTGCTGCCTGTTCGAGGTCTTTCTTGATGTACTCACCCAGTTTTTCCGCTTCTTCTTTTGTCAGCTCGCCCAGCTCTGAGGCTTTTTCCGCCGCCTTTTCGAGATTTTCTTCTAATGTCGGGATCGCTTTTTCTTCCGCGGTGTGCCAGAGGTCTTTCACTTGATCCAGCATGGCATGATAGGTATTGAGCAGTTTGTCTTTTGCGTCTTTGCTGTCCATTGTAGTGCCCCCATTTAAGTGACCAGTTACTTACTATATAAGCATAGAATCCTAAAGCAAGCTTTGATCTAAATCAGAGTTTTATTGTGGAGTATTCCTCTGGTGCTGTATCCTTACACCTTTAATTCAGCATTTAGTGGCTTTTTGTCGCGAAATAAATTATTTGTATATAAATCAAAGATATAGCAGAGTTTTATGGAATCAGAATACAAACCCGAACTAATTGAAGAACAGATCCAGCAACACTGGGAAGAGAATAAAGCCTTTAAAGTGGTTGAAGACCCTGACAAGGAAAAATATTACTGCCTTTCAATGTTCCCTTACCCCAGTGGACGTTTACACATGGGGCATGTTCGAAATTACACCATTGGTGATGTGATTAGTCGCTATCAGCGTATGCAGGGTAAAAATGTCTTACAACCTATGGGTTGGGATGCGTTTGGTCTACCTGCTGAAAATGCTGCGATTAAGAATAATGTGCCACCTGCTAAGTGGACGCGAGAAAATATTGATTACATGAGAAAACAGCTCAAGCGTCTGGGTTTAGGCTATGACTGGGATCGTGAGTTGGCTACATGTGACCAGGATTACTATCGCTGGGAACAATGGCTATTTACCAGGCTTTATGAAAAAGGGCTGGTTTATAAAAAAACGGCGGGTGTGAACTGGTGTCCAAATGATTTAACCGTGCTGGCTAATGAGCAAGTTATTGATGGCAAGTGCTGGCGATGTGATACCGATGTGGAGAAAAAAGATATTCCACAATGGTTTATGAAAATCACAGACTACGCAGATGAGTTACTGGATGAGCTCGATAACCTGGAAGGCTGGCCTGACCAGGTGCGTACCATGCAACGCAACTGGATTGGGCGTTCACAGGGTGTTGAGATCAGTTTTGGAATTGCTGATCGTGAAGAAGAATTAAAAGTATTTACCACACGTCCGGACACCTTGATGGGCGTAAGTTATGTTGCTGTTGCAGCAGAACATCCGCTTGCTTCAGAAGCAGCGAAAAAATTTGATAATGTTGCTGCTTTTATAAAAGAGTGCGCTAAAACAGATACCGCTGAAGCGTCGATGGAAACCATGGAGAAGAAAGGTGTCGATACGGGTTTGAAAGCAATTCATCCGGTTACAGGTGATCATGTTCCCGTGTTTATCGCCAATTTTGTTTTAATGGGATACGGCGAAGGTGCGGTGATGGCCGTGCCGGGTCATGATCAGCGTGACTGGGAATTTGCTAGCAAATACGGTTTATCGATCAACCAGGTTATTGCGCCAGTTAATAAAGAAGAGTGTGACTTAACAAAAGAAGCATTTACTGAGAAAGGTAAACTTATCAATTCAGGTGAGTTCGATGGTTTAACATCTGAAGAAGCATTTGAAAAAGTTGCAGAGTACCTGGCATCTAAGAATGTTGGTAAGAAACGAACAACCTACCGTTTACGTGACTGGGGTGTTTCACGTCAACGTTACTGGGGTGCGCCTATTCCCATTATTAACTGTGATAAGTGTGGTGAAGTTACGGTGCCGGAAAAAGATTTACCGGTCGTGTTACCTGAAGAAGTTGAATTCGATGGTGTTGGTTCACCTATTAAAAAAATGCCAGGGTTCTATGAAACAACCTGCCCATCATGTAATGGCAAGGCAACACGCGAAACAGATACCTTTGATACCTTTATGGAATCGTCATGGTACTACGCCCGTTATGCTTCGGCCGGTAATGATGAGGCCATGTTAGACGAGCGCGCAAATTACTGGTTACCTGTTGATCAATATGTTGGTGGCATTGAACACGCGATTTTACATTTACTTTATGCGCGTTTCTTTAACAAGTTAATGCGAGATGTTGGCCTGGTAAAAAATGATGAACCGATAACAAATCTTTTGACACAAGGTATGGTGCTTAAAGATGGTTCGAAAATGTCCAAGTCAAAAGGTAATACGGTTGATCCACAAGGTTTAATTGAACAGTACGGGGCGGATACCGCACGTTTATTTATGATGTTTGCTGCACCACCAGAACAATCACTGGAGTGGAGTGATGCAGGGGTTGAAGGTGCATCGCGTTTTCTAAAAAGACTCTGGCGTTTAGTTTATGAGCATGCTGAAAACGGTAGTGCGGTTGAACTTGATCTTCAATCATTAAATGATGCACAAAAGAATATTCGTCGCCAGACTCATGAAACAATTTCAAAAGTCAGTGATGATATTGGTCGACGTTACACCTTTAATACTGCCATTGCAGCTGTTATGGAATTGATTAATGCATTAGCGAAATTAAATGATAACAGTGAGCAAGGCCGGGCTGTAATGCAAGAAAGTTTAGAGTCGGTTGTCTTGCTTTTATCGCCTATCGTGCCGCACATAACGCATGAATTATGGAAGACGTTAGGACAATCAAGTTTGTTACTGGAACAACCATGGCCTGAAATAGATGAGTCAGCTTTAGTGAAAGACAGTTTACAAATTATTGTCCAGGTAAATGGTAAGTTACGTTCACGTATAGAAGTGCCTGCAAGTGCGGAAAAAACTGAAATTGAACAAGCTGCCCTGGATGATGAAAACGTTAAGCGCTTTACTGATGGCAAGCAGGTAGTAAAAGTGATCGTAGTGCCAGGTAAATTAGTGAATGTTGTAGTTAAATAAAAGCTTAAGTAAATGCAAGTTTAAGAATAGAGTGAATGAAAATAATTAATTTTATAATTTTATTATTAGCCGCCAGTTTATTTACTGGCTGCGGTTTTCACTTGCGTGGCAGCCAGGATCTGTCCGTTGTGTTACCTGAAGTGCAACTTAGCGGGGTAAACCCGCATAGCGACCTGGGCCGTGATTTAATTCAGGCTTTAACTTCGTCCAAAGTTGCTGTAGTTGATGAATCAAACACGATTTTAAAGATTACTCAAAAAGGTATTTCAAAACGTGTGCTGTCAGTTGATAGTGCCGGTCACGCTAATCAATACGAGTTGAATTATAAACTTGGTTTTGTATTACAAAAAAAAGTTTTAGCTGAAGGTGATCAGCAACAACTTGTTGACCTGGTAAAACCTCAAACAATTAGTGAAAAACGTGAATACCTGTTTGATGCAAATTCAGTCCTGGCTAAAACAGCTGAAGAAATAAAACTAAATAACGATATGCGCCAGTCTGCATTAATACAGTTACTGCGCCGCTTAAAGTATTCACTTAAATCAAGCGATAAAACTGGTTTAGTCGTAAAATGAAGTTAAATTTCAATCAACTGGGTAGTCACCTCGAAAAATCGTTGCAACCGGTTTATTTCATTAGCGGTGAAGAACCTTTTCAACTTGATGAATCAGCCCGCTTAATTCGTGATGCAGCAAAAACGCAAGGCTTCACTGAACGTGAGGTTTACCATGTTGATCGCAGCTTTGACTGGGACCAGTTAACGCATTCTGCCGACAGTATGTCTTTATTTGCGGAACGAAAAATTATTGAGCTTCGTATTCCAACAGGCAAACCGGGTGATAAGGGGAGTAAGGCACTCGTTGCTTATACCAGCCAGTTGCCTGAAGATAATTTACTGCTCATTGTTTCGGGTAAACTCGATTCAAGCCAGACACGAAGTAAGTGGTTTAAAGCCATTGATGCCGTGGGTGCAACATTGGCAGTGTGGCCACTTGAGATTCAACAGTTACCGGGCTGGCTAAAACAACGCATGCAGTTACGTGGTTTACAGCCTACGGAAGATGCATTAACGCTGCTGGCTGAACAGGTTGAAGGTAACCTGCTTGCTGCTGACCAGGAACTGGAAAAACTTCGCATGTTATACGGTGAAGGCGAGATTACCGCAGAGATGGTCGTTGACGCGGTGAGTGATAGTGCTCGCTTTGATGCTTTTGCCCTGGTCGATGTTGCACTACAGGGTGATCCTGTCAGGGTGTCGCGTATACTGCACGGTTTAAAAAATGAAGGCGAGGATGTGCTGCATATATTAGGGGCGTTGATGTACCAGCTGCGCATGCTGGAAAAAATGTCTCGAGCAGTCGCCAATGGCCAGCACTTGGAGCAGGTCTTTAGCCAGTACCGGATCTGGGATAAACGAAAAGTCGTTTTATCAGCGGGTTTGAAACGCCACGGTTTAAAACGTTGGCAGGCCTTTTTACTGGTGGCAGGGCGTATTGAACGCATGTGCAAGGGGCTGGCAACAGGTAAACCATGGGATGAATTGCTACAATTAACATTACGAATAGCAGATGTTGCATTATTCCCTTTAACAGCAGAACAAATTGCAACGAAATAAACTGGAAACAAATAGAAGATAAAAAGCTATGGATATTAAGAAATACATGACAGAGCTCGGTCAACAGGCACGAGCTGCAGCACGAGAATTAAACAGGGCAAATACCGGGCAGAAAAATGACGCCTTGTTGGCCATGGCCGATGCGATTGAAGCACGTCAGAAAGAATTGTTAGCGGCAAATAAAAAAGACATGGATGCCGGCGCCAAGAATGGTCTTGATGAAGCATTACTGGATCGTCTCGCCTTAAATGAAGAACGTATCGCAGGAATGGCAGAAGGTATACGTCAAATCGTAGCGTTAGCTGATCCTGTTGGCGAGATTACAGATTTAAATTACCGTCCAAGTGGCATCCAGGTTGGGAAAATGCGTGTGCCTTTAGGGGTTATCGGCATTATTTACGAGTCTCGTCCTAATGTAACTGCCGATGCTGCAGCTTTATGCTTGAAGTCAGGTAATGCCGCGATATTACGTGGTGGCTCAGAAGCGATGCATTCCAACCAGGCGATTGCCGCCTGTATCCATGAAGGACTTGAAAAAGCAGGGCTGGCTAAAACGACGGTACAGGTTATTGAAACTACTGATCGTGCTGCCGTGGGTGAACTTATTACGATGAAAGACTACGTTGATGTCATCGTGCCTCGTGGTGGTAAAGGTTTAATTGAACGGATTAGTGAAGATGCACGCGTACCTGTGATTAAACATTTACACGGTGTCTGCCATGTTTATATTGATGATGATGCTAACTTGCACCAGGCTGTCCAGGTTGCGTTTAATGCAAAAACACAGCGTTATGGTACATGTAACACAATGGAAACATTGCTGGTGAGTGATACCGTAGCCGAGGATGTATTACCTGAACTTGGCCAGATGTTTAAAGATGAAGGGGTTGAGTTACGGGGTTGTTCCATCACGCAATCCATTATCCCTGATATCAAGGCTGCAACTGAAGAAGACTGGGATGAAGAATACCTTGCACCTATTCTGTCTATTCGCGTAGTGGATGGCTTTGCCGGTGCGGTTGAACATATTCATCAACATAGTTCGGGTCATACCGAGTCAATCATGACTGAAAATATTACTATTGCGCGTCAGTTTATGATGGAAGTGGATTCAAGTTCGGTCATGATAAATGCCTCTACACGTTTTGCAGATGGCTTTGAATATGGATTAGGTGCCGAGATTGGTATCAGTACTGATAAAATTCATGCGCGTGGTCCGGTTGGCCTCGAAGGTTTAACCTCGCAAAAATACATCGTGATAGGTGATGGTCATATTCGTCAATAATATTTCATGATAGGCATCCTTGGGGGAACGTTTGATCCCATTCATAATGGGCACTTGCGTACAGCTCTTGATGTACAACAATGCCTGTCATTAGATCAAGTCCGCTTTATTCCCTGTGGCGAACCACCACATCGAATTGCGCCTGTTGCCGATCCTATACAACGACTTTGTATGGTGCGTGCTGCAATCGCAAGCCAGGAAAAGTTTAAGCTTGATGATCGTGAAATAAAACGTAAAGGTCCCTCGTACATGGTGGATACTTTAACCAGTTTAAAGCAGGACTTTAGTGACACATCATTGTGCCTGATACTGGGGACAGATGCTTTTAATGGATTAGAGCAGTGGCATCGTTGGCAACAAATTTTTGATCTTGCCAATATCGTGGTGATGCAACGCCCGGCAATAAAAGGGCATAACGCGTTGAATAAACGATTATTGTCATTATTAAAGCATCGACTGGTTGATGTTGATGAGTTTAAACGTAAGAAACAAGGTGCTATTACCTTTGTGCCTGTGACGCAAATGGATATATCGGCCACCAGTATTCGCAAGCAATGGCAGCAGGGAAAGGATATTCAATATTTATTACCGGATTCAGTCTTAACCCTGATCCGCCAGCAACATATTTATTAAGGTTTTATTATGAACAGTAAACAACTTTGTGACCTCGCGGTTGATGCGTTAGAAGATATTAAAGGTATTGATATCAAAGTCTTTGATGTCGTGAATAAGAGCAGTGTCACGGACATTATGATCTTTGTCAGCGGTAATACCTCGCGCCAGGTTAAAGCGCTTGCAGAGAATGTCGCGTTAAAAGCCAAAGAAGCCGGTATGCCGGCCCTGGGTGTTGAAGGTGATGATACCAGTGAATGGGTACTGGTCGATTTAGGGGATGTTGTCGTTCACGTTATGCAACCGGCTATCCGTGAATTTTATAACCTGGAAAAACTCTGGGGTGAGGATAGTCCTGCTGAATCATCTTTGACTTAAAATCCATAAGCTAAAAAATTATTGCCTATGCTTATTCATCTTATTGCCGTTGGAACGCGTATGCCAGGCTGGGTTGAACAGGGGTATGCCGAGTATGCCAAGCGTATGCCCCCGGAAAGTAAAATCAAGCTCATTGAAATTAACGCCGGTAAACGCAGTAAGAACTCTGATATCAAGCGCCTGACCCAACAAGAAGGCGAAAAAATGCTGGCGGCGATCCCTAAAGGGGCAAAAGTCGTTGCGCTGGATGTGCTCGGCAAAGCCTGTTCTACTGAAGAACTGGCCCAGGAATTAAAAGGCTGGCAAGCCTCTGGTCAGGATATCGCTATTCTTATTGGCGGGCCTGAAGGCCTGGCCGAAGACTGTTTAAAAGTGGCACAACAAAAACTTTCCCTTTCCAGACTTACCTTACCTCATCCCCTTGTTCGGGTGGTCTTAGCCGAACAACTCTACCGGGCTTCAACTATTCTAAAAGGTCATCCTTATCATAAATAAAAATATGATATGTTGTGACCATGACTAAAAATATTGATCTTTACCTTGCATCGAAATCTCCTCGTCGTCGTGAATTATTAACCCAGCTCGGCATCAGCTTTGATGTACTGGCGGTTGATATCGATGAAACTCAAAAAGCGAGTGAAAGCGCTGAAGATTACGTGACACGTTTAGCACGGGAAAAGGCCCTGGCGGGGTGGAAGAGTGAAAGAGATGATAATAAGCCGGTACTCGGTTCAGATACCACGGTTGTTATCCGGGGAGAGATTCTGGGCAAGCCTGAAAACCGGGATGACGCTACCAGGATGCTGAAATTATTATCGGGCCAGACTCACCAGGTAATGACCGCCGTTTCACTGCTTGATCCGGTTAACAGTTCTGAATATGAACTCAATACTGCATTAAATGTCTCTGATGTGACCTTCAAAGTTTTATCTGAACTGGAAATAGCGCAGTATGTAGCGTCAGGAGAAGGTGAGGATAAGGCCGGTTCCTATGCGATTCAGGGTAAGGCAGCGGCATTTATCACACATTTATCCGGTAGTTATTCCGGGGTCATGGGTTTACCCTTGTTTGAAACATCTGAACTTCTGAATAAATCAGCTATCAGCGCAGTTTTCTAAGTAGTATCATAGACTTAGAACAGTTAAAGGAAAAATATGAGTGAAGAATTACTGATTAATGTCACCCCGCAAGAGACCCGCGTGGCCTATGTTGAAAACGGGGTATTACAGGAAGTTCACATTGAGCGCGAACGAAAGCGTGGCCTGGTAGGTAATATATATAAAGGTAAGGTCGTGCGGGTCTTGCCGGGCATGCAGGCCGCTTTTTTAGAAGTGGGGCTGGATCGTACCGCCTTTTTACATGTTTCAGATATCGCCCAGCCAAATGGTAAGAATGGTGATGGTGGCGAGCCATCTGACATCATTATGGAGCTACTGCGTGAAGGTCAGGAACTCATGGTGCAGGTGGTAAAAGATCCCATGGGGACCAAGGGGGCACGTTTAACGACGCAAATTTCATTCCCTTCACGTTACCTGGTGTATATGCCCGGTATTACCCATGTCGGTATTTCTCAGAGGATAGAGGATGAAGAAGAACGTCAAAGACTCAAGGATGTTATTTCAGGGTTTGCCCCTGAATTTGAGGAGGGTGGCTATATTGCACGTACCGTGGCAGAAGGTATTCCTGATGATTCTATTTATAAAGACATGCAGTTTTTGCAAAAGATCTGGATAAATATCCTTGAACGCTACAGGGAATCGAAAACAGGAACATTAATACATGAAGACATGTCCCTGGTCATGCGGACCATGCGGGACTTAAGTGGAATAGATATAGAGAAGGTCAGGATTGATTCGCGCTCAACCTATGACAAGGTGAAAAAGTTTGCAGGCAAATTTATCCCGGAGCTGGAAAACCGAATCGAGCATTATCCCGGTGAACGCCCGGTCTTCGATCTTTATGGTGTTGAAGATGAAATACAAAAAGCGCTGGAAAGAAAAGTCCCGCTAAAGTCGGGTGGATACTTAATCATTGATCAAACCGAGGCCATGACCACGATAGATGTCAACACGGGTGCATTTGTCGGGCACAGGAATTTAGAAGAAACCATTTTTAAAACTAACCTTGAGTCCGCGCACGCTATTGTGCGTCAACTACGTTTACGCAACCTCGGCGGCATTATCATTATTGATTTTATCGATATGTCAGACATGGAACACAGGCAACAAGTATTACGTGCACTAGAAAAGCATCTGGGAAATGATCATGCAAAAACAAATGTGTGTGATGTTTCTTCACTGGGCCTTGTTGAAATGACACGTAAACGTACACGCGAAAGTCTTGAACATATCCTGTGTGAACCCTGTCCTTACTGCCAGGGGCGGGCATCACTAAAAACAGTAGAAACGGTTTGTTATGAGATCTTTCGTGAAATTATTCGTGAGGCGCGCCAGTTTGAAGCGCAGGAATTCCTGATCCTTGCTGCGCAGCCCGTTGTCGACATGATGCTGGATGAAGAATCTACCAGTATTGCTGAACTTGAAGATTTTATTGGTAAACCTTTACGCTTCCAGGTAGAGACGGAATATAACCAGGAACATTTTGACGTTGTTTTAATGTGATGAGTTATAACTACAGTTAAACGCTAATGGCAAAGAATCACCCATTATTTCATAAACTAAAAGCTGTTGTTG
>Ga0207752_1001391_pt1 | contig 11072 bp, 10 predicted proteins | sample Pon2CUnioCityCA_6_FD_187272 | JGI IMG/M metagenome (GOLD analysis project Ga0207752, IMG submission 187272) | Marine sediment microbial community from Union City, CA, USA - Pond 2C Sediment 2 (SPAdes) | ecosystem: Environmental > Aquatic > Marine > Intertidal zone > Salt pond sediment ... | reverse complement strand
AAGGTTTAGAGAGTTAAGCGAATTGCTCCCTGAAATCATTTTTGAAGCAGACTCTAAAGGGGTTCTTACTTTTGTGAATCGTGAATCATACAGCAAATTTGGGTATTCCGCAGAAGAATTTGAGAAGGGTTTGACCGCACTTCAGATGATAGCGCCAATAGATAGAGACCGAGCCAAAGAAAACATTGCCAAACTATTGCATGGAAAAGTGATGGGACCTAACGAGTACAAAGCAATACGAAAAGATGGAGACATATTCCCAATTATCGTAAACACTAGCCCCATAATTCACGAAAACAAAGTTCTGGGCTTCAGAGGAGTAATGGTCGACCTCACAGAACACATGAAAACTGAAAACAAATTGAAAGAAACACTGAAAAACATGGAAACGTTGAACGAAAAACTAGGCGTCGTCGGTAAACTAACTCGACATGATATCCTAAACAAAATCTCAGTAATAACAAACAACATTTACCTCGCTAAACAACAGCTTACTGACAATAAATCTGCATCAGAATATTTGGATAACGTTGAATCCGCTATTGAACAAGTGGAAAAAATCTTTGCCTTCGCCAGAATCTACGAAAAATTGGGCACCGAAAAACTAACTTCCGTAAACGTGAAAAAAAGCTTAGACGAAGCCTTTACTCTCATTTCAGGCTCGAATGAAATAAAACTTGTCAATGAATGTGAAGGTTTGACTGTGATTGCGGATTCTTTGTTAAGGCAAGTTTTCTATAACCTGATTGACGATTCGCTGAAACACGGAGAAAAAGTTACCCAAATCAAAGTATATTACAAACAAGAAAAAGAAAGCTTAAGGCTGTTTTATGAAGATGACGGCGTTGGCATACCCGAAGACGAGAAGGAGCAGATTTTCAGGGAAGGCTACGGGAAAGGCACAGGCTACGGACTCTACCTGATAAAAAAAATCTTTGACGTATACGATTGGACAATACAAGAAACAGGCGCATTCGGCAAAGGAGCCCAATTCACCATGACAATCCCAAAAAAAGAATAACGGAACAACAAAAGCATTGACTTTAAACTGATTAACTGCAGATGGAATCCTAAAACCTTTTAAGACAGAAAGGAGATTGGCTTGCTAGAGGTTGCTAAATTGAGGGATCGTTTCCTCTTCCGATAAAGTAATTCGTCAAGCTAATCCAAATTTTGTTAGCACAGCCTCTTGCAAAACAGTTTTCAGTTCACCAGAACATTTCACTCCATACTATATAGCGGATAGATTTATATGGAAACTACAGACTGAAGGTGACCTACAATGAACATCATCGAGAAAATATTAGCCAACGCTTCAGGCAAACAACAAGTCTCCCTAGGAGAAATCATAGAAGCAAACATTGACGCGGCAATGATCCACGACCTGACAGGCCCATTAGCCATTAAGTCATTCCTGGAGATCGGAGCTAAAAAAGTCTGGAACAACCAACGCATAGTGGTCATAATGGACCACATCGTTCCAGCCAGCTCAATAATATCAGCCAACCTACATAGAACCGTGAGAAACTTTGTTGAAGAACAGAACATCCAAAACTTCTACGACGTTGGCAGGGGCGGAGTCTGCCATCAAGTGATGCCCGAGAAGGGCCATGTACGACCGGGAGAGGTGATTGTGGGCGCAGATTCCCACACCTGCACGTACGGAGCCTTCGGAGCCTTCGCCACCGGCATCGGTTCAACAGAGATGGCTGCCGTATTCGCAACTGGCAAACTATGGTTTAGGGTGCCTGAAGTCATCAAAGTGAATGTTACAGGAGAATTGCCGAAGATGGTGACCCCGAAAGATGTGACCCTGAATATTGTGGGTATGATTGGCGCTGACGGAGCCATCTATAAGGGTCTGGAGTTCGGCGGCTCCACGATAAGTGACATGAGTGTTGAGGGCAGAATGGTTTTATCCAACATGGCTGTGGAGATGGGAGCCAAAGCAGGAATAATCGAGCCTGACCAAAAAACCTTAGACTACGTTAAAGCCCGAACAGACAAACCATTTACGCCCATAAAAAGCGACCCAGACGCAACATATGAACGAGTTGTTGATGTGGACGTTTCTGATTTGGAGCCTCAAGTTGCCGTTCCCCACTCTGTTGACAACGTTAAACCCATATCCGAAGTAGGGGACATAGAAGTTAACCAGGGCTTCATAGGCTCCTGCACCAACGGTCGGCTAGAAGACCTGCGGTCCGCTTCCAAAGTATTGAAGGGCAAGAAGATAGCCAAGGGGGTACGGTTGATTGTGATTCCCGCCTCCCAAGAAATATACCTGAACGCCCTAAAGGATGGATTGATAAAAGCTTTCATGGATGCTGGCGCTACCATAGGTAACCCGAACTGTGGTCCCTGCTTAGGCGGACACATGGGCATTCTGGCTGAGGGTGAGGCTTGCATAAGCTCTTCGAACAGAAACTTTGTTGGAAGAATGGGAAGCACCAAAGCTTTCGTGTATCTGGCTTCTCCAGCCACAGTCGCAGCTTCAGCTATCACCGGAAAAATAACTGACCCGAGAACAGTGAAAGAGGAGGCATAAAAGTTGACAATTGAAGGTAAGGCAATAAAGTTTGGAGACAACATAGACACGGACGTGATTCTGCCTGGGCCATACCTAGTTCACACAGACCCCCATGAATTGGCAAAACACGCCATGGCAGGCTTAGACCCCGAATTCCCAGAGAAAGCAGCAGACGGAGTGATTGTTGTAGGAGGCAAAAATTTTGGCTGCGGCTCCAGCAGAGAACAGGCACCCATCGCACTGAAGTATTCAGGAGTTAACTGTGTGCTGGCTGAATCCTTTGCGCGCATATTCTACAGGAACGCCATAACCATCGGCTTGCCTGTTCTAGTGTGCAAGGGAGTTTCAGTCCAAGTTGAAGAAGGAGACGTGCTGGTTGTTGATTTGCAGACAGGAAAAGTTGAGAATAGAACAACCGGTTCTGTGTTGGAGGCAACGCGGCTTCCAGAGTTTATAATGGAGATTCTTGATGATGGAGGATTAATTGAACATCTGAAAAGGAGAATTGAAACAAATGAGTAAATACAAAATATCTTTAATCTCAGGGGACGGGATAGGACCCGAACTGACAGAGGCAACCCTGAAAATTTTGGCTGCGGTTCAGCAGAAGTTCGACATTGACTTGGACATAATGCAGGTTGAGGCTGGCGACAGATGCTTCGAAAAGAGGGGAGTAGCTCTTCCAGAAGAAACCATCGAAGCTATCAGAAACTCTCACGCATGCATGAAGGGACCAGTAGGAGAAACAGCCGCTGACGTCATAGTTAAACTGAGAATCATGTTCGACCTTTACGCCAACATCCGCCCCATCAAAGCGTATCCGCCTGTTCCAAGTTTGAAGCCTGACATAGACATGATTTTCGTTAGGGAAAACACAGAGGGCGTTTACATGGGCATAGAATTCGAGTTGGACGACACTGCCATCTGCATGCGGGTTATAACCAAGAAAAACAGCAAAAGGATAGCCAAGAAAGCCTTCGAAACAGCCAGAAGAAGAAACAAGAAGAATCGGGTTACAGCCATCCACAAAGCAAACGTCATGAAAAAGACGTGTGGACTCTTCGCCAGAACCTGCAGAGAAGTAGCCAAAGAACACCCTGACATAGCCTTTGATGAGCTGTATGTTGACGCTGCGTCGATGCGGCTGATCAAGCAGCCGGAAACTTTCGATGTTTTCGTTACCCCGAACATGTTTGGCGACATACTGTCTGATGAGGCAGCGCAGCTAGTTGGAGGCTTGGGGATGGCGCCTGGGGCCAACATCGGAGACGACTTTGCGTTGTTTGAGCCCATTCACGGTTCAGCGCCTAACAGGGCAGGAAAACAGACCGCTAACCCATGTTCCATGATATTGTCGGCGAAGATGATGTTTGACTGGCTAGGCGAAAAACATGACGACCAAGAATGTTTGAGGGCAGCCCAAGCAATAGAGGATGCTGTAGCTGAAACCCTACGTAAAGGCGAAGATGTGATTCCTGACTTTGGCGGCAAAGCCAAGACCATAGAGATGGCGGAAGCCATGGCTAAGGAGATCGTGAACGCTTAGGACGGAGGAAAACATGAAGACGAATGGAGATTATGTACGCATCTTGGATACTACGTTGAGAGATGGGGAGCAGACTCCAGGCGTCTCTTTAACCACTGAAGAGAAGCTGGAGATAGCACGGCAGCTTGACAAGGTGGGCGTAGACACCATAGAGGCGGGTACTCCAGTAAGTTCGGAGGGAGAAAAGAGGGCGGTTAAGGAGGTAGCTGGGGCTGGATTAAACGCTGAGGTTTGCGGTTTAGCCCGCACCACCCGAAAGGACATTGATGACGCCATCGCCTGTGACGTGGACACGGTTCACACTTTCATTTCCACTTCTGAGATTCAGATGAAGTATGCGGTGAATATGACTCCGGAGCAGGTTCTGGCAAGTTCCGTGGATTCGATAGAGTACATCAAAAGTCACGGTTTAGTCTGCGAGTATTCTCCCATGGACGCCTCGAGAACAGATAGGGCGTTTCTGAAGCAGATATGTAAGGCGGCTGAGGAGGCTGGAGCTGACCGAATAAACATCCCTGATACGGTTGGGATTATGATTCCCACAAGCATGAAGCAGCTAATTGCAGATGTCGCGAGCGTTGTTAAGGTTCCAATAAGCGTGCATTGTCACAACGATTTTGGGATGGCTGTTGCAAACTCTTTGGCTGGAGTTGAGGCAGGGGCTTCCCAGATTCATGTGGCGGTTAACGGTTTGGGGGAGAGGGCAGGAAACGCCGCTTTAGAGGAGGTTGCTGTTGCCCTAGATTTGATTTACAAGAAGAAGACGGGAATAAACCATCAGCAGCTTTACGAAACTTCAAGGCTGGTGGCTAAGCTGACTGGGATGATGATACAGGCGAACAAAGCAATCGTAGGCGAGAACGCTTTCTCTCACGAGTCAGGAATCCACACGCGAGGAGTTACAATTGCACCTTCAACATTTGAGCCTATCGAACCCGAGTTTGTGGGAAGAAAGCGGAAGCTGGTTGCTGGAAAACTGGCTGGCACCAGCGGAATACGTGCAGAGCTGGAAGAATCTGGTTTACATCCCACTAAGGGGCAGCTTGCAGAGATTGTTAAGACGGTTAAGGAGCTGGGGGACAAGGGCAAGAAGGTGACTGACGCGGACTTGTTTGCTCTTGCCCGTGCGGTTATGGGCAAGGTTGTCAAGGAAAAGAGGATTGTTGACCTCACCGACTTTTCGGTTGTTACTGGAATCAACGTTATACCCACCGCTTCGGTTCGGCTTGTGCTGGACGGCAAAGAGTATGTGTCTTCGGAGACGGGTTTTGGTCCTGTGGACGCTGCAATCAAGGCTGTTCAGAAACTGACAACGCCTCTAGTGAATGTTCGCTTGAAGGAATACCGTATAGAGGCTGCGACTGGCGGCTCAGATGCTATGGGGGAGGTTATCATAAAGGTCGAGGACAAGGACGGAAATGTGGTTTCCTCGCGGGCGGTCAACGAGGACATAGTTATGGCGAGCGTGGAAGCCATGATAGATAGCATCAACAAGAGCCTGCTGAAGAGCAGAAACAGAAAAAAATAGCAATTTACTACCCCAAACAGTAGTTAAAAGTTAAGCCAAACCCAAACCCAAACCCAAACGCGCACCTAAGCACCGAAACTGATGGCGAGAAACAAAGCATATATGATTAACAAAACTATCCCTTCACGTCTGCCAATTTCTTCGCTTGATATAAAATACCACAATACTAGATTGGTAATTAATGAAAAGATAATCAAATCAGAGAAAGCTTCCATGTCAACGCGGAAAGGGGTTACAATTAGGGCTGCTCCCAGAATTAATGTTATGTTCATGAAACAGCTTCCTATAATGTTGCCTAGTGCAAAGTCAGCATGACCTTTTCTTACAGAGTCAATACCTGTGACTAGTTCAGGTAAACTTGTTCCAAAGGCTACAATTGTAGCTCCAATGATGACCTTTGGGATACCTATACTTAAAGCTAAGTATGAAGCGGTTTCAACTATAAAATAAGAAGTGACTACAACTCCTGCTGCACCTGCAATAGTTAGAATGATGTACTTTCGGAGTTTGGTTTTTTCACTTTTAACTGGTTCATCCTCTTTTGTGCTTCTAACTTTAGATAATTGGTAGATGTTGTAAAAGAATACTCCCAAGAGCGCTATTCCGATTAAGAAGCTTGCAGAGCCCACATAGAGTAAAGATATTGGGATGATTGAAGCGATGAAGAGACCGAAATAGAGGTCGCCCATTTCTTTTTTAGCCATTCTGGTTATAAACCATTCTAGCTCTGGATGCTTCAACGCTATAAGGAAGAAACAAGCTCCCAGAGTTAAGCAGATGTTTGTGATGTTTGAGCCCAAAATGTTGCCTATAGACACCCCCACGTTCTCGGGTTCTAACACTGAAAATACGACAACAAATAATTCAGGTAAAGAAGTGGATAATGCAATGAGCACAAATCCGACAGTTGATTTCCCTAAGCCCGTAATATCTGCTACTTCAACAGAGTGGTGAATTGTTACTTCACTGGCCTTATACAAGGCAGCCAATGACCCGACAAGAAGTATTGCATTACCTACTAGCCCTAGCCATTCAAACATTTTCCTTTTTCTCGTAAATTTACAAATTTTTGTAACAACAGCTCTAAAACCGAATTGACTATTAGGATTGCTTCATGCATACGCGGTTTCGGGGCGTTCACAGAGTTACTTAATACTTCCCGACTTTTATTAAGATATCAACTCCAAAGAATCCATTCACACTCGGCGTAACTGAAGTTACACTAATTTTCGCCTTCCTCCACTATAGGTATTACTGCAGTATATCCAGCGATCCTGACTGCCAGAATTTTATGGACTCTAGGTGTTCAGTTTTCTCCGCAGCTGGACGCCTTCGATAAAGAATAGCATCATAGCCACTGTAGTCATTGCTGTCAAGAAGAGGAAGCTTGTTTCGATAAATAGCCATGGAACCAGATAACTCAGCAGAATAATCGCGATTTCTGCTCCGAAGGCGCCCATAAAAAAGAAGGAATAGAACATTAGGCGAGGAACAAGGTTTCTGCCCACCCAGACGTGACCGCTGACACCTGTCTTTTCTTTGAGTATGTAGTTGCCACCCTTGTTCTTCTCGAGTAAGCCCATTAGCTCGAGTTTCTGTAGGTGTCGGTGTGCCACGCTTGGACTGCTAAGGTTTGCTCCTCGCATAACGTCCCTTGTGCCGACTGGTCTGTTTTCTCCTACTACGTATGCGTAGACGCTTAGGGTGTTGCCTGCAAGCTGCTTGTCGCCCATCTTTATTTTGCACCTAACTAGTAGGATTTAGCTCTTCAAACGGAACCGGACGCAGTAAGTCAACTGTTGCAAGTTCGTCTTCTGGGACAAGGTTGTTGTATAGCCAGCCTTCTTCGCCGTATTTTTCGAGTTGTATCTGGGTAACGAGTTGTTTGTTTGCTAGAGTAACTTCTGTTGTATTGCCATAGAATGTGGTCAATCCTATTCTGTAGAGGCTTATGGTTACTGTTTCTGCTTCTCTGAGCGCAGAAACCACGCTTGAGCACCCTAAACTAGCCGTTCCGCTGCCTCCCGCTGGCCACAATACCGAAACCCCTGAACTCCAATTAGGTCTTACTAATCCGCCTCCGCCACCATCTTTTGGGTTAAAAGTGTCAGTGTCAAACCATTCGTCACGCTTGAAATGGAAGTCTGTAAGCAAAGTGCTACCATTGCCATTGAATGAACTGTTATTGTAGGTTCCGATTACCCAGGTCTCAGTTTCAATGAATTCTTTGTCAGAGCTTATGTCTATTTGGTAGTATTCGAGTTGGGCGTCAGCTTGCTGCTGTGTAATGTCGGCAGTCAACGTGAAATTAAGCACTATCATCTGTCTGTCGCTAACACAGTTTGTTTCGTTCAACTCGTCAGTACCTTGAAACTGCATATTAGGATGGTAATCGAGCGGTCCATTGAGGGTTTCCCAATAGGCATACGGTATATCGACGCTGAACCACTCAGGCGAGCTTTCAGCTTTTGCTGTCTTAGACATCAACAACGCCAGAGGAAAAACCGATGAAACACCGATAATTAGGGCGAGAATACTGCATGCAATCAACTTTTTTTCAATTTTCATGATTCATCTCCACCCAATCCAATACCCAAATACGCCTTATAATTCTCCCCGAAGAACAGAAGTGTTCTCATCAAGAACAGACTGGATTTTGCTGGTTGCTGCTTCAAGTTTTGAGATTTTTTCATTAGAATCCCACAAGAAAGCTTGAATAAACCAGCAGTTAATTACCAAAAATGTTTTTGCTGAACCGTAACAACCAAATAATACTGAACCAAGATGTAGTAGAAGCAGGAAGAGATGCCGATGACAGAATTCAAAGTTAAAGACCCAAACTTAGCTCCACAGGGAGCACTGCTCGTGGAATGGGCAACAAAACGCATGCCCGTGCTAGCCCAAATCAGAAGTCGATTCGAGAAAGAGAAACCTCTAAAAAACGTCACATTAGGTGCGTGCCTTCATGTCACCAAGGAGACCGCTGTTCTCGTAGAAACACTCAAGGCTGGAGGTGCAACAGTTGCCTTGTGCGGCTCAAATCCTCTTTCCACCCAAGACGAAGTGGCGGCATATCTTGCCGAGAAAGGCATACACGTCTATGCTTGGCGAGAACAAAAAACCGACGAGTACTTCTGGTGCATAAATCAGGTGCTCGACTACAAGCCCCAGGTTACATTAGATGATGGAGCCGACTTGGTGGGCACCCTCCACAAGGAAAGAAAAAAACTGCTGAAAAACGTAACTGGAGGAACAGAGGAAACCACCACAGGCGTCATCCGTTTGAGAGCTATGGAAAAGGATAGGGCACTAAAATATCCCATAATAGCCGTGAACGATGCATACACAAAATACCTGTTTGACAACCGATACGGCACCGGACAAAGCACCATAGACGGCATTCTCCGCGCCACAAGTCTCCTGCTGGCAGGAAAAAACTTTGTTGTGGCCGGTTACGGATGGTGCGGCAGAGGCTTAGCCATGCGAGCCAAGGCCATGGGCGCCAAAGTCATAGTTACAGAAGTTGACCCAACAAAAGCTCTGGAAGCCATAATGGACGGTTTCCGTGTGATGCCCATGAAAGAGGCTGCGAAGATCGGAGACGTCTTCGTAACATTAACAGGAGACATAAACGTCATCAGAGGAAAACATATGCAAAAAATGAAGGACGGCGCCATAATCGCCAACAGTGGACACTTCAACGTTGAAATCAACATACCCGAATTGGAGAATATGTCTGTCTCAAAGAGAACTGTGCGACCAAATCTGGAAGAGTACAGCCTGAAGTATGGAAGAAAACTCTATTTGCTGGCTGAGGGAAGGCTGGTGAACCTTGCAGCCGCAGAGGGACATCCATCAGAGGTAATGGACATGTCATTCTCGAACCAAGCGTTGTCTGTTGAATACTTGTTGAAGAATAAAGGGCTGAAAAAGAGGGTTTACAGGGTGCCAAAAGAGATAGATGAGTTTGTGGCGAGCCTAAAACTAAAGACATTAAATGTGGAGATTGATGAACTTACCGAAGAACAGAAAAAGTATTTGGCTACCTGGGAAGAGGGAACTATCTGATTTGACAATAAAGCTTATAATAGGGTTTTAGATAGAATTGGCTAACATTGTGGTGAATAATAAATGGTTAGTAAAGATCAAGCAATCGGATGGTTAATCTTTATTGTCTGCGCAGTAGTCATCGTAGGATACCTAGTTGCACTCTTTGGTTATGATCCATTAATCAAAGATATCATTGATTTAGGAGACTCAGAGGAAGTTCGATTCTGGCTGGTTGCAATTCCAGTACTGATCGCTTTTGTCGCAGTCTTGGCGATAGGGGCATGGATTGGCTGGACAATGGGAACTACTCCCCCTCCTAGACCAATCGAAGAGATTGAATCCGAGAGCACAACCGAATAAAAAACAAACCCATATTTTCTCCCTTTTCCTTCATATTTAGGTAGTGTTCAAAATGAGTAAAGTCAAAGGAATAGTTCTTTGCGGTGGAAAAGGCACACGACTTCGACCTCTTACCCACTACATTCAAAAAACCATGGTTCCTGTGGGCGTGAAACAGAAGCCGCTTCTAGAGTACGTGGTTCAACTATTCAAATTTCACGGAATCAAAGACTTGGTTTTCTTGGTCAACTATAAGGCAGAGCAGATTGTGAATTACTTTGAGGATGGCTCCAGATTTAACGTAAACATCTCCTACATAGAGGATGACCCCTCTTCAAAGGGAACTGGCGGCGCCGTTTTAACCGCATACAACAAGGGCGCAGTGAACAGCAAGGACACTTTGCTCGTGTATTACGGAGACATAATAACAACCATGAACCTCGCAGACCTGTTAAGTTATCATAGAACCAAAAAGGCGTGGGGAACCGTTGCCTTGTCATCAGGCTTCAAAGTCAGGGTTGGCTTGGCAAACCTTGACAGCGACGGAAAAATTCTTGGATTTGAGGAGAAACCTACATTGGAGAAGCCGGTGAGCGTGGGAATCTCTGTTCTGCGGGGAGAAATGCTTGATTACATGAAGGACTTGAAGGGAGAAAAACATGAACTAGATTTAATGGGAGAAGTTTTTCCTCACCTTCTGAAAGTTGGCAAACCAGTTTACGGCTATGTTTCCAAGGCTTTCTGGTATGATGTTCTCAGCACCGAAGCCTATGAAAAACTGGACCCAAAGCTTGTCGACGACATGTTTAGGGAAATTTTGGGCTAAGTGTCAAATCCAGTTAATGTCTCTTAAACTTCTATGTGTTAACGTCTCCGGGCGGGCGGTTCTTTCTATTGCTTGTTCATAACTTTTATAAACCGTGGCTATTGTTAGTAGTTTGTTGCTGGTGATTGCTTGGAACCAAGTAGAAAACCTTTGAATGCTTTAACAAAACAGTTGAACAGCTACGTGTCCATTGTCCTGAAAAACGGTGTTGAATACAGAGGCACCATGGTTCGCTGTGACAGCCACATGAACG
>Ga0207752_1001390_pt1 | contig 11090 bp, 9 predicted proteins | sample Pon2CUnioCityCA_6_FD_187272 | JGI IMG/M metagenome (GOLD analysis project Ga0207752, IMG submission 187272) | Marine sediment microbial community from Union City, CA, USA - Pond 2C Sediment 2 (SPAdes) | ecosystem: Environmental > Aquatic > Marine > Intertidal zone > Salt pond sediment ... | reverse complement strand
GTTGACGAGCTATCGATAGCAGAACTGGAGGAGATCCTCCGTGTCCGCAAGCGGAAGGCGCGTCTGGAGCGTCTCCGTCAGCGGGACCAGGAGCCAGAGTCTCTGGACCCTCTGGTCTCTCGCCAGACGGATAAGCCAACGCCCGCTGCGCGACCGACGGACCACCGACAGTTTCGGGACACCGGTGCCACGGTGCAGTATCGCGCGCGCCCCGTAGAGAAATTGGAGGATGAAGAGCGTGCGGAGAAACCTCGCAGAAGGCGCTCCCTGCACGTTCATTGGGGGTGGCTCCAGGACAAGAGTCTGCTCGTCGTGGAGGTCGGAGTCCTGGTTGCCTTGAGTGTCGTTCTGGTCAGCTCGTTGGCGACGCTGCGGCAGATCAACAGGGCGTCCAGTCGAGCTCAGGCGTTGCCAACGTCGACGCCCACGCCTCCCATTCAGGTGGTGCTGCCGAGCGGTCACACACCGTTGGATTCGCCTGGTGGTCCGGCGCCGGCAGAGATCCCACCCCATCTGCAGGATCTGGTAAACGCGGTTACGCCGCTGCCTGTTCCAACCCGGGGGCCAGAGCAGGCGGTTCGAATTCAGATTCCGGCGATCGACGTCAACGCCCCCGTGCTAGAGGGGGATGACTGGGAGACCCTTAAGCGGGGAGCAGGTCACCACGTCGGCAGTGCGAACCCGGGGGAACGGGGGAACTGTGTGATCTCGGCCCACAATGACATCTTTGGCGAGATCTTCCGGGATCTACCAGATCTGAGTTTGGGGGACGAGATCCTCGTTCACACCGCGAGCCGGGCCCACCGTTACGTTGTGACCCAGAAGCGGGTCATTGAGCCGACGGAAGTTAGTGTGATGGAGTCCACGTCTTCACCGGTCCTGACCCTCATATCCTGCTACCCTTACGGAGTTGATACCCATCGCATCGTTGTTATTGGAGAGTTGAAACCACAAGGATGATGTCTATGGCAGATGAAAAATCGCGTCGAAACGTTGATCAAAAAATCCGTCTTTCTGAGACTCAGATGAGGCAGCCAGGGATGGATGAGATGGCCGAGGCTGAGGTCATGCCAAGTTTGTCTTCCACGGACGAGTCTCAACTGGCAGAGGAATATCTTTATGTGGTGGCGGACCTTAAACGGATCGCGGTCATCGCTGCGGTGATGTTGGTGGTGCTGATCGCTCTGGCTTTGCTGCTTGCTTAGGGTCGCGACTATTCCAGCTCGAGGGAGATTTCAGACACTGGCAAGAAGGCGGTCAGCCGGCACGCTCGTTCACGGAGGGCTGTCAAGGTGTTTCAGCTCTCGATTGAGATCTGGTCCTTGACCGCGTTGAAGAGGCAGCGGAAGCGCTCTGGAGTCCCCATGAGAGCGCCGAGTGGAGCATCATCGATAGCCAGATATTCTGTGTCCGCAGGAACAACACACTACTGACCACAGCGAGCGTCGCGCGCAGAAGCTGCTTGGACGCCCGTTCCGGGACGCTCAGACCTCTCCTCCAGATAGGATTGGCCAAAGCCTCCAGAGCCACCAGAACTAGCCCGGCCCAGACCCCCCAGTATAATCCGAAGGTTACGATCGGCGCATTACGATAGAATGCCCAGTGGATTTCGTGATAGGCTGCCTCCCGTATCGTTTCCCAACTCGACGTTTGTTCACCGCTCCCGTCACCTTCACCGCTGGTGACGGCTCGACGGCGAGCCCAGCTGGCCAGGAGTAACAATCCCAACGAGCCGAGTCCCAAGCCTAAGGTCCATCCGAAATCCTGTAGCCAGTCGAACCAGTTGGCGCTGATTGCGGCGTTCCGCTGCCCATTCTCAGGCAAGATGAATGGCTGCAGACCGAGCAAGCGGCCGCCGACGGCGTCGCGTCCCCAGAAGAGAGCGGTAAAAGGGAGTCCCACGTAGTAGACTAGTCGAAGCCCTTGAAACGACGCTGGGGCGAAGCGCCAGGTGGCAACTGCGACTACGATTCTCTCTGCCAGGCTTCCGAAATCACCAGGGGATCTCTCTGCCTCGACCCAGGGAGAAAACGACCATGCGAGGTTGGTCCAGAAGACCGCCAGGAGCAGCGAGCCCGCTAGCCAGAGCCAGGCATCGAGAGGTATCGTCCCGAGCTCAGGCATTTACCACGCTCCACCGAGTGGAATCGTGAGCCTGACTTGGGTCCCTTTGCCAGGTGCCGAGGAGATGGCCAAAGCGCCATCGGTCATCTCCGCCCGTTCGTGCATGTTGACCAGGCCAAGACTGCCCCGTCTGTCGTAACTCATCTGTATGGCGTCGACGTCGAATCCTGTGCCATCGTCTTCCACCTCGGCGACAACGGCAGCGTCATTCTCAAGTTTCAGATTGACCCAGACGTTGTCGGCCTGGGAATGCTTGCGCGCATTGGAGATGGCTTCCTCAATGATATAGAAGACCTTCCCCTCCGCTTCCTTGCTCAGTGCCTTGGCTGCCCTCGGATCGACATCAAGACTAATCGTCATCCCGTTTGTTTCGTCCAACTTGTTGATGTATTGCTCCAGCGCCGCCTGCAGCCCCTGCGTCTCGAGAATGAGGGGGCGCAGCGTGAAGAGCATATGCCGGATTTGCTTTGTCGTCCGGCGAGCCAGGTCCTCTACCTTCTCGAGTTCTTCCGAGACTTGATCGGTACTCCCCTCGTTCTCGATCAGCTTCCGCACGAAGTTCACCTGCATCGCGATCGACGCGATACTCTGGGTGGGCCCGTCGTGGAGATTCCGCGCCAGTTTCTTCCGGGCGTCCTCTTCGACTGCGACGATGCGTTCTTTTTCCTGTCGCAGATCCTGATACAGCTGTGCGTTTTGAAGTGCGACGATGGCTTGATTGCAGATAGCCACGAGCAAGTTCTCCAGGTCTCTGTTGTAGATGCCTGGTCTAGAGCTTCCGAAGATCACCACTCCGAAGTTCTCAAACCCTGCGCGCAGCGGTACGACGATTGCCTGCTCACAGCCGTGCATGCTGATCAGTTTGCCCAGTGCTTCATCTTCAACGGGGTCGTCGACGACCACCGGCTCGGCGCTTCTCAGCGCTTCACCGAGGGCGCCTTCGTTCCCCTGAAAGGAGACGCCCCGGTCACGAGGCGAAAGATGCCTGGAGGAGGCGACGCGCAGGTCGCTATGCGTGAACAGGAGCACGGCTGCTATCTGACTTGCATCCTCCTGGCCAAGTTCCCGCATTCCCTTCTCGGCTACCTCGAGCGCGGCCTTCAGAACCTTGTTATAGTTCAGCGTTGCGCTGAGGGTGCTTGCCAGTTCGAAGGTGAGCCGGGAGTGCCTGCGAGCAGCGTCAATCTCGCGGTTCTCGTGTTCATTCTCTCGCTCCTCTTGTCGTTGGCGAGCTACAATCTTCTTCACTTCCTCGGACACGAAGCTGCTGATGACGGAGGCGATCAACAATATGAGCGCAAACACGGCAAACGGCATCAGGTCCGTCCAGGCTTTCGGCGGTGATATGAGAAACGCAGCACCACTGAAGCTGACAGTGACGCCAAGGGCGATCAGCAGGCTCGTGGTCTGGGAAAAGCGCAGCGCTGCCGTCAGAATAGGGAAGAGGGCAAAAAACAACAGGGGACTCTCCAGGCCTCCCGAGCTCACAATCAACCCGATCGTCAGCAGGGTGTCGACAATCAGCGTCACTATCGGCAGGACTTGAGATGGTGATTCGTACGACAGCAAGAAAATGACGGCGATGTTGTACACTACCGCGAGGACAAGGATCACAATCTGCGGGATCAGCGAGGTGACTTCCAGAAGATTCGTATGCCTCACGAACACATCCAGGAAGATGATCAAAGCAACGCCGACAAGTAACAGCCAGCGGAGATTGCTGATTAACCAGTCTAACTGGAAGGAAGTCCTGGAACTTTCTCGTCCGGGCATGGTCGCGGTGTGGGCACGGCTGCTTTCTGGCGGCTCTGAATCGCCGCCGATTCAATCCTCTCCAGACACCGACAAAGCCGCGGGGCTTGAGCGGATCCTTCCCCTCCAAGCGGCCGCGGCCTTTGATGAACAAATAGATGGGGTGCTTGAAGCCCTCGTTCCTACGATATGGATGCAGAGGCGCCTGGCTGGTGACCCCGGCTCGCGCCGTGTCTGTGCGATGGAATGGTCCGTGGGCTGGATGCGATGCTCATCTCCCAATGAGCATCACGTCAGCACACTCGTACCGCCATACTCGCGGCTGATTCCACCTGCGAAGCTCTTCGTAGACCAGACGACGAGCGTCGGGCGTTAGGAGCATCCAGCATACTAAGAAGTCAACTAGATGCCACACGAATTTGCTCCTGTTCTTCCAAGAGCGTTCGCATGATCAACAGGATGCGCTGCCGCTCATCCTCTGGCAGTTTGCGAAATAGGTAGAGAGCTTCTTTTGTCTTCGGTGATTCGTCAATGTAGTCCGGCAGCAACCCCGCCTCACGAAAGACCCGCTCAGGGGGTACCCGTAGCACCTCGGCGATCCTCCGACAGAGGGCAGAGCTGGGGTTCCGTTTCCCACTGACGATCCTGGAGATCGTGGATTCGCTCACGTCGGTCTGTCGAGCAAGCTCGCGCATTGACCAGCGTCTGGCGTCTAGTTCCTTCAACAGCCACTTACCGAAAGCAGATCTTTCTGTCATCCCGATGTCTCCGCTTGATTCAACGCATTTGTCTGCGTTACGTACGGAGGCGATTCAACTCTGAACTCGCCCTTGCTCATCGCCTTGCCATTCCATTCTAACGCCGACTCAAACTCTGGGCGCTTGAGCCTCTCAGTAGAGATATCTACCGCTCCGCGAATAGCAGGCTGGCCTTCACTATACAAGGTTTTCCAAACTGTGTCAAGTTCTTTGACAAGCTATCAGGCTCCGTGTCGCAATCCATCCTGGAGGATGGCGTCTTCCAATGACCCGGCATGATCTAGCTGTTCATCTGTGACCCGTGCACCTTTCAGGTTGGCCTGTTCCAGCGCAGCGCCTGTCAGATTCGCTTCCCTCAGGTCCGCATCGCGCAGGTTGGCTCTCTCCAACCTAGCCCCGTACAGGTCGGCCGCTGCCAAGTTGGCGCCCCTGAGATCAGCGTGGAGCAGATACGCGCCGCTGAGATCGGCCTCGCTCAGATCAGCGCCGATCAGATCGGTCCGGGTCATGTCGGCGACGGCCAGGCGAGCTCGGCGCAGATCAGCACCGCTCAGATCCGCTCTGCTGAGGTTGGATTGCTCGAGGTCGGCGTCGCGCAGGTCCGCCGCCCGAAGATCGGTCCCACTCAGATTTGCCCTGCCCAGACGGGCGTGGACCAGCTTGGCACCCCGCAAATTCGCCGCCCGGAAATCTATCTTCTCCATATCGATGTCGCTCAAGTCGCGGCGGTTCAGGTCTCCCGTGGCGATCAGAGATAACAACTCTTCCCGTGTCACCTTCGCCATCTCACGCCTCCCTGTGATCGACCATCATACCTTGCGGATAATAGTTTCGGGTTCATTGATCTCCATCGTGCCTTCCAGGTCGGGGCTCAGACGTCGGAATCTCCCACATCCCCCTGGGTCTCCGCTATTCCGCTTTCGGAAAGATCTTCCCCGGATTCAAGATGTTCTGCGGATCGAACACCCGCTTCACACGTCGCTGCAGCTCGATCAGCTCGTCGTCCATCACCAGGGGCAGATATCGGGCCCGCTTTGAGCCAATACCATGCTCGCCGCTGATCGTTCCGCCCAGCCCGGCCACGATCTGGTAGAGCTCCTCCAGAATCGCCGGGAGCTTCTCGTCCCATTCGTCCGTCGGCGTCTCCGGCTTCTTGACCACCGTGGCGTGCAGATTCCCGTCCCCTGCGTGGCCGTAACAGGGAATCAGCACGTCGTACGCCGTCGACAGACGATCAAGCTCCGCCACCAGCTCCGGGATCTGGGCCATCGGCACCACGATGTCCTCCAGGCTCTGTACCGGGCAGATCGCTTTGAGCGCCTCGGCCATCTCCTGGCGGGGGCGCCACATCCGTCGCTCATCCCGCGGCGTGTTCCCGACGAAGATGTCCAGGGCGCCAAGCTCCAGGCACAGGTCGATGAGGCTGTTCATGTCACTCTCGACGCGCTCCTCGTTCGTCCCGTCGACCTCGATCAGGAGCATGGCCCCGACGTCGGGGTGGGGCAGCCGCTCGCCCGTGTAGTCGTAGGCGGCCTCGATCGAGCGCCGGTCCATGAACTCCACCGAAGTAGGGACGATACGGCCCCTGGTCATCACCCGCGGCACGGCGCCGATGGCCGCCCGCGTGCCCGCAAAGGGCACCAGCAGCACCGCTCGCGCCGTGGGGCGCGGGAGCAGCCGCAGCGTGATCTTCGTGAAAACCCCCAGCGTTCCCTCGGAGCCTACCATCAGGTGGATCAGGTCGTACCCGGTGACGTCCTTCACCCGCTTCCCGCCCAAATGGACGATCTCCCCGGTGGGCAGCACCACCTGCAGGCCCAGCACGTACCGTCCGGTGACGCCGTACTTGATGGCGCGGCCGCCCCCGGCGTTCTCCGCCACGTTGCCACCGACGAAGCACAGCTCCACACTCATCGGGTATCCGGCGTAGAAGAGCCCGTATTCCTCGATGGCGTCGTTGATGTCGTTGGTCACCACCCCCGGCTCGACCACGGCCACCATATTCTCCTGGTCGATCTCCAGGATGCGGTTCATCCGTTCCACCGAGAGCACGATCCCGCCATAGACCGGCACCGCCCCGCACGAGAGGCCCGACCCGGCCCCTCGCGGCGTGACCGGCACCCGCTCCCGGTTGGCCAGTTTCAGGATCTGTGAGACTTCCTCAGCGCTCGCGGGCTTGACCACGGCCTCGGGCATATGGGCATGCTCCTCGCCCGTGACTTCATCGTGAGCGTAGTCCTGCATCGCCGTCGGCTCGTCGTAGAGAATGTGGGGCGCTCCCACGATCTCCCGCAGTTCCTCGGCGATGGCCGGGGTCACCGGCCGATAGTCGTCCGCGATCCCCGGCGCATCCTCCTCGACATTCATCGTTTCCTCTTCCTGTTAACTGGCCCGATTCACGTAGGGTACCGTCTGCGGTCCGTCAGGCAACACAGCGATCGTGCTCTTCAGCTTGTCTTGCCGTAGTCGAGCCACTGTTTCCTCAACGGAGCGGCAGGGGATAACCAACGCCCGCTCCAGCTCCTCGTCCGACAGCCCGTCGGCGTAGACGTGCACGGTCGCCTTCCGCTGGATCCGGGCCTGGATCAGCGCCTCCCACTGGTCGTGGCGGCGGAAGCCCGGCGCCGTCACCGTCTCCCAGAGCTCCTCCACCGAGCTGGCCTCCCACAGCATCTTCCAGTACTCGCCGTGGTCGGGGATGCCGTCCCAGCATTCGGCCGCGATGATGACGTCGCCTCCGGGCCGCACGATCTGAGCGGCCGCCGACATCCCCTTCACTGCCTGATACAGGTTGAGATCGAGCGGGTAGCCGCTGTTCGAGGTGATGACGACGTCGAACTGACGCGGCACCGGCTGCAGCGCTGTCTTTCTCACGAAGGCCACACCCTCCCGGTGGGCCGCCACCATATCGCCCGCGAAGACACCCGTGATCTCCCGTTTCTGGTTGAGCGTGACGTTCAGCAGGAAAGTCGGAGCGGTAGCCCGCGCCACGGCGAGCATCTCCTCCCACACCGGGTTCCCCTCCGTCAGCGCCCACGTAGCGTTCGGATCGGCCAGCATCTCACCACTGTGATTATCCATGATGCTGTCGATGTCCGTGATGCCTGGGAGCACCGCCTTCGGGCCCCCGCTGAATCCTGCGAAGAAGTGGGGCTCGATGAATCCCGTCAGGATGCGCACCGAGGCCTCGGCGTACGCCCGGTTGACGCCCACCCGGTGACCGGCCGCGGTTTCGGCAACCTCGACCAGGTCGTCGGACCAGGCATCATGCTGAACGATCCAATACCGCTCGACGATCTCCTGCCCCAGCATATCTGCCAGTTCCTGCTCGCTCTGAGCGCGGTGGGTGCCCAGCGCGTTGATCAGTACCACGTGCTCATCGGGCACGCCGGCCAGGGCCAGCTCATTTAGAAGCGGGGGCAGGGTGCGCTCGTTCGGCATCGGGCGGGTCAGGTCGCTGAAGACGATGGTCACCGTGTCCTCAGCTCCTGTGATTTCGCGTAGTGCGAGGGTTCCTATGGGAGAGCGCAGAGCCTCCCGGATCGCCCCTCGCTCGTCGCGCAGTCCAGGCGCAAAGTTGGGCTCGATGACGGTGACCGGGGCGTCGTCGGGCAGGTCAACCATCAATCCACCGCGGCCGTAAGCTAGTTCGATTTTCACCAGGCCTCCTCACTCCGGCGGGTTGTCGGTCAGATCGCCGCTCTGACCCATCCGGCGGTTGCTCATCGCCCCCGGCCACGAGCGTGGGTCCTTCCCGGGCTACAGCGGGCTGCACATATACAGCTCGCCCAACTCGAAGCCCCGCTCCTCGTAGTAGGGCCGCGTCCCGATAGCCGCGATGACGGCCAGTCGATCATATCCTTCCCGGCGCGCGATCCGCTTTGCCTCCGCGATCAGCTGTGTCCCCAACCCCGCGTGCTGTGGCGCCGACTCAAGCTCGGTGCCAAGCCTCACCGCCGGGCCGTAGACGTGAACCTCCCGGATCACGGCGCAGCCTTCCAGTTCCTCGGTGGGGGGCTCGCTCGTCGGAAGTGAGAGGCGCAGGAATCCGGCCAGGTCGCCTTCCGGCGTGATGTATTGGAGAAACACCTCCCGGGTGCCGTCGGTCTCGTGGTCGAGCCGCTCCATCCGGACCGTGTCAGCATCGATCGGCTCTCCGCGCACTTCGCGGCACCGCACGCACCGGCAGACCATCCCCTCGTGCGCCATGTGCTGCTGCACGATCTGGCGCAGGTTCGATTTCTTCACCCCGGCCACGATGTTGGGCGCCGGGATGTCCCGCATCAGCCGGTTGACGCGGCAGTACGGCGGGATCAGCGTCTTACAGCGCGAGAGGAGCGCTACCATCGTCTCCTCATTGTATGGTTCATACTCGCCGCGCTGCCACCGCTCGTACAGTTCGGTGTCTTCCAGAAGCGCCGTTGGGTAGATCTTCATCTCATCCGGCCGTACCGCAGGCTCCCAGAGCCGCCGGAAGTCCGCGAGGTCGCTCTCCGGTGTGGCGCCCAGCAGGTTAGGCATCCAGTGGACCACGATCTTGAACCCGCCCAGACGGAGGAGCCGCATCGCCCGCTGTGTGTCGGCGACCGTGTGTCCGCGCTTGTTCAGGGCCAAGATCTCGTCGTGCAGGCTCTGGACGCCCAGCTGGACCTTCGTCGCGCCCAGCCGCCGCAGGCGCCGGATTTCCTCGGGGGTGATCAAGTCCGGCCGCGTTTCGACCACCAGCCCTACGTTGCGGCGTTCAGCTCGCTCATTGAGCTGCTGCGCCTCTTCCAGCGAATCGGCTTCGACCCCGTTTATCGCATCCATGCAGCGGCGCACGAACCACTCCTGATAGGCCTCCGGATACGCCGACCAGGAGCCGCCCAGGATCAGCAGCTCGATCTTGTCCACGCTGTGTCCGATCTCGCGCAGAGCGGCGATGCGGCTTGCGGTCTGGTCGTACGGGTCGAAATCGTGGGCCGCGGCCCGCATCGCCCCCGGCTCGTCGGGTAGATAGCTCTTCGGCATGTCGGCCGGCTCGGGGCAGAAGATGCACTCGCCGGGGCAGGGATGGGGCTGGGTCAGCACCGCCACCGGCGCCACCCCGGAGATCGTGCGCGTCGGCTTCACCCGCAGACGGCGCACGATCTGGGGGTCGGGGGCTCGTCCCTCTCTGCGGCACAGCTCCCGGTACGCCCGGATCAGCCGGTCCTTCGAGAGCATATCGCCGTTCGGCAGCGTATGGGTGCGCATGATCTTCGATAGCTCCCGCTGCGACAGGTCCGGCCTTCCCCGCACCTCGTCCAAGATGGCGACGAGCACGTCTTCGTGCTGTTCCAGGTCGAGTGACCGTCTATGTGTCTTCTGCCAAGCCTTCTTGTCGTCCATTGCGTACGCTTCAATCTAGGTCTATCGCGCTTCGTCCCGCTGGTGGAAGCGCGGACGTGTTTCGCTCTTCTATCGGGCTCTGAGGCCTGCGACTCCTGGATCCGGTCCTGGCTCTCCTTCCGCTCCCGTTTGTCCCGAGCGCATCGGCCAACTATAATCCTGGTATGAACGACGAGACGATCGAGAGGCTGCTTGCTCTGAACCGGCGTTTCTATGCGAGCTTCGCTGAGCACTTCGCTGCCAGCCGGTCTATCTCAGACCCTGCCCTCACGTCTATTTTACCGTATCTACCTTACGATGCAACGATATTGGACGTCGGCTGCGGCAATGGGCGGCTGGCTTTGCTGCTCGACCAGGAGCGACCGGGCTCGACGTACGTCGGTGCGGACGCGATCCCCGAGTTGATCGAAGAGGCCTGCGCCCAGGCTCGAAAGCTCCCGCAGACGGATACGACCTTTCGCGTCGCCGACGTCACGCGACCAAATTGGACGGAGGATCTGCCGCATACGCCTTTCGACTGCGTGGTGGTGCTGGCCGTCTTGCACCACATTCCCGATTTCGACCTCCGCGCCCGGGTGTTGCGCGCCGTCGCCGGCGTCCTCAACCCCCGGGGCTATGCGATCCTCTCCACCTGGCGCTTTCTGGCGCACGAGCGTATGCGCCGCAAGATTGTCGACTGGGACGAGGTCAGCATCGACGAGGGTCAGTTGGAGCCTGGCGATTACCTGCTCGATTGGAAGCGCGGAGGGAGGGGCTTACGCTACTGTCATATGGTGAACGAAGAAGAGGTGGAACGCCTGGCTGCCGCCAGCGGTTTCGTCGTTCGCGAGACCTTCCGGGCTGGTGGACGGGAGGGCGACCTCAGCCTCTTTGCGGTTCTGGATCGAGGGGAAGAGCCCCGGTCTTCCCCTGAGATCGGCTCATGCTCGCTCTGACAGAACGCTCTTGGCCCGCTCGATCTGCTCCTCCACTGCCGACGGTGCTGTGCCGCCTTTGGTGTTTCTCGCCGCCACCGAACGCTCAAAGTCGAAGACTGCATAGACGGCGTCGGTGAATGCCGGATGGATTGCCCGGTACTCCGTCACG
>Ga0207752_1001389_pt1 | contig 11095 bp, 9 predicted proteins | sample Pon2CUnioCityCA_6_FD_187272 | JGI IMG/M metagenome (GOLD analysis project Ga0207752, IMG submission 187272) | Marine sediment microbial community from Union City, CA, USA - Pond 2C Sediment 2 (SPAdes) | ecosystem: Environmental > Aquatic > Marine > Intertidal zone > Salt pond sediment ... | reverse complement strand
GAACGATGGTCAACGCCGTCAACATTGTCCGGGAATACGGAGCCCGTGACGTCTTCCTTTGTTTTGCCCATCCGGTCTTCTCTCCTCCTGCCATCGAACGGCTGCAGAACCTACCAGTTCTAGAAATCGTGACCACCAATTCGATATGTCTATCGTCTGAAGGTTATTTGCCTAATCTCACTGTTCTCTCCGTCGCCAGCCTGCTGGGCGAAGTGATTCAGCGGGTTCACGAAGGTCGGAGCGTTGGAGAGATGTTCCAGCGATACCAGCGGTATAAGTAGTGCGTACTTTGCTAAGGAGGGCGGAGTGAGGAGCGATTTCGATCACTTGATGAAGCAGCGTGACCTCAGTGCCTTTGTGGTTACAGGCCCGGTCCACGGCAATCCGGCGATGTACTACATGACCAATGGCGCCAGCTTGACGCGAGGATATGTCATTCAAGTGCGCGGTGACGATCCAATCCTATTCTGCTCTCCGATGGAACGGGATGAGGCCGCCGCTAGCGGCCTCACTACCGTGAGCTTGAACAAGTATGACTTCATGGGTATCCTGCGAGAACACGGGGATCGATTATCTGCAACCGTCGAGTTGTATCGCCGCATGCTTGCCGATCTCTCAGTAAGCGGCCGGGTCGGCTTCTACGGTAGAACCGACCAGGGCCGAGCGTGGAAATTGCTCAGTGAGCTGGACGCTCGGTTGGAGCACGTCACCGTATTCGGCGAGTTTGAGACCACCCTGATCGACGAAGCTCGGGCCACGAAGGAGAAATTTGAGGCCGAGCGCATTCAGAAGGTGGGACGTCGCACGCGCACCGTCGTCGAGCGGACTATCAACTTCCTCCGATCCCACGAACTCGGCGAGGAGACACTCCTCCAGGCTGATGGAACGCCCTTAACTATCGGCCGCGTCCACGAAGAGATAAACCGCTTCATTGCTGAGGAACACCTTGAGGACCCGGAAGGATTCATCTTCTCTATTGGACAGGATGCCGGGGTGCCGCACAGTAAGGGCCGACCGCAAGATCTGGTAGCTGTAGGCAAGACAATCGTATTCGATATATTTCCGCGCGAGGCAGGAGGGGGCTATTTCTTTGACATGACGCGCACTTTCTGCCTGGGCTATGCGCCACCGCAGGTCGAGGACGCATATCGGGACGTGAAGGCAGCCGTAGAGATGCTCGTTAACGCTTATGAGGTCGGTCAAGAAGCACGTTATTACCAGCAGACGACTTGTGATTTCTTCGAGGAGCGCGGACACCCAACTATTGAGAGCGATAGCAAGACCGAAAAGGGCTACGTACACAGCGTCGGTCACGGGCTTGGTCTGGCGATACACGAGGAACCCCGCTTCAGCGACACTCGCACGAACACAGACGTACTCCAGCCAGGTCATATTTTCACCTGCGAGCCCGGGTTGTACTACCCTGAGCTCGACTTTGGCATCCGCATTGAGGACGTGATCTGGATCGACGACGACGGCGCCGTGCACAATCTGACCGATTTCCCGAAAGAGTTGGTTATAGAGGTATAGACCTCATCGCTCATCGTGGGACGTCAATGATACTGCGTGACGGCAGCCAAGACATGACAGACCTGACCTTCATCCCCATCAGGGGCAAGATTAGCCTCGGGTGGCTTCACTACCGACGGAGATAGAATGACACGTATACTGGCCATAGAGACTTCGTGCGATGAGACAGCCGGCGCGGTGATCGCGGACGGACGCCACATCCTCTCCAACGTCGTCGCCTCACAGGTCGAGCTTCACGCCGAGTACGGCGGGGTCTTCCCGGAGATGGCTTCCCGCGCCCATGTCAGGGCGATTGTGCCGGTGATTGAGCAGACGATGCAGGAGGCCCATCTTGGCTTCAACGACCTAGACGCTGTCGCCGTGACGTACGGACCGGGCCTGGCCGGTTCCCTACTGGTAGGCGTCAACGCCGCAAAGGGACTGGCGCTAGGTAGAGGGCTGCCGCTGATAGGCGTCAATCACCTTGAAGCGCACATCTACGCCCATTGGCTGGAGGTCGAGGGGGAAGGTGCAGCACGTGGTAATCTCTCATTCCCCTTACTGTCGATGCTTGTCTCCGGCGGTCACACCGAGTTGATCCTTATGCGCGATCACGGCGACTACGAGTATCTGGGGGGCACCCTCGATGACGCCGCCGGCGAGGCCTTTGATAAGGTGGGGCGACTGCTGGGTCTACCCTACCCCGGTGGGCCGGAGATTGAGCGCGTTGCTCAAAACGGCCGCCCTCAGGCCTTCGATTTTCCCCGCGCTTGGCTCGACGACACGTACGACTTTAGCTTCAGTGGGCTCAAGACCTCCGTGCTGCGTGAAGTCCAGAAGTACAGCGACAAACCCAGAGGCAGGCTACTGGCCGATCTGGCCGCCAGCTTCCAGGCGGCCGTGGTGGATGTCCTCTCGATCAAGGCGTCCCGGGCGGCAGAGGAGTTCGACGTCACTGCGGTGCTGCTCTCTGGCGGGGTGACGGCCAACCAGACCCTGCGAGAGATGACGGTCAAGAGAGTAGACGTACCGGTCTACTATCCGCCGATTTTTCTGTGCACCGACAATGCCGCGATGGTCGGAGCCTGCGCCCATCGCCACTTCGAGGCTGGAGAGACAGCAGACTGGGACCTGGATGTGGTCGCGGGGCTAAGGTTGGTATGAGGTTACTCGATCTCCCCGGCAATAGCCTCCAGGCCATCCGGAACCTCATTCGCTCGCTGCGGCGGCGAGGGCTGGACTACGTGGTTCTCCAACTGGAAGGCTCCTTTCCGGAACGAACGCCGCAGCGTCGTGCGCTTTTCCCACTTAGAATCCTGCCTATCTTCCCCTCAGAGGTCAGCCTTGAGCAAATGCAGTACATCGTCGATCTTATCAATCGCGACCCGCGGACCCGGGGAGTCGTCCTCAAGCTAGGGATCCTCCGTGCTGGACCACCAACGCTCCATTCATTGCGCCAGATGGTCCAGAAGCTTCGTGCCGAAGGCAAGCATACCATCGCCTGGATGACTTCGGCAGGAACTTGGGACTACTATCTGGCATCGGCTTGCGACGAGATCATCCTCCCACCGTCAGGTCGCCTCAACGTGCTGGGGCTGCGCACCGAGGCCCTGTTCCTGAAGGAGACCCTGGCAATGGCGGGAGTCAAAGCCGACCTGGAGTCAATCGCTGAGTACAAGGTCGCGCCGGATATGTTTCGCCGCTCGACGATGACAGAGCCACATCGCGAGATGCTGAACGCCATTCTCGACTCGTACTACGAGGAGCTAATCAGTGCCATCGCCGAAGGACGCGGTTTACGGCAAGAGCACGTTCAAGACTTGATCAATGCAATGCCCCTAGCACCCGACGACGCGATCAAGGCGGGGCTCATCGACGCCGCGCTGTACGAAGACGAATTGGCAGAGTACCTCGCTGACCAGAGAGAGGTTCCCGAAGGTAATGACGAAGCGAAGATCCCGCTGGTGTCCTGGGAGAATGCCGCGCGCTGGTTGCGTCACCCGGTTCGGTGGACCACCCGGAAGCGTATCGGCGTGGTGTCATTAGAAGGAATGATCGTTCCCGGCGAAAGCCGCCGTATGCCCGCGCCACTTCCCCTTCCAGTAGAGGCTCAAGCGGGCGCAGAGACAATCGGACGGGCGCTCCGCCAAGCCGAGGCCGATCCCCATATTGCAGCGACGATTCTCTACGTCAACTCGCCGGGCGGTTCTTCGATGGCCTCGGACCTGATATGGCGCGAGGTGCGCCGGCTCCGAGAGCGCAAGCCCGTAGTGGCCCTAATGGGAGACCAAGCCGCCTCGGGCGGCTATTACGTCTCGGCACCGGCCAATCGTATTATCGCCCGCCCCACCACGATGACGGGCTCCATCGGCATCTGGGGAGGCAAGCTTGTACTAGGGGAGCTCTATCACAAGTTGGGGATCGGAACCGAGCAGGTCCAGCGTGGCGCGAGAGCCGACCTCTACTCTTCATTCGAGCCTTTCAGCGAGGAGGAGCGCGAACAGCTCCGCCAGGAACTAGGCGACTTCTACGCCCGTTTCAAGCGTATCGTAGCCCAGGGAAGGGGGCTGGGGGAGGAAGAGGTCGAGGAAATCGCGCGTGGCCGGGTATGGACTGGCAAGCAAGCCAAGGAGATTGGCTTGGTGGACGAGCTGGGAGACTTTGAGACCGCGCTAGCGACGGCTAAGAAATTGGCTGGGCTCGAGTCGGAGGAACACTATACCATGGTGCAGATTCTCGCTTCGGATCAGGAGTTGATCCCTCGGTCATTCCCTACAGCAGATGAGTCCCACTTCGCACCGCTCCTTCGCATCTTGCAAGATCTAGCCCACGAGCACGTATGGGCAATGTCGCCCTGGGTGGTGCGAGTTCGGGGATAGCTACGTCACTTGCGCAACCCTCGGCAACACTGTACGCTCAAGAAAAAACGTACCGGAATCGCCGAAACTACGATGATCGGGTTCCTTACTAGAATCGCCAGATGGATGAGGATGCAAGCAGCTTTCGATGATCTCACAATAGAGGCCGCGTTAACCGGCTCTCGTGATGTCGCACTCCAGATACTCCTCATCGACTCGTCCATCGAGAGTCTGAAGCGCGCTGAAGGACTCTTGGACGCGATATTCGAGCTGCAGACGCCTCGATTACATCGCCTAGCCCGCCAGACACCAATTCGCCAGACAGAAGATGACCTGATATTGGCTGAACTGTGGTTGTCATAGAAGCATGCGTCTCGTGTCTAAAAGGATGACTCATAAGGCCTCGAACCTTACCAGCCTGGCGACCCGGATCGTTCGAAGATCGGCACTAATCCTCATAGAAAAGTCGGCAGACATTGGCTTCGTTCAGCTGAATCGTAGCTTCGTTAGGAGGATGACGATGAACAGAGACGTCCGTTTGTACCTATCACTAATTCCAGAGGCCTTGATTGCTTCGATGCTGACACCCGAAGAGTTCGGAGTCTACTACGCCGTTGGAACGGCAAAGAAGGCGCGCGGGCAAGCCGTGTTTGTCGAGATCAGTCCCGAGTTTCGACACGAGTACTTCCGCATTGAGGAGGGCATTCGCCGCTGTGTGCCTCACGAAGACGGGAGCCCAAAGGCGTCTATTTACATATCCGTCTATCGTGTCCTCGAACACGTGCCGCTGGACGTCATGGAGCGGCTCTATCTGGTGACCCAGGATGGACGTGTACTGGGGCTGGACGCGGAAGATCACCTGCCCGAGTCCACGAATGGCTTCCATCTCTATCAGGAAATCGCCCCAGTACACCCGATGGTAGTAAGCTCGTTAGGGCCCCGCCGGTTTTATGAGTTGATCGTCAAGAATCCAAACATACTCCTGCGCCTGCCAGCCATCTGCTTCGCGGACCTCCGCCTGGGGAAGTTAGCCGAGGATCCCGAGCACGGAGACGTGGGCAATCTACCCTACTCGAGGATTGAACATCTCCGTCAATGCCTGATGGCTTTGGCCACCAAGACAGTAGATGCCAAGATGGTCAACCGGACCGCGCCTGCCACCTTTCCTTACCGCACAATCAAGAATGGCGTCTTCATGGGGAACGGACAGGACCTAAGGTTCTTCCCGCTCCCTTCGGCCGAGACGCTGCGCGCCGAACACTATCGATGGTGGCGGTCAGCTTGGTCTGTCTAGAGCACCGTCAAACCTGGAACACGACAACGAGGAGATTACCATGCTGAGACCTGATTCCTGGGCCATTATCGCGCTGGTTACTGGGTTCGTTTCCGTGGGGGCCGCCACCTGGTTCTACCGCTGGGTCAGGCGCCAGGATCCCGGATCTGACAGAGCACAAGAGGTCGCAACCTGGATTCGCCAGGGTGCGAGAACCTATCTACAGCGTCTTTACGTAGTCCTGACCGTGGTAGCGATTGCACTGGGTGTCATCATCGCCATTGTCTTCGGTTTCGACATCGAGAACCTGGGCACGGGTGCGGCCACCCTGGCCCCAGGGCGGGGCTTCTCTATGGCGTTGGCTTTCGTAGCTGGCGCCATCTGCTCCGCGATTGCCGGCTACATGGGAATGAGCGTCGCCGTAGAAGCCAATGTTCGAAGCGCCACTGCTGCTCAGGAGAGCCTCCACCGCGCCTTCAAAGTGGCCTTCTACGCCGGCTCGGTGATGGGCTTGGCTATGGCAGGCCTGGCCGTGATCGGAATGAGCGCGATCTACTTGTTCACCCGCGACCCCGAAATCATCTTGGGATTCAGTTTCGGTGCCTCGGCCTTAGCTCTCCTGGCCAAGGCCGGCGGCGGGATCTACACCAAGACGGCCGACATCGCAGCCGACCTCGTAGGCAAAGTCGAGATCGGAATCCCCGAAGATGATCCACGCAATCCTGCAGTGGTAGCCGATAACGTAGGCGACAACGTCGGGGACGTGGCTGGCATGGGCGCTGACATTTTCGATAGCTACGTCGCGAGCACCGTGGCCGCCATGCTACTGGGTGCCTCGCTTTTCGCCGCCGATCCATTGCTTCAGGTTAGACACGTGCTCTTCCCGCTGATGTTGTGCACACTGGGAATCGTCGCATCCCTTATCGGAATCCAATTCGTGGGTGTGGGTCGAGAAGGGAGCCCCGGACGCGCACTCAACAGCGGCACGATCATCACGTGTGCAATTTTCGCTGTTTTGACCACCGCCTTCGTCCTTCTCGCCGGATACAACGTCGGCCTCTTATGGGCCACGCTGGCCGGCTTAATCACAGGTGTGGTTATAGGGTTCACGTCCGATTACTACACATCGGCAAGCTTCCGCCCGGTGCTCGAGACCGCGCGCGTCTCTAGCTCTGGTTCGGCGATCAATATCATCACCGGCTTCAGCTACGGTCTGATCAGCATCGTTCCTTCAATCATTGGCATCGTGCTGGCGACCCTCCTCGCGTACTATCTGACGGAGCTCTCGGGTATAGATGGCGTCTACGGGATCGGGATCAGTGCCGTAGGAATGCTCTCGATAAGCGGAATGATTGTCTCTGCCGACGCGTACGGACCCATCGTCGACAATGCGCGCGGAATCGCTGAGATGGCCGGGATGTCCCAGGATGTGATAGATACCACCGACGTACTGGACGCGGCCGGGAACACTGCGAAGGCCATCACCAAGGGATTTGCCATCAGCGCCGCGGCCCTCACCGTTCTCGCCCTCTTCGCAGCGTACGCAGAGGTGATTGGTGCCCGCGGGGTCGAACTGGTCATCAGCCTTCGAAACCCGGTCGTGGTGGCCGGGGTCCTCTTGGGTGCGGTGACGCCGCCGTTGTTCAGTGCCTTAACGATGCTAGCGGTCACCGACAATGCATTCGATATGATCGAAGAGGTTCGTCGTCAGTTCGATGAGCACCCCGAGATCTTGGCAGGAACCGAGACACCTGACTATGAGGCATGCGTGGCGCTGGCAGCTCGAGGAGCTCTGGGATCGTTGGTTGGTCCAGCGTTCTTGGCCGTCGTCTTGCCCCTTCTGGTTGGCTTTCTCCTCGGTCCGGAGGCGCTCGGCGGCTTCCTGGGTGGGAGTATCTTCACCGGCGTCATCTTCGCTTTACTCATGTCAAACGCTGGCGGGCTGTGGGACAACGCCAAGAAGTACATCGAGGCCGGGCAGTTCGGCGGTCCCGGTTCCGCTGCACACAAGGCGGGAGTGGTGGGAGACACGGTCGGCGATCCATTCAAGGATACAGCCGGCCCATCCCTCAACACCTTGATCACGGTGATGTCCTTGGTCTCCTCTCTCTTCGCCCCTGTCATTGCCGCGTTCCATCTCTTCTAGCGCACAAATCCGACCTCGCGTCATCTGCCCCGCTGACCGCATCCAGGAGTTTGCCCATATGAACAAAGAATCCAGTGAGCCAGTCGTCACCGAGGTCGCCATCGTAGGGGGCGGTCCGATCGGGCTTGAGTTGGCCGCAGCCCTCGCACAGGTCGGTATGGATTATCAATTGCTCGAAGCCCACCAGATCGGGCATACCATCTCCACGTGGCCGCGCCATACCCACTTCTACAGCACCGCCGAGCGGATCGCTATCGCCGGGGTTCCGATTCCGATCGTCGACCATGAACACATTACCGGTGAGCAGTATCTGGCCTACCTGCGCGCTGTCGCTCAGCAGTTTAACCTCCGGATCAACGCTTATGAGCGCGTCACCGCGGTTGAACCTATCGACGACACATTCAAACTCCGCACGGAGACCCGTATAGGAAAGGGCGAATACGAAAGCCAACACGTCGTGCTGGCGACAGGGGATATGAGCTCGGTGAACAGGCTCGGCATTCCAGGTGAGGAACTCTCTCACGTCAGCCATCGTCTCGATGATCCTCATCGCTACTTCGGGCAGCGATTGCTGGTCGTTGGCGGTGGCAATTCAGCCCTGGAGTTCGCCGCTCGCTGCTGGCGGGCAGGCGCGGAAGTGACTCTTTGCTACCGTCGAGCCAAGTTCAACCCTCTATTCGTCAAGTCCAGACTGATGGAGGATTTCCGGACCCTTACACGTGAGGACAAGATCACCTTTTTGCCCAGGACCACCCCGGTGGAGATCGGGCCGAGCTCCGTCACGCTAGCTCCAACGCGTGGCGGGGAGCCTGTCGACGGAGAGCGCATTGAGCACCCCACGGATCTTGTGCTCCTCTGCACAGGTTATATAGCCGATCTCAGTTTGTTCAAGCAGGCCGGAGTCACAATCAAAGGACCTCCCGGCAGGATACCCCGGTTCGATCCTGATACAATGGTGACCAACGTGCCCGGTCTTTACGTAGCAGGCACCGCGGCAAGCGGTCAACAGGCGCGTCACAAGCTGTTCATCGAAACCTCTCATCACCACGTGACTAGAATTGTCGAGGACATCAGTGGACACACCCCAACACGGGTTAATCAGCTGGTTCCCGAAGGGCCGAATGACTTATCCCTCTAGCTCCTGAGCCTGAACCGCCTCCCCTGCAGCAGCCAGAGAACGACTCTGCCGAAGCGAACATGCGTCTCCTCATTTGGGATTTTGATGGGACCCTCGGATATCGCGTGGGTGGAATGTGGTCTGGGGCTCTGCTCGAGTTGCTCCAGCAGGAGATTCCCGAGGTCGAAGCAACCGCCGACCAACTACAACCCTATCTGCAAGCCGGCTTTCCATGGCAACACCCAGATCAGCCGCATCCAGAGATTCAAACGCCCGAGGAGTGGTGGAATGGGCTGGCACTGGTATTCGAAGACATCTTTCAAGGCCTTGGCATCGAAACCTCGCAGGCAAGATCGATGGCCCAGCAGGTCCGACAGACCTACACGGACTCGGGACGCTGGCGCCTCTTCGACGACGCACTGCCGACGCTCGACCAACTGTCGATCCAGGGTTGGACCCACTTCTTGCTGTCGAATCACGTCCCGGAACTGCGTGAAATCATCCATCATCTCGGGCTGGCATCCCGGCTAGCCCGTATCTTCAACTCCGCCGAGACCGGCTACGAGAAGCCACATCCGCACGCGTTTCAGATGGTGCTCAATGCCTTCCCGGAGTCAACAACCGTGTGGATGATCGGCGACAGCATGGCGGCCGATGTGATCGGCGCTCAGGCAATCGGAATCCCGGCCATCCTTGCCCGCGGACATAGCAAAGACGCCAGATATGCCTGCGCGCGGGTCTCAGAAGTGAAGGCCCTGGTCACGCAGGACCAGAAACAGCTTGGGCAGCCTGACAAGCTATACAGATTGATGAAATAGAGGGATCTTAGCACCCCAGACTAGGCACAAGCCCCCTACACCACCCACCACTAGAGAAGCACCTGGATCAACTCCGGTAATCGCCGAGTACATAACCACGACTTCCCGTGGATGTGTCCATTTCTGGGCGTCCTGTTTGTCCAGGTCCCGCTCCCAGGCTATAATCTGGGTTGAACAGCTCACAACGCGAAGGAGAAATTCTTGGCCGTACTCAGACGACTCTTGAAATACGTGCGCCCTTACTGGAAGGTCTTGGTCGGAGTCAGCTTATTGCTTCTCCTCCGCACCGGCCTTAATCTGCTCCCCCCGCTGGTGCAAAAACGGGTGGTGGATCAAGTAATAGCAGAACGCGATCTTTCCATCCTTCTTCTGATGATCGCCGCCTTGATCGGGATCCACGCCCTTTCCCAGGCCGTTAACTTCGGCGATATGTATCTCCGTCACGTCGTGGGAGAGCGCTTCATCTTCGACTTGCGCGTACATATCTATGATCACCTCCAGCAACTCTCGCTCGCTTTCTACGAGGACACGTCCACCGGCGAACTCATGTCGCGGGTCACCAACGACGTTAACGCCCTGGAGCAGTTTGTGACCCATGGCGTCTCCCTCACCACCGTTGATCTACTTCGACTCCTGGGAGCATCTGCCGTCCTTCTTGCACTCAATTGGAGGTTGGCCTTGATCACGTTAATCCCACTGCCTTTCATAGCTGGCGGGTTGTGGGTATTCAATCATCGCGCGCGTCCTATCTACCGTCGAGTACGAGACCGGTTGGGCGATATCAACGCCAGCCTGCAAGACAAACTCGCCGGGATCCAGGTCGTCCAGGCCTTCGAACGCGAAGAGGCGGAACTCAGGCATTTCCGCGAGGTTAGCAGAGGCTATCTTCAAGAACGCGTCGAGGCAATTCGTGCCTGGTCCGTCTTCTTCCCCGTGCTCCACTTTGTGTCGGCACTAGGAGGGGCCTTGGTCCTCGGCTTTGGCGCGCGCATGGTGGTCAATGAACAACTCACGCTGGGAACGCTGGTTGCCTTTCTCTCCTACGTCGTCTCATTTTATGAACCGGTCCGCCGGCTGACGGAGGTCGACAACACTTTCCAGCAAGCTATCGCCGCCGGCGAGCGAATCTTTGAACTGCTGGACACAGAATCGCAGATTCAGAACGCGCCAGAAGCGGTCACGCTGGACGAGATTGAAGGATATGTCACTTTCGACCACGTCCACTTCCGCTACGGTGACGGAGACAAGGTGCTGGAGGATGTCGCCTTCCACATGACGCCCGGCGAAACCGTGGCCCTTGTCGGCCCGAGCGGAGCTGGAAAGACCAGTATCGCCAATCTCCTCTGCCGCTTCTACGATCCAGACGACGGTCGT